>Ga0247741_1000005_pt1 | contig 357972 bp, 306 predicted proteins | sample UWRJL213509R2_FD_180945 | JGI IMG/M metagenome (GOLD analysis project Ga0247741, IMG submission 180945) | Plant litter microbial communities from Arlington Agricultural Research Station in Wisconsin, United States - UWRJ-L213-509R-2 | ecosystem: Environmental > Terrestrial > Plant litter >...
TAAAGATCCCATGGGAGTATAATGTTCAGGTCGTAGAAAGTGGAGTTACGGGGCATGTCTTCATACACCCCGGTAACTTTTAATAGTTGCTTATTATCAAGTTTGATGGTTTTATTCATCGCATCATCGCTGCCAAATAAAGCCGTAGCTACTTTCTGCGATAGCAATATAGACGATGGATCTTTTAACCCATCGCGTGTGCCCTTCAGCATTTTAAGGGTAAGCATTTCTGTTACCTCGGGCTGCATAAAGCTGCCTGTTTGGGTTAGTTTTTTATCGCCAAAGGCTACAATATGGTCGTAATTCCAGCTGGATAGGGTTACATACTTAAAATCTTTACCGGCGCCGGTGTACTCCTCCCTTAACATGGTACCCAACGGGATAGGCATAGCCACCTGGCTGCCCACCTTACCGTTAAAGGTTTGGTGCTGCCATACCTGCACTACTTTACTTTCGTTTTGGAAATACTTGTTGTACGAGATCTCGTCCCAGATCCAAAGGCCTATCAGTATAGCAACTGCCATACCAACCGAAAGCCCGGTAACATTGATAAATGTATGCGCCTTGTTTTTAGTAAGGTTGCGCCAGGATATTTTTAAGTAATTTTTAAACATAGCAGTATAAGTTTAGTGGTATTGGTTAGCAAGCAAGCTTGCTATATGGCCATAATAGAAAGATACGTGCCAATTATATAAAATACTAAATATCAAGCATTTAAATAGACATCGATTTCAAAAACCGTTCGTTTACGGACGGTGAAGTGTTCGTTTATAAACGGGTAATTGTTAGCTGTTTATTTTATATTTTTTTTAACCACAGAGTGCGCTGAGGGCTGAAACACAGAGTATTTAAAACTTTACGCCAAATGAGGTTTCTACATCTGACCAGTCAAATAGCCGTATAAGAAAATAGTGAATAAAAAATATGCCATCAGAACTATTATAACAAACAGACTGTGGTTAAACCGTCCCAAGGGATACTTTTCAATGAGTAAAAGATATCTTTTCCGCCAAAATATCAAAACGTAGTTTATGATATAGATTGATAGAAATACCAAGCCCATATCTAAAATGAAAGATATGTTTTCTCCGACCGCCGTAAAAATTCCAAATATTCCAATTTTACTTTGATAAACATGGAAATATTTTAGCCAAAGCATCGTGCTAAGCAGTGTTAGCGTAAATACCCAGGAAGTTAGTATTAAATGGTCCCTGTGTTTCTTTTTAGGATGATACTTCTTAAAACGTTGTACAGCATCACTCCAAAATAAATAATAATAGTTCCTCATAAATTTATAATTAATGTGGAAGTGTGCAAACGTACAACTTTAGCGGTTTAAGAGTGATCAAAGTTTTGTGATCTCTGTCGTTTTATCTCTGTGTTCTTTGTGGTTAAATCTTATGTTTTGACTCTACAGTGCCTTTAGCTTCACATTCCTAAAGTCTACATCAAACCCATGGTCCTGTAGCAGGATATGGCCTTCTTTAGCTTCGCCGAAATCTTTCCAGATCTTGTACTTGCTGATGGCTACCAGGTCGCGGTACTCTTTCGAACCACGGTCATACTCCAGCACTTTTACACCATTAAGATAATGTACTACATGGTTGTTTGGTAAAACCACAATACGCCCGGTGTTCCATGCGCCTATCGGGTGCACAAAACGAGTTTGCTTTTTGGCGGGGATAAGGTCATATAACGATGCCAGCGTGCGGTCGCCGTCGCGGCCAAGTTTGGCATCGGGGTGCACAGCATCATCAAGCACCTGGTACTCAAGCCCAATGGCCGAGCCTTGTGTTTTTTCATCAAGCGTAACAAAATATTTAACGCCACTGTTAGCGCCCCGGCTCATCCTAAACTCAAACGACATATCAAAGGCACTGTACATTTTGTCGGTAATAATATCACCGCCGTTTGTGGCCTCGCCGCCGTTGGCGCCAATTACTGATATCATCCCGTTCTCCACCTTCCAGCCTTTTGCCGGGAAAGTGGCAGCAGAAGCGCTATGCCAGCCTGCGCTAGTTTTACCATCAAACAGCAGTTTCCAGCCCTGCTGTTTCTCGTAACCCGATAAAACATTGGGCACCAGGTTTACCACGTATACGTCGTTACCAAATGGCTGTGGTTTAAGATTAGTAGTTTTGATGCGAACGTTTTTAAAGAAGATCTTTTTACCGGCCTGTTTCTCGTCGCTTATAGCATGCACCTGCAGGCCTATAAAACCTTTGGCATCAACCGTATCAACTACCATAGCGGTGGCTATGCCGTTTATCCAGGTTTTGGTGGTGTTGCCTATGCACTCTATTTTAATATGATTGAACGCGCCGTTCTTCCAGGCGTTTTGTGCTTTGGCGTTCAGGTCCATGGGGTACAGCCAGTCGCGGCGGCCTTCGTCATAAATGCCACCTGTCCATTTACGTGTGCTGGGGTCTATTTCGCATTGGCGGCCGTAAACCAGGCCTTTGCCCTCATGCCCCGCAGCATTATAATGGCTGCGCAGTTGTATGCCCGAGTTGGTTAGGTCGCTTTCGGTTTTGGCATCCAGCTCTAAAATAAAATCGCCATACTCTTTTTCGGTTACCAAAAAGGTGTTGCCGCTGTTCAGTACTGCTGTACCGGTAATGCCTCCGTTCTCTACTTTATATTCGGCTTTACCGGCCAGTATTTTCCAACCGTTAAGGTTTTTACCGTTAAACAAATTGGTGTAACCGGTTTTACTTTGTGCTGATGCGGTTTGTATGCCAGCAGCAACTGTAATAGCCAGTAAGTAAGTTTTTAAGTTTTTCATAATGTATATAAGGCTGATGTATTAAACTTTCAAATTCCATCCTGGCTGGTACTCGCGGCCCCAAAGTTTGGCGGCATCTGCATCGTGCAGAATATGCCCGTTAGTGCTATCCAGGTTTAGCACCCTGCCCACACGCTGGGCAATGTTGCCCAGTTGCGGTATCACGGTTGATTTATGCCCGTTAATGATGGTTTGGTTTAGCTGCTCAGTACCCTGTATAGCGCTGATAAAGTTTTGCAGGTGCACACGGTCAAGCAGTTCGGTAGGGCTTACTTTGTTTGATGCATCAACCGCTATCGCATCTTTAACTTCTTTTACCAGTTTATTATTATAGTCATAAACCTGGTAACCATCGCCACCGCCATAGTATATGGTACCATTATCGCCGTAAAAAACAACGCCACGGCCAACCCCTTCAGAGTTATAGCCGTTGCAGCTGCGCCCCTCCCATGACAGGGCCGTATTATTAGGGAAATTGGCCAGGATGGTTTGCGTATCGGGTGTTTCCCAATCATCCTTAAAGGCAAAGCGCCCGCCCGATGAGGTTACTTTGTCGGGAAAATCGACACCCAAACCCCAGCGCATCACATCAATCTCGTGCGTGCCGTTATTAAGCGCTTCGCCGGTGCCCCAGTTCCAATGCCAGTGCCAGTTGTAATGGATCAGGTTATCCTTATACTCCCGGCGTGGTGCGTAGCCCTGCCACAAGTCGTAATTTAAGTTTGACGGTACGGGTACAACCTTGCCTACCCCAATACTTTTACGGTTGTTTACATACCAGCCCCTTGCAAAGTAAGCACGGCCAATTACGCCGGCATGCAGTTCGGCCACCATTTTTTGTACATTATCAAACGAGCGGCGCTGGCTGCCCATTTGTACCAGCCTGTTGTATTTGGCGGCGGCAGCTATGGCCATTTCACCCTCATGCGGGTTATGGCTGCAGGGTTTTTCTACATACACATGTTTACCTGCCTGGCAGGCCAGTATGGTTGCAGGCGCGTGCCAATGGTCGGGCGCGGCAATAACCAGGGCGTCAAGATCTTTCTTCTCCAGCAGCTGGCGTATATCAGTAATGCCTGTTGGTTTTTTGCCGGTTATTTTGGCAATATCGGCAATACATCTGGCCATAGCGATGCTGTCCACATCGCATATATAGCCTATTTCCACATCGGGCAATGCAGCTAATTTTTGAGCCAGAAAAGCCCCCCTGCTGTTTACACCCATTACGCCAACAACAACTTTTTTATTGGGCGATCCTTTAAAAATGCCGCCCATAGCCAGGCTTGGGCCTACTAATAAACTGGTGCCCGTTATGGCCACGTTTTGTATAAATTTTCTGCGTTCCATAGTAACCTTATGTTTGGTTTGGTAAATGTATAAGCGCAATAATTGGTATGGCTAATTTAGTATTTACAACTTATAAACGCCACTAAACGGGTAATTATAACAACATGGTTACTTATTGTATTTTTACGGCAGCAAACCGTTAAGAATTATTTGACATTTAATGGCCGCCTGTTGTAACATAAAAATATAGGGGCAGTCTTAATTAACAATAAAAACTAATACTTTAGCTTTTATTATGCTTGCATATCATTTTAACTATTAACTATATGAAAACTCTTTACGCTGCCATTATTATCGGCAGTATCAGTGCTATTGCCATAAGCAATGCAAAAGCGCAAACCGCGCCGGCAGAAGACCCTGCTTTAAAGATCTATCGCGAAACCACGCCGAAATATAACGACCTGGTGCATACCAAACTTGATGTACGTTTTGATTATAAGAAACGCTATATGTACGGTAAGGAATGGGTTACTTTAAAGCCGCATTTTTACCCAACCGATTCATTGCGCCTGGACGCCCAGGGCATGGACATTAAAAATGTATCTATTGTTAAAGCAGGTAAAAACACACCGCTTAAGTTTACTTACGATAGCCTGAGCATTGATATTAAGCTTGACAGGACATACCGCAATGGTGAAAACTACACCGTTTATATAGATTACACCTCAAAGCCAAACAACCTTAAGGCAATGGGCAGCATGGCTATTACCGATGCCAAAGGTTTATACTTTATTAACCCGGATGGTACCGAAAAAGACAAACCAACCCAGATATGGACGCAGGGCGAAACCCAAAGTTCATCGGCGTGGTTCCCTACTATTGATAAGCCAAACCAAAAAACTACCGACGAGATCAGCATGACCGTTCCGGCTAAATATGTTACGCTATCAAACGGCCGGTTAGCATCGCAAAAGGTTAACGGCGATGGTACCCGTACCGATACCTGGAAACAGGAGCTGCCACACTCGCCATACTTATTTATGATGGCAGTAGGCGATTTTAAAATTATAAAAGACACCTGGAAAGGTAAAGAGGTTAGCTATTACCTGGAGCCTAAATACGCCCCTTATGCCCGGGATATATTTGGCTTTACACCAGAGGTTATCGATTTTTACTCGACCACTTTAGGTGTTGATTACCCATGGAACAAATACTCGCAGATAGTAGTTCGGGATTATGTGAGCGGCGCGATGGAAAACACCAGCGCAACCCTGCATGGCGAATACGTACAAGCTACCAAACGCGAGTTAATTGACGCTTACTACAGCCAGGGACGCAGCACTATCGTGCACGAGCTTTTCCACCAGTGGTTTGGTGATTATGTTACTGCCGAAAGCTGGAGCAACTTAACCGTTAACGAATCATTTGCTGATTTTAGCGAAACCCTTTGGGCCGAGCACAAATACGGTAAAGATGCCGGCGACGCGCACATCAATGATGACAGGCAAAACTACCTGAGCCAGCCTGAACTAAAAACCAAAGACCTGGTACGTTTCCATTATAAAGATAAAGAGGATGTTTTTGATGCCGTTACCTACCAAAAAGGTGGCAGCATTTTATATATGCTGCGCAATTACCTTGGTAACGCTGCATTTTACAAAGGCTTAAACATTTACCTAAAAACAAACGCGTTTAAAAACGGCGAAGCTCACCAGTTGCGTTTAGCCCTTGAAGAAGCCAGCGGCCGCGACCTGAACTGGTTCTTTAACCAATGGTACTTTGGTGCAGGCCACCCTGTACTAAACATTACCTACAAATGGGATGAGGCAAGCAAAAAACAAACTGTTTACTTTAACCAAACACAGGATGGTAACGCCTTTATTTTACCTTTAGCTATTGATGTTTACGCCGGTGGCAAAATGGACCGCCAGAAATTCTGGGTGCGTAATAAGGTTGATAGCCTGGTATTCCATAGTGCTGTTAAACCAAGCCTGGTGAATGTTGATGGTGATAAAATGTTATTGGCGAAGAAAACCGATAGCAAAACACTTGACGAATTTGTTTTCCAGTACTTTAACGCACCTTTATACTTAGACCGTTTTGAGGCCATTACCGCCGCTGCCAAACAACAAGGTAACGCCGGCGCCCGTAAAGTAATTATTGCGGCCCTTAACGATAAATACTACGAGTTACAGATAAAAGCTATCCGCGCCGCCGAAATGAGCAACGATGATGTGCGCAATGCCGCACAGCCTGTCCTGATCAAACTGGCGCAAACCGACCCAAACACTTTGGTTAGGGCTGCTGCTATTACCGTGTTAGGTAAATTAAAAGCATCAGGCAACGCCAACTTGTTTAAAGATGGTTTAAAAAGCCAATCGTACGCTGTGCAGGGCGCTTCGTTAACCGCGCTGAGCCTGCTTGATCCAAACTCGGCATTACCTTTAGCTAAAACTTACGAGAAAGATAGCGAAGGTGCTTTAACACAAGCCATACTGAATGTTTATGCTACAAGCGGCAGCGATGAGCAATACGATTATGTTTACAAAGCATTTACCGAAGGCCAGCCGCAAACTCAGTTTAACATCATGAAAAAGTTTGCTGATTTTACCGGCCGCATTAAAAGCAATGAGCAGGCACTAAAGGGTATTAATGCCATTGCCGAATTTGGCACCAAATACAAAAAATATGGTGTTGCCCCACAAGTGGTAACCATATTGGCAGGTGTAAAAACCGACCGTGCTAAACTAAACGATACAGCATCAGTTGCTGCTATTGATAAAGCTACTGCCGAACTGCAAAAAGCAGAGTAATTTACCGGGATACTATTACAAAGAAGCCGCTCCATAACTGGGGCGGCTTCTTTGTTTTTGTTAGACGCTTAACAGTTGTTACCCATGACAAGTTGTACATGGGGCGTCCTGGTTAGCCTGTCGAACCATAGCGGCGAGGCCTTTCCGCGTGCCCTTCGACAAGCTCAGGCTGACACCCTTTTTTTTATGTCACTGCACCCTTACAGTCCCCGGATTCTATAACTCAGTATGACAATTCAAACCCTGTATGTTGCCAATGGTAGCGCTTTTTTTTCAGTATCAAATAACCGGAAAATGCTGATTGTCAGTATATTGCCAATGTTCACGGGTGTTCACGGCAGTGAACGTGAACACTTTGGACGTTTGAGGGCGTTTAAAAGCCGGTTTCAGGCGATTGTGGTCGTGGTTATACAAGCTCACCATGCCCCATATAAAAACTTGTAATGGGTAGCAACACTAAAGCATGACAAGAAGGGTTAAATGTTAAATTATACTATTTAACATTTAACGTATTTAATTATTGGCTAACTTAGTGTTGAGCAAATGCTTACCCTAAATACTACTATCAACAAATGAAAAAAATATTATTGCTTTTGGCTTTATGCGCAGGTACAGGCACAGTAATGGCCCAAAATATAACCATTGCCCCATTTCAGGATATAACCACCACCCCATTTAACAATACACTTAGTGGCAACCTTAACCAGCCTCTTAAAATTGACAGCTCATGGGGTAAGCTATCAAATACGCCGTTAAAAAGTAACTTTTTTAAACAAGAGCCTATAGATCTTAAAACCCTTAATACGAATAAAACCCAAAACACACTTTTTATAGCCGAAGAAACTTATAAAATGCCGGTGGCTAAATTAGATGGTTACTCTAAAATGCCCGTTGTAGTATTGGATGGAAATTCTAAAATGCCTGTTGTAGGGAAAGCCCCAAAAGCCGGGAATAATAAAGTGCAGGTAGTTCCGTAATTAAAAATCCTTATTCAGCAATTTCTCAAGCTCAGCAAAGCTGATATCCATTTTGATACGGCCTTGTTTTGCGTATGATATTTCGCCGGTTTCTTCAGATACGATGATAGCAGTGGCATCATTAGCTTCTGTAACGCCAATACCTGCACGGTGGCGCAGACCAAATTGAGCGGGCAGGTCGGCCTTTTCGGTAACAGGCAATATACAGCTGGCCGATTTAATCTTGTTCTCTGATATCACCACAGCACCATCATGCAGCGGGCTGTTTTTCTGGAATATGGTTTCCAGCATCCGTTTAGAGATTTTGGCATCCAGTACCTCGCAGCTGTTCTGGTAAAATTGTTCGTCGTAATATTTAGCGAAAACTATGAGCGCGCCAGTTCGGGTTTGCTTCATGGTTTTACAGGCATCAATTATAGGCTTAATACGGGCATAGTTATTTTTTTCGGCCTCGGCTTTGCCAAAAAAGTATTTCCACCAGGCTTTGTTGCGCTGTAGTGATGCATTCTTCCCCACCAGCAATAAAAACCGCCGCACCTCCTGCTGAAACACGATGATAATGGCTATAATACCAACATCAACAAACTTGCCCAGTATACCGGTTAACAACTGCATGTGCAGCGCCTTTACTACCATATACAGCAGGTAAATGGTAATAAGCCCGATGAAGATATTGGCCGCTATGGTACCTCTTATTAGATTGTAAAGCTGGTAAATTATAAAAGCTACAAGCAGCACATCCAATACGTCAAATACGCCGAGTTTTAAGAAGCTAAAATCAAAGGAATGCATGTTACGAAGTTAATAAGTTTCCGTTAACATCATTTACAGGGGAGTGTAATTATTAGGCAGATTATTTATTCCGCTCGGTAGTAAAGCGCACCAGTTGTTCAAGGCCTGTCCGGGCTTCGCCTGCGGGGAATGTGTTCAATATTTCAAAAGCGCTGTCGGTATATTTCTTCATCTGTGTTTCAGAATATTCCAATCCGCCTTTTTGCTTCACAAAGTTAATGATCTCGGTTATCTTCTTGGGGTCATCATTATGGTTTTTCACCAGGTTTATCATTCGTTTTTTCTCGCTGCCATCGCTATTGTTAAGTGCGTAAATAAGCGGCAGGGTAACCTTTTTTTCTTTGATATCGATGCCCAGTGGTTTACCTACATCGTCGGTACCAAAATCAAACATATCATCCTTTATCTGAAACGCGATGCCTATCTTCTCGCCAAACAAACGCATTTTCTCAACAGTTTCCTCATCGGCATTGGCAGATGCCGCACCGCAGGCGCAACAAGATGCTATTAACGATGCTGTTTTCTGGCGGATCACCTCGTAATAAACCGCTTCGCTGATATCCATCCGGCGCACCTTTTCTATCTGCAGCAACTCGCCTTCGCTCATTTGCTTAACCGCTTCAGATACTATTTTGAGGAGCTTAAAATCGCCGTTATCGATAGATAGCAGCAGGCCCTTGCTCAACAGGTAATCGCCAACCAAAACGGCTATCTTATTTTTCCATAAAGCGTTAATAGAGAAAAAGCCACGGCGCTGGTAAGAGTTATCAACCACATCATCATGCACCAAAGTAGCGGTGTGCAGCAATTCAACCAGGGCGGCGCCCCGGTGGGTCGACTCATTTATCCCCCCGCAAATGCTTGCCGAAAAGAAAACGAACATGGGCCTTATCTGCTTGCCCTTACGTTTTACAATGTAGTGGGTAATACGATCAAGCAGGGGTACAGAGCTTTGCATAGAAGCTTTGAACTTCTCTTCAAAAACATCAATTTCTGCAGCAATAGGTTTTTTAATTTCGTTGATGTTCAGCATCCAAACAAAACATGCTTTTTATGCAATTACCTTACCTGGCAATCCGCAGCAAACATAAGCTTTATAAAAATATATACACACAAACACGCATTTTTTTTACAGCCGGGTTAAACCTTTAGCAAGTTTTACGCTCTATTATATCAGTTAGTAATAACAGCATATAAGTTTAGTTTTTGTGAGTTAAAGTTTTCGTTAAGAAGCGGCGCCTGGAGAGGTTCCGCTTTTTTTGTTTTAGCCATAAAACCAACCATTATTAAGTAATTGAAAAACGGTGCCCGCTGCTATATAAATAAAGGGTTATTATTTTACCTTTGCAATCCTTTATAAATACGGAGAGGTGTCTGAGTGGTCGAAAGAGCACGCCTGGAAAGTGTGTATACGCCAAAAGTGTATCGAGGGTTCGAATCCCTCCCTCTCCGCATAAACAACAAAACCCGACAATTGTCGGGTTTTGTTGTTTATGGCAAATAAAGTCAATTTGTGGCGTCTTAAATTCCGTATTTATGCTAAGAAGAATTTTAGCCTAAAGGATTATGCTTGCTACCAGATCTTTATTCGTTTATCTTCCGGTTTGTAGTTTTTATCCCCCGGTTTCACATTAAATGCTTTATAAAACGGCGCAAAATTCATTAACGGGCCATTTACACGCCACATAGCCGGTGAATGCGGATTAGTATTTACATAGGTACGAAGAAACTCATCTCTTGTTTTCACCCGCCATATCCTGGCAATTGACAGGAAGAAGCGTTGGTCTGGCGTAAAACCATCAATTTTAACAGAATCCTTTCCCTGTTGTGTCATCTTAAAGGCATCATAGGCAATAGCAATGCCACCATTATCGGCGGTATTTTCACCCAGCGTCAAGTCGCCTTTAACATGTACAGTATCTAAAACAGTAAATGAACCATATAACTCAACCACTTGCTTTGTTTTCTGTCTGAATTTTTGGTAATCCTCTTTTGTCCACCAGTTTTTTACGTTACCATCCTTATCAAACTGTGCGCCCTGATCATCAAAGGCGTGCGTCATTTCATGGCCAATTACCATCCCGATACCTCCATAATTGATCGCATCATCTGCCGAAAAATCAAAATACGGGAATTGCAAAATACCAGCTGGGAAAACAACCTCATTAAAAGATGGGTTATAGTACGCAGTAACTGTAGATGGTGTTGTACCCCATTCTGTTTTATCAACCGGCTTGTTCAATTTGGCCAATTGAACGTTATAGCTATTTTGGTTAAGAGAGAGTACATTTTCAAAGTATTTGGTCCTGTTAATCTGCACCCTATCATAATTTTGCCATTTATCCGGGTACCCAATTTTTTTGGTAATAGCATATAACTTTTCCTTTGCTTTTTGTTTGGTGCTGTCACTCATCCAATCAAGATGGTTGATCCTGTTTTCGAAGGATTTTTGCAGGTTGTTTACCAACACCAATACACGTTTTTTTGCATCCTCATTAAAATATCTTTTTACATATAGTTGCCCTAATGCCTGCCCTAAAAAATTGTCAACGTTTTCAGTCATAATCTGCCGGCGGGTTTTTTGCTTAGCCTGCCCCGACAATACTTTACTAAATTCAAACGAAGCATCAAAAAATGGTTTACTAAGCATTTCAGCATAGTTTTGGAGGGTGGTGGTTTTTAAGTAAACTTTCCAGTCGTTTATGGAAATGGATTTCAACAATTTATTTAAATGATCATAATAGGCGGGTTGAGCCATATCAACAGAGTCGGTTGCGGCACCTAAGTCGGCAAGCAGTGTGGGCCAACTTATATTAGCTTGCGTTTTGCTAACGGATGCAACCGCTACTTTATGGTAATTTGCATTAATATCCCTTAGTTCAACGTTTGTTTTATGCGATGCCGCATTTTGTTTTTCTATGCCATAGGCAATATCTGCATTCTTTGTGGCGGCGGCAATGCTACTCCCTGTTAATTGAAATAAGGTGCGGATATATTTTTTATACGCTTGTTGAATACGGAGTGTAGCCGAATCCGTTTTAAAATAGTAACCCTTTTCAGGTAAGCCAATACCAGTTTGATAAACGTGTGCAATGTTGATGCCGCTGTTTTTATTATCGGGGGAGATACCAAAGCTAAAAATCGAGTTGTTTCCTGTTTTGATTTCAGTTACCGCAAATTTGATTAGCGATGGCACGCTGTTAATAGCATCAATACGTGTAAGTATTTGTTTAATGGGTTGGTATCCGCGTTGGTTAATAGTTGCGGTATCCATTCCGGAAGCATAAAAGTCACCTACCTTCTGGTCAATGCTTCCCATGGCATTCTTAGTTTTTGAAACACTATCCAGGATATTTTGCAAAAGTTGCTTTTGTGGGATATTCATGAAACTATAAGAACCTACACCTGATTGATCGCCGGCAATTTTTACCGTGTCGTACCAGCGCCCGTTAACAAAGCGAAAAAAATTATCGCCGGGTTTTATTGAAGTGTCAATCCCGGCCACATCAACAAAACTTTTCCGGTGATCATCTTTATAATTCCATGCGCTTAAAAACACCAGCGCTATAAACGGGTAAACTAATTTATTCATAAACTACTATTTCACCTAAAGGTAATACTTTTTTCAGCTACTTAAATAGATCGTACTGGAGGAATTGTTTACGCGATTATATGTATATGTGCATGCTAACACAGCATTTCTCCAATTTTAAGTGTTAAATTTATAAAGTGAAGATACTGATAGTAGAAGATGAAACCGGCCTGCGTGATAGCATTGAAGCATATTTTACAGGCAGCGATAGTATTTGCGAAACCGCTAACGATTTTACATCGGCGCTGGCAAAAGTTAGTATATATCGTTACGATTGTATCATACTTGACCTTACCCTGCCACACGGCAACGGGCTTAACATAGTAAAGCATTTAAAAGAGAACAACCACAACGATGGCGTGCTCATTATTTCAGCAAAAGATTCTCTTGACGACCGGCTGACAGGGCTTGACCTGGGTGCTGATGATTATTTGACCAAACCCTTCCATTTATCCGAATTAAAATCGCGGGTTACGGCTATTGTAAGGCGCAGGTCATTCAATGGCAGTAATAACCTTAAATTTAACGAGATAGAGATTGACCTGGATGCGAAAGCTGTAAAAGTGAAAGATGCTGTTGTAAAATTTACCCGTAAGGAATATTCCCTGTTGTTGTATTTTATAGCCAATAAAGGCAAAGTGGTTTCTAAAAGCGCCATTGCAGAACACCTTTGGGGCGATAGTATTGATATTGCCGATAACTTTGATTTCATTTATTCCCACATCAAAAACATTCGTAAAAAACTGATTGAGGCAGGCGGTAATGATTATATACAGGCAGCTTACGGCATGGGCTATAAATTTACCGATGCATGAAGCTGTTCGATAAATATAATCGCGTAAACATTGCTGTTACGGTTATTATTATGCTGGTTACCGGCATAATCTATTATTATACCATCAGCCATATTTTAACCAACCAGATAGATAAAGACCTTGTGCTTGAAGAAAACGAGATATTTAGCTATGTAAACAAAAACCAACGCCTGCCCGATGTTTATGAAAGCAACCATCAGCAAATAGTTTTTGCCCCCCTGCGGAACAAAAGTGCTGAGCGCCGGTTTTTAGATACTACCTACCATGATTCAGACGAAAAAGATCTGGAGGCTGGCCGTGCGTTGATCAGTTCGGTAAAAATATCGGGGCAAAATTACCGGATATTGGTAACACAATCTAAAGTGGAAACGGAGGACCTCATCCAGATCATCTTCCTGATAACTATCGGTGTAATTGTTAGCCTGCTGGTGATACTGATTGTACTTAACCGGGTGATATTAAAAAGTATCTGGAAACCTTTTTATAAAGTGCTGTTTCAGTTAAAAGAGTTTAGTTTGGCCGGCCATACTACCATCAATTCTAACCCTTCCAACATTGATGAATTTACAGAATTAGATCAGGCGGTTATCAGCATGGCTGACAGGGTAAAAAGTGATTACCAAAACCTTAAAGCATTTACCGAGAATGCATCGCACGAATTGATGACACCCATCTCGGTCATCAACTCGAAACTGGATACTCTGGTACAAACCGATGAATTTACCGACAGGCAAAGTAAACTGCTGAATGATATTTATGGCACCGTTACCCGCTTAACCCGCCTGAACAAATCTATGTTGTTGCTTGCCAAAATAGAGAATGGCCTGATAAAGGACAACCAGGCTGTGGATATAAAAGATGTGCTTGAAGAATGCCTTTACCAGCACGAAGAAATGATCCATCAGTTAAACATTAAACTGGTGACCGATTTGCGCGATAAACATTTACAGGCAAATAAGCCGCTTGTAGAAATTTTATTAAACAACCTGTTGAGCAATGCTATAAGGCATAACCACCAGGATGGTGAATTATCCGTTTATCTCGACTCAGAGAAATTGACCATCAGTAATACCGGTAAAGGCCATTTTGATTTCCAGCAGGTATTAAAAAGGTTCCATAAATCTGATGGTTCCGAAGGCATTGGCCTGGGCCTAACCCTCTGCAAGCAGATATGTGATAATTACGGATTTAAATTTGATTATGTGCAGCATGGCAAAATGCATGCTTTTAATATAACTTTTTAATTATCCCAATTCCCTACAGTTTCAGTCCAATTTAAGTACAGTATTGGCAAATAGTTTAGTATAAAAATTACTAAACATGAAATTCATTAAAACAACAACAGCTATTGTAATAGCAACATTTATGGGTGTAGCAGCTATGGCCCAAAAACTTAATTCAGCACAAGTTCCGCCAGTTGTAAAAGCATCGTTTGCAAAAGCCTACCCCGCAGCAAAAACAGTTAAATGGGAAAAAGAAAAGGGCGATTTTGAGGCTGGTTTTAAACAGGGTGGCAATGAAATATCGGCAATTTTTAAAGCTGATGGCACACAGTTAGAGTCTGAACTGGAAATCAAGATCATCAGCCTGCCTGCCCCGGCATTAGCCTATGTAAAACAAAATTACAAAGGCGCAGCTATTAAAGAAGCCGCCAAAATCACCAAAGCAAACGGCGAAGTAAACTACGAGGCCGAGGTAAAAGGAAAAGACCTGTTATTTGACAGCACAGGCAAATTTATTAAAGTAACAGAAGATTAAATTTATTACAGATGCTGCGGTCAAATGATCGCAGCATTTTTTGTTAACTGTTATAAGATTCCCCTCAAAATTTGCACAGAATTGAGTAGGAGATTTACAAATAAAACTATCTAAATTAATAGCGGATAGTCAATAGCGCCGATGAAGTATTTTCTTAACTTGTTTTTACTCTTTTTAACGTCCGCTACCTGCTTTGCCCAAAGCAAAACTTTGGATGATTATTTGCAGCAGGCTGTAAAAAACAGTCCGTTGTTAAAGGACTTGAATAATCAGATACTATCGGCACAACTGGATAGCGTACGCATCCGTGCAGGTTTTAAACCACAGGTTACGGCAAGCAGCGCGGGCATGTATGCCCCGGTTATAAAGGGTTACGGTTATGCATCGGCCATTACAAACGGCCAAACGCTTAATGGTTTAATAACGGTAAGCAAAGCATTTATCGGTAAAGATTACCTGAACGCACAGTTTGCGGGTTTAGGTATCCAACGCGACTCGTTGCGTAACAGCATCAATTTATCTGAGCAGGACCTTCGCCGCACCATTATTGCGCAGTACATTACTGCCTATGGCAGCCTGCAGCAGCAACATTTTAACCAGGAAGTGGTTGACCTGCTGAGCAAAGAAGAAGACCTGCTAAAACGCCTTACCCGCAGCAACGTTTACCGCCAAAGCGATTACCTTACCTTTTTGGTTACCCTTAAACAGGCGCAATTGCAGCTAGCGCAAACCCGTTTGCAATACAAAACAGATTATGCCACACTCAATTATTTATCCGGCGTAGCCGATACCGCTATTGTTGAGATAAGCAAACCCGAACTTCAAAAAACCATCAGTACTACAGACCGCAGCGCCAGCATTTTCTTCAAACAATATCAGTTGGATAGCATCAGGCTCACCAACAGTCGCAAGTTGATAGATTATAGCTATCGCCCCAAATTAAGTGTTTTTGCTGATGGCGGCTACAACTCCGACCTCACCAGCCAGTACTACAAAAACTTTGGCACCAGTGTAGGCTTTAGCGTAAGCATGCCTTTGTATGATGGCGGGCAACGTAAACTGTTGTATAAAAAACTCTCATTAGAGCAGGAAACCCAGCGCAGCTACAAAGCCTTTTTCAACAACCAGTACACCCAGCAAATTAACCAGCTAAACCAGCAAATTAGCGAATATGATAAACTGATAGCCGAAATAAACGACCAGTTCAAGTATTCGGAAAGTTTGATAAAGGTTGATACACAATTACTGCAAACCGGCGACCTTAAGATTGCCGACCTTATATTAGCCGTTAACAACTACCTCACCATCAAAAACCTGCTTACCCAAAACACCGTTAGCAGGTTGCAACTCATCAATCAACTTAATTATTGGAGCCGATGATCATAACGCGACCTTACCTACCCCTTAATATATTATTCGCCTGCCTGCTTGTTGCAACAGTATGCTCATGTAGTGATACCCAACCTGCCGCAGAAAATGTTGCCGCTGCCGCGCAAACACCCATTACGGTTACAACCATTAATAACAGCGCGCTGGCAGATACGATTGAACTAAACGCGACATCAACCTTCCTGCAAAAAAATTATGTGAAGGCAAATGCCATTGGCTACATTCAAAAAGTAAATGTACAGCCGGGCCACTATGTAGAAAAAGGCCAGATGATGTTCAGCATTAAAACCAAGGAAGCGCAAAGCATTGGCAATACCATTAACGTGTTAGATACTACCTTTAAATTCTCGGGTATTAATAGTATCCGGGCATCGCGTAGCGGCTTTGTGACCCAACTACTGCACCAGGTTGGCGATTATGTGCAGGATGGCGATCAGCTGGCCATTATCAGCGACCGCGAGAGTTTTGCCTTTGTGCTGCAATTACCATACGAGTTAAGGGGCGTAATTGTCAATAACCAAAACCTTACGCTCACCCTGCCCGATGGTGAAAAACTAAACGGGCATATTGCTTCACTAATGCCATCGGTTGATTCGTTATCGCAAACACAGGGTATTGTTATCAAAGTAAACAGCAACCACCCCATCCCCGAAAATTTGGTAGCTAAGGCGCTTATTATCAAAACAGCAAAAAGCAGTGCGCCATCCCTGCCAAAATCGGCAGTATTATCAAACGAAACGCAAAACGAGTTTTGGGTGATGAAACTGATAAACGATACCACCGCTGTAAAAACAGCTGTAAAAACAGGGATCGAATTTGGCGGGCGGGTGGAAATCGTATCGCCAAAATTTAACCCCGGCGACCGCATAGCCGTAACCGGGAACTATGGCCTGGCCGATACCGCTAAAATAAAGATAGTGAAGCCATGAACAGCCTGAATAACTTTTTCATTACGCATAAAAAGCCCATCAGTTTAATGCTGTTCATTATTCTGCTGAGCGGTGGCTTTGCTTATTCGCGGTTACAAACCTCATTATTCCCGGAGATAACCTTCCCAAAAATAAAGATCATTGCCGATGCCGGTTTACAGCCAGTAAATAAAATGATGGTAACGGTGACCAAACCACTGGAAAATGCGGTTAAACAAGTACCCGACCTGCATTACGTACGCAGCACTACCAGCCGCGGCAGCTGCGAGATTTCGGCCTACATGAACTGGGACGCGGATATAGACCTGAGCCAGCAACGCATTGAATCGCGCATAGCGCAGATCAAAAACATATTGCCGCCTGATGTAAATATTACCGTAGAGAAGATGAACCCCTCCATACTGCCCGTTAGCGGCTACACGCTGGAGAGCCATAATCTTTCACCCATAGAACTGAAACAACTGGCTACTTACACCATAAAACCATTTCTTTCGCAGGTGGATGGGGTATCAGAGATAAGGGTGATAGGTGGTAAAACCAAAGAGTATTGGCTGGTGCTTAACCGGCAAAAAATGAGTTCGCTTGGGTTAACACCCGATATGATCACCAATACGCTTGCGCAAACAGCGTTCATCAAATCAAACGGGTACCTGTCGGACTATAAGATGCTGTACCTAACCGTTACCGACGCCAGCGTTAACACCAGCGAGCAACTGCAAAACCTGGTAGTAAGCAATAACCGCAAGCGGGTTATCCAGCTAAAAGATATTGCCGAGATCCAGATAAACCCGGGCATCGAGTACACCAAGATAAACGCTAACGGCCACGAAGGTGTGCTGATAGCCGTTATTAAGCAACCAAACGCTAACTTGGTAGACCTATCTGCCGCTATGACCGCCAAGGTTGCCGATTTACAAAAGGTGCTGCCCAAAGGGGTAACCATAAAACCATACTACGTACAGGCCGATTTTGTGAACGAATCTGTAAAAAGCGTAAGCGATAGCTTATGGATAGGTTTGGTGCTGGCTATCATCGTGGCTATTATCTTCTTGCGGTCGGCTAAGGCAAGCGCCACCATTTTGGTAACCATACCTGTTACGCTGTGCTTTACGCTGATTGTTTTATACGCAGCGGGTTACACCCTAAACATCATGACGCTGGGCGCAATAGCCGCCGCCATAGGGTTAATTATTGATGATGCCATAGTGGTGGTAGAGCAGATCCATCGCACACATGAGGAACACCCGGAGGAACCAACCATAACGCTTTTAGAGCGGGCTATTAATTACCTGTTCCCGGCCATGGTGGGCTCCTCTATCAGTACCATCGTTATATTCATCCCTTTTTTACTGATGACAGGCGTTGCCGGCGAGTATTTTAAGGTAATGACCAACACTATGATCATTACCCTGGTTTGCTCGTTTTTTGTAACCTGGATAGGTTTGCCGGTAATATACCTGCTGCTCACAAAAAATTCAGAAGTTAATACTGTTGGCAAAAAAGCAGAAGCACACGGCGTAAAAAGGCAGCGCTGGGTATCGTTCTTTATCCTGCGACCATTCATGAGTATTATTTTAATTGGGGTACTGGTGGCAATTATCGTTATTATCCCCGGCAGACTGGAAACGGGTTTCCTGCCGGAGATGGACGAGGGCAGTATTGTTTTGGATTACACCTCCCCCCCGGGTACATCTTTAGAGGAAACCGACCGTATGCTACGCGAGATTGAGAAGGTAATTATCAAAGAGCCGGATGTTGCCGCTTACTCGCGGCGTACGGGTACCCAAATGGGTTTCTTTATCACCGAGCCAAACACCGGCGATTACCTGATTCAGTTAAAGAAAGGCCACAGCAAAACATCCGAAGAGGTAATAAGCAACCTGCGTGCACATATTGAAGCCACCCAACCAGCCCTGCGGGTTGATTTTGGGCAAGTTATAGGTGACATGCTGGGCGACCTGATGACATCCACTCAACCCATCGAAATAAAAGTTTTTGGCGATGACCAGGCAAAACTACAACAGCTATCAAAACAAGTAGCCGCCATTGTAACCGAGGTTAAAGGCACTGCTGATGTGTTCGACGGCATTGTTATAGCCGGGCCATCGGTAGATATTGTGCCCGATTATACCAGGCTGGCGCAATACAATATTACCCCTGCAGCCTTGCAGTTGCAGGTACAGTCGGCTTTAGAGGGGAATGTGATAGGCACCTTGTTCGAACGCGAGCAGCAGTCACCTATCCGTATGGTATATCCCGGTAACCGTTTACAGGATGTAGCCGGTATAAAACATTTAAGTTTGTTTTTACCCGATGGCAGGCTGATCCCTATTACCCAACTGGCCAGCGTAAACCTGCGCACCGGCGATGCCGAGGTAGCGCGCGAAAACCTGCAGGCCATGGGCGTTATCAGCGCCCGGTTAGAGAACAGCGACCTGGGCAGCGTAATCCCCGCCGTACAAAAAGGCATAGCCGAAAAAATAAACCTGCCGCCCGGCTACCATGTAGAATATGGCGGCGCCTATGCCGAGCAGCAACAAAGTTTTAAAGAACTTTTGATGATACTGGTAACCGCAAGCTTGCTGGTGTTTGGGGTGATATTGTTTTTGTTTAAACAATTCAGGATAGCCTTGCTGATACTGGTGATAGCTGTTTTAGGCATTGGTGGCAGCTTGCTGGCCCTGTTCCTGACCAATACACCGCTAAATGTGGGTAGCTACACCGGGCTCATCATGATAGTAGGCATTATTGGCGAGAACGCCATTTTCACCTTTTGGCAGTTCCGCGAGAGCGCGCGTGAAAGCAGCGTAGATGATGCCATTGTTTATTCCATATCAACCAGGCTTCGCCCCAAACTGATGACGGCATTGGGAGCTATAATTGCACTAATGCCATTAGCATTGGGGATAGGTGCCGGAGCGCAGTTACACCAACCATTGGCCATAGCGGTAATAGGCGGCTTTTTAGCGGCACTGCCATTATTACTGATTGTGTTACCCAGTATGCTGCGGATCTTTTACCGCAACCATGTTTTTGCAAAAAAGTAAGCGAATAATTAAAACTGCATAGAAAACTGCAAACCTAAAGTGCCCTGGTTGTATGATGGTAATAAAATAGAACTACTTTTAGGCTCTTTCTTCAACTCTTCGGGTATATCCCTGTTATTTTCCTTTTCGCGGCCTGCTTTAAAAAGACGGTTACGTATATAAGGGTAAAGCAGATACGCAGCTTTTGCGGATAGTATACCGAACCCGGCACCGGCAACAACATCGCTAAACCAATGGTCGCGGTTATACATACGTAAAATACCGGTAGCCGTTGCAAAACTATAGCCAATTGCACTATAGCCTATAGATTTATCCCCCAACTCCTGCGCCATAAACTCAGCTCCGAGAAAGGCATTGGCGGTATGGCCGGATGGAAAAGAATTGTAGTCGGAACCATCTGGCCGCAACCTGTGGGTTACTTTCTTTAAACCAAACGTGGCTACACCCATCATACTTTCGGCCATAACCAATATTAAGGTACGGTCAACAAAGGTATTTTTGCCGTGAATGCCAACTAAATTCAGCCCATAAACCAACGCCACAGGCGTGTATTGAAAAAAGTTCTCGGGGTGATGCTTAAAATTGGGAGCATCCTCGTTGATGTCATTATTAATGCTGATATCAAGCCGCCTTACCGGGTGGAAAAAGAAATTACTTGCCCCGTAAGCAATCAGTACAGACGGTGGCACCAAGGCCCATGCTTTGCTGCGCAGATGCCTAACGGTATCGGGGGCAGTAAACAGGTCTTTTTTTAGCGTATCTGCAATGTTTACTTTTTTGGCTGTGTCTGTTACCTGTGCCCCGGCCTTAAAGCAGGCAAGGCAGAGTATAATGTAGATGGCTTTCTTCAATGTGTAGGATGTTAGGGGTATTTATTTACCTATCTCAATAATGTGGAACGAGCCGGCAATCATGTGCGGGCGTGGGTGTGCATTTTCCGTAGTTGGCGACGTGGCTTCCATTTGCGCGGCTGGCAGAAACAGGTGGTGGGTTACCAGATCGATACCGATGGTACGCGCGCTTTTTTCGGTAGGGATGTTCTCTACAAATACAAATGTGTTGGCATTTACTTCCTTAATAACCGACATATTACCATCCCCGTTAGAGCTATAGGCCAGTTTTAGTGCCGGGTCGAACGCTACGCCATCGCAATCGCCAATTTTAAATTTAGCTAGGTTTTTACCGTTGGCGGCATCCATAATAACCATGGTAGCATTACCACCACAGCCAATAAATAAGCGGTTGGTTGCCCTGTCAATAGCCAAACCCGATGGCTCATCGCCCTCATTTATTTTAAATCGGTTAATAACCTTATAGGTACTGGCGTCTACAACAACCACCTCGTTGGTAGTTTCAGAATTTACAAAAACCTTCCCTTTACCGTCAGATACGCCTGTTTCGGGTTTGCCGCCAAGTGGTATGGTAGCAACTACTTTATCGGTAGCCGGGTCAATTACCGATGCATCCTTACTTTTGCCGTTAAAAGCATAAACCTTTTTTGAAAATTCATCATAAAATATAGCATCAGGGTTGTTGCCAACGGTTATTTTGCCAAGCGCTTCATTGGTCTTCAAATCAAAAACAGTACAGCTGTTATCGCGGCCGTTACTGGTATACCCTTTGTTTAGTGATTTAACTAATGCAATACCATGCACGCCGTTGGTGTTGGGGATAACACCTACAGAATCGCCGGTTGCGGTGCTTAAAATATTAACCTGGGTACCATGCGATACGTAGATTTTTTTATCGGCGGCATCAACAGTAACATAATCCCAGCCACCGCTGCTTTTTATGCTGTGTTTTTTTAAGATATGTAATCCGGTTTTTGTTTGGCCCGATACGTTTAAGGATGCAATGGCAACAAACAGAAACAAAAGTGTTTTTTTGAATTTTGGAGATAGCATGGCATTTAATTTTCATGCTATATAGTATTCTATTCTGTAGAAATACTGGATAATTGGTTTAAGCTTTTACTTTTAAATGGTTCGTTTTCCTTTTACCACGATGTTCATCAGCACCACCGCCAACAGGATGAGTATAACCCCCAGCCATTGCAGCCCGCTAACGGGCTCTTTTAACAGTATGTTGGCCATTAGTACCGATACGGGGATCTCTATAGATGCAATAATGGCCCCAAGCCCCATGCCCGTTAATGGCATACCACGGGTAAACAGCAATGGTGGCAGGATGGTACCAAACAGGGAAAGTATAATGCCCCAGCGCAGAAATATTTGATAGTGAAAAGCCTGGTTAAGGGATGAATGAAAAATAACAGCGATAATGATCAACCCGCCCAATATCATGTAAAGGCTTCGCCTTAACGGCGGGAAATGTACCCCAATGTTGTTTGATGAGTACATAGTACCTGTATAACAAACAGCGGCCAGCATCCCCCAGGCAACCCCGGCCCAATTGATAGTAATGGATTGCTTAAGCATATTGGTAGCGAGCACCGTACCCGCCAGGATGATAAAAACCGCCGCTATTTTACGCGATCCGGGTGCTTTATTATAGAGTATCATTTCTACTATTACGCCCATCCAAACGGTTTGCATCAACAGTACAATAGCCACACTTACCGGAATGTACTGAACAGCCAGGTAATAGAAAACGCTGGTTAACCCCATAGAGGTACCGGCGGCTATTAACTTTAATATGCTTTTACCGCCCGATGTTTTTGCAGCCGGCGCAGCTTCGCGTTTACGGAATAAGGTTAATATAAACAGCCCGATAAAGCCAAGCCCAAACTGCGAAAGCGTTACCTCCGCAGTGCTGAAACCTTCATGATAGGCCATTTTTACAAAGGTTGCCAGCATCCCATAGCTGGATGCGCCCAATGCAATAAAAAGGCTCCCCTTAAGTACATTACTTTTCATGTTAAACCAATTCCCTCTCTACTATGCCCCTTATCCTGTGGTGCGCCATCTGTATCGATTTTTCAAACTGCTCCGGGTTAAACGCCGCCCCGTTAATGGTTATTACATGAATATTATTGATACCGATAATATTAAATACGGTTTTCAAATAGTTGCTCTGGTAGTTCATATGCTCGTTATATTCCCCCTTCTCGTATCCCTGGGCACCTCTTGAAAGCAGCAGAAATAGTATCTTATTTTTGAGGAGGCCAATATACGGGTTCTCTATATTTTTGGGGTTAAGTTTCCAGGTTTCATTCACCCTTAATATCTGGTCAATGTAAGCTTTAAGCGAACTGGGGATCGACCAGTTGTACATTGGCGAACCAATCACAATAACATCAGCATCCCTTAACTCGGCAATATAGGTATCACTTATTTCTAAAGCCTGTTTTTCTACTTCCGATCTTTCTTCTTCGGGTTTAAACGCGGCAGCTATCCAATTTTCGTTAATATGGGGCACATCTGTATTACCAAGTTCACGATGGGTGATCCTGGTATCGCCATAGATGCTTGTCCAATGATTTGTAAATACTTCCGTGAGTTTCCTGCTTTGTGATCTACCCCTCCGCGCACTTGAATTAATAACCAATACTTTTTTCATGCTGAATAATTTTATACAAAAGTACCGGGGAGTTGGAGTATATTTACATACCAATTTTTATAAAAACTACAGCCCAGATGTTACCTTACAAATCATTGATCCAGGTTGACCGGAACGCCTCTGTAACCCTTCACATCCAGGTGTGTAACAGCTTTATATCATTAATAACAAATGGCACCTTACAGCCTGCCGATATGCTGCCGGGCTCGCGTGTACTGGCCGAACTGATAGGCATTAACAGGAATACCGTAAAACTGGCCTACGAAGAACTGATCAACCAGGGCTGGGCCGAATCTGTTGAACGCAAAGGTGTGTTTGTACTGTCTAAATTGCCTATACGTTCAAAAGTTACAATGCCTGATACTGGCAAAAACAATAGCCGCCAGGGGGCATTTACATGGGTTAACAATTTTAAAGATGCACTGCCCGATGTAAACCTCCAGAACACGGTTCTGGCTATTGACGATGGTTTCCCTGATGTGCGCCTGGCCCCTGTGGATGTACTAATGCGCGAATACCGGAGTATTTCAAGGAGGTTTCATGGGCGAAATTTTTTAAAGTACGGCAGCTCTAAAGGGTCCGAACATTTGCGCAATGCTATTTGTAACTACCTTTCCAACAGCCGGGGCCTGGTTGTTTCTACTGAGAATATAATTATTAGCAAAGGCAGCCAGATGGGCATTTACTTAGCGGCACAGTTGCTGCTCGCCCCTAACGATACTGTAGCCGTTGGGGTTTCCAACTATTTTTCGGCAGATGATACCTTCAGGCATGCAGGTGCAACCCTGCTGCGCATCCCGGTTGATCATAACGGGATGGATGTGGACCACCTGGAAGAAGCTTTAAAACACAAAAAAATAAAGGCAGTATACGTTATTCCGCATCACCACTTCCCAACAACGGTAACCATGAGCATGGGGCGCAGGTTAAAATTGTTAAACCTTGCCAGGGAATACCGTTTTGCCATTATTGAAGACGATTACGACTTTGATTTTCATTACGATAATAAACCCTATCTGCCGTTGGCCAGCATAGACCATGACCACAATGTGATATACATCGGTTCTATCTCTAAAACATTCGCCCCTGCCTTACGCATTGGGTTTATGACGGGGCCTTTGTCATTTATTAACGCGGCAGCTTCATTAAGGCAACTGATAGATAAACAGGGCGATACGCTATTAGAAGAAGCTTTTGCCGTACTTTTTGATGATGGCGAGATGGAGCGGCATTTCCGCAAATCGCTAAAAATTTACAAACAACGCAGAAACGTGTTCTGCGATATCCTGAAATCTGATTTTAATGATGTAATAGATTTCAAGGTGCCCGAAGGCGGGCTTGGGATCTGGGCAAATTTTGACGAAGGGATAGACCTGATCAAAATACCTCAGGAGGCCTTAAAAAAAGGGCTTTATATCAGCAATGGAAGTTTTTATAAAAACGAATCCTTTGTTGCCAATGCGTTAAGGCTGGGCTTTGCCTCACTTAAAGAAAATGAAATTGTAGAAGCGCTTGATATCCTGAAAAAGGTTATCCATTGAAGCCGCTGGGCTACCCTTTATTTTGCAGCTGGTATACATAGCATCCATGCCATCAAGCTACTTTTGTATTGAAATAAAATCATTAAGAAATGCAAACACGAATCAAGATTGACAAGACAGAGCCAGCCGGATACAAAGCTATCCTTGGGCTTGAAAAATTCATTGAAAGTACCCCGCTTACCAGAACACATAAAGACCTGATCAAAATAAGGGCCTCGCAAATAAACGGTTGTGCTTTTTGTATTGATATGCATACCAAAGACGCCCGCAAAGCCGGCGAAACCGAACAACGCATCTACGCCCTTAACGCATGGCGCGATACGCCATTCTTTACAGAAGATGAACGCGCGATACTGGCCCTTACCGAAGAGGTTACTTTGATAAGCAACCATGTAAAAGATGCCACCTATGAGCAGGCCGCCAAAGTGCTTGATGAAACCTACCTGGCGCAGGTTATCCTGGCAATTATTACCATTAACGCCTGGAACAGGATTGGCATAACCACCAACCTGATACCTGCATAAAATGCTTAAACGGTTTAATTAATTTGTATATAACAAAGCCCTGTAAAGAATATTTACAGGGCTTTGTTATTAGCCTGTTGTTTTACTTCGTTTTTACCTTGGCGGTCAGTTTCTCGTTATTCCTTGTTTCTTCCGTGGCTTTCAATAGTAAAGTATCAGATAATTTTAACGGGCCGAAGATCTCGGTTTTACCATCAGTATTACGGCCTGTTTTTATAGGTACCCATTTAGAAGAATCGCGGGTTAGTTTAATAACAAATGTGCCCAATGTAGAGTTCAGGATGGCGTCTGACGGTACAACAAAGTTGTGTATTTCATCGCTCAGCGGGATATCAACCTCGGCAACCATACCCGGCAGCAGATTTTTCCCGGTATTGATAACGTCCATCTCTGTACGCTGCGCACGTAGCCTGCTATCCAACGCACCGGCCAGCCTGGCAACTTTCGCATTAAAAACCTGGTTAGGTAATGATCGTACGGTAAAATTCACCACGCTTTTATTATTCATGTAACCGGTATAAGCTTCAGGAACGCTTACCACTAAACGCAGCTTATCCTGCTGCTGCAGGGTAAACAGCGGCGCGTCCGAGCCTTTGCCTGACGGGCCAACATAAGCGCCCTGGCTTACGTTACGTGCCGTAATAATACCCGGGAACGGCGCCCTTATCTCCAGGTAATCGCTGTTAGCACCCACTTCTTTTAAAGAAGCCTGTGCCGATTGGAGTTGCGCGTAATCCGCACTTTTTTTGGCCAGCGCCTGGTCAAGGTCATTTTGCGAAACTGTACCCGGTGTTTTGCTGGTTTCCAGCAAACGGTCGTAGTTGGCTTTGCTGGCAATATACAAAGCTTCCTGTGCCTTAAGGCGCGATTGCGCCCCATTCATCTGCGAGCCAATCTCAGGAGCTTCCATACGGGCTAAAAGTTGCCCGGCGCTTACCACGCTACCCACATCAACATACATCTTTTTCACAAAGCTGTTCACCTTGGCGTACAGGTCAACCTGTTGGTAAGCTACCAGTTCGCCCGGTATGGTGATATTTGATTGCATGGCACTCTTGCTTAACAAAAAGGCATCTAAGGCATTGTCTGCCGGTGCGGTAGTATCTGCTGTGGCTTTAGCCTCCGGCGATTTGCATCTCACCAGCATCAGGCTTGTTACCATTACTAAAGCAGAAACAGAAAGGGCTTTACGGATATACATGGAATGATAATATTATGATTTATATTCAAGTTTAATAAAATGGATGCTCTCCTCGTCCTCAGGGTCGAGTGAAACACTTTGGATACTTGTTTTACCCTGCCCCCAGGCAAATACCAATGGCAAAATAAACAATGCGGCAAATGTTGAAGCTATCAGCCCGCCAATTACGGCACGCCCAAGCGGTGACGACTGGTCGCCTGCCTCGCCCAGTCCGCTGGCCATAGGTATCATACCCACAACCATGGCCAAAGCGGTCATTACAATTGGCCTTAACCTTAATGAAGCAGCCTCGCGGGCAGATGCCATGGCATTGCCGTTAACACGGCGCAGCTCTTCGGCATTGGTGATTAATAGCACCGCGTTGGATATAGATACCCCTACAGACATGATCATGCCCATGTACGATTGCAGGTTAAGTGTTGAACCTGCCAGCATCAGCAACGATAACGAGCCCAGCATTACCGCCGGAACAGTTGCCAGTACAATGCCCGATACCTTGAACGACTGGAAGTTTGCCGCCAGCATTAAAAATATAACGATGATGGCTACCCCAAGCCCGCTCTCCAGGCTGTCCATTGTTTCTGTCAGCGTATCGCTTAAGCCAATCAGTTCAACGTTCAATCCCCGCGGAAGATCGCCTAATGATTTAATGGCCGCTTTTACATCTTTAGATGCCGTACCCAGGTCCTGGTTGTTCAGGTTGGCCGTAACCGATAGCATAGGCATAGCGCCCAGGTTGTCGGCTTCGCCATAAGTAGTGCCGGGTTTTATATCGGCTATATCACCCAAAACTGGCCTCGACGAATTTTTCAGTACCGGTATCTCGCTGATCTCAGAGATGCTGCTCATTTTGCTCTCCGGGATCTGTACCTGCACGCTGTAGCTATTATTAGTTTTATGATCTATCCAGATATTTTTATCGGTATAGCGGGATGATGATGTTGAAGCGATAAGCGAACGCGAAACATCATTAATATCTACCCCTATCTGTGATGCCCTGGTGCGATCAATATCAATATTGATGGCCGGGTATTTGGTAGACTGCCCCAGTTGTATATCCCTCAGGTAATTAATCTGGCCCAGTTTGGCTATCAATTTTTGTGCATAAGCCTCGCTCAGTTTTTTATCCCTGCCCGAGAAACGCACCTCGATAGGTGTTGGCGAGCCCTGGCTCAGTATCTTATCGGTAAGCTCGATAGGTTCAAAAGACGATTTAACATCAGGCAGCTGTTTTGCGTACGATGCCCTTATTTTTTCTTTAAGCTCATCCAGGTTGGTTTTAAAACCTTCTTTAAAGGCTACCTGTATTACGGCTTCCTGCGGGCCTGCCATCCACAAATAAATAGGACTGGTTGAAAACAGCGAGGGGTGCGTACCCACATAAGCCGAGGTGATGGAAACATTCTCGGGCCCAACAAGGCTTTTAATAATGTTAATAGCTTTGTAGGTGCGTGTTTCAGTCTGCTCAATACGGGTACCCTCCGGGGCGCGTAAACGTACCTGAAACTGGCTGCCATTTACCTTTGGCAATACATCGCGGCCAATGCTTTGCATTAAAATTGCTGCAAGGCCGCAAATAACAACAACGTATCCTAATACAATCACCTTGCGGTAAGGCATCATCCTATCAATAAACCTTAGGTAGCGCATGCGCATGCGTTCAAAAGCGCCAACTTTACCGTTGTGGTTGCGGTCGGCAGTGGCAGCGGCCACTTCTTTTTGGTGTAACTGCGATGGCCTGTCGTCGCCCTTAAGGCCCGATAGTTCAAACTCTTCGTTATCGGTTAACTGATGGCCGTCTTTTGCGTGGTGGTGCTTAGCTTTCATTATCCAGTTAGCCATGATCGGCACAAAGGTTTGAGCCAGGAAGTAAGACACGATCATGCTGAAACCAATAGCCAAGGCCAGCGGTAAAAACAACGAGCCAGGGATACCACCCATGGTAAACGCCGGTGCAAAAACCGCCAGGATACAAAACAGGATCAATAGCTTAGGGAAGGCGATCTCCTTACAGGCATCCCATATGGCAAGCGCCTTGGGTTTGCCCATATCCAGGTGCTGGTGTATATTTTCTATAGTTACCGTGCTTTCATCTACCAGGATACCGATAGCCAAAGCAAGGCCGCTCAATGTCATGATGTTGATGGTTTGCCCAAACAGGTTCAGGAACAAAACCCCCGATATAATAGAGGTAGGGATGGTTAAGATAACGATCAAAGCGCCACGGGCATCGCCTAAAAACAGCAGCACCATTAAACCGGTTAAAATAGCGCCGATAGCCCCTTCTGTAATTAAGCTCTTTACCGAGTTCATTACGTAAACAGATTGGTCAAACTCGTAACTCACCTTAACATCTGGCGGCAGCTGGCTTTGTATTTTAGGGATAGATGCTTTAAGGTTTTGCACAACTTCCCAGGTAGATGCATCGGCACTTTTTGCAACGCTTAAGTAAACCGAACGCTTGCCGTTAACCAGCGCGTAACCTGCGGTTATATCGGCCCCGTCAGATACGGTAGCCACATCCCTTAAATACAGGCTTTGCACACCACCTTTAAACAAAGGGATGTTCTCAAAATCTTTTACAGAATTTATGGTGGTATTGGTTGGGGTGATGTAGTTTTTATCGCCAATACGCACGTTGCCCGATGGGGTTGTTTGGTTATTTACCCTCAGGGCTTCAACCAACTGGTCTGGCGTCATATTGTGCGAACGCAGCAGCTCCGGATCGGCTTTGATAACTACCGTACGGATGTTACCACCAAAAGGCGGCGGTGCTACCAAACCGTGTATAGAGGTGAATGACGAACGCACATACACGTTTGCCAGATCGGCTAATTCGTTATTGCTACGTGTAGCGCTGCTTAAAACCAGCTGGCCAACCGGCAGTGTGGAGGCATCAAACCTGATAATGAACGGTGGGTTTGAGCCAGGAGGAAACACCGCCTGGATACGGTTTGTAAAAGAAGCCAGCTCGCCCGCGGCCTGCGCCATGTTTGTACCCGGGTAAAAATTAAGCTTCATTAAAGTAAGCCCCTGGATGTTTTTGGTTTCGATACTTTTCAGCCCGTTGGTATACAAAAGGATGTTTACGTATTGCTTGGCAAAAAACGATTCCATTTGCTCGGGGGTATAACCGGTAAAAGGGTGCGATATATAGATCACCGGCATATCCAGCTTAGGGAATATATCTACTTTGATGGCCGTGATCGATTTTATCCCAAAAAAGAATAAACCGGCCACAATAACCATAATGGTGATGGGCTTACGTAATGCGAAACGGATCAAGTTCATGTATATATGTATTTCGAAGAAAAATTATCAGTTAAATTATAGCGCGCTGTCAAAAAGGTTAAAATCGCCTTTGGCTGCAGCCTTTAGCAAGAGCGCCTGCCACACGTTGGTATAGGCTATATCCCTGTCGGTTTCGGCACGGGTTAAGGCATATTGTGCCTGCGTAACATCAACCAAATTGGTTAGCCCATTTTTATACAGTACCGATTTTTGCAGATACGCCTGCGATGCTGCCCTTACCTGTACCGGCGCTTCGCGGTAATTGTTCAGCGCGTTTATGGTTTTGGTATCGGCAAGTGAAAACTGCGCCTTTATTTGTTGGTTGGCCAGGTCGTACTCATCTGTGAGCGCGGCGCTCACATACCTTTGCGTTTTCACCTGTTTGGCGGTGCGGAAAGGCTGCGCTAAATTCCAGCTTATGCCAATGCCTACCAGGTAGTTACTGCGGGTTGGTTTGGTACCATCCCAGTAATTATCAGTATAGGCGTTTTGGTTGGTAGAATATTCATTACTAAAGCCCGAGCCACGTGTTTGCAGGATACCCACAAACGAGAAGCTTGGATAGTTAAACTTTTTCAGGTATTTGATCTGTTCGTTATTAACATCAATCCGCGATTTGTAGTAGGCCAGGGTTGGGTGTTTGCTAACAGCCGAATCAATGGGTTCCTCAATATTTTTTGGCAGGTGCGATACAAACACGGTATCTAAAGCAAACTGTGTTGGTGTAACCCCCATCAGCTGCGATAACTGGTTGCTTTGCTCCTGCTCCTGGTCAATAGCCCGGGTAAGTACAATACGCGCGCTTGACACCTCGGCACTTGCCTGCGAAGAATCTACACCGGCAATAAGGCCGTTGAACGCACGCGTTTTTACAATGCGTTTAAAGGTATCTGCACGCGCCAGATTTTTGCGGTACGAGTCGGTCAGTTTTTGCGCGGCCAGCAGGTTAAGGTAAGCTGCTGCAACTTTCACCTTGTGGTTAAAAAGTTCCTGTTGAAGGTCGTTTTGGTCGCGTACAGCAACCTGCTGGGCCGTTTTGATTCGTTCTTTTATCCTCCCGAAGGTGAAAAACTCCCAGTTAAGGTTTGCCAGGTATAATGAGCCAAAAGCGGCGTTCCAGTTTTGGTTAGGCAGCGGTATGCCCGATGATGCCACACCAAACCCGCCGAAACCATAAAGCGGACCATTCTGGCCGTTCACCGTTCCGTAATCCTGCTGGGCGCTTAAGTTTAAGTTGGGCAAATAATCGGCCTTGGTTTGGCCAATTGCCGCTTTTGATGCTAACGCGTAGTTTGTTTTGGCTTTTATAGCAGGGTAATTAACTACTGCTGTTTCTATAGCTTGTTTAAGTGTAAGGGGCTGTTGTGCAACTACTAATAATGAACTAAAGAGTATAAAACACGTAGATATAGCTTTTTTCACAGGGTTGTGTATCTTAGTTAAACCAATAATTACCGGGCTGGTAATTATTTTGTAAAGCAACCCATCAAATTTGAAGCAATTTTGAAGTAAAGCCTCAATTTGTTACTGATTTGTAAAGTTAATGTAATAAAAGGTGCGAATTTGTTAAACCTGTGCAGCCAAAGAAGCGCCATCAGCTACAGCCATTCCATTAAAATCTATCCTAAGTGAATGAATACCATCGCGATACGTATATCGCACATTAAATTTATTCAATTCGCAGATCTGTTTTACAATAGCCAGCCCCAAGCCAATGCTTTCGCCACACTGATCGCTTTTTTTGAACCGTTCAAATAGTTCTTCTGTAGGGATAACAGGGGCCGAGCCGGTGTTTTCTATCACAAAAGCTTCGTGGTTTGCTTTAATATTGATAATTCCGTTCTTAACATTATGCCTGATGGCGTTACCTAACAAATTATCAAAAAGCAGGTCGGCCAGCGCCGGGTGTATTTTTAGCGAAATATCATCGCCTATGTGAGTAGTAAGCGTCAACGCCTTCATCTGGATACGGTCTTCATAAAACCCCAGGATAGACTTGATATGCCCGGCAAACGATATATTCTCGGTAGCCTCATACTCCTGGTTCTCCAATTTGGTAAGCAGCAGTAACGAATGGTTTATACGGGCCATTTTCTCAATGGCGTGCTGCATTTCACCAATTAATATGGCTTGGTCGCCTTGTATATCAGTATCGGCCAAAAGCTCCAGTTTGCTTCTCAGTACAGATAAGGGGGTTTGCAACTCATGCGATGCGTTCTCGCTAAACTCTTTTACAAGCCCGTACTCGGTGATGGCCATATCGGTCATCTTTTTTAGCAGTTGGTTAAGTTCCTTAAACTCTTTGGTATTGCTCTCTGCAAGTACCAGGGGTTTCTTTTTGCGGAGGTTAAATTTCTGCATCTGCGCAAGCGACTGGTTAAACGGCGATAAAATATTGCGCGATAACATCCTTGCGGCTATCAGCACCGCCACTATCATCAGCAACGATTTTATCAAAGCTACCGGCAGCATCCCCCTTAATATTTGCCCGGATTGCGTTACATAGTTGTAAGACGAAACCTTATAATTAAGCCCTTTAATATTAAAAAATGAACTTACCGTAATACGGCAGTCGCCCTGGTCGTAATTTTGTTTTTCGGTAAGCGTTTTTTCGTTTGGTAAGTTGCCGGCAAACGTACTGATAGATATTGGCCGCCCCTGCGAGTACTTATCGGGGCTGATACCTGATTTTAGCTGCAGCGCCACTTCGTTATTTACGGCGCTTAAACGCTCAATCTCAACATTATCTATCCTTTGTTTAATACTATAGTGTGTACTGTAGATACTTATTGGGGTCACAATAAAAAATATCAGCAAAAAGCACAGCGTAAATTTATCTACCAGTTTCATATTTATGGGTGTTAAATTTATAGCCCAAGCCGTATACCGTATCAATATAATCGTTGCCCTTTGCCTGGTTTATTTTTTTACGGATGTTTTTTACGTGCTGGTACACAAAATCAACATTACTGAGGTTATCGGTATAATCGCCCCACAAATGGGTTGCAATTGCCTGCCGGGATAATAAACGGTTGCGGTTCACTAAAAAGTATAACAGCAACTCTACCTCCTTGCGGGTAACATCAAGGTGTTTGTTGTTTATGGTAACCTCGAAGGTATTGGTATTGAGGCTTATTTCGTTAAATGTAACCATATAACTTCCATCCAGGTCCTTGCGACGATGGATAGCCCGCAAACGCGCGTTTAATTCGGGCAGGTGGAAGGGTTTGGTTATATAATCGTCGGCCCCATCTTCAAGCCCGCGGATCTTATCGTCCATAGCGCCCTTAGCCGATACGATGAGTATGGAGCCGGAGATATGCTTTTCCTTTATAAAATTAAGTAGGTCAAGCCCGCTGCCATCAGGCAGCATAATATCTAAAATAATGCAGTCGTAAGCAAAAAAAAGCAGCTTCTCTTTGGCCTCGTGCAGGTTAAAGGCCTGCTCGCAAACGTAATTCTCGCGCGATAGGTACTCATGCACACTACTGGCCAGCGCCCGGTTATCTTCTACAATGAGTATTTTCATTAACTAATGCTTACAGCCTCAAAACTACTAAGGTACGGGTTAATATTGAAGCAATTTTGAAGATACCGTAACGGCTGCGCATTTATAAGTAAATAAAACGGCAGTGCCAATCATCAGCACTGCCGTTTTAGCTTTAGTTGATCAGGGCGCCGTCCCTGACCTCGTCGCTGGCATTCTTCAGTATCACCTCTTTGGCTTTAAGGTTACCAAATACTTCGGTCGAATCATTCCGGGATAAACCCTCCTTAATATCTACCAGCACCGCCCTGCCATTTTTCACGGTAACAACGTATTGCCTTTCGGTAGACCGGACAATGGCATTATTAGGCACCAATAATGATTTTGCGCCGGATAGCATAGGGATCTTTACCTCGGCATACATGCCCGGTTTTAAGCTGCCATCGGGGTTATGTACATCAATCTCTATCGCTTCAGACCGCATGCTGCCCAGCGCATTGGCCGAGCGGCTGATGCTGGCAGTTTGCTCTCTGCCGGGCATAGCGTTAAAGGTAAATTTTACGGGTTGTTTCAGGTCTACCTTATCTACATAATCCTCGGGGATGTAAACCTCTAAGCGCAGTTTGCGGGTATCCTGCAAAACCAGCATGGGCTGGTCTGTTCCCTTACCCGGTGCTACCAGCGCCCCCGGCGATATGTTACGCTGGATGATCATCCCATCAAATGGCGCGCGGATGTTCAGGTAATCGTGCATGGTACGTACCGATGCTACGTTTGAGTTTTCTGATTTGGCCATCGCCTCATCAGCCCTCATTTTTGCCATGGCGTTGTCCAGTTCAAGCGGCGATACCGAACCCGGTTCTTTAGCGGCCTCTTTCAGGCGCTGGTATTTTTCGCGGCTGGCAATGGCGGTTTCCTGGGCTTGCAGGTAGCGCGAACTAACGGCCTGTACCTGCGATTCCATCTCGGGAGCTTCAATGGTAACCAGCAACTGCCCTTTTTTTACCATGGTGCCCCTGTCAACATAAACAGATTTAACAAACCCGTTTACCCTTGGGAATATGTAAACCTCGTTAAAAGGCTTAAGCTGCCCCGGCAAGCGAGCCATGCTGGAAAGTGCCTTTTCGGCAATGGTACCTGTTTCGTATTTTTTTGCCCCCTTTGCTACTGGGGCGGTCATATCTACCGGTTTTTGGTTGCTGTTGCAGGCTGCTAAAAAGCTTAAGCTGCCAACTAGTATCAAATATCTTGTTTTCATGTTGTTATATATTAGTGGGTTGAGAGGCTTTGGTTGGGTTGGTATTCACATCTTTCATCAGCGATGGCGACTCATAAGTGGTTTTATTTTGCACCCAGGCAAACACCATAGGCAAAATAAACAGGGCGGCAATGGTTGAAGCAAACAGCCCGCCTATAACGGCGCGGCCCAAAGGCGCGGTTTGTTCGCCCGCCTCGCCCATACCCGATGCCATGGGCACCATACCGGCCATCATGGCAAGGCTGGTCATTAAAATTGGCCTTAGCCTGATAGAGGCGCTGGTTACTGCCGCCCGGGTTGCATCCTTATAATCTAACCTCAGGGTTTCGCCATTGGTAACAATAAGGATAGCGTTGGCAACCGATACCCCGGTTGACATGATCATGCCCATGTAGCTTTGCAGGTTAAGGGTTGACCCGGTTAGCAGCAGGGCCGTTAACGAACCTAATATTACAGCCGGCACGGTAGACAACACCGTTAACGAAAGCTTGAAAGACTGGTAATTTGCGGCCAGTAATAACAGGATCACCAAAATGGCAAACATTAGCCCGTTTTGCAGGCTGGTGAGGGTTTCTGTTAATAAGCTCGACATACCCTTAACTTCGGCCAGTAAACCTTTTGGCGGTTCACCAACAGCTTTAATGGCTTTGTGCACATCGGCTGTTGCGGTACCCAGGTCCTTTTTATAGATATTGGCGCTTACCGTTAAAAAACGCCGAGGGCCGGTGCGGTCATACTCGCCGGGGGCGTAATTTATTTTAAAGCTTGCTATATCGCCCAGTACGGGTGTACTCTGGCCCTTTACCAGCGGGATCTCCTTCAGCTCGTCCATGGTGTTCATCACATACTCGGGGATCTGCACCTGCACCTGGTAGGTATAGGCCGATTTTTCATCCAGCCACTGGTTCTTCTCGGTAAAGCGGCTTGATGATGTACTTGCGGTAACAGAGCGGGCTATATCGGTAACGTTTAAGCCTAGCTGCGCAGCCTTGATCCTGTCTATGCTGATGGCTATAACCGGGAACTTTAGCGGCTGGGTAATCTGCACATCCCGCAGGTAATCTATCTTTTTCAGTTTATCCAATACCTTGTTGGCATAGCTTTCTATCTGACCCATATCCTTCCCTGCAATACGTATCTCAATTGGGGTTGATGCACCTTGGCTCATGATCTTCTCGGTCATGTCTATCGGCTCAAAAGTTATGCGCAGTTCGGGGATGCGGGACGCGATGTTTTTACGCAGGGCATCTTTCAGGTCGTCCATATTTACATGGTAACCTTCATCCAGGTTTACCTGCAAAACAGCCTCGTGCGTGCCGGTATTAAACACATAAAGGTTACTGGTACCATAACTGCTGGGTACAATACCCACATAGCCCGATGTAATGGCTACATGGTGGTTTACCGTACTATCAATAATGGCCAATACCGTTTTTAGCTTATCTTCGGTACGCTCTAAACGGGTGCCGTCAGGTTCCTTTATGCGGATTTGGAACTGGCCGTTGTTTAGCTTCGGCATCATATCCTTACCAATAAAAACAAAGCATAAACCGGCAAAGGCAATTACCACAACCAGGTACACCGGCACTATTACTTTCTTGTAAGGCATCCAACTTTCAACAATGCCCATAAACCGCATTTTTATCCGCTCAAACAGGTCGTTCTTTTCCGGGTGTTTTTCTTCCTGCTGTAAATGATGGTTTACCTGGTCTTCCTCCTGCCTGTCTAAAGTTTCGCCTGCATGCGCGTGCAGTTCGCCATGTTCATAATGCTGATAGGTTTCGGCTTTAATAAGCCAGTTTGATAATATGGGCACCAGTGTTTGGGCAATAACGTACGACACGATCATGGTTAACCCAATGGATAGCGACAGCGGTAAAAACATGGCTTTGGGCACCCCGTTCATCATAAATGATGGCGCAAACACCGCCAGGATACACAACAGGATAAGCAACAGCGGGAAGGATATTTCCTCACAGGCATCATAAATGGCCTGGGCTTTGTGTTTACCCATCTCCAGGTGCTGGTGTATATTCTCAATAGTTACCGTGGCCTGGTCTACAAGTATACCAATGGCCAAGGCCAGGCCGCTCAGCGTCATAATATTGATGGTTTGGCCAAACAAGCCTAACAGCAGCACCCCTATCAGGATAGATACCGGGATGGTTATTACCACAATTAAACTGCTTCGCCAGTCGCGCAGAAAAAGCAATACCATTAAACCGGTAAGCAAAGCGCCAAGGCCGCCCTCGGTCATTAAGCTTTTAACTGCGTTTATCACAAATACCGACTGATCGAATTCATAAGAGATCTTTACATCATCGGGCAGCAGGCTTTGTATATCGGGTATTTTGGCTTTTAATGCTTGCACTACGCTCCAGGTACTGGCATCGGCTGTTTTAACTACCGGGATATATACCGACCGCTTGCCGTTTATGAGGGCATAATCTACCGTTATGTCGCTGGCATCGGCCACGCGGGCAACATCTTTAACCAATATGGGCACGCCATTTTTAGTTACCACCGGGATGTTGCCAAATTCATCAACCTGTTTTACCAGTGTGTTAATGGTGGTGACAAACATGGTGTTATCCAGCCTGAGGTTTCCTGATGGCGACATAACGTTGAATTTGGCCAGCGCGCTCACTACCTCGTCGGGCGTGAGGCCGTAGCTTCTCAGTTTGTTAGGGTCAACATTTACGGTGATAGATCTTGAATTGGCTCCAAAAGGCGGCGGTGCAGACAGGCCCGGTACCGAGGCGAACATGGGCCGCACCCGGGTGGCTGCCAGATCATAAATTTCCTTAAGGCTGCGCGATGGTGCCGATAATACCATCTGCCCAACCGGTAATGATGAGGCATCAAACCTTACTACCTGCGGCGGTAAGGCCCCGGGCGGGAAAAACTTCATGGCGCGGTTAACCTGCAAGGCAACCTGGGCCTGGGCTTCGGCCATGTTGGTGTTTTCGTAAAAACTAAGCTTAAGCATGGTTAAGCCCTGTATATTTTTACTGGTGATGTTTTTTACACCATTAACGTATAAGAACTGATCCTGCAAACGGGTGGAAAAGAAACCCTCCATTTGCTGGGGCGACATGCCCCCGTACGATTCTATAACATATATGGTAGGCAGGTTTAACTGCGGGAAGATATCTATAGGTATATTTATTGCACTAAGCACTGCAAATATGAGCAGGCTTAAGGTTATCACCACCGTAGTGATGGGCCTTTTGAGTGCGGATGTGACCATTGACATTTTTTAATTATTTTAAAAGGGTTAAAACTGCGCCTACCTGGTTCTCGGTAACCGCTTTTTGGAATAGTGCATTGGCAAAAGCATACCTTGCTTCGGCAAAATCAGTTTCGGCACGGTACAGGATGTTGAGGGCTGCATTCAGCTCAATAATATCTGTTAAGCCGTTTTTGTATAACGATAACTTTTGCCGGTAGCCATCCGTTGCGGCCTTAAGCTGATGAGGGATCTCCTGCAGCCGTTGTTGGGCGGTCTCCAGTTCCACATCGGCCTGGCTGGCGTTTACAGCTAACAGTTGCTTTTGCTCTTCCAGTTTTTTGCGGTTGTAATAGGTAGCAGCCTTTTGCGTGCTTAACTTTAACTGTTTTCGGCGCAAGTCAAAAAGGTTATATGATATCCCTATACCAACCAGGTAATTGCCGCGGTCAAATCCCCAGCCGCTGCCCAGGCTGTTAAAATGGTCGTTTGCATCAACGCTTGAGCCGCGGCCCCAAACCGCACCCTCAAATAGTATTTTAGGGTTATAGCTCTTCTTCACCATATCCTCGCGCTGCAGGCTGTTATTATAAACCGATTTATAGTAGTTGATAACCGGGTGATCAATGGTATCTAACGTTAGCTGGCCTATAGTAATTGGTGCTTTGATCAGCTTATCATCAACAGTTGTATCGGGTATAATAGATGTATATGGCAACCCGCTGAGCGACGACAATTGCAACTGCAGTTTTTTGAACTGGTTGTTAAGCTCGATATAATTAAGCCTTGCCTTTGATAGTTCGGCCTCGGCTATGCTGGTATCAACACCTGCCCTAACGCCACTTTTGGCCAGCGACTGTACCGAGCGCCTTATCTCGGCATTACGTTTAATATTACGCAACTGTATTGACAGGTAGTTTTGCAGCCTGAGCAATTGCAGATAGGTGTTAATAGTATAAGCCTGTAATTGATATTTTGAACCCTGGAATTGGTTTTGCTGTACCTGCACATCAGAACCGGCTACTTTGTTTTGCGCACCATACGCACCAAAATTGTACAGTTCCCAATCAAGGGCTACAACGCCAACATTGGCAGATACGGTTGTTGTGTTACTCTCTGGCCGCACCCCTCTTGAGTTTGACGGGATAATACCAAAGCCAAAATACGGGCCGGCCGTATTGTTATTTGTGCCGTAATCGGCCTGGTAATTCAGTTTTAAATTTGGCAGCCAGCTGCCGCGTGTTTCGGCAGCCTGTGCCCGTTTTATAAGGATGGCCGACGAGTCGGTAAGCAGTGTGGGCGCGTTTTGGGTTACCGTGTTTAAAAGCGTTTTTAAACTTACCGGCGGGTTGTTTTGCTGTGCATACGCACCGGCACTTATTAACAGGCCAATAAGCATGCATACTTGTTTCTTTGAAATTAGCATATATTGATGTTCCGGAATATGCCTACCGTAAATAGCCCACACTGTTTTAAACAGCATAGCTATAACGATAAACGATAGATAATTAATTGAAAAATGATTGAGCAAATGCTAAAAGGCAGGGTGCCTTAAAGCAGCAGGATCAAATCCGGAAGGTGCAGAACGTAAGGTAAGAATATTGAGCGCTGTAAACGGGTTTTAAAAAATACAAGCCCCATTTAGGGTTAAGCTTCCATGGTTGAAGTATAAGGAACAACAGCAAAAAGGAGGCGATAATTGCTTCGGGCGCATTGATGACCGATCTTTTATCCTCAAGGGTAGATTTATCTGGCCGCTGCAGTAAATTAACCTGGAAACCTGCTTCAGATACCGTTTCTGCTTTTCTTTTAAAAATAGAGTTGTGGCTTGAAGAATGCTTTTGCGCCACATTATTAATGCGCGGCAGGAAAAATATATGCGTTATAGCAATTGTAAAGTACAATGCCATCATACCTAACGCCAAAAAAGACCTGAAAAATTCTTTTCTATTTTTCATCTATTACTAAAACCACACAAAATTGAAAAAAGTATTTGATAATTAATGCAACAGTATTGTTGCATTAATTATCAGTGGTATTAAGTGCTGTTTAAACATGACGGGGAATAGTTTGATATAACGCCATGTACCGCTATAGGCATAAGCAAGCTGCAATTCATATAAAGCAATCAAAAACAAGCCTTTGGCATAACATTAACCAACAAGTTAAAAATATCCACCATTGTTTAGTACTTATCTGTAAAGTGTAATTGCTATATTTAACCGTTGGTTTATTTGAGCGATGGGTAAGTAAAAGACGCGCAATATATTAACACCTAATTAACTACGCCAAACCATGCCTTATCACACCCCTATAAAATGGTTTATGAAGCACTGCTGCTGGTTGCTGCTGTTTTTCTATATACCCTGCTATGCCCAAATTGCTAAGGTAAATGAGTTGCAGGGCCAACTTAAAAAAACCATTCCGGATACAACCCGTTTAAGGCTGCTTGGAAAACTTACCGAAGCCTATAAAACCGTAGACCCCGAGAAAAAATTTTATTACTCGGTTATCTATAAAAAACTTGCCGAAAAATTACACGATGATAAGGCCCTTGCCGATGCTTACCTAAGCATGGGGGTATCTTATGGCATCCGCAGCAGGCTGGATAGCGCTATTTATTATTACACCTTAGCCTATAACACCGCGGTAAAAACAAATTATCTGATTGTGATGGGTAAAAGTCTGTCAAACACAGGCCTGTCATACACCCGGTTGGATGACGATAAGGAGGCCATTAACTACTACCTTAGGGCACTTACGATTTTAAAAAAAGCTAATTTTACAAAAGGTGTTAACCAGTGCTACATCAATATTGGCTCAATTTATGAAGACCGCAGGGAATACCAGCTTGCCAACAGCTATTACACCCAGGCATTAAAAAGCTATACCACCTTAAAAGATACCGCCGGTATTGGGTATGCCCTGTTTTGTGTTGGCGACACCTACGCGCAACTTGGCCAGATTGAAAAAGGCATGGATTGCCTGAACAGGAGCCTTGCCATACGTATAAAGCTCGACGACCAAAATGGCATTGCCCTTGTAAAAAAGGCTATTGGCCGCGCGTACCGTAAAGCAAAACAATATAACCCGGCCATCAGCAATTTGAACGAGGCGTTAAAAATTGTACAGGGGTTAGATGAGCAGTACGAACAGCTTGCCATTCTTTTAGATCTTACCGATGTTTATCTTAATGTACCGGATTATGATAAGGTAAAAGAGTACGCCCTGCAAGGCATTAAAATAGGGAAGGCTATTGATTCAAAATCGGGTGTTGCCGATTGTTACCTGCGCCTGGTTACGGTTTATAAAAAGAAGCACGATATACCAAAGGCTTTTGCCGCCCAATCTGAAATGTTGGCCATACAGGATAGCCTGCAGGGCGAAAAATCATTAAAAGATGTTACGCTTATTGAAATAAACAGGATGCGGTCAGAAAACGCTGTGCTGGCAAAAGATAATCACATCATCGCTACCAAAAATACCAGTATCCTTACCAAGCTAAATCAGTATTCTAATACCATTGTTTTTACATCATTGGTTTTGGTTCTGGCCATTTTTCTGCTGATAGTACTTTACCGTCGTAATGCCGAAAAACAGGCCTCTAATAAACAGCTTGTAGTACAACAGCAGGAGATAGCCAATATTAATAAAGAACTGGCCGTGCTTAACGAGGAGCTTAACACCCAAATGGAACTGGTAAACGCGCAGAATACAGAACTGGAAAGACTTAATGATATTAAAACCAAGTTTTTCTCCATTATCTCGCATGATCTGCGCGGGCCGTTAGGCACCCTCCAAACATTACTTGCCGTGTACCATGATGGCATTATTGGTAAAAAAGAATTTAACTCGTTATTGATGAAACTGGAAGATACCATTATATCTACCGGTACCTTTTTAGATAATCTGCTGGAATGGTCTAAAAGCCAGTTAGAGGGCATTGTGGTTAAGCCTGTAAATTTCAACATAAGCGAATGTATGTTAGAAAACATGCGGCTTTACGAAACCAAAATAGGTTTAAAAAGCCTAAAGGTAGTAAACCAGGCAACAGAGCCCATACACGTGTATGCGGATAGAAATATGATAAACCTGGTGATCAGAAACCTGCTATCAAACAGTATAAAGTTTTGTAACCCCGGCGATGAGATAAAACTGAATGCTGAGATTAAAGGCGAAAATGTAATTGTACGCATTGCAGATACGGGCCCAGGTATAAGCGCAGCAAATGCCGATAAGCTTTTTAACCTTGAGCATACCTTAAGCATGGGTACCCATGGCGAAAAGGGCAATAATCTTGGCCTTATATTATGCCGGGATATGGTAACCCAAAACAATGGTAAAATTTGGTTTGATACCAAGCCGGATGAAGGCACCATATTTTGGGTGGAGCTACCCGGCGAGACAAAATAAAAAGGGCCACCCGTATGGGGCAGCCCTTATATAAATTAGTTTGAATTTTATTTGGCCAGCAATTCGTCCAGGTTGCCATGCGCCATGGTAAAGCCTTGGCTGAAGCCCATACCAACAATCTTTTCCAGGTCGGCAGTTGTTGGGAAGGTTATTTCAACCTCAACCTTTGTATCATCGCCTATAGCGCTAAAGGTAGCCACCCAGTTCATCTCGGGGAAGGATGCATCTTTATTACCATCCTCATCACAAAAACTAACGGCCGCGCCAAAGCTTTTACCTGCAGTTATATTGTTAAAATCAACCCTGCACCACGAGCGTTCACCCTGCGGGCCATTCATGCTATATATCCACGTGCCGCCATCACTAAAATCCATTGATTTAGTTTCTGCCTTCCAGGGCCTTGGCGCCCACCATTGGTCAAGCATATCAGCATCGGTCCATGCTTTCCATACATCTGCTACGGGCGCTTCAAATTCGCGCACAACATTTAGTTTTTTGTTTGGCAGATCTTTACTGATCTCTGTTTGCTTATTAGCCATGATTTTTGTTTTTATTGTTTTTTAATAGGTTATCCAATTGGTTAAAGCGATCGTCCCACATCGCCTTAAATTGTTCCAGCCATATATCTACCTCTTTCATTTTTTCGGGGTTAAAATGATAATAGATCTCCCTGCCTGCTTGCTTTTGCTGCACCAGTTCGCATTCGGTTAATATTTTAATGTGTTTTGATACAGCCTGCCTGCTGCTCTCGAAATGATTGGCCAGCGCGTTCGGCGTCATGGCTTGTAAAGCCAGTAAGGTAATTATAGCCCTGCGTGTAGGATCGGCAATGGCCTGGAAAACATCTCTTCTTATCATTATATTTGCAACCGTTTGATTGCAAATATAAACGCAACCATTTGATTGCGCAAATTTATTTTCAGATTTTACCGCAGTACATTTCGCCCCATTCAGCCAATAAGCCAGGAATACGTTTTCGAGCGTATCGGCATACTTAGTTAGCTCATATTCTACTGTAACCTCTCATAACTATATTTTTCCGGGGGAGGGGGGGTAACAAATCTGACGGGCAACTGATATAGATTTAGTTAACCTTATAACAAACCATATTATGAAAAAGTATTTATCAATATTTATACTGCCATTTGTAAGTACAATGGCATTGGCCCAGGCCCAACCATCAGCGATAATTTCACTGGGTGGCGGCATTAGCACTACCTCATCAACATTAAAAGGCGAAGCATTGATTGGTAATGGGTATCTTATTAATACCAATGTTTTCGTACCGTTTGCAAGAAAAGGCTGGGACGGCTCTGTAAAAGGAAGCGGCAAGTTTGCCCTGGGCATAATTGCCGGCGCAGAGTATAACTCAGCTAAAAATTTACTCCCTGGTGTAGGGCAGGCACAAAAAATGTACAAGTTATACACCGGGGATCTAAATATAACCAATAGCCAAAAAGGTGCGGCAAACAGCACGGGCTTTACCGGGCTGGCTGGTTTACAAGCCGATTTTACTGTAGGTAAGGTCACTTTATCGCCATCTGTTAGCAGCGCATATTTTAGTTTAAAACAAGATGGCTTTGCGCAAAGCAGCCCGGTGGCGGTTAATGGTACAACGCAAACCGTTGTGCTTTTAGAATCGCAACCCATAAAAAGGACAGGTTTTGTTTTTAAACCTCAATTTAAAGTTAGCTACCCCATAACCGGCAGCCTAAGTTTTTATGCAGCCGGAGGCCTAAATATAGGCCCGAAGATAACTACAACCCAAAGCCACCTGGTACCGGCGGGTGGTTTTACCGACAAAAATATGTATGAGGCTATGCAGCTTACCACAGGTACACGTAATGATCAATCAGTAGTAAGCAGGTATCAAACCATTGCGGTTACCGCCGGTGTTAGCTGGGGATTTGGCAGCAGTAGCTCTGAAAGCAGCAGGCGCCATTATAGGGGCAAGGTTACAAAACCGGGAGATGGCGGCATGCGCTATACCGGTGCCGTGGAAGAGCCTTTAACTAACGCGCAGGCAACAACCGATGAGCACAGGACATACACCGGCGGGCGCAGGATTGAACCCAGTGCACTTGTTGCCGGCCAGCCAATTAAAGGTGTTATTGTAAAAGGTGGCAAAAATCCGGGGGAAAATACGATAGCTGTTGTTACCAATAATAACGGAGAGATAGCATTTAAAGGACTAGAAGCGGGTAATTATAAATTTACAGTTACCATGCCCGAAGAACCAGCAGGCAAAAGCATTAACGAAAAAGGCATAAAAAGAAGCGAAGACGCTGCATCCAACCGCCTATCAATGACACCCACAACCACCAAACAAACTCAGGGTGCTAACTTTGGCGAAAAGGTTGCCGGTGGCTTACAAACCGGGGCAGGCTCAATAAGCCAGGGTGCCGGGAAAAGCATATCAGAAAAAGGGGTATCGAGCACTAAAGGAAGGCCTAATAATATGGTTTTTTCTCCAGGCAGTCCAATTGGTGGCATTGTTGTAAAAGGCGGCAAAAACCCAGGTGGCAGTATGATGGTGATCACCACTAACGGTAACGGTGAGTTTGAATTAAACGGAATAGAAGCCGGCGATTATATATTTACAGTTACCGCGCCTGAACAATCTACAGGAAAGAGTATATCAGAAAAGGGAGTAAAAAGAAATTAGGTTGTAACGCCATCTTTTCATGGCATATTATACATAAGGCTTTCGGGAAGACCGGGGCCTTATTTTTGTTTATTAGCCTGGCCGCTTCTCTGTAACAATCATTATACTATGCAAGCATCGTATTAAATAAGAATTTGCTTTACTTTGGTTTGTTTTACTAACTGACCTTTAAATGAACAAATACCTATTAACTGTAACGGCATTTGTGCTGGCACTCAGCGCAAATGCCCAGCAGCAGGCCCCGGTAACAGCTAAGGATTACGAGCATGCCGCAAGCTTTTTAAGTTTTAATACCGAACCATTTATTGACCGCGCGGGCATCAGGCCAAACTGGTTACCGGGCAATAAACTCTGGTACCGCGTTACCACCGCGCAAGGCAGCGAATTTATACTGGTTGACCCCGCCAGGAAAACACGCGCCGCAGCTTTCGACGCGCAAAAACTGGCTGATGCCCTTTCGGCAGCAGGGGGCAAAAAATACGAAGCTAATAAACTGCCTTTTCAAAGTATAAACTATACAGCCGATGGTAAAACCATTTTATTTACCGCCGATGATAAAAAATGGGCATACAACCCGCAAAGCAATCAGTTAACCACTGATACTTCTAAAAACCAGACAGACAGGCTCGATCGCGCTGCACGTGGCAGTGGTAACGAAGTGTTATCGCCTGATGGTAAACGCGCAGTGTTCATTAAAGATTATAACCTTTGGGTACGCGATGTAGCTACCAATAAACAAACCCAGCTAACTACCGATGGTATAAAAGATTTTGGCTACGCTACAGATAACGCCGGGTGGGCAGGCAGCGACAGGGCTATCGTATCATGGTCGCCCGATTCTAAAAAGGTGGCCACCTTTCAGCAGGACCAGCGTAACGCCAGCGATATGTACCTGGTTACTACTAATGTGGGCAAACCAACGCTTAAAGCATGGAAGTACCCCCTGCCGGGCGATAAAGACATCATTACCATACAGCGTGTAATTGTTGATGTGGATAATGCAAAGGTGATCCGTTTTAACATAGCGCCTGACCCGCACCGGTCAACACTAAGCGATAATATAACAAGTAACGGCACCCTTAATGATGTAAACTGGAACAACGATGGCAGCGAACTTGCCTTTGTATCCACCTCCCGCGATCATAAGAACGAGAAAGTACGCATAGCCAACGCCGAAACCGGCGCCGTACGCGAGGTATTTGAGGAGACGGTTAAAACGCAATACGAATCGGGCTGGAGCGCAATTAACTGGCGTTACCTGCCTGCATCAAAAGAGATCATCTGGTTCTCTGAACGCGACAACTGGGGCCATCTTTACCTATACGATGCCGCAACCGGCAAACTAAAAAGCCAAATAACCAAAGGCGATTTTGTAGTTACCAAATTGCTTAAGGTTGATGAGAAAAACCGCTTGCTATACTTTACAGCAGGCGGCCGCGAACCGGGGAACCCATACTTCTCGCATTTCTACAAAATTGGTTTTAATGGTAAAGGCTTAACCCTGCTTACGCCTGAGGATGGCAACCATACGGTTAGCCTATCGCCCGATGATAATTACTTTGTTGATAGCTACTCACAGCCAAACGTTGCACCAGTTACCGTACTGCGCGATATGAAAGGCACACTGATAGCTACTTTAGAAAAAACAGATATTTCCAGATTGGTAGCTACCGGTTGGAAACCACCTATCCCCGTTAAAGTAAAAGCGGCCGATAAAACCACTGATATTTACGGTTTGGTGTTTACACCAACCAAAATAGAAACCGGCAAAAAATATCCGGTTATTGATTATATCTACCCCGGCCCGCAAGGCGGCAGTGTGGGTAACTGGTCGTTCGCGGCATCGCGGGGTGATCATCAGGCGTTGGCCGAATTAGGCTTTATTGTGGTGGTAATAGAAGGCACCAGCAACCCGCTGCGTTCAAAAAGCTTCCACGATATGAGTTATGGCAATATGGGCGAAAACACCCTGCCTGATCAGATAACCGCCATTAAACAATTATCGGCGCAGTACCCTATTGATACCACCAAAGTGGGTATCTGGGGCCACTCGGGTGGTGGTTTTGCAACCGCAACGGCTATGTTCCGCTACCCCGACTTTTTTAAGGTTGGGATCTCCGAATCGGGTAACCACGAGAACCGCAACTATGAGGATGACTGGGGCGAACGGTATAACGGCTTGGTTGAAAACGCTAACTACGATGCCCAGGCCAATCAAAATTTTGCCAAAAACCTGAAGGGTAAACTGATGCTTGCTCACGGCATGCTGGATAATAATGTGCCGCCATATAATACCCTGTTGGTAGCCGAAGCCCTTGAAAAAGCAAACAAAAGTTTCGACCTGGTGATATTCCCTAACAGCCCGCATGGTTATGGCCAATACTCCTATTACATGATGCGCCGCCGCTGGGATTATTTTGTGAAAAACCTGTTAGGTGCCGAACCACCTTACGATTACGAGATAAAACCCAAAACAAGCCAACGCTAAAAACCGCGACAAGTTTATATTTCTGAGAAAGCCTGCAATGAAAATTGCGGGCTTTTTTAATACTTTTATTTATGCTTCGCCCGATAGATAATTATTTTTTGCAGCAACCCGAGCCAACCCAAAGCTGCATGCAATTTATGCGCGGGCATATTTTAAAGCTCGACGATCGTATAACCGAAGCCTGGAAATACGGCATGCCCTTCTTCTGTTATAAAGGCAAAATGATGTGTTACCTGTGGGTGCATAAAAAGCTCCTGCTGCCCTATCTGGGCATTGTTGAGGGAAAACACATTAACCATCCCGACCTTATTATTGAAAAAAGAGCCAGGATGAAAATTCTTCTTATCGACCCGCACAAAGACCTGCCCATGGAAATGATAGATGGTATTTTAAAAGAGGTGCTTCAATATTATACCAAGTAAATCACACTTTAATTATTCGACGCTTTATCAGCATGTAGTTTGCAGGCCTCTTCAAATAATTCGATCGCAAGGTGCTTGTCGCCATCATATTTCACATAAACACTTATCCACCCGGAGTTTTTAAAACGGTGATGATCCTGCACACGCTGATCCTGCTGCATTAGCTGTTGCTTTATTTTACGGCTCAGCAGCATATCCAGCAGCCCGTTACTATGGATATGGCCTAACTCCTTCCCATGATAGTTAAATTGCAGTCCGCCATATTTATGGGTGGTTACAGTTGTACCGGGCCAGGTTAAAACTTCTTTTTCTATATCGTCAATCCAATTGAGCAGGTTGGGGTTTGCTATCAATGTCCATAGCTTTAACTGCGCATCAAAAAGCAGCGCCACACCTGGTACAAATTTCAGGAACTCCAAATACCTGATGATGAAAACGAACATTTATTTAGTTTCTGCCAGTTGTTTAATATGCTCCATTACGCGCAGGTGCACATTGCGTGTAACGCTTTCGGCCCAGATATCATAATACCAAACCGGGAAAACATACAGCCTGTACCAGCTGTTACCCGTAAGCGTTGTGGTACCATCGTTATTATCTTTCAGCAGGAATTGCCCGCGCAGGATATCAATGTGCCCCATTATCTCCGGGTCGCGTGGTTGGTTAGTGATATCGAACGTCAGGTCTTTATTCTCGTCGTAGGTCACTATCTTTTCATCAAACACATAACCATTGCTGAATATACATTTGCGCTTTGCCCCCTGGTAATAACCATCGGCGGTTGACTGCACCGGGCTTGGCATGCCTATATGGAACAACCAGTATTTGCTCGGGCTTTCTATCCGTTTATAAGCCACCACATATTTCCAAACCTCGGCAGGCGGGGCGTTGATCACTATGGTATCAGCAACTTTATTCTCGTAATGATGAACGGATAATGAATCAACAATAAACATCACAAATAGCATTGCGAAGATACTGGCATTAAGGGTTTGGTTGTTTCTACGGAACATGGCCTTACCTGCAAATGCACCCAGTATTACAAAACTCATCAGTAACGGTGAAACAATTATCAGGCAAATGATGCCCTCTCCTAAAAATATAAAACTTAATACAACCGCTATCCATGCATTCATACAAGCGTAACCTGTAAGTTTTCTGCTACTTACATCGGTATAGCGCAAATACCAACTTAAAATTATACCCATTAAAAACGGGATGATAACAAATTCCGAATAAATTATAGGTGTTGCGCCATTGGTCCAAAAATTTGGCGCTAATAAATATTTTGAAAAACTTGTGATGGCCAGCGCCACAAGGTTTGAAACTATATAGCCTTTGTAAAGCGGTTTTATTTTATTGATCATGATGAGGTTGGTTTAAAGTTGACTATTATTTGTGATATTTTCTAATTGATAGGTATAGCGGCAGGCAATATATAAGGGGATAAAACCTATCAGCCCGAAAGAGCAATCTATCAGTTGCCAAAACAGGGGGATGTGCCTTATTGCCCCTGCTATAAAGGCCAGCGGGAATATCAATACGCAGGCTATCATCCCGAATTGCAGCACCCATATATTCCGCAAAGGGTCGCGAAGCGGGCCGATGAATGCTATGGCGATAACGATGTGGGCAAAAGCCAGCCAGTCGGTGCCGTAACTGAGGTATGGATATTGGGCATTAGTGGTTTTTACAGCGGTATAAATGGCGGTTAACCAATGCTGCATTTTTGGCGAAAAAATATCAATATTATTGATGGCGATGGCCAGTTCACTTTCTATAGGGAGGGCGGTAATACCGCTTAATACCAAACCAGCCATCAGGAAAATGAGCCAGCGTTTTATCTTCTTTTTTAGTTGTGTTGGGGTAGGTTGCATGGTATTTGGTTTTTAGATCCTGATGCTTAAAATATCTTTGATGGCGTGCTCCACCTTGGCAAACTGGAACTGAAAGCCTGCATCAAGCAAACGTTTAGGCAACACCCAGCGGCTTTTCAGGATCAGCTCGGTTTCGGTGCCGATAAAGGCAGCACCCATTTCCAGCAGCCAGGCCGGCGCGGGCAACCCAAAGGGAACGCCGCAGGCATGGCGCAGCTCCTTCATCAGTTCGGTGTTTTTTATCGGATTGGGGGCGGTGCAGTTGAGTACCCCGTTTATTTCAGGATGTTGCAGCAGCCACTCGGTACATTTTACAACATCCTGCTCATGTACCCATGAAACGTATTGTTGGCCATCGCCCTGGTGGCCGCCCATGCCTGCTTTAACCAGGTTTATTAAACGGGGCAGCGCGCCTTCGTTATGGCCAAGTACTATGCTAATGCGTAAAGCAACTTTGCGGGTGTTGGGGGTTTCTGCTTCAAAAAAGGCCTGCTCCCATTGTTCACAAACCGCTATAGAAAAGCCATAGCCAATTTCGCCTGTCGCTTCATCCTGCGGGCGGTCTTCAGCGTGGCGGTATATGGTGGCAGATGCCGCATTAACCCAAAGCTTTGGCGGGTTGATGAGGCCATCGACAACCTTACCCAGCAGCCTTGTGGGCTCGACTCTTGAGCGGACGATCTCTTCGCGGTTTTCTTTTGTATAACGGCAGTTTACATTTTTGCCGCAAAGGTTTACCAGCAGGTCGGCACTTTCCAGTTCTTTTACCCAATCGCCGGTGGTGCGGCCGTCCCATGCCAGTGTTTTAATATTACCTTTTGCAGGGGCGGGTTTCCTGCTCAGGATAATAACCTCGTTGGCGATATCTTTATAATAACCGGCAAGGGCCTTCCCTAACTGCCCGTTGCCGCCTGCCAATATGATCTTATTATATTTCATAACGGTTGGTGTTTAAATGAATAAAATAGCAGCCAGGATAGCCGCACGGTAAATAGCCCAGGTGATGGTCATCCCCCAGCCAAGGTTTAATATTTTGCTCCTGCGGATGTGTTCTAAAAACATCAGCCCGGCCACCAGTATAAAGTATCCGGCATAAATAACCGGGTGCTGGCCCTGTACGTTTGCCAGTAATACCACCGGCAACAGCAGCAGGCTGCCTGCAAAAGAGATGGTCATCATATTACCCAGGTAGTCCCATTTTTTATCCCCTGCAAGCAGGCTGATGATCATGCCCTGGAAAAATATTTGCCCGCCACAGATCAGGCACTCCCGGTACAGGCTACCTACAGGCATGATCCCGGCAAGCAATACCCCATAATGGGTGAGTATGTATGAGGTAACAGCCCAGGTAAATATTAAATAGGTTATGCGATACCTTAATTTAAAGGTTGGCTGCAAAGCAAAACCATCGCCCGCTGTTGGGATAATAACCCTGCGGTTGTATGATATAAATGCGTAAACTTTGCTCATAAACCAAACAAAAGGTGTAAAGGCAAAGAGTGGTTTAAATACCGGCATCGCGTTACCTAATATTTTAAACAGACTTTTTATACCATAGGTAACCTCGCCGGTTTTATTATTAATTAAGGCTATCTCGTTTACGGCACGCTGCCTGTTTACCATTGGGCAGGTTTGAGGCTGCAGTTGCTGATAAGGGGCGCGGCCGTTACTATCCAATAACCCTGTTTGTACAAACGCGTTGGTATACAGGTTGCACATGGGGCATTCGGCATCGTAAAGTATGGTGTGATTTTTTAGGGTTGTCATTATAGTACTATTTGAATTTTCAGTAAAAATTGAAATACATAAAGCAAAAAAAATGCTACTTGAACATTTTAAAAATAGAACCCCAAAACCAGCTTTCTTCTGCCTTTAACATGGTCTCTAAAGTTTTATCTACATTCTTAGCCATCTTATTAATATCGGTTACTGATGTGTTAAAGGTTCTGTATTCCGGGTCTTTACTATCCCCCTGCACTTTTGTTAACTCATCTAATATTTTCAGCACGGGTTCAAGCTCGCGCTTGCGGCGTTCTTTGGCTACCTGGCGGGCAATGTTCCAGGTGTTTTTATCGGCAAAAAAGTATTCTTTACGTTCGCCGGCCTTGTGCTGCTTTTCTACCAGGCCCCAGCTCATGAGGTCGCGCAGGGTCATATTGGCGTTACCGCGCGATATACTCAGGCTCTCCATAATATCCTCGGTGGTTAAGGCATCGGGCGTTACCAGCAGCAGGGCATGTACTTGCGCCATGGTACGGTTAATGCCCCATTCAGAACCTAACCTACCCCATGCCTCAATAAATTTCTGTTTTGCTTCTGGTAATTCCATATGCAAATATAAATAACTTTTTAAACTTTCAAAATATATTGAAAGTTTGTTTAACAATAAAATGACCTGTTCATTATAAAATAATATCTCATCTTCCGCAGTATAATTTCCATCTTTACGGTACATCTATTATGAATATTTTAGTTACCGGCGCAACTGGGTTTATTGGGCGGCAGCTTTGCCTTGTGCTTGCACAAAATGGGCATCAGGTAAAGGCGTTTTGCCGTAACGTAAATCACCCGTACCTGGCAGACCACCCCAACATTGAACCCGTTAAAGGCAACATACTTGATCCCTACAGCCTGCTTAATGCCATGCAGGGATGCCAGCAGGTTTACCACACCGCTGCTATGGCAAAAATGTGGTGCCGCAACCCTAATGATTTTACAGAAACTAATGTAACCGGCACCCGTAATGTACTGGAAACCGCGAAGCAGGCGGGCGTAAAACGCGTTGTTTATACCTCTACCTGCGGGGTTTGGGGGCCAACGCTTAAACACCCCATGACCGAAGACGACCCGCGCGTAGTGGGTTTCCAGATAGCATACGAGCGTACCAAGTACTTTGCCGAACTGGAGGTAAATAAATTTGTACAACAAGGCATGGATGTGGTTACCGTTAACCCATCGCGCGTATTTGGCGAAGGGCCAATAACCGATAGTAATACCGTAAGTAAAATGATAAGCGGCTACCTGAAAGGCAAATGGCGCATTATCCCCGGCGATGGCGGGCAAGTGTCTAATTATGCTTACCTTGATGATGTGGTTGACGGGCACATTGCTGCAATGGAAAAGGGCATTACCGGCAACCGCTATATTTTAGGCGGCGAGGATAAAAGCTTTAACGAATTTTTTGAAACACTGGAGGAATTATCGGGTGTGCATCACAAAATGGTGAGGCTACCGCAAAAGGTTATTAAGTTTTACAGTCGTTTTGAAGCGTTGAAAACCAAGCTGACCGGCTTAGCCCCTGTTTTTTTGCCAGAGTTTGCCGACCGCCTTTTACTCAATCAAAAATACAGCAGCCAGAAAGCTACAGAGCAACTTGGATATAAAATAACACCTTTTACCGATGCTATGCGCAAAACCATAGCTTATTTAAAAGCACACTAATATGCCGCAACTAACTGCCATTATAACCGGTGCCAGCGAGGGTTTAGGGAAAGCCTTTGCGGTTGAACTTGCCGGGCGGGGGCATAACCTGGTGCTGGTATCGTTACCAAACACCGGGCTTGGCAACTTAGCAGCATATCTGCAAAAAACTTTTGACATTAAGGCGGATATATTGGAGCTTGACCTGACTGCCGCCGCCAGTGCTGAGCAGATCTTTACTTATTTATCAAAACAAAAACTCGCAGCGCATATCCTGATCAATAACGCAGGCCTGGGTAACTGGGACTGGTTTACCGATAACAACACGGCCTTTTACAAAAAACAGATTGACCTGAACATCACCACCCCTGTTTTGCTAACGCGATTGTTTTTGGGGCAGGCTGATGCGGCGGTTACTTCATATATATTGAATGTTGGCAGCCTGGGCGGTTTATTTGTAGTGCCTAAAAAGCAGGTTTATGGCGCATCAAAATCATTTATGCGCTATTTTACCAGGTGCATGCAACTGGAACTTACCGGCACCAACGTAAAAATGAGTTTGCTTAGTCCGGGTGGTATAAACACCCGGCCCGAAATTATCCTGATGAACCAAAAGCTTAAAGGCATTGCCAAAGCCACCATTTTTGAAGCCGACGAGGTGGCTCGCATCGCCATTAATGGCATGTTCAAAGGCAAAAAAGAGATCATCCCGGGTGCGGCTAATAAGCTGCTGGTTTTTTTAAACAACATTTTACCGGGTTTTGTAAAAGATGCTATTATTAAGGGGAAGCTGAAGGATCATGCGTAAGCATATAAACCAAATTGTCAAATAAGCATGTCATTTCGAAACGATAGTGAGAAATCTTTTACAAATGCTTACAGCCGATCATTCAAGTTAACAGTATCTTGTAAAAGATTTCTCCTCGTACCTCGTTCGAAATGACATTGTGGGTAATTCAAAATTAATTACTTCCCTGCAAACCTTGGCAATATATTAACCGTAGCGCCCGGCATTTTTACTTTGTAACGATATATGCCACCAAAGCTATCTTCTTCCTTCAAAAACTCGTGGTTCTTTTTGCTGATCCAGAATGTTTCGGTAGATTTTTGACCATTATGTTCGGCTTCATTGACCAATTTCCAGCAGTCAACCTTTTGGTTATCCAGGGTACTGATCACTTCGCTGCCGGTAACTTTGTAAATGATATACTCGGGTTTACCAAGGCCTGCATCATAAAAATTAATGGCGAATGTTTTACCTGCAGCCAGGGGCAACATTTCAAATGTTTCTATATCCTGGTTCCAGTTAAAATTGGGCTCGGTAAATTTCAGCATAAAATCTTTTTTTGTGTTTAGGGCAACCGTATCAGCCCCTTTTATTTGAGCACTATCCCAGTTATAGGCCCCAACCTTGCCGCCGATGGTTTCAGTATGGTATACGGGCGAAAAATCTTTCACACGGTTCACGGAGTAGCCTGTACGATAGCTCATGGTATCGCTGCCATACCAGTGCTGGGTAGTGGCAAATACTTTTTCGCCATTACGGGTTTCAATTTTTGTATCGCGCAGCCAATACCAAAACCTTAGCGTCTTGGGGCTTTTAGGCATCTGGAAATATACCAGGTACTGGCGCAGCCCGGGTTTTAAAGTGGCGGTATTTAGCCGATGATCTTTTAAACGGATGGTATCAACCTGCGCCGCTGCATATTCAGGTTGGGCCAATAAGAATAGGATAGTAAGCGAGGTAACTATTATACCTGTTATGGATAATTGTAATTTCATGACTTGTATGAGGTTAAGTTTTATTATTCCCCCAAAACTGCTGCTTATACTGTAGCGTATAAAACTCTTTCAACCTTATACAGTATATATTTAGTTAATGCGCCGCTCTTTTCAATACATACCTGCCATAGCAATCATTTAATGATTTTGCCTTTTCATTTAAAACTGAGTGGGGATTGATTTAATAAAAGCGCCAACCTGTTTAAATGGATAGGCTTCTATAAAAAAGCTTTGTACTTTTAAGCATGTTATTTTTTACGTGTAAGCCCAACACTATACAATTGCAATGGCTGGTTTGGGTGTTTGTATTTTTCATCGCGCTGTTTTCGCTGTTGCCTATGGACGGGCCGGGGCAATCATCTGTATTCGCACTGATCAATACCATTTTTTATGCTGTAATTATATACGGTAACATTTTATGGCTCTTCCCCGGGCTATATCAAAAGGGGCGCATTGTTATCTATATCATAGCGGTAATTGTGCTATTGCTTTTAACCGGGGTGTTAAGGGCGTATATATCTATGTTTATATACAATGCCTTTTTTGCCATGGGCCATCCTTCTGATATGAAATCAGGGCCGATAGTTAGCTTTATAATTGCCGGGTTGTTAACTTTCATGCTCAGCTTTATCTTCAGGATAGCGCTGGCTTATTTTACGCTTAAACAGCAATCAGAAGAGATCATCGCGCAGAAAACACAGGCCGAGCTAAATTTGTTAAAATCGCAGGTGCAGCCGCATTTCCTGTTCAACACCCTTAACAATATTTATTATGAAGCGTACCTGGAAGCGCCACGCACGGCATCTTTAATAGAACGCCTGAGCGATATTATGCGCTATTTTGTTGACGAAAGCCCTAAACAGGAAGTGAGCCTTGCCACCGAGATCCATTTCCTGGAAAACTACATCGCGCTGGAGAATATCCGCATCCGCTATGGCGTTGATATCACCTTCAATAAATTTTGCGACACTACCATGAGCCTGCCGCCTATGCTGCTGATTACATTTGTGGAGAATATTTTTAAGCACGGTGTTGATAAAAGCAGCAGCCATAATAAAATAGATATCGACCTGGTGCAGCAAAACGGGCGTTTAATATTTACTACAACCAATACGGTGCCGGGCAAACCGCTTAACAGTCCATCTACCGGTTTTGGCATAGAGAACCTGCGTAAACGGTTAATATTGCTTTATGGAACCGATTTTGAATTACAGGTACAAAATAAGGGCGATATTTACATTGCTAACCTAAATATACCGCTGGCATGAATTTAAGGTGCATTATTATAGACGACGAACCCAACGCGGTTAACCTGCTGGAAGTGCTTATTGGCCAAACTACCCAATGGCAGCTTGTGGGTAAGTGCTACAACGCATTGGAGGCGATGGATTTTTTGAAAAAGCACACCGTCGATTTTATTTTTTTGGATATTAATATGCCGCACCTTACCGGTATGGAACTGGCGGGCCTGCTGCCTAAAGAAACCAAAATTGTATTTACTACCGCATACGCCGAGCATGCTGCCGATAGCTACGCGTTCCAAACTATCGACTACCTGCTGAAACCCATTACGCTGAAGCGCTTTTTGGCAGCTACCCAAAAAATTGAGGCGGCTTTTGGAAAAGCAATTCCGGTTATTGAAAAAACTGACGGCAAGGCCGATGAGGGGTACTTCTTTGTAAAATCGGGCAAAAGCCTGCGAAAGATATTACTTGATGAGGTGCTGTATTTTGAGGGCGAAAAAGAATACGTGCGACTGGTAACCGGCACCGAAGAATTGTTGATATACCGCCGCTTAAAAGATATTGAAGAGCAGCTTTCGGCACCGTTTGTACGTGTGCATAACTCCTACATTGTAAACACCAAATTGCTCAGTAAGGTACAGGATAACCACATTTATATTGGCGATAAGCAGATACCTGTTAGTGATAAATTCAGGGAAGTGTTTATGGGTGTGATTAAGCAAAGGATGTTTTAGAAAAACCTCAGACCATCATTGCGAGCCATAGCGAGGCAATCTCTTTAGGACAATTGTACGCCTTGCATAAACAAATAAGCTTAAAGAGATTGCTTTGTCGCTACGCGAGGACGCGCGAAAAACAACCAGGACCGTCATTGCTGAGGTTACGATTCCGTCAGTTCTCCCCTCAGGTCTTTCTCCAGGCAGCGCTTTACTTCTTTGGGGTCTTCAATCTCACCGAGCAGGTACATCATTTTAGTAACGGCTGCTTCGTAGGTCATATCGTAACCGTTGGCTACACCAATATCCTTTAGCTGCTTGCTGGTTTCGTAGCGGCCAAGCTCAACAGTGCCTACTTTACATTGCGAAATATCCAGCACTACTTTGCCGCTATCGATAGCGTTCTTCAGCAGATCAGTAAACCATTGGTCTGTGGTGGTGTTGCCCGCGCCAAAAGTTTCCATCACAATACCGCGTACATCGGCGCCTAAAATGGTTTCTACAACTTTGGGGCTGATCCCCGGGTATAGTTTTAACACCGCAACATCGCTTACCAGCTTATTGTGGATCTTTAACGGACCTTCGCCCGGTTCGCGGATATCATTTACACTGAACCGCAGGTGAACGCCGGACTCTGCCAGAATAGGATAGTTTGGCGAACGAAACGCTTCAAATTTTGATGAGTTATATTTAAAGGCACGGTTACCACGGAAAAGTTTGTAATCAAAATAGATACAAACCTCGGGCACGCGCGATTTATCGTTCTTTTTGGCCTTGGCAATTTCAATGGCGGTCATCAGGTTTTCCTTGGCATCGGTACGTACCGCGCTGATAGGTAACTGCGACCCGGTGAAAATTACCGGCTTGTTCAGGTTTTGCAGCATAAAGCTTAATGCCGATGCCGTAAAGGCCATGGTATCTGAGCCATGCAGTATTACAAAACCATCTACAGTATCGTAATTGGTTTCAATAAGCGCGGCAAGTTCGCCCCATATAACGGGGTTCATGTTTGAGGAATCGATAATATGCTCAAACGAGTGTACCTTAATTTTGCAATTAAGTTTTTCAAGCTCGGGAACATTATCCATTATCTGTTCAAAGTTGATTGGTACCAACGTTTTTGTAACAGGGTCGCTCATCATACCAATTGTCCCTCCGGTATAGATGATCAATATTTGACTCATTCAGATCAGGTTTATGCTGTAAAATACTTTTTAATTATACACCAAATATCTTTTTCGAATTTTCTGTGGTTATTTCAGCCACCTCTTCAACAAAAATCTGGTATAGGTCCGCCACCTTTTGGGCTACGTAGATCAGGTATGAGCTTTCGTTAGGTTTACCACGGTACGGAACGGGCGTAAGGTACGGAGAATCGGTCTCTAAAACCACATGCTTCAAGTCAATTTGTGGTAAGATTTTGTCAAGCCCCGCATTTTTATAGGTAATAACGCCCCCAATACCCAAATAAAAGCCTAAAGCGATTATTTTTTCGGCCTGCTCAAGCGTACCGGTAAAACAATGGAATATACCGCGCAGGTTTTCGTCCTGTTCGTCAAGCAAAACCTGGTAAACCTCGTCAAACGCATCACGGCAATGAATTACAATGGGCAATTTTAGTGCCTTGGCCCATTTTATCTGTAATTTAAACGCCTGTATCTGGCCTGCTAAAAAGGTTTTGTCCCAGTACAGGTCTATCCCAATTTCGCCTATGGCGTATATTTTATGCTGATGCAGGGCGGGTTGTATTACGGCCAGTTCTTCTTCCCAGTTATCTTTTACCGAACATGGGTGCAGGCCCAGCATAGGGTAACAGTTGGCGGGGTAAGCCTCCAGCAATTCAAACATCAATGGTACCGATGCTGCATCAACGTTAGGTAAAAACAAACGGCTGATATCGTTTTGGATACAACGCTGCATCAGTTCCGATCGTTTCACCGCATCAGTTTCATAGTATAAATGGGTATGCGTGTCTGTTAATACCATGGTACAAAATTAAAAAAGCCTTCTTTGCAGAAGGCTTTTCAATTAAATTAATTTTTCTTTTTTGCAGTAACCCTCTTTTTCAGCGGGGCTTTTTTCTTCAGCGGGGCTTTAGCAGCCGGTTTTACAGCAGCATGTTTTACACGTACTACCTTTACCAGTTCCACATCAAATAACAGGGTGGAGTATGGTTTAATATCGGCACCCGCACCACGTTCGCCATAAGCCAATGCCGATGGGATGATAAACTGTGCTTTTGAGCCTTCATTCAATAACAACAGGCCTTCGTCCCAGCCTTGTATTACGCGGCTTGTGCCTACAGCAAAGCTAATTGGCTCGTAAGTACGGCCGGGTTGCTGTAAGCCGCCAGCTTTGGCGTCAGCTTCTATGCTCGAGTCGAAAACCTTTCCTCCCAGTGTGCGGCCTGTATAATTTACATATACCGTATCGCCAATTTGCGGCTTCGGTTTTAAGCCTGCCGTCTTCACTACATACCTTAAGCCCGATGGGGTGCTTTTGGCCAAAATATTATTGGTTTTTATATAGTTGGCAATGGTTGTATTTTCTGTGGCCTTTAGTTTCTCTCCTTCGGCCTTTATTTTTTCCATAGCGGCATTACGCTCGGCCATGGCAGCTTCCATGCTTTGTGTTTGTAAAATTTTTACATGGAAAATAAGGTTGCTGCCTTTTTTAAAAACAGGCGGCATATCTGCTTCGTGGCCTTTAAATACGCTATCAACAGGCACTTTTACAATAACACTATCATTAACGGATAAAAGCGGGAATATATCCATCAGATCGGCTACGTTGTTTGATGGGCGTAACGGTGTTTTTATAGGCTGGCCCAGTTGGTATGTGCTAAACAAAACCGAATCGCTTTCGGTGCTTTGTACCGCATTAAAAGTAATAACATCCGTTGGTTGAATTTTTGCCCCCGGGTTGGTGCTTATTACCTGGTATTGTGCCCCTTTTGCTGTGCGTTTAAACTGTGCACTGGCGCTGGCCGCAAACAGGCAAAGTATCAGGCTTAAATAAAAAGTATGTTTCATCATAATAAAAAAGCCTCCCGGTATTACCGGGAGGCTGTATAAGTTTTATAAAAATTACCTAACCGCCGGTGCCGGTGCTGCTGCTGGCTTTGGAGCGTTAGGGTTTGGTTTAATAATGTTTACCATTTCAATATCAAAGGTAACCGGTGCGAAAGCGCCAATCATTGGCGGAGCGCCCTGCTCGCCCCATCCAAGCTCAGACGGGATAACTAAAGTTGCTTTAGCACCTTTGTTTAAAAGTTGCAAACCTTCGTCCCAACCTTTAATTACGCCACCCGGGCCTACTTTACCAACAACAAGCTTAATTGGCTCGTAAGTGCGGCGTGGGTCAACTTGTTTGCTTTCTTTCTGGGCAATTTCTTTTATGCTGGTATCAAAAAGTTTACCGTTCAATAACCTGCCTGTGTAGTTAACTACAACTGTATCGCCGTTTACAGCGTTAGCGCCGGTACCTGGTTTGGTAATTTCATATTGCAGGCCAGATGCTGTTGTTGTTGTTTTCAGTTTTTTATCCTCAACAAACTTTTTGATCTTGGCAGGCTCTTGTTTTTTTACAATATCGCCCTGTGCTTTAAAGTAATCGGTAATATGAGCGTTGAAAACAGGCTCTGTTTGGTCGCCCCTGGCTATTACTTTTTCTACTTTAATTTCGTAAATAAGGTATTTACCTTTGATGCCCGGAGGCCTTGGTGCACCTTTTTTAAACATCGAATCGATAGCTAATTTAACGGTAGCGCTGTCGCCTTCGCTTAAAAATAAAAATGCCGAGGTTACATCACCTTTACGCGGGCTTTTTTCCATGATCTGCGGCGCAGGGCGGCCCAGTTCATAAGTACTGCCTAATACCGAGTCGCCTTCTGTTTTCAACACAAGGTTAAGGCTTACAAAATCGCCCGGTTTAATGGTTGGTCCGGCTTTGTCTGTGCGGATGTTGTATAACAACCCGCCATCGGCTTGTTTAAACCCACCTTTACAGCTTGCAAGCCCTAATGCTGCCGCTGCTATGATCGCTAAGTTTTTTCTCATTTTTTCTTTTAGTTCGTTATTGTATTAATAGTTTAATAGTGTTTTATACTCGGGTAATATTTGTTTAAATTTAGTTACGGTTGCTTCAAGCGTATCTTCAGACTGCCCGCCCGCCGCATTGCGGTGGCCGCCACCCTGGAAGTATTTTTTACAGATCTCATTAGCCGGGAACTCCGCTTTTGACCGTAAAGATAGTTTAACCTTATCGCTACGCTCAACAATAAATGCTGCTAAATGCACACTGCCAATTGATAATGCATAGTTAACAATTCCTTCGGTATCGCCGGTGTTTACATCAAACCTGGCAATATCCTTTTTACTGACAGTTATAATAGCTGTATTATATTCGGGCAGTATCTCTAAACAGTTGGCAAGGCAGTGGCCTAAAAAGCGCAGGCGGTTCTCTGATGAGCTGCTATATATTAATTCGTGAATGCGCGAGTTGTTGGCGCCGGCATCAATCAGGTCGGCAGCTATGCGGTGCACGGTTGATGTTGTGTTTGGTAAACGGAACGATGCAGAATCTGTCATGATCCCTGTATATAAACAGGTGGCCACGTCTTTATTGATCAGTTCTTTATGCTGTAACTGGTCTACTATAAATGTATATACCAGTTGCGCTGCGGCGCAGGCGTTGATATCCCAGTGGCGGTAATCGTCAAAATCTTCGGGCTCCAGGTGATGGTCTATCATCACTTTATAGGCAGGGCTTTCGCCAACCAGCACCCCCATCTCGTTGATGCGGCTCAGGCTGTTAAAGTCAAGGCAGAAGATGATCTCGGCATCGGCGATCAGCGTGGCAGAAAGCCTGGTGTTCTCTGTATAGATGATCACATCTTCGTTACCGGGCATCCAGCTTAAAAAATCGGGATAATCTGTAGGGGCAATTACTTTTGCGTGGTGGCCCTGTTGTATAAGGTAATTATACAACCCTAAGGACGAGCCCATAGCATCACCATCGGGTTTATGATGGGTAGTAATTACTATTTTACGTGGCTGATCTAAAAGTTCAGTAAGCGAGGCTAAATCCAACATCAATTTTAAAAGAATTGCAAAGCTAATAAATTAATTAAATACGTATAGCTTATTTATACCAAATGCTTTAATATCCAGTAATAAAACGCTACTTTTGCGCCTCTTTTAATTACAAAGCATATTAATATAATGGCAAATAACAGAACTTTTACAATGATTAAGCCCGATGCAGTTGCAAACGGCCATATCGGTGCTATTTTAGACCAGATAACCAAAGCAGGTTTTAAAATTATAGCACTTAAATATACATCACTTAGCGAAGCAAAAGCAGGCGAATTTTACGCTGTGCATGCCGAACGCGGTTTCTTTAAAGACCTGGTTAGCTTTATGTCATCAGGCCCTATAGTAGCTGCTATACTTGAAAAAGATAACGCTATTGAAGATTTCCGTAAACTGATTGGTGCTACCGACCCTGCTAAAGCAGACAAAGGCACTATCCGTAACCTGTTTGCAAAATCAATTGATGCAAATGCGGTACACGGTTCAGATTCTGACGAGAACGCAGCAATTGAAGGCAACTTCTTTTTCTCGGCTTTCGAAAGGTTCTAAGCTACTCACGCTCAAATAAAAAAGCCATTTGTAATTAATTATTACAAATGGCTTTTTGGTATTTTTTTATTGCTTATTAAAAACTAATAATATACCTTTACATGCTGAGCAACTTAACGCTCAACCAATTAACACAATTGTCATGAAGTCGCTATTTAAATATCTTATCTATTCAGTTATTATAGTGACTATCATTATTGTTTCGATGGATATTTTCAGGAACCACCCTGAGGCGCAGTTCGCATTTATATTCCCGGGCATCTTCCTGCTTGCTTTCTCTCAAATAATGGACGATAGTTTCCGTAAGGTTTCTCACCGTTTACGCCTTTCACGCGGCAGGTAGTATTTTTCTTTCTTTATTCTTACAGGAATACGATCTCTACCACCAATTCGGTTTTAGCATCATCATTTATTTTTTGAATGATCTGGTTACGCATCATCACAAGTTCATTCTTTATTACCGACGATTCTATCCGCAGGAACAGCCTCTTATCTTTTATAAATAACTCTTTGGTACGGTTAGCTACCGATTTTCCCACCAGATCGGGCCAGGCAGATACGATGGCGGTTTCGTCAAACCGGCGCTTTATTTTGTACACATTAAGCATTTGCTCAATGGCTTCCTTCAGCGATTTATCGTTGGCTTTACGCATCTATATTCCCTTCCGATACTTTAAATAGTTTCACATCAACGCTTATCTTCTCAAAAATACCCTTAACCCGGCCCATGCTGGTATCGGTTATAAATACCTGACCAAAATCATTGTTGGATACCATCTGCATCAGCTTGGTAACGCGGTTATCATCAAGCTTATCAAAAATATCATCGAGCAGCAGCAAGGGTTTAAACCCTTTTTTTTGGGTGAGGAAGGTGTATTGCGCCAATTTAAGTGCTATCAGGAAAGATTTTTGCTGCCCCTGCGACCCGAACTTTTTCATGGGCATACCGTGTATGTTAAACTGCAGGTCGTCTTTATGGATGCCGGTTGTGGTACGCTCCAGCACCCTGTCGCGCTCCATGCTTTTCTTTAACATGGCGGCAAAGGTATCCTGCAACAACTGCGATTCGTAAACCAGTTCTACCTGCTCGGCATCTTCGCTTATAAACTGGTAATGCTGGTTAAATATTATGGTAAATATTTCCATAAACGCGCGGCGCTTCTCAAAGATACGGGCGCCCGATGCTACCAGTTGTTCATCAAATACGGCCAGCAGTTCGGGGTCGTAGCGGCCGGTATCGGCAATTTGTTTTAACAACGAGTTACGATTGGCTAACACCTTATTATAGGCTATCAGTTCGTCAAGGTATTGATGGTCGGTTTGCGAGATAACGTTATCTATAAATTTACGCCTTTCCTCGCTACCCTCTATAATAATACTGATATCATACGGCGATATCATCACCAGCGGCAGCAGGCCAATATGGTCGGCAAGGCGCTGGTAGTCTTTTTTATTACGTTTAAACTGTTTCTTCTGGTTGCGCTTTACGCCGCAGGCAACCACCTCTTTATTACCGCCCTTTTTAAACACCCCGTTTATCATAAAGAAATCGGCACCCTGCTTTATCTGCTGGCTATCAATCGGGTTAAAGTAACTTTTACAAAGCGACAGGTAGTGCACCGCATCAAGAAGGTTGGTTTTGCCCGCGCCATTATTACCAACAAACGCGTTTACCCCTTCGGCAAGCGAAATTTCGGCTTCGGCGTAGTTTTTAAAGTTGATAAATGAGAGTTGCTGCAGGTACATATTGAAGAGGGCAAATTTAGTGTTTATATTTCTCAAGTTGCCATAATGGAAATTTTTGAGTGATATAAATTTCACGCAAAGACGCAGAGACGCTATACCCTTCGCAATCAATTGCGTCTTAGCCTCTTTGCGTGAAATAAGCCATAATTAACACTAATTATAATATATCAATTCACGCCCAAAATTTAAATTTGCTAAAAGGATTGAAAACCGTATTTTTGCAAACTTAATTTTTAAATACAGATGTCAGCAACCGAGGTGAATACAAAATCTACAGCAAACAAAAACAATGTTGTAAAGAGCGGTAGTTTTGTTCAGGAGAACCAAAAAAGCCTATTATTTATTGCAGCAGCCATTGTTATTATGGTTGTTATTTACATTGCATACCTTAAATTATACCTTGCACCAAGGGAAGTTACCGCTGCAAACCAAATGCACGTAGCACAAGATTTTTGGGCTAAAAAAGATTGGGACAAAGCCATTAACGGCGATGCAGGTTACCCTGGTTTCAAAAAAATAATTACCGACTACAGTAACACTAAAGTTGCTAACCTTGCTTATTTTTACTTAGGCACTGCTTATTTAAATAAAGGCGAGTACCGCCAGGCAATTGACAATTTAACCAATTACCGTGGTGATGATAACATGGTTGCCGCCGAAGCTTTGGGCAGCACCGGTGATGCCTATGTTGAATTGAAAGATTACGACAAAGCCGAAACTTACTTCAAAAAAGCGGCTGATAAAGCCAGCAACAAACTCCTTTCTCCGTTTTACTTAAAAAAACTGGGTTTGGTTTACGAAGCTAAAAAAGACAACAAAGCGGCGGCTGACACCTACAAAAAAATCAAAACTGATTATTTTGACAGTGCCGAAGCACAAAATATTGACGAGTACATTGCCCGCGTAGACGCGAAGTAATATTAAGTACTAACAAAACACTATAATGCCTGCCTCAAAAGCAGGCATTATTTATTTAAACCAATTTCTATCTTTACCCGAAGTATTTGTGATTACGACTTTTTGAAAAATCCAAAAATCGTAAATCTAAAATCCAAAAAATCAACCCATGGCTACTCAATTAAAAAACCTGTCAGATTTTTCAACCGCGAGCGAGATCCCATCGGCCGAAGGCTATAGCTTTGGCATTGTGGTTGCCGAGTGGAACGCCGAAATAACAAATGCCTTATACCAGGGTGCTTATGATAGCCTGATTAAATATGGTGCAAAGCCCCAAAACATACACTCGTACCCGGTACCGGGCAGCTTTGAGCTAACAGCCGGCGCCGAACTTTTACTAAAAAACAAAAAACTCGACGCTGTTATTACCCTGGGGTGTGTAATACAGGGCGAAACCCGCCATTTTGATTTTATTTGTGCTGCAGTTGCAAATGGGGTAACAAATGTTGCTATAAAATATTCAAAACCTGTTATATTTGGTGTGTTAACCACTGATAACCAGCAGCAGGCTATTGACCGCAGCGGTGGCAAACACGGCAACAAAGGCGATGAAGCTGCTGTAACAGCCATTAAAATGGCTAAACTGAACGAAACTTTAATAGGGTAAAACCGTATAAATATTTAGTTTAATAAACATAATGAAGAAGATATTATACATAGCAATTTTAGCATTGGCACTGGGCAGCATGGCTTCATGCTCAAATAAATTATGCCCGGCCTATGGTTCGTACCCCAGCCACCGTTAACACAGCCATTTGTCATTTTTTGCCTTTAGCCTAAAACTAAATTCGGTTTTACATTGTTTTTACGTTTAAACAGGCACTTTACATTATTTTTGTTTTATGGAATGGATATCGTTAGAAACGGCTGATCAGCTGGATAATATTAAACAGCAACAAGGCTATAGCTTAATTTTTAAACACAGCACCCGCTGCTCTATCAGCATGATGGCTAAAAGGCGCTTTGAGCTTGACTGGGACAACCTGCCTGCCGATATGCCCCTTTACTTTTTAGACCTGATCAAACACCGCGACCTATCCACCAAAATAGCGGTCGATTTTTCGGTTTACCACGAGTCGCCACAGATGCTGCTGATAAAAGATGGCGAATGTATCCTCGACCAATCTCATGGTGCCATCTCTGTTGATGAGACCATGAGCGTGCTGGTATAATGCGAGAGTCAAGATTTTAGAATTAAGAAACAACACAATACATATATGATCCACGGTAGTTTTGCTGTGGATTTTTTGCGTTTATCCCCCAAGCGTCATTGCGAGGAGCGATAGCGTAACATTATTATCGTTTCTGCGTAATATTCGTTTACGCTGCGGATGCACATACTTTATTTTTAACTAATTTTGTATCATGATAGATTTGCCTGTAGTACCCGCCAACCAGCCGCAGCGTAAGCCCGATTGGTTAAGGGTTAGGCTTCCGGTAGGGAAGGAATACGCCCACGTACGTGGCCTGGTTGATGAGCATAAACTGCATACCATTTGCGAAAGCGGCAATTGCCCCAATATGGGCGAGTGCTGGGGCGCCGGTACAGCAACGTTTATGATACTGGGCAACATATGTACCCGCTCTTGCTCGTTTTGTGCTGTAGCAACCGGCAGGCCTTTGGCAGTTGATACCGACGAGCCAAACCGCGTAGCCAACTCTGTTAAACTGATGCAGGTAAAACATTGCGTTATTACATCGGTTGATCGTGACGACCTAAAAGACGGCGGTTCTATCATCTGGGCCGAAACCATCAACGCTATACGCCGCGAAAGCCCGGATACTACCCTCGAAACTTTACTGCCCGATTTCCGTGGGGTATGGGATAACCTGGACCGCGTGCTGGAAACCCGCCCCGAAGTAGTATCGCATAATTTAGAGACCGTGCGCCGCCTCACCCGCGAAGTACGCATACAAGCCAAATACGACCGCAGCCTTGAGGCGCTGAAACGCACATCGGCTACCGGCTTACGCACCAAATCGGGCATTATGCTTGGCCTGGGCGAACGCGAGGAAGATGTATTGGAAGCCATGGACGATTTGCTGGAAGCAGGTGTACATATCCTTACCTTAGGCCAGTACCTGCAACCAACCCGTAACCACCACCCGGTTATTGACTGGATACACCCTGATCAGTTTGCAAGCTATAAAGAATGGGGATTAAAAAAAGGATTTAGATACGTTGAGAGCGGCCCATTGGTGCGTTCATCATACCATGCTGAAAAACATTTGTTTGAAATGTAATAATTCCTTTCTATCTTCATCGAGTTGACCCCCAAACGCAAAATATCGCTATCTGAAGAGGAATTAATTCTTGCTTTGCGCAACCGTGAAAAAATCGCGGTTGAGGCGTTATATGATATGTACTCAGCATCGTTGTTCGGTGTCATCTCCCGTATTATTACGGACGAGGCTACCGCCGAGGATGTTTTACAGGAAACTTTTGTAAAAATATGGCATTCATTTAGCGGTTACAGCAGCGAAAAAGGCCGCTTGTTTACCTGGATGGTAAATATTGCACGCAATTTAGCTATAGATAAGGTTAGGTCGAAAGATTTTAAGAACCAAAGCAAAAACCATGAGCTTGAAAATAACGTAACTTTCATTGACGAACAAAAAAATACAGTTTACAAGCCTGAGTTATTAGGCATCAGGGATTTGGTATCTGCCTTAAAACCTGAACAACGATCGATTCTCGACCTCGTGTATTTTAAAGGTTACACCCATGTGGAAGCAGCCGACGAACTCGGCGTGCCGCTTGGTACCATAAAAACACGGTTAAGGATGGGTATACTTGAACTCAGAAAACATTTTAATGAATAGTGGAAAACGTTAAGGCATATATCGAATCTGGCATTTTGGAACTTTACGTTCTGGGCGACATCAGCGCAGAAGAAAAGTTGCAGGTGGAAGATATGGCCTTAAAATATCCGGAGATAAGGGCAGAAATTACGGAGATTGAAAAATCGATGGAGTTTTATGCCGAGGAACATGCCATTGAGCCACCTGCCGATCTGCGCCAGCGCGTTTTAGGCAGCTTGCTTATTAATTTGGGTGATGATAATACTTTCACTAAGGCCGTTACCCACCAGGATGATGATCATATTAAAAGATTGCCGGTTACCCGTGTAAACAACTTTTACAAATATGCTTTTGCCGCCTGCTTAACTTTATTGCTGGTAAGTATTTATGGTTTAGTGAACCTTTACAGCAAACTGCAGGATTCAAACACACAGCTAACTGCCCTACAAACAGATAAAGTGCGCATTGCTAACCAGGTTAACCTGATGGATAGCCAGCTGGATATGTACCGCGATACTACCTATAAAGTGCTGAGGTTAAAAGGCCTGCCAAAAACGCCGTCGGCCGCCATGATACTGGCCTGGAACTCGGTAAGTAAAAAGGTTATAGTTGATGTACAAAGCGTAAAACTGCCTAAAAATGATAAACAGCATCAATACCAGTTATGGGCGCTTGTTAATGGCAAACCTGTAGATATGGGCGTGTTTGACGCACCCGAGGCCGATACAGCAGGTATAAAGGAAATGAAAGCAATAGCATCGGCCCAGGGCTTTGCTGTAACCTTAGAGCCAACAGGCGGCAGCATTAACCCAACTATGGACCAGATGGTGGTAATAGGCCAGTTTTAAAAAAAAAAATTTTAACATTTTAGAAGCCGCTTTGCTAACGCACGGCGGCTTTTTTGTTGAATTTTTGTTAAAAAAGCAAAAAACTATAAAACAAAAAAATATTTAGCGTTGTTACTGTAACTAATATATGCGTTGTACGTCATATATGTACTTAGTTAGAAGTATTTAGTTCTTTATAAGATCAGTTAATAGTTTGAAAAGCGAATGTTTGATACTGACATTCGCTTTTTTTTATGCCTTTAATTTTGCCATGGTTACCGGCAATTGGGCAATAACTTTTGTAGGTAATACTACATTAAGCCTGTTTGGCAGCGCCAGTTCGTCGCCGGCTTTGCCATGTATATAAACCCCTAATAAACAGGCATCCTGTGCAGAATATTGCTGCGCTAACAACGAGGTTATTACTCCCGTAAGCACATCCCCCATACCACCGCTTGCCATAGCCGGGTTCCCGGTGGAATTAAAGTACAACCGCTCATCGGGCGTAGCCGTAATGGTATAATCGTTTTTCAGGATGATATAAATATGGAGTTCTTTAGCCTTCGCTTTTGCCGTTTGCAGGCGCTGCCACCAGTTGGTATGTTCGCCAAACAAGCGGTCAAACTCTTTCATGTGCGGCGTAATAATGCTTCCTGCGGGCAGTTTTTTTAATAAAGATTTATTTTCTGCCAGTACATTCAGCGCATCAGCATCCACAACAACAGGTTTGTTATAATTTTTACAAATAGCTTTCAGCAGTTTTAATGTGCCCGGTTCTTTACCCAGGCCCGGGCCAATGCCTATGGTGCTAAATTTATCCCATTTAATATCCGGCAGCTTATTTTCATCGCGCAGCAGTGCCATTACCTCGGGCATGGAACTGTTTAATGCTACCAATCCGCCTGGCGGGATGCAGGCCGTTGTTAGCCCCGCCCCGGCATGCGCGCATGCCGATGAGGCTAGCAGTGCCGCCCCCATGGTTTCGTCCTTACCGGCAAGGATAAGTGCATGCCCGTAGGTACCTTTATTGCTAAAGCGTTTACGTGGTTTAAGCAACTGGTGGGCGTCGCGCTCCTCTACTAAAAAGTATGGTGTATCGTCTGTGTTTATAAACACCTCGTTCAACCCTATTTTCACCACCTCGCAGTAATTGATATATGGCCCCGATTCCGGCAGCAGGAAGTTGATCTTGGGTTGCTGAAAAGTGATCACCAGGTCGGCTTTCAAAACGGCAGCATTTTTGGGGATCTCTCCATCCGTGAATAAGCCCGTGGGCACGTCAACGGCAACTACGGTTTTCTGCAGGCTGTTTAAATGCTCAACCAGTATTTTATAATCGCCGGCAAGAGGTTTATTAAGTCCACTGCCTAATATCGCGTCAATAATTACATCAGCGGTTTCTTCAGATGATTCAGAGCCGTTTTTTAGCGTTTGAAAAGCGATTTTTGCCGTTTTTAGTCGTTTTAAATTCTCATTAAAGTCATCGCTGGCCTTGTCGCTAAACCGGCAGATCTTCACATCGATATTGCAGTAACCGTGGTCGCATAATATCCGGGCGATGGCAAGTCCGTCGCCGCCGTTGTTACCTGTTCCGCAATAAACCGCGATGGTTTGTTTTTTATCCTGGAAATGATTGATGAACCAGCCCACAAAAGCCTTACTGGCCCGCTCCATCAGGTTGATAGAACTTATAGGCTCATGAGCTATGGTATAAGCATCAGCTTCGCGAATTTGCTTTGAAACAAGTAAAGGCAACATATATCCTAAAGATAGGATTTATGCTTTTTGTTTCCTAAAACGATATCTTATAATAGCGTTCTTTTGAATCTTGGATGTAAATAGTATATTTATTATACCAATATGCCGATTCTATATAGTATTTGGCAGTTAGTTTTAATACTCTTTTCTTTAGATGATTTAAATCATCTAAAGTTATAACTTCTATCCTTTCCGGATTATCTGATTCAGCTCTTCTATAACAAAGGATACTTCTGTCATCACTATAAAAATCCGGCTTCGAAATTAGTGTATCTATTTTTAATGTATTACTATTAACAAGGTAATACTCTTCGGAATTTGGCTCCAATTTATGAATGATAATTATTGGTTTCCCAGATAAATAACCCTCATCTGTATATTGTTCAAATTCACCATCATCTTTAAATACAAGCTTTTTTATTCTGATAACACCATTTTCCTTTAGGTTTTTTACGGGCCTCTCAAACACAAAACGCCCTGTTTTATGTTTGAGAAATTGTTGTTTAGATATAATTGATGGTTTATAAACCCTTTGACCCATTGCATTAAATGCAACCAATAAAAAGAATACAATTAATCCATTCCGACACATAAATCCTTTACTTTATCCCCATCTCTTTCTTCAGGAACTGGCCGGTAAAGCTTTCTTTAACCTTGCACAAACCCTCTGGTGTACCGCTGAACAGTATTTTACCACCGCCTGATCCACCTTCCGGGCCAAGGTCAATCACATGGTCAACCACCTTAATCACATCCAGGTTATGCTCTATCACCAGCACGGTATTCCCCTTATCAACTAATTGATTTATTACACCAAGTAATACGTTAATATCCTCGAAATGCAGACCGGTTGTAGGCTCATCTAATATATAAAAGGTGTTGCCTGTATCTTTCTTACTTAGCTCGGTAGCCAGCTTTACGCGTTGTGCCTCGCCACCTGATAGTGTTGTTGATGATTGCCCAAGTGTAATATACCCCAAACCAACATCAAACAAGGTTTTTACCTTACGGTAGATGGATGGAATATGTTCGAAGAATGGCGTTGCGTCCTCAATGCTCATATCCAGTACATCGCTGATGGATTTACCACGGTAGCGTACTTCCAGTGTTTCGCGGTTGTAACGGCGGCCACCGCATTCTTCGCACGGCACCTGCACGTCGGGTAAAAAGTTCATTTCTATCACCTTTTGGCCTGCACCCTGGCAGGTTTCGCAACGGCCACCCTTTACGTTGAACGAGAAACGGCCCGGTTTGTATCCACGTATCCGCGACTCAGGCAAAGCCACAAACAGGTTACGGATATCCGAGAACACACCGGTATACGTAGCTGGGTTTGAACGCGGTGTACGGCCGATAGGCGTTTGGTCTATCTCAATAACTTTATCAATATGCTCCAACCCCTCAATCTTTTCGTAAGGCAGCGGGTGTTTCTTGGCGCGGAAAAAGTGGTGGTTCAATATTGGGTACAAGGTTTCCGTTATTAAACTGGATTTACCGCTGCCCGATACGCCGGTTACCCCTATCAGCTTCCCTAACGGAAAATCGACTGAAACCTTTTTCAGGTTGTGCCCGGTTGCTTTTTTAAGCGACAATATGTTACCATTCCCCTGACGTCGCTCTTTAGGGATAGCAATTTCCCGCTCTCCGTTAATGTACGATGTGGTAAGGGTGTGATGGCTCATCAGCTCGGCAGGTGTGCCCTGTGCTACTATCTGGCCGCCATGTACACCTGCTGCCGGGCCCATATCAATCACATGGTCGGCTTCCAGTATCATGTCTTTATCGTGCTCTACTACTAAAACGGTGTTACCCAGGTCGCGCAGGTTTTTAAGGGCATTTATTAAACGCTCGTTGTCGCGCTGGTGCAGGCCGATGCTTGGCTCATCCAAAATGTACATCACGTTCATCAGTTGTGAGCCAATTTGTGTGGCCAGCCTGATACGCTGCGCTTCGCCCCCTGAAAGGGTTTTAGCGGTACGGTCGAGCGTTAGATAACTCAGGCCCACATCAAGCAAAAAGCCGATGCGCGCACGAATCTCTTTCAGTATCTCCTTAGCGATGACGTTTTGGCGTTCGGTTAACCTGTCCTCTAAACCAGTGTACCAGCTATTAAGCGTGGTAATATCCATACAGGCCAGCTCGAAGATATTTTTCTCGTCAACCTTAAAGTGCAGCGATTCCTTTTTTAAACGGGCACCTTCGCAGGTAGGGCAGGTACGCAATACACGATAGTTTTCCATATCGTCCATTCCTTCGTCGTTACGGCGCTCCTGCTGTTCTTCCAGCATGCGGATGATACCATCAAACGAGATCTGGTAATTTTGTACGTTCCATTTATTGTATTCAACCGCTACGCTGATCATATCCGGCGAACCGTTCAATATGATATCCAGCTGCTCGCGGGTTAGTTTTTCTATCGGGGTGGATAGCGAGAACTCATATTTTTTGGCCAGCGCCTTCAGCACCTGGAAGATCCAGGTTTCGCGGTACTCGCCTATCGGGGCAAGGCCACCGTTAAGGATGCTTAGTTTTGGGTTTGGTATAACCGATGCTTCATCTACCTCAAAAATGTAACCCAACCCGTTACATTTTTCGCAGGCACCGTAAGGCGAGTTGAACGAGAATGTATTTGGCTGCGGCTCGTCATATGATATACCCGACACCGGGTCCATTAAATATTTACTAAAGTAGGCTACGTTATTATCCTTATCAGCAATACGGATAATACCTTTGGCTATCTTAAGGGCCGCTTGTACCGAGGTGTACAGTCGTTTGCTATCGGCTTCGCTTACCACCAGGCGGTCAACCACAATATCAATATCATGAATTTTGTAACGGTCTACCTGCATTTTGGGTTCTACATCGGCAATAGCGCCATCAATATAAACCTTCAGGTAACCTTGCTTGCGTATTTGCTCAAACAGTTCGCGGTAATGGCCTTTGCGGGCTTTTACTACAGGCGCTAATATATTTACGGGCTGCCCGTCGAACTTTTCAAAAATGGTTTTCAGGATCTGCTCCTCGCTCATGCGCTCCATTTTCTCGCCGGTGGTGTAGCTGTAGGCATCACCCGCTCGGGCAAAAAGCAGGCGCATAAAATCGTAGATCTCGGTAATGGTACCAACGGTACTACGGGGGTTTTTGCTGGTGGTTTTTTGCTCGATGGCAATTACCGGACTTAAGCCGGATACTTTGTCGACATCCGGGCGCTCCATCCCCCCCATAAACTGCCGCGAATAGGCCGAAAACGTTTCCATATAACGGCGCTGCCCCTCGGCATAAATGGTATCAAACGCTAACGACGATTTGCCGCTGCCGCTTAAACCGGTTATTACAACCAGCTTATTACGCGGAAAAGAAACATCTATATTTTTTAAATTATGTACCCGGGCACCATAAACCTCAACTTCACTTTGCTCGCCCAGATCTAACGTTTTTTCGCTCATATATTTTTATGGAAACAGCATAAATGCCGTATAGGTTTTACGCCGGCTAATTACTAAAAATTTTCGCAAATATACACAAAAACGTCGGTGATTTAAAGCGGTAGCATTGGCAAGATGTACTGTTTAATGTAAAATTTCATCCTCATCGTCAACACGTTGCCTGTGCTGTAAAACATTTGTTTTTAGGTTAACCATAAGTTTACACAATAGGGCTTGCTTTGCATTAGCAAATAGCTATAATCTACTAAAATAAAAAAGCTTTACTGAGCAGGTTGCTTTTGCGGCACCAGTTTATCCGCATTGTGCAGGTGGTTTTGCTCCAAAAAGGTTACCTGCTACAAATTCCATACACCATAACCGGTTATATTTTGTAGAGCTGAGATTCTAATAACAGTAAATTTACCCCTATGCGAGTTTACTTAAAGCCCCGTATTTGCACAGATGGGGCTTTCTTGTTAAAAGATGTTATATCCAAAACATATCCTTAATATCATCTTTGATATTAGCCGGCAGGGTATTGTTTATAATGTCTACTCTAACAGCGTTGCCCGAATTTGTAAGGGCAACACAGTCGGTTATTTTAAGATGATGCTTTGTAAAATATTCCTTGTACTTTTTTTCTACCGCATGTAAATATCTCAAGGCATGCTCTAAATTATTCATAGCATATTAGTTTAATATGATAAAAAATGTAGTTTAAATGCAAGCCAGTTGTGCTGCTTTTTTAAATAGGGGAAGGTTGTATCGGCAAGGTCTTACCGTAAATACGAATATTGGTGGGCCCCTGGTTTTCGGGGAAATATTTTTTTTAAATTATATTATATCCAGAACAGGGTTACACGCTGTGGTATTTATACAAAAAAGCCACCCCAACCGGGATGGCTTTTTAAATGTGCTCCGTAATAATTAAATTGCTTTAATTGTTATACAGCCCTAAAAAGGGAGTTGGTTTTTGCATATAACTATAGAAATTTTTATAGCCATACTTTGAAGGATTACTGATGATCTCTTTCATAGCAATAATCTTGTAGACGTAAGAACCGGTTTCGCGGTTAAGCGTCATGCGGAAATAATTATCCTCATTTTGCTTGTTAATGGCGCGTTCCAGTTTAATTGAACCATTGTTGTAAGCAGCAGCGGCCAGTGTCCAGCTGTTAAACTCACCGTACAGTTCTTTAATGTACTTGCAGGCGGCGATGGTTGATTTACGCAAATTTAAGCGCTCATCTTTAGCCTTGTTAACCTTTAGGCCGTAAGTGCGTGCGGTACCCGGCATAAACTGCCAAACGCCACGTGCGCCTTTAGGCGATGTACCTTCTTTTAAGCCCGACTCTACCAGCGGGATGTACTTAAAATCTTCGGGGATACCGTAAGCTCTTAAGATAGGCTCGATGATAGGGAAAAGCTTATCAGCTTTTGAGTGCAAAATATTCGATTGAATGTTTTTGTACCCGTGTTTCGCTATTGATTTTTTTAATTTAAAATCTACTTTTTTGTCGTTCACCGGCAGGGCTTCATCTGCAAAACTAAACGCCTCTACGGCTTCTTCAGCAGGTAGGCTGAAGAGCAATTTTGAAGGTGTGTGGGCGATGTATTTTACAGGATAAACCGGGTCGGTACTGAAAATGTTAAGCCTGGAAATGATAACCAGCACCAAGATTACGGAGCACGTAATTAAGTGTTTTTTAGTCATTTCAATTTTACTCATTAATTATACTTTTTGGTATGATGTGCCGCAAAGGTACGTTATATAAAGCAGATTATCAAACACTTGCAATTTGCTTAGTGTTTCGGGGATTTTAAAAAAGGCTAAAAATCAGCGTTTAAAGTGGTTTAAACGTACATTTTGAGCCCTATTAAAAACTTGTTTTTTTGGTTAAAATGTTGTACTTTTGACCCTCACGCTGCGAAAGCGCAAAACAAAAAATTATGGTATTTAAAAGACCAGCAGGTAGTCGCGACGACAGGCCCAACAAATCATCGGGCCGCTCAAAAAGTGGTAGCGAAAACGCAAAAAGACCATCATCTTCCTCAACAGGAAAACCCTTCGGCGCAGGCCGTACAGATGGCAAAAAAAACTTCTCGGTAGATAAAAGGGGATCTGCCTATTCAAAACCCAATACCGGCAAACCAGATAGCGAAGGCAGCGAAAGGCCAAAGAAAAGCTATGGTGCAGGCCCGTCATCATTTGGCGATAAAAAGGCATTTGTACCAAAAGGCAGGCCATACAGTGGCCGCCCGGCTGATGCCGACCGCTCAAAAAGAAGCTTTGGCGATGCACCATCAGGCGAACGCAAAAACTTTACCCCAAGAGATAAACCCTACAGTGGCCGCCCGCAATCATCAGATGGCGAGGGTAGCACTTACCGTAAACCAAGTTTAGGCCCTGCATCATACGGTGCGCGCAAAAACCCGGTTGCCGGCGATAAACCATTTAACAGGCGACCTGCCGGTACCGACGGGCCAAAGAAAAGCTTTGATACCGAAAGTGGCGAAAAACGCCCATACGGCACCCGCGAAGGCGCACCAAAGAAAAGCTTTGGCAACACCCGTGGTGGCAATAAAGATTTCCCGAGCACAAGCACAGGTTACAAAAAACGCGAAGGCGACGACAGGGTACGTACAAACGATGGCCCGGCTAAGCCAACCATGCGTGGCCGTAAAAACCCGGTTGTTAAAGCTAAAGATGATGGCCTGATACGCCTTAACCGTTATATTGCCAATGCGGGCATCTGCAGCCGCCGTAAGGCCGATGAACTGATTGCAGCAGGTGTGGTATCGGTAAACGGCGAAGTAATATCTGAGCTTGGCCACAAGGTTGACCCACTTAAAGACCTTGTACGCTACAACGGCGAGGCTTTAAAACGCGAGAAAATGATCTATGTGCTTTTAAACAAGCCAAAAGATTATATCACCACTACAGATGACCCGCAAGAGCGCCGTACCGTAATGCACCTGGTTGATAAAGCCAGCAAAGAACGCATTTACCCCGTTGGCCGCCTTGACCGTAACACAACCGGTTTATTATTAATGACCAACGATGGCGACCTGGCCGATAAATTATCGCACCCACGCAACAGCGTTACTAAATTATATTTGGTTGAGCTAAACAAAGCACTTACACAAGGCGACCTTAATAAAATAGGCTTCGGTATAGAACTTGAAGATGGTTTGATAAAACCGGATAGCATATCGTACGTAACCGGTGGCACTAAAAAGGAGATTGGCATACAGATACACAGCGGTAAAAACCGTATTGTGCGCCGTATCTTCGAATCATTAGGTTATGATGTGGTAAAGCTTGACCGCTCTGTTTACGCCAACCTTACCAAGAAAGACCTTCCCCGCGGCCGTTGGAGATACCTGGACGAGAAGGAAGTGATACAATTGAAACATTTGATATAATATATAGCCCGGTTCATCCGGGCTTTTTTATGGGATTGCCTTTAAGGCGCGGCGAGTAATAACCTCCTTGTCATGCTGAACGATAGTGAAGCATCTATCGCCGCTATGAATGTCGATCAGGCAAAGTTCACCGATAGATGCTTCGCTATCGCTCAGGGTGACAAATAGTACTAAACGCAATGAAAGAAAATATTATTAAATATTTTTCTTCCCTTACCTCCTTTATTATCACCATATTAAAACACCAAACCGTGTTTGGGGTTACACATTTATTATTTATGTGTGTTACAGATTAAACTTTTTGCACGTAATTAACTCTACACACTATATATATTTAATACTTATGAAAAAATTATTCTTAATAGCCGCATTAGTTGCCACTACATTTGGGGCATTCGCACAAAATGCAGACCTGCGCCGTAAAATTGAAGTTACCGGCATTGCCGAGCAGGAAGTTACTCCTGATATTATTAACGTATCAATCTCTTTAAGGGAATACATGAACGGTAAAACCAAAGTAACCATCTCTCAGTTGGAGAAACAACTGGAAAAAGCCGTTGCCGAAGCCGGTATAGCTAAAGAGGATTTCACGATCAATAGCCTATCGTCATGGAACTATCAGACCGAAAAAAAGAAAAACCCCGATTTTTTGGCCAGCAAACAATATAATATCAAGTTTCACGATCTGAACAGATTTGACCAGATACTAAGCAAGCTTGATGCAAAAGGCATCCAAAGCACCAATATTGACAGCTACGATTACTCAAAAATAAACGATATCAAAAATGAGTTAAAGCTTAAAGCACTGATAGGCGCCCGTGATAAAGCCGCTTTTTTAGTGAACGGCCTTGGCGATAAGCTGGGTAGCGTGCTAAACATCACCGAGAGTGATAACAGCAGTTTCCCGCAACCAAGAATGTACGCTGTACAATTTAAAGGAGCAGCGGCAGATTCAGCAACACCGGAGTCGGATATTGATGTTAAAAAGATCAAACTGAGCTTCCAGATCAACGCCGTTTTCGAGATAAAATAACCCGGATCGCTATAATAATATAAACAAAAAGCCCCTCACCATCAGGTAAGGGGCTTTTTGTTATTTAAAGCATTATCAATTTGCTTTTGTTTTCTGCCTTGGCCGCCCAAGCATCTGCAAAATAGATTCATAGTATTCCTCTATCGGCCCCAGCCCTACTTCCTTTCTCCTTTTATCTACGTTTTCCGGGTCGGCCAGGTCGGGCGGATAAATGATCTTGTTGTTACTATCAAACAGGTTACCGTTTATCATAGGCAGGCTGCGTGCCGTAAAGCTGTTTCCCTTTGGTATTATGCTGCACCCTGTCATAAAGGTATGCGTAGTCCTTCCGTGAAATATCTCCGCTTTTAGAGAGCTTATCCAGCACCGGTAACATTTCTACCTGGAAATGCGGATCGCTGTCGGCATGCTGTATGAGTATAAAAAAATGATGCGAGGCATCGGCCCCCACTAACTTTTTGGTTGGGTAACCATACTGCGCATAAATTTTCTTTGATAGCTGGATACCGTTGATATAAGTAGCTTTTTTTAATGAATCCTGCATTTTCAGGCTATCCTGAGGCGCGTTCCGTTGCGACATCTCCATCAATCTGATCTGTACGGATTGATCAGCCTCATATAAACTATCAATAGTTTTAGCCAACTGATGATTTACCTGCGCATTTGCGCCAGTGGCAAACAGGCAAAAAAGAGCAAAGTATACTTTTTTCATTTTTTATAATTGTGATTACAAGTAAGGATAAGACGCCTGTAACCTCATTCTGTTGCAGTTAACAAACTTACTTTTTAACATTTAGGTTGTTTGCGGTAATTGCTTTTGTTTTAAGCGCATCAAACATTTATTTTACAGGTATGTTATCTGCATACAAACACACTCACAATTATGAAAACCATACGATACATAGCAGCTATTGCCCTTTTAGCAGTAACTATTACCGCTTGCGGCGACCGTAGTAAAGCCACCCTCGGCGGCACAAAAGATACTGTTGCCAAGGCCGGAACCGGCGATCCGAACAATACACAAGCGGCTGATACCGCTAAGAAAGACAGCCTTAATAAGGGCAATGCCGACCCATCCGGACGTAATGCTGTTGATACAGCAGATGCGCGACCTGTTCATTAACAGGCAATTAAATATTAATTTTTGCTCAAATGGGTTGATAATATAAAATATAGATTTTATATTTACGTCCCCCAAATGGATTGAGCATGATACGTACCCGTTCTAAGAGAGTACTTCTGGTAGCTCCGCGCGCTTTTCCCGACCAGTTACTGGACGAGTACGATAACGTGAAACACATTTCGGCCATCACCATTATATTCCCATCTATACACGAGCTACAGCCCGACGTTATATTGTTTGACCACGCGCATATGATCGGTAATATGGAACGCATCCTTCGCCGCCTGCAAACAAACCCCTTTTACAAGCACATTAAAATTTGCTGCTATAAACACACAGAAAGCATTACTGCCGATGCAACACTGAAGGTTTTAGGCGTACACCACATGATATACCACGCCGATCTGCAAAAAACATCAAAAAGCAATGCCGCCCTTACCGCCATTAACAACCTGGTAAATGCCTCCCTGGTTAAATGGGTAGCGGGAATAGCTTAGTTGTTAATTAGTTCACTGGTTTAGCGGTTCATTTGTGCAAGGCGGGTTTTTACTTTGGAAATTCAGCTTTCGACTTGAATCTCCTCGTCAATCATTTTACATAGAGGTAACACTTTTACCATAAATTGCTGTTAAACTTGCATGCTCATTATCAGCGTTAAATAAATTAACCTGGTTAGGGCTTAAAGCGTATCATACAACAATGAAAATAGGAATAGTTTGTTATCCCACCTTTGGCGGAAGCGGGGTTGTTGCAACAGAATTAGGTAAAGCCCTTGCTGATCGCGGGCACCAAATTCACTTTGTTACGTATAACCAGCCTGCCCGACTCGATTTTTTTTCGGAAAACCTTTTTTATCACGAGGTGTCGGTATCGCAATACCCTTTGTTTGATTACCCGCCTTATGAACTGGCCCTGGCCAGCCGCCTGGTTGATGTGGTAAGGTTTGAAAAACTGGATCTGCTGCATGTGCATTACGCCATCCCGCATGCTTCGGCTGCGTTTATGGCCAAGCAGATATTGGCTACATACGGTATCTCTATCCCATTTATTACTACGCTACATGGTACCGATATTACCCTGGTTGGGCAAGATAGCACCTACAAACCGGTGGTAACCTTCTCTATCAACCAAAGTGATGGCGTAACGGCGGTATCAGAGCATCTAAAAAACGACACCTACAAATATTTTGATATTGAAAAAGACATTAAGGTGATCCCCAACTTTATAGATCTTACCCGCTTTAGCCTTAAACCTAAAGACCACTTTAAAAAAGCCATTGCCCCAAACGGCGAAAAGGTTTTGGTGCACACTTCCAACTTCCGTAAGGTAAAACGTACAGAAGATGTGATAAAGATGTTTGCCAAAGTGATAGAAAAGATCCCCTCGAAATTATTAATGGTAGGCGATGGCGGCGAACGTTCGGGCTGTGAGCAGTTAAGCCGCGACCTGGGTATAGCCGAACATGTGCGCTTTTTAGGTAAACAGGATGCCATCGAAGAGATCCTTTCGGTGTCGGACTTGTTCCTGATGCCATCACAATCAGAAAGTTTTGGCTTGGCTGCCTTAGAGGCTATGGCTTGTAAAGTACCGGTTATCAGCAGTAATGCCGGTGGCTTACCCGAACTGAATATTGAAGGCGAAACTGGCTTTTTACTTGATGTTGGCGATGTAGCCGGCATGGCCGAAAAAGCTATTTATATACTGGAAAATGAGGCCAGGCTGAACCAATTTAAAGAGAACGCCCTGAAGCGCGCTAAAGAACTGGAGCTTGCTAATATTATGCCTTTATATGAAAACTATTATAAAGAGGTGATAGAACAGAACAAAAAAGAAATATCAAAGTGTAAATAGTAATATTATTATAACCTTTTGGCTTGATTTGTGTTACTACACCAAATAACACATATTATTTTTATAAGAAAGAACATGAAAAAGATATTTCAAACCTCCCTTGCCATTTTAGCCTTAACCTTTATTTTTTCGGCTTGTTCAACACCGCAAAACACAACGGCCTCTACAACATCCGGCAGCAGCATATCGCGCGGTAAATTTGTAGGCACCTGGACGTTAACCAACGTAAGCTACGATGGGCTTTTGCCAGGCGCTGTACATAACGTTTTTGACCAGGCAGCACCTAATGATTTTGTAGGCAGCACCTGGAAATTCACCAACAGCGGTAACGGTGTTTATACCCTACAGAATGGCGCTTCGCAAACTATTTTCTGGTCGGTGTTTAACGGTGGCAGCACCGGCACACAGTTTCAGTTTAAAAAACTATACCAGGGCGATAAAGCCAAAAATGTAGAGGAAGGCTACCGTTTAGATATCGGCAGCATTGATAATGCTAACATGAGCCTGCGCTCGCCTATCGCTATAGGTAACGGGAACGGTTACATTATATATTCATTTACCAAATCGAAATAATAAGCACTAAGTAAAAAGTTTTAAAAATAAAGAAGCCGAAAGTGAATATCACTTTCGGCTTCTTCTATAATAGCCCATTTTGAATTACATAGCCGGTGCAAATTGCAGGCATACCGGGTTACCAACCTCAATACGTGTAACCGCCTGCATGATCCTGCCTGTAGTTTCATCAATGCGCCACACCATAATATTATCGCTGTTTTGGTGCGCTACCAGCAGGTACCTGCCTGTTGGGTCTATAATAAAATTACGCGGGCCTTTACCGCCAGATGGCCGGCGCTCTATAAACGTCAACTCACCATTCTCCTGGTTAATGCCGAATACCGAAATATCATTGGCGTCGCCACGGTTAGTGGCATAAAGGAATAAGCCGTTTGGCGAGATATGGATATCTGCCGCACCAGTTTGGCCTTTAAAGCCATCGGGCAGCAGTGTAATATCCTGCCGTTGTTTTGGCTTGCCGTTGTTATAATCAAACACCAATACCGAACTCCCCATCTCGGTTATCAGGTACATGGTTTTCTTATTGTTTGAGAAAGCCAGGTGGCGCGGGCCATAACCGGGTGTTACGCTTACAAACGCCGGGTTTGCCGGTACAATAGGGTTGTTTTTACCGCCTTTGTATTTGGTAATGTTTATTTTATCGGTGCCCAGGTCGGTGTATAACACATACTTTTCATCAGGTGATAGCACAGCCGTATGTACATGTGCTTTTTCCTGGCGCTCTTTATTAGGGCCGTGGCCATCGTCTTTTATAGTTTGTACGGCTGCACCAATAGAACCATCCTCGTTTAATGGCAATACAGCAATATTACCACCCGAGTAATTGGCGACAAAAAGGTTCTTCTGGTTTTTATCAACCGAGACATAACACGGAGATCCACCTAAAGTTGATACTTTATTAATGAAAGTTAGTTTACCTGTTTTGGGCTCAAAGCTAAATGAGCTTACCTCACCCTGGTCGTTCTCATTAACGGCGTAAACAAACTTGTTGTTTTTTGATACCGTTAAATACGATGGGTTGCTTACGTTATCTATCTGACTTAAATAGGCCAGCCTGCCGGTTTCGGTATAAAAACGGTAAACGGCTATGCCTTTACTGTTGCCGCTGGTGTAAGCGCCAACAACCAGATCAAATGTTTTGGGGAATGCCGGCTTCTTTTGCGCGATACCCAGCACAGGCGAAAGCATAGCGATCAATATCAGGATTTTTTTCATCGGTGTATAGTGGTTTATAAGTGCAAGTTAATAAAATCATTAAAAAAGATGGCAGTACTTATTAATATAGTGTGTGAGACAGGTAGAAGGATGATTGGTTTAACGGCATCTGTAGCGATGCATTGCCAGCCCCCCCCCCGCGTCATTGCTTCGTACCTCGCAATGACGGGGTGGAGAAACGGAGCGTCCGAAAACAAAAAAAGCCTCCCGATAAATCGGGAGGCTTTAAATATTATGTAAGAATCTTTTACTCTTCTACCATTTCGCTGTTAGGGCTGCTAACCTCGGGCTCTTCGTGTTTAAAGTAGCGTTTTTGGTTAAACAGTATCATAATAACACCTACTGATATGGCTGCATCGGCCAGGTTAAATACCGGGCGGAAGAAGATGTATTCTTCGCCTCCCCATACCGGCACCCATTTTGGGAATTGGCCGGTTAGCAACGGGAAGTAAAACATATCAACTACACGGCCGTGAAATAAGCCTGCGTATCTGTATATGATACCATAAAAAGTAGAATCGATAATATTACCCAGCGCGCCGGCCAGTATTAAAGCTACCATCATGATCAGCCCGCGATGGTACTTATGTTTGATGAGGTGCACCAGCGCATACCCTATACCGCATACCGCAACAATACGAAACAGCGTTAAGGCAAGTTTACCCAGCTCGCCGCCAAGCTCCATACCAAAGGCCATACCGTTGTTTTCGGTATAATGAAGCATACCACGGTTACCCAGGAAACGTATCTCCTCCCCTAAGCTCATGTGGCCCCTTACCCAGATCTTAATGATCTGGTCAACCAGGATAATAATTGCAGCAGTTAAAAAAGGTTTTGTGTAAGCTGCCTTCATTTATTGCTTCAGTTTTGCTTCCATTGTTAGCGTTGTGTGCGGAACTGCACGCAGGCGTTCTTTAGGGATAAGCTTACCCGTTTCGCGGCAAATACCGTAGGTTTTATTCTCTATACGTACCAAAGCGGCTTCTAACTGCTCAATAAATTTCTTTTGGCGGGCAGCTAACTGGTTAATTTGTTCTTTCTCCAACGTCGCAGATCCATCCTCCAGTGTTTTATAAGTACCGGCAGTATCATCAGTACCGTTCGCGTTTGGCGAACTTAATGAAGTAGCCAGGGCGTTAAGCTCTTCTTTAGAGCTACGTAATTTCTCTAATAATAGGTCCTTAAATTCTTTTAATTCTGAATCAGAATACCTTGTTTTTTCGTTTTCCATTTAACTTTTACTTATAGCAATCAAAATTTCGTACTCGTCAATAACGGCCTTTTCGCCTTCAGTTAGCTGATTATCAAGCACAAGGCTATCAGCTAAAATTTCGGCGCAAATATAGGATAAATTATTCTCCGTCGCTTTCCAGATCTCCGCACCGCAATTCACAGCCACGGTTATCTTATCGGTAACTTCAAATTCTTTAGCCTTACGTAAGTTTTGTATGCGGTTTATTAATTCGCGGGCAATACCTTCCTCTTTCAGCTCGTCGGTTATCGTAACATCTAAAGCCACGGTTAGTTTGCCTAAATTTGCAACTTGCCATCCCGGAACATCCTCGGCGATAATTTCAACGTCAGATAACAGGATCTCATATTTACCATCAAGCACAGGGATAGAGCCATCGCTCTCCAGTTTAGAAATATCATCCTGGCCAAAAGCATTGATAGCCGCGGCAACATCTTTCATATCCTTACCTACCTTAGCGCCAAGGGCTTTAAAGTTTGGTTTTATCTTCTTTTTGATGAAACCGGCTGCATCGGTAATATACTCAATGTCTTTGATGTTCGTCTCAGACAGGATCAGTTCTTTCACCTTTTCTATCTGTACTTTAAAATCCTTATTTAATATCGGCAGTAAAATTTTGCTTAACGGCCTGCGCACCGGTATCTCTATCTTTTTACGAAGCGATAGCACCAGCGAGGAGATATCCTGCGCCATTTGCATACGCTCTTCTAAAGCCACATCCACCAGTTCATTATGATACTCCGGATAATACGCCAGGTGTACCGATTCAAATTCCTCTTTACCGGTAACGCTGTTCAGGTCGGTATATAAACGCTCGGCAAAGAACGGCGCTATGGGCGACATTAATTTGCTGATGGTTATTAAACAGGTATAAAGCGTTTGGTAAGCCGATAGCTTATCTTCAGAATTATCCGAACGCCAAAAACGACGGCGGCTCAGCCTGATGTACCAGTTGCTAAAGTGCGCATCAACAAATTCCTGTATGGCGCGGGCAGCTTTGGTGGGTTCAAAATCGGCATAGAATGCATCAACCTCTTTGCTTAATGTGTTTAATAAAGAGATAATCCAGCGGTCAAGCTCAGGGCGTTTTTCGATAGCTATCTCCGCTTCTTCGTACTTAAATTTATCGATATTGGCATACAGCACAAAGAACGAATAAGTATTATACAGCGTACCAAAGAACTTACGGCGAACCTCATCTAACCCCTCAATATTAAATTTAAGGTTATCCCATGGCGATGCGTTACTGATCATGTACCAGCGGGCAGCATCGGCACCAAATTGCTCAATGGTTTCGAACGGATCGACACCATTGCCTAAACGTTTTGACATTTTGTTGCCGTTCTTGTCCAACACCAATCCGTTTGATACCACGTTTTTAAACGCTACACCTTTGTTGCCAACCAATTCATTCACGGCTTTCACCTCGTCGCTGGCTTCGCTCAGCATCACCGCTATGGCGTGCAGGGTAAAGAACCAGCCGCGGGTTTGGTCAACGCCTTCAGCAATAAAATCGGCCGGGTAGGCAGCAGCAAACTCGTCTTTATTCTCGAATGGGAAGTGCCATTGCGCGTATGGCATAGCGCCGCTATCAAACCAAACGTCAATCAGGTCGGGCTCGCGCAGCATGCGTTTGCCGGTTGATGAGGTTAAAATCACATCATCAACATACGGGCGGTGCATATCCTCCAGCTTAAAGCCCGCAGGCATTAAACCGGCTGCGATAGATTTTTCTATCTCGGCGTTCAGTTCTTCTATCGAACCAATACACTTTTCTTCTTTACCATCCTCCTCGCGCCAGATAGGCAGCGGGGTACCCCAGTAGCGCGAACGCGACAGGTTCCAGTCTACCAAATTTTCCAGCCAGTTACCAAAACGGCCTGTACCGGTACTTTCGGGTTTCCAGTTAATGGTTTTGTTTAGCGCAACCATTTTATCCTTCACCGCGGTGGTACGGATAAACCAGCTATCTAACGGGTAGTATAAAATTGGTTCATCAGAACGCCACGAGTGCGGGTAGCTGTGCTCATATTTTTTAACGTCGAACGCTTTGTTCTCGGTTTTTAGTTTGATGGAGATGAGTACATCAGTGGGTTTAAACCCTTCTGCTGCGCGGTCTGCATCGGTATAATATTCTTCTTTAACGTAACGGCCGGCAAAATCGGTAACCTCTTCTACAAAGCGACCCTGTTTATCAACCAAAGGCACTTCTTTACCGTTCTCGTCTTTCACCATTACCGATGGCACGTTGTTTTCCTTACATGCCCTAAAGTCATCCGCACCAAAAACAGATGCGGTGTGTACAATACCGGTACCATCCTCGGTGGTCACAAAATCAGCCGGGATAACACGGAAGGCATTTTTCTCCAGCTCGGCATTGGTTACATACGGCATAAGCTGCTCGTAGTGGACGCCCAGCAGGTCGGTTCCTTTAAACTCGCGGGTTAAAGCCCAGGGGATAATTTTATCGCCGCCTTTGTAATCATCAAAAGAGGCGTTCTCACATTCGGCCTTAAAATATTTTTTTACCAAATCCTTAGCCAGCACAACGCTGATGGGCTGGTAAGTATAAGGGTTAAAGGTGTTTATTTGTACGTAGTTGATGCCTTCGCCAACGGCTAAAGCACAGTTTGATGGCAAAGTCCACGGGGTGGTCGTCCAGGCTAGGATAAATACATCGCTATTTACGCCATCGAAAAGAAATGCCGAATCTTGATCGTTCTTTACTTTAAACTGGGCAACAATGGTAGTATCCTTCACCATTTTGTAGGTACCTGGCTGGTTCAGCTCGTGCGAGCTAAGGCCGGTGCCTGATTTTGGTGAGTAGGGCTGTACGGTATACCCTTTGTACAGCAGGTCTTTGCTGTAAAGCTGCTTCAGTATCCACCAAAGGCTCTCGATGTATTCGTTCTCGTAGGTAACGTAAGGGTTGTCCAGATCAACCCAGTAACCCATTTTAAGGGTAAGGTCGTTCCAAACATCGGTATAGCGCATTACCTCCTTGCGGCAGGCATCGTTATACTCTTTTACAGTTATTTTTTTACCAATGTCGTCCTTAGTGATGCCTAACGATTTTTCGACCGCCAGTTCAATAGGCAAACCATGGGTATCCCAGCCGCCTTTACGCTTTACCTGGAAACCTTTTAGGGTTTTGTAACGACAAAAAATATCCTTAATGCTGCGCCCCATAACGTGGTGAATACCGGGCATACCATTAGCGCTGGGCGGGCCTTCATAAAAGGTGTACGGCTTGCTTGCCGGCCTGCTGCTGATACTTTTTTCGAATATGCTGTTCTGTTTCCAGAAATCCAGCACGTCTTTACCTGTCTGGGATAGATTTAACTGCTTATATTCCTTGTACATCAATATGTTCGCGTCGAATTTTAAAGGTTGCAAAAATACGGAATTTTATTATTAAAAGGTAGTAAAATGGGTAATTATGACCGAGAGATTTTGTTAAGTTAACATGCGATATTTATCGGTTTTAACCACAGAGGGCACAGAGAGGGAATCACAGAGGACACAAAGATTCGATGTTATAAAATCTTTGTGCACTCCGTGGATAATAAACATGCTATTCTCTGTGCACTTTGTGGGTTAATTAAACAACCTGATTGCGGATTTAATTTTAACCATGGAGGACACGAAGAAAGAAACACAAAGAGGCACAGCGATTTTGAAGTTTGCCATAATTGAATAAGTCTTTGCGCGCTCTGTGGATAATAAATATGCAACTCTTTGTGCCCTTTGTGGTTAATTAAACAATGCAAAACCTTTTCTATATTTGATTTACAAAACACACCAACCATGAAACTAAACTTCATAAGCCTTTTAGCCCTCTCCGCTCTTTTAGCCGGATGCGCCGGGAACGATAAAAAACAAACCGCCGATACAGCTGCAGATACCGGCATGGCGGCAGATATTAAACAGCATATTGCCGTTTTAGCTAACGACAGCCTGCTTGGCCGCAAACCCTTTACCAAAGGCGAGGATAAAACCATTGCCTACATAGCCGATAAGTTTAAACACCTTGGCCTGGAGCCGGGCAATAACGGCAGCTATTACCAGGAAGTGCCGATGGTGGAGATCACCTCAGCATCGCAAAACCTGCAAATTAGCGGTGCAGGCAGCGCAGTGCTAAAACCTGGTGTTGATTTTGTAGCCGCTACCCGCCGCGAAGTGGATACCGTAAGCCTGAAAAACTCCCCGCTGGTTTTTGCGGGTTTTGGTGTGGTTGCACCCGAGTTTGGCTGGAACGATTACAAAGGCCTTGATGTAAAAGGCAAAACCGTTGTTGTTTTGGTGAACGACCCCGGCTTTAAAGCAAAAGAAAAACTTTTTAAAGGCGATACCATGAGCTACTATGGCCGCTGGACCTACAAATACGAGGAAGCTGCCCGCCAGGGTGCTGCGGGGGTGATCATTGTTCACCAAACCGAGCCGGCAAGCTACGGCTGGCAGGTAATTCAAAACAGCTTTAGCGGTGCCAAGCTTTACCTGCAACAAGCCGATAAACACATGAACCGCTGCAAGGTAGAGGGCTGGATGAGCGAAGCGGCCGCCACCAAATTATTAGCCACAGCAGGCATTAACGGCGATATCCGCGAGTATGCCCGTAAAAAAGATTTTAAGGCCGTACCACTAAACAGTACCGTATCATTAAACATCAAAAACACACTTAAGTACTCAAAATCGCATAACGTGATCGGTATTTTAAAAGGTACCGAAAGGCCCGATGAAACTATTTTATACACCGCCCATTGGGACCACTTTGGTGTAGGCAAGCCCGATGCCAAAGGCGATAGCATTTATAATGGCGCTGTTGATAACGCCAGCGGCGTAGCCGCAATATTGGCGGTTGCCAAAAAATTCGCGGTGCAAAAAGATAAGCCCAAACGTACCATTGTATTCCTGGCGGTTACTGCCGAGGAACAGGGGCTGTTAGGTTCGGAGTATTACGCTACCCACCCTATTTACCCGCTTAATAAAACGGTTGCCGACCTTAATCTGGATGCTTTATCCGCTTTTGGCGAAACCAGTAACTTCTCTATCACCGGTAAAGGCCAGAATGACCTGGACGATTACGTAATAGCCCTAACCAAACCAAAAGGATGGGATGTTGTGGGCGATGAAACCCCTGGCTCAGGTAGTTATTACCGTTCAGATCACTTTAACTTTGCCAAGGTAGGCGTACCGGCACTCGATCTGCATAACGGTTCAAAAAGCATCCAGCGCGGCGAGGAGTTTGGTAAACAACAACTTAAAGAATACAACGACCTTCGCTACCACCAACCATCCGATCAGTACAGCGACGCCATGGATACCAAAGGCATGGCACAAACCGCTAACCTGATGTACCAGCTGGGTGTTAAACTAAGTAACGAAACCACCTTCCCGGGTTGGAAAAAAGGCTCGGAGTTTAAGGCGATCAGGGATAAAATGATGGCTAAATAAGTTATACGAATTTATGTGTAAAGCCCGGTTGAGATCTCAACCGGGCTTTTTGTTTTTGCCCGCCCGGTCGGGCGTGGGTGTTTAGTTGTTGAGCCATTAAGTCATTGCGCTCCGCTGTCATTGGGTCATTATCTTTTATCTCACGCAGTCGCTTGGCTCCAGCCGAGTGACAACTATTCAGCGGCGTCTCGCCGCAGTTTGCATGTTGGCGACAACACATATATAAATACAAAGCGCTGACTATAAGCAAAATACAATTCGTTAAAAATACAAATCGCTGGTTATAAGTCAGATACAGGTGTTCACGAGCGTTCACGGCAGTGAACGTGAACACCTGGGGATATCATGGCCGTTTCAGATCGTTTTAAGGCGTTTGGGGACGGTACCAGGCGATAAAAATTTTATCCTAACCCCTCTGCAAGCATAGGCACAAATTCACTTTTTGATGGGATATCCAGGTATGGGTATCTGATCCTGCTAAGGTACAAGCCCTGCGGGTAAGCGGGTTTTATCAGCTGTGTTTCCTGCGGATGGATAAGGTAATGTTCAAACTCATCAACGCTTAAAGTGCCTGTGCCAATGTCAATTAGCTTACCGGTAATAATACGTACCATCCTCCCCAAAAAGCGGTTAGCCGAAATGCTGAACCGTAGCCTGTCCCCTTTTGCATTCATATAAACCCGCGCCGAGGTGATATTGCAAATGGTGTGTTCATTCCTGTCGGGCATTTTGCAAAAGGCGTGGTAATCGTTGTATTGTAAAAGCAGGTTCGCAGCGCGCTGCATCTGGTCTATATACCAGTTTTTAACGGGATAAAACGCACTAAAACCGCCCAAAAAAGGGTCTTTATAAGTATGGATAAAGTAATCGTAGCTCCGTTCAACGGCATCGAAGCGTGCATGGGGTAATCCCTCCATCGGGATGATATCAAAAACGGCAATATCATCGGGCAGCAACTTATTCAGGCGGAAAAGCAGATCATAATCCCACTCCTGTTCCGCATCCATGTGGAAGAAAAACTGGCTGGCATGCACCTGCGCATCAGTACGGCCGCAGCCGGTAATGTACATGGGTGTTTTAAATATCTGGCTCAGGGCCTCCTCTAAAACCTGCTGCACACTCAGGCCGTCGGGGTGTTTCTGCCATCCGCTGTAGTTAGTGCCTAAATATCCTGAATGAAAAAAGTATCGCAAAACCGGTGATGATTGTAAGGGATAAACTTACAACTTTATACTTTATCTATCCGCACCCATTGCATACCGGCAGCTTCTGCGGCTTGTACGCCCGGGTCGCCATCTTCAAATACCAGGCATTGGCGCGGGTCAACACCAAGTTGTTTGGCAGCAGCCAGGAAGGGATCGGCATAGGGTTTACCATGGGTGGTTTCGCCGGCGCATATCAGCACCTCCACCAGGTCAAGGATGCCTAAAACCTGCAGGGTCTTTTCAACCGAGGTACGGCTACCGCCTGATACCACACCAATGCGCACTTTGCCTGCGTGGTTCTTCAAGTGGTTTACCACGTAATCAATAGGCTGGGTTTGCTCAATGTATTCGCTAAAAAATATTTTGTGTTTGCGGGCTGCAAAATCAACAGGCTCAAAAGCAGTATTATAACGTTTGTTTATTTCGCCTACTACATTCAGGATAGGCAGGCCTGCAAATTCATCAATAATATCGCCTTCTATCGTTATGCCATCATCGGCAGCTACGCGGATGTAACTTTGTTTGTGCGCCCCCATATTATCGGCAAGGGTGCCATCGCAATCATATAAAAATGCTTTAAAATCGCCGGTAGAAAGCTTGGTTAAAGCCTTGTATTTTTGAGTTGTTTCCTGATCCATTATGGTTGCAAGTATAAATAAACAGGCTAACATTTTTGTAACAGGGAAGTCAACACGTTGTTAACGCTATGTTAACCATTTTTTAATATATTGCGTAACCAATTGTACCTCTGCATGAAAAGAACCTTTACCTGCCTGTGTTTATTACTATTATTATTTGCCTGTAAAAAAGATAAAAACGTAACACCGCCACCCGTTACGCCGCCGGTTGTTGTGGTAACCAGCCCCGAAATTACCGAGATTAAAATTGAAGCAAAAAACAATACAGGTAAAGTAACTGCGGATGTTGTGTTAACCGCTAATGGCAACAATCTGAAAGGTTATACCCCTGGCACAACCGAAGGCCATAGCTTTGTGCTTACATTTAAAACAAAGGATGCGGCATCAACAGTAAAAATTGGCGATGTAATACAGGTTAGCGGTGTAACCGTTAATGACTTTACCAAACCAGTAACATATACTGTAACTGATAGTAAAAGTGTAAGCAAGGATTACATTGTAAGCATTTACAACTTTACCGGCCTGCCTATATTTAACATTACCACATCGGCCCCGGTTGTTTCTAAAGACGATTATGTAACCGGCAGTTTAAAGGTAAATACCAACGGTTTGTTTGACCAGGCCACCAACGATATTGCCCTGCAGATAAAGGGACGTGGTAATTCAACCTGGGGGATGGACAAAAAACCATACCGGTTAAAATTTAATTCAAAAGCTAAATTACTGGGGCTGGCATCGGCAAAAAATTGGGTGCTGCTTGCCAATTACTCTGATAAAACCCTGATGCGTAATTATATTGCCGATGGTGTAGCCCAAAGCCTTAACGGTGATTTTACCCCCCATGGCATATTTGTAGAGGTGGTTATGAACGGCGAGTATGTAGGCACCTACCTGCTTACCGAACAAGTAGAAGTGAACGCCGACCGGGTAAATATTACCGAAATGAAAGCCGGCGACAATAGCGGGGCAGCACTTACAGGCGGTTATTTACTGGAGCTTGACCAACGTCAGGAAGATCCTTATAGGTTTAAAACGTTGGGCAACCTTCCGTTCACTATCAAATCTCCTGATGTTCCGAGTACCCAGCAAACGGCCTATATACAAACCTATATACAGGATACCGAAAACGCCATTTTTGCGGCATCCTTTGCCGACCCTGTAAACGGTTACGTCAAATACATCAACACGGATTCGTTCATTAACTGGTTTTTGGTAAACGAGCTTTTTAAAAACCAGGACGCCCAAAACTTTAGCAGTATGTATTATTATAAAGACCGCGATGGTAAACTGGGCATGGGCCCAGCCTGGGATTTTGACCTTGCTGCCGGCAATGTTAATTATAGCGATGCTACCACCCCCACAGGCTGGTGGGTAAAAAACGGGCCTTGGTTTAACCGCCTGTTTCAGGACCCTGCTTTTGCTGCTAAGGTAAAAACCCGCTGGCAATTTTTAAAGGCAAACGGCATCCCTGCCATGTATAAAAGTATTGATGATACCCAGGCTTATTTAACCCTGCCCGCTAAAGAGAATTTTACCAAGTGGAATATTTTAAACCAGTATGTTTGGCCAAACCCTGTGGTATTAGGTACCTATCCTAAAGAGGTAGCGCAGCTAAAACAATGGCTTACCCAGCGTGTGGCATGGCTGGATAGTAATTTGTAAATTTGCAGTATGAATTGGAAAATTTACGTGGTAATATTCGCAGGCGTGCTTATTATACTGTTTGCTGTATTTAGCCTTTTTGCGGTTGGTTCACAAAGCCAGGAATGGGGTAAAGTACTAATTGGCGCTGCCATTGGCGCCGCACTGGCCATTGGTTTTAGGGTGATGAAAAAGAAAAGACTGGCCGGTAAAAAACCTTAATAAATATTACGCCCGGCGCCCCCATCAACCTGTATGGTTTGCCCGCTGATGTATGCAGCCTGTTCTGACGCCAGGAAGGTAACCAGCGCAGCCAGTTCTTCGGGTTTGCCAATACGGCCTAAGGGAATAGTTTTAGCCTTTTGTTTAATGGCCTCATCATAATCAATAGCTGCCGGCAGGGTGTGTTTAATGCGGTCGGTAAGGATTAAGCCCGGCGCTACATTGTTTACAGTGATGTTATAAGGGCCAAATTCATCGGCCATTAATTTAGCCATTCCTACCACGCCCATCCGCATAGCGGTTGATAGTACCGAATTTGCCAGCACTGATTTTACCGACCCGCTGATGATATTAATAATGCGCCCGCTGCCCGTTTTTTGTAAATGCGGCAATACTAAACGGCTGGTGCGCGCCATGCTCAACAAGTTCAGCTCAAAAGCCTTTTGCCATTGCTCGTCATCAAAATTCTCAAATTTATCAAAGGGCGGGCCGCCGGCATTATTCAGCAATATATCTATCCGGCCAAAGATATTGGCCGCCTTATTTATAAACTCGGTTACCTGCGCGGCATTTGCCACATCAACCGGCAAGGCCACCACGTCGTTACCGGTAAGCTGCTTTATTTCGGCAGCGGTTTGGTTTAAGGCTTCCTCATCGCGCGAGCCTATAATAACCTTAGCGCCTTCGGTTGATAATGCTATAGCAATGGCCTTGCCCAAACCTTTGCTTGCTGCCAGTACAATGGCTACTTTGTTAGTTAGTTTCAGATCCATTTTTATTGAGGGTTTGATTGTGACATATCATTGCTAACATAAATAAAATATATTTGTACTAAGCAAAGCGGCTTACGGCTTTATTTAAAAATTACAATACCCATATATGAAAAACCAAACTGCCCGTACATTTTTTTTGTTGGGTATAGCGCTTATATTATTTGCATCGGCCGAGTTGTTTGTACCACCCGGCACATACCAGGATATCTGTAACGGTGGCTCGGCAGGTTTTGCACTGGCAGGCTGTATCAGCTTTGTTATGTTACTGATAGATAACTTCAAAAAAAGTTAAATACGATATGAAAAAATTCGTCCTGGGTGTTGGCTATGCGGTTAAAGGGCTCCGGTTTGCTTTTACAACGCAGCAAAACTTCAGGATACAGGTAAGCGTTGCGCTGCTGGCAGTGGCATTGGGCTTTTACCTTAACATCAGCACTGCCGAGTGGCACTGGATAAGCCTGTGTATTGCCCTGGTACTGGTGATGGAATTGTTTAATACAGGCATTGAGGCACTGGTAGACCTGGTATCGCCCGATTATAATAAACTGGCCGGGCATGTTAAAGACGTAAGCGCGGCGGCTGTATTGATCATGGCCATATTTACGCTGGTAACAGGCGCTATTATTTTTTTACCAAAACTATTACTGCTGTTCCATGCTGCATAAAACCCGTGGCATTGTATTTAAAACTACCGACTACAGCGAGAGCAGCGTAGTGGTGCAGATATTTACCGAAAAATTCGGGCTGCAATCGTACATCATCAACGGGGCAAAAAAACCAAAGGCAAAAATAAGCCGCAATATGCTACAGCCGTTGCATTTGGTTGATATGGTGGTTTACCATAAAAGCAACGGTAATGTACAGCGCATCTCCGAGTTAAAGAATAACCCCACGCTGCAAAGCATCCCTTATGATGTGATAAAAAGCTGTATAGCCATGTTCCTGAACGAGGTTTTGTACAAAGCCGTAAAACAGCAAACGCCCGACGAGGCCATATTTGATTTTATATTTAATGCCATTGAACTGCTTGACCATAAAACCCGCGGACTGGCCAACTTCCACCTGCTGTTTTTGGTTCAACTAACGCGATACCTGGGTTTTTACCCGCATGGGGGCTTAATGGCCGAGGCCGATTTTTTTGATATGAAGAACGGCGTGTTCAGCAAGTATAAGCCGGATAGTGTGAGCTACCTGTCGCCGCCGCACACCAAAAACTTTTATACTTTATTGCAAAGCAGTTTTGGCAATATAGATGAGGTAAAACTAAGTAACGACGAACGCCGTTACCTGATCAACAAACTACTGGAATACTACGCCATGCATATAGAGGGCTTTGGCAATATCCGCTCGCACGAGGTATTGGAAGAGGTTTTGGGGTAGATTTTTAACAATAATTAGTAACTTGACCACGTGAATAAGCATCTGACATTAAAACTTATAATTGCCCTTTTTATACCTGTTATACTTGCAGGCTGCGGTCGCAGAAAAGAGGACAAACCAAAAATATCGTTCAAAAGCGTGGAGGGCATTACTTTTTTAGAGGTATCGCGCAAGCAAAATAACGGGCTTACATTTAATGAATATGGGTTTCGGCTTGTGCCGGATTGGAGGCTTCGTTTTGTATCGGCAGATTCGGCCGCATTGTACAGCCCGGTAAAAAATCAGTTTTTCAACTTCCCATTGGCCTTAGGTACCGATTCGGTTTTTAACATAGCCCATGCATTTTTAAAAATGAAGGTAATGAGTAAGGATAGCCTCGTTTTTTCATTACTTGAAACCGAAGGCGATTCTGTTAATCTTAATAAATCGCGCGTAACTATGAAGCTTTATTCTGAAGACTTTATAAAAAACAAGCTTCATACAGATGCTTCGGTTTTGCAACGCCCCAGTAAGCAGGATACCGCATTTGTACGCGATTTGGTAAACAAAGCCAATGCCGATTTCAAAAAAGCATTCGCGGCCTGGCAGCCGGTACAACTCATCAGTAAAAACCCGAATGTTGCGGTTGATAAAGTAAAGGCAAAACCCAGCCTTTTAGATAATAAATACAGCACTGACGATGATTATTTAAACCCTGTTTACAACATAGTTATCCATAAGGCCTATCAGGATTTTAACTACTTGTTTGAGGCCACGGTAGATACTGCGGGCGTTTGGCATTATAACAAACCATTGGTAGGTTTCATGGGCGATGAAGCAGCCGAAAAGAACTATACTAAAGTATCAACAGCTATTATGAATACTTATTTAAAGCTGTTTTTAACCACTGTGCCCGGCCAAACATTGGGCATGAAACACGCCAGCACCATATCATTAAACGTACGCGGTATTGTAGCGGCAAAGTAGCAGTTATTGGGATGAAGGCTCTTTTAAAAGGGGATTGCTTATTTATTCTTCTTGAACAGTCTGGTAATAAAATTACCCTCTTCACCTTTTTTCTCTTTAGGCGGGCCTATTAAAAAAGCGTAGTCGTGCAGAGGTTCGAAGTGGTCGCAAACAATTTTGAACATACCCAGCAACGGCACGGCCAGCACCATCCCCGGGATGCCCCATACCGCTTCGCCCACTACGATGATAAGAATAGTGAACAGCGGGTTAATGTTGAGCCTATCACCCACTACCAGCGGCTCCAGCAGGTACGTTTGGATGAGTTGTACCAATCCGTAGGTAATCAATACGCCTATTACCACCCGGGTATCGCCGCTTTGCGCCAGGGCCATTAAAACAGTTATGGATGTACCCGTAATATTCCCTGCAAATGGCACCAGCTCCAGTACACCGCACAGTACCGCGAAAAACAACGCATTGTTTACACCGACAATAGTAAAGCCAATGCCATACATTATCCAAAGCATTACTATCATAAGACCCAGCCCACCTAAGTAATTTTGGGTTACTTTACCTGCATTGTCCAAAACCACTTCAGTTTCCTTACGGCTATCGGGTTTAAACAACCTAAGAATAAATTTCTTGAAATGCGCCCGGTAATAAATAAACAGGAATGTGTAAACCAGCACCAGTATGGCATCTATTAAAATACCGGCAAATGATCCTATGAGCATGGTAACCATGCCGGCAGCTTTGCCCATGGTGCTACCCTGCTGTTCTTTGATTATTTTTTGCTGCTCGCGATGCGAGATGCCGAAATGTTGCTTCACATAGTCCTTAACGCTATTGACGATATTGTTTACCCGCTCCTCAATTTTAGAGAGGTCTTCCACAAGGTCGCTCAACTGGTATTGCAGCAAGGTTATTAACCCACCAATAACAACCAGTAAAGCCATCACACTTAAAACAGATGCAAACCCATTAGGCATGCCTTTACTTTGTAACCAGTGGCATATGGGCAAAAGCAGCATAGATAGCACTACCCCAAATGTAAGTGGTATCAGCACTGCCGAAGCCAGGTACAGAATGCCAAAAACCAGCACAAACAGCAGCAGGATGCGCAGGGTTTGGTTAAAAAAAGTGGTGTTCATTCAAATGGTGGTTACTGGTAAAAGTAAAAAGCACAAGGTGCACCATGCCTTTAGCTACTGGCTTAACATTAACAGATATTAGCCTGGTAGCTTAACTTAGCGCACCCTGTGCAGATCTTTAAAGTTTTTATTTAAAACTTCCTATCATCCAAATATGCGTTTCTTGATATAGTCAACAGCCGAATCGGGCATATCGGTACCGCCGGTTTGTATCACATTGCCATCGGCCAGAACGGTAAGTTCGGCTTTTATATTATCTTCAATGCAAACGGTAATTTTGTCTTGTTCTTTAACCACGGTACAAGGTACTTCGCGGCCCGAATAATGGATCTCGAATTCGTATTTGCCATCTTTGGCAGCTGGGGAGGTGTCTTTCTCGTCTATCATGGTTTAGTTCTTTTTTTAGGTATAACACCAAAGAACGCACCAATGTTTCATAAAGCAAAAAAGAGAAAACCAGCGGTTTCCTCTTTTTATGTTTTTACTGACCTCATTATATCATAAAGAACAATTGGTTGGGTAGGATATATAATAATTAACCAAATATAATATCTATATACTAAGTAGACAATATTTTATAATAAATAATTTTCAACAACATTATAAAATTTGGTTTAAATGTTAATAAGTACTTATTTGATAGGCAGATATTTCAGCGTCAACTGTTTAGCAAAACGCAGGCCGCGCTGTAAAAGGCTGCCTTTACGATTTTTAAGAAAATATTTTATGGCATTATACGCAGGCATATTTTCATGTAATGCAGCCGGGAAATATGTAACAGGCAGCTGTGCTATCTGCACACCATAGGTATCTTCAATGTTTGAATGTACCCCGGTACCATCATGCCCAATGTTATGGATAAGTGATTGTGCCGGGTTTAGTGTTAACCCATTTTTTAAAAATACAGATGCGTACCAGCGTATAGCCCATGAATTATTTTTACGGGCCTTAAAATCCTGCATCTGTTTCCAGAAGTTCATGGTACCTTCAATAGAGAACTGGTGTATTTTAGCGGCATCAAACTGCGCCATCAGTCCGTCAATATCCGGGTTAAAATTTTTCCAGGCGCGTGCCCAGGTAGCCCAGCCCCAACTAAAGGCAGCCCTAAAAAAGAAGGTTTGTGGCAATGTGTTATCCTGCAAAGGGAACATGTAAGCGCTAATGTGCATTACCTCCTCTGCATCGGCATAATGGGTTAAGGCTTCATTAAAATATTGCAGCGTATAGGGCGATGACACCAGGTCGTCTTCAAATACAATCACCTTACCATATTCATTAACCAGTTGCGTAACCCCGCTGATGATAGAATTGGCCAGCCCCATATTTTGGCTGCGGGCTATTAACTTTACGGTTTTAAAGCCGGTTGCTTTGGTAGTTAATTTTCGTACGGCATCTACACTGGCTTTATCAGCATCAGTTTTAGGCCCGTCGCTAAAAATAAACAGGTCGGTCTCTTTCGCCAGTAAATTACTTTGCAAATAGCTCAGCGTTTGGCCGGTATGATCGGGCCGGTTATAAACAAACAATGCGATGGGTGCGGGAGAGGCCAATTAATGAATATTGCGTTGGTGGGTTAGTAATTAGTAGTTAATTAAAATATTTCGGCCTGCTTATCTGTTTTGGTGCATAATACTGTATATGCATTGGCAAGCTTCTCTTTAAGCTTATCGCTTAGTTCAATCAGGGTATTCTTTACCGCAAACGCCGCAAGTATCTTAAACTTATTGATGAAAGTTTTTGGCTTTTTTTGATTTATGAAGGTATTGAAACGGGTAACCTCGGGCCCTATGATAGATGTAAGATCTTTTTTAAGCTCAAACCCTTCTGTTTGTAATAAATACCTAAGCGATGTTGGCGTATACATATTAATATGTCCGTAAGACAAAAAATGCCTTATGCGCTTATCTACGTTGGTTTTATAGTCAATGGGGACTTCTATCACAAAACTACTGGCTACGCGCTTAATTTCGCGCAGCAGCAGGCGCTCATGCTCTACATGCTCCAACACATGCGACAGGATGATCAGATCAAAGCTATCGTCCTCAAACGGCAGCCTGTAGCCATCAAACTCCTGTACCGATACCAGGTTCTTAATATTACGCGATTGGATGTGTGCTACCCCACTCTTAGAGATCTCTACGGCATGGTATTCGGGCGCAAAATTATAGTCGGATAATTTTTGTAAAATGCTACCATCGCCTGCACCAACCTCCAACACTTTTTTAAACGATTGCCCCTTACAAACGTCACAAATGTGGTGCGCTTTGTATTTGCCCCCAAGCATGCGCCAGGCTTCGTCATGAGTTTTATAAAACTCATCGTATGCCGTTTTTACGTTGTCGCTGGTTTGCAAGCTTTGCATTTTACAATATTAATAAATAAAGGTTACAGACCCTACCTTTTAATATTAAGTTTAGTGACAATGATGATACAACACGTTTAACAATCCATACTGCCACATATATCATGATTTAAAGAGAATTACTACCTTAGCCCAATGTTTAATTTGAAAAAACTTTTACTTAAATATTTACCTGTAAACTATTTCCAAACACACACCTCATATTCGCAGGAAGGCGAAGATATGGTACTCCGGTCGTTTTACGAAGGGCAAAAAAACTACAGGGGTTTTTTTGTAGATGTAGGCGCTCACCACCCTTCGCGTTTTTCAAACACAAACTACTTTTACAAAAAAGGCTGGCGCGGTATTAATATAGAACCTACACCCGGCGCTATCAAGGCTTTTAATATGTTTCGTAAAAGAGACCTGAATTTAAATATAGGGATAAGCAGTGTTAAGGATAAGCTTACCTTTTATTGTTTTAACGAACCTGCTTTAAATGGGTTTTCAAAAGAAATATCGGAGGAGAGAAATACCTCCAAAAAATATAAGATAATAAAAGAGGTTGAGGTAGAAACCTACCCCCTTGCAGATGTACTTGATAAGAACCTGCCTGCAAACCAACAAATAGATTTCTTAACCATTGATGTAGAGGGACTGGACCTGCAGGTGCTAAAATCAAATAACTGGGATAAATATAAACCCAGCTATATATTAGTTGAGGATAGAATTGAATTTGATAATCTTACCAATTCTGAAGTATACACCTATTTAAAAAAACAGGGTTATCAGTTAGTTGCTAAAACCCTGAGAACCCTGTTTTTTAAATATGGTAATTAATGTTTAATATACTTTTGCAGGTAATTAGCATGTGCAATGGTATCCTTCCGCCATATCACTAATGAATCTGCTGTAAGTTTTTGTACTTCAAAAGCACGCTCCAGGTTTTGGCCTTTGTCTAACACCAAATGGCAGTCATTATCAACAGACCATTTGCCGCTCAGGTAATCGCCATCACTTAGCCTGCTGTAGTTGGTATTGGCTTCTAATTTAAAATAGCCTACCGGGTATATATAGCTCGAGTAATAGGTTGTATCGGCGTAATACTGTATTTCCGTTTGGGTGTTATCCCATGTTGTTATGATCTTTGAAATATCAAAGCAGTTAAAGGCCGCATAATGCTGTATATAAACTGTTTTGCCTTGTTTACGGCTTAGCACCAACGAATCAGCAGTAAGTTTAACAACATCAAACTCACGTTTATTAAACTTACCGGGATCAAGCACAAATTTACAACTGTCTGTTACATCCCATTTACCTGATTTTGGTGCTACGTTACTCAATGTACGATAGGTACCATCACTGTTTATCCAAAAATAGCCCAACGGGTAGGTGGTTTTTGAGTGCACATTACCATTGTTATCGGTTGTTATAACCTCGGTAAATGAGTTTGTCCATTTCTTAAAATAATCTGTCTTCTCATCGTAAAGGCACGATTTTTTTAGATTATCAATTGCCTCAGGTGGTTTTACACATGATATAACAGTAGCAAACAAGCTGGCCACAAGAATTAAAAAAGTAAAATTTTTCTTCATATATTAATTTATTACGCGAAAGTATCTATTTTTTTGAGATATTATTTTTCAAAGTAATGAAAAACAGCGATTTGAGCATCATAACGCCCTGCTGCCGTGTTTTAGGGATGAGCAGCACAAAAAATGTTGAGCTGGCATAAGCTATTAACGTGGCTATTGCAGCGCCCATCATCCCCATTTTAGGGATAAGCACTAAATTAAGCAGGATATTTACGATTGCACCAAAGGCAGTGCGGATAAAAGTAAGCCTGGTAAAGTTTTCGGTTATAAGCCATTGCCCGTTGGCTGCCCCCAAAAACACAAACAATCCCGACCATATATGTACTGACAATACCGGTGCTGCAGATGCATACTCCGGCTTAAACAGCCCATAAATTATTGGCGAAGTAAACGTTATTACCAGGGCGGCAGGTACGCTTAAATAAACCATCAGATCGTACAGGTGCTGAATACGTTTTTTATACCGCACGGCATCGTCACGGCGGGCGTTTAATATTGCAGGAAAAAGCGTGCTTACTATAATAGCGGGTACAAAGTTCCAGGCCTCGCTTAAAGAGGCAACCGTGGCATACGCGCCAGACTCTTTAGTTCCCGATAAGTTTTGGATCATGATCTGGTCTATCTTCATGTATAGGGCAACCATAATACCTGATATAATTAGCGGCCATGAATACGATACCAGTTTTTTGGCCAATTTGCTGTTAAAAGCCCAGTTAAATACGGTACGGCCTTTACGTTGGTACGTAATAAAATAACCGATGGATAGCAGCACAAAATCAAATGCGTAAGCGTATACAAAATACACCAATGGCATTTTAGTAAATATCAGCGTCATTTTTATTACTGCAGATAAAAGGCTGCCTATAACCTGTACCTGCATAATGTATTTAGACCTTACCTCCGACTGGAAGTACGAATCGATAACGTTAAAAGCCTGGATAACCCCTATGGATGAAAACACCAGCACAAAAGAATATGGAGTACCTTTTGCCGGATAGATATGGTAAGCCAGCCATATTAAAGGGATACAAAGAAAGCCTGATAATACTTTTAACCAAAAGGAGGTGCCCAATATCTGGTCGCGGTTTTCCGGAAACTGATGCAGTTCTTTTACAATAAACTGATCGAGCCCCAAAGTAGCGATGGCCGAGAAGAAGTAAATATAAACAGTACCTCCACTAAAAACACCATTATCACTTCTGCCCAGGTAATTGGCAATCTGGATGCTCACAATCATTTTAATGAGCAGGCTGCCTACTTTGCCAACAAGCGCCATCCCGGTATTTTTAAAATACTTATCTAAAGCCTCTTTATCAAATCCGGGGATGCTGGGTATACGCATAGCTATACTGCAAATGTATAAAAAACACGTTGATTGAAGGGGGCTTATTTACCCACCGCACTTACCGGCAATACATTCAAAAAATTATTTTCAAAAAACACTTGACTCTAACCTTACGTCATAGCATAGCTTTGTATCAATTAAATATGTTATGGAAAAAGTGAACATCAATTATGCGGTAAAAAAGTTAGCCAAACTGGCCGGCGTGAGTGTGCGCACACTTCACGTTTATGACAAGTTAGGCCTGCTTAAACCCTCAGTACGCACAACAGCCCGGTACCGGTTATATGGCGAGAAAGAGTTACTGCGTTTGCAACAGATCTTGTTCTACAAAGAACTTGATTTTGCACTAAAGGATATCAAAAGCATTTTAGATGACCCGGCATTTGACCTGATAAAAGCGCTTGAAAGCCATAAAGCAGCCCTTAAATCAAGAAAACAACGGCTGGACACCTTGCTTAAAACCATTAACAAAACAGTTGACCACTTAAAAAATAAAAACATGCAAAATTTTGAAGAACTATACGAGGGTATGCCGCGCGAACAGGCACAGGCCTACCGAAAAGAGGCCGTAGATAAATGGGGCGAAGCAACCGTTGCCCGGTCAGAAAAAGCGTTGCTTGAGTTACCTAAAATGGACATTGAACACCTGAAGGCCGATCAGAAAGACATTACAGCACAATTAAGGCTGCTGGTGGGCGAAGATCCGCAAAGCGATGTGGTACAATTACAAATAGCACGGCATTATGCTAATATCCGAAGCTTTTGGGGCATATCTGACCCTACCGACCTGGAGGCTAAACAATATAAGGGACTAGCTGAACTGTATGTAACAGACGAACGTTACACCTCTGCCGACGGCACCCCCGACCCAGCCTTTGCCAGATTTATGCATAAGGCAATGTGTTACTTTGCAGATCACAAACTAAAATAGCGTATTGTAAATTGCCTGCTATGCACCGGCATTATCCAACAAAAAAGGGCCGTCATTACTGACAGCCCTTTTATTTATATTCCTAAACCAATTACTGGCTCTGGAATTTCTTAGCGTTGATCCTTCTTTCGTTCTCGTTAAGGTATATTTTACGTAAACGGATGCTTTGCGGGGTTACCTCAATGTATTCGTCGGCCTGGATATACTCCATTGATTCTTCTAACGAGAATTTGATAGCAGGTGCAATACGCACGTTGGTATCGCTACCCGATGCACGCATGTTGGTTAACTGCTTGCCTTTGGTTAAGTTAATAACCAAATCGTTATCGCGGATGTGCTCGCCTAAAACCTGTCCTTCGTAAACATCAACTCCCGGATCGATGTGGAACCTGCCACGATCCTGTAGTTTATCAATAGCGAAAGCGGTGGTTTTACCGGTATCCATAGATACCAATACACCGTTTAAGCGGCCCGGGATCTGGCCTTTCCATGGCTCATATGCTTTAAAGCGATGAGCCATAATAGCCTCGCCACCTGTAGCAGTTAATACGTTGTTACGTAAACCGATGATACCACGTGCAGGGATATCAAACTCAAGGTGCTGTAAATCGCCTTTTGGCTCCATTACCAACAGGTCGCCTTTGCGCTGTGTAACCAGCTCAATAACTTTACCTGCAACATCGCCCGGTACATCAACTATTAAAGTTTCAACCGGCTCACATTTAACACCATCAATTTCTTTAACAATAACCTGTGGCTGGCCTACCTGTAACTCGTACCCTTCGCGACGCATGGTCTCGATCAATACTGATAAATGGAGGATACCACGGCCGTAAACCAAGTATGAATCTGGTGATTCGGTTTCAACAACCTTCAACGCCAGGTTTTTCTCCATCTCTTTGTACAAACGGTCGCGCAGGTGGCGTGATGTTACAAACTTACCTTCTTTACCAAAAAACGGTGAAGTGTTAATGGTGAAAAGCATGTTCATGGTAGGCTCGTCAATATGGATAACTTCCAATTGCTCTGGTTTCTCAAAATCGGCAATGGTATCGCCAATATCAAAACCATCAATACCTACAACCGCACAAATATCACCGGCGCTAACAGATGTAGCTTTAACTTTACCCAAACCTTCAAATGTATAAAGTTCTTTTATACGTGATTTTTGGATAGTACCATCTCGTTTTACCAATGATACCGGCATGTTTTCTTTTATTGTACCACGGGCAACACGGCCAATAGCGATACGGCCTACGAAAGATGAGTAATCTAACGAGGTGATCTGCATTTGTAGTGTACCTTCATTGATAGGTGCCGGCGGGATGTTTGCTAAAATAGCATCCATCAACGGGAAAATATCTTCAGTTGGTTGTTTATAGTCGGTGCTCATCCAGCCTTGTTTTGATGAACCGTAAATAACCGGGAAATCCAGTTGGTCTTCGGTAGCTTCAAGGTTGAAGAATAATTCAAAAATTTGTTCGTAAACTTCTTCCGGGCGGCAGTTCTCTTTGTCTACTTTGTTTACAACCACAATTGGCTTTAAGCCCAGGGCCAAAGCTTTTTGGGTTACGAAACGTGTTTGAGGCATAGCGCCTTCAAAAGCATCACAAAGTAAAAGAACGCCATCAGCCATTTTCAATACACGCTCTACCTCACCGCCAAAATCGGCGTGACCAGGGGTATCAATGATGTTGATCTTAACATCTTTATACATTACCGAAACGTTTTTTGATACGATGGTGATACCACGCTCACGTTCCAGGTCATTGTTATCCAAGATTAATTCACCAGTCTCCTGTCCTTCACGGAAGATAGCGCAACTGTGTAAAATTTTGTCAACCAAAGTGGTTTTACCGTGGTCAACGTGTGCGATAATCGCAATATTTCTTATTTTTTGCATGAAATGCGGCCTCTAATTTTGGCGCAAAGATACGGTTTACAAATGGCATTTGAAAGGGTAAGCACCATTTTACAATTAACTGATTATTACTTAATTGTTAGGGAATGTGTAACCTTATGGGTTGGCTGTTATATAATGCCTGTTACCAGGTAGTCGGCAAAGTATAAGCGCCGGAATGCTGACAGGAAGAATTATTGGTAAGTTTTACAAAATAACCTAAGAAATACGTAATTGATTAAGGGCAAGGGTTCTACGCATTTGCCTGTATCCATCCTGATTTTTATCCGGAAGATTGTCATGCAGAGCCATAATGCCCCGGCACTATTCACTTAACCTGTTAATATTCAGCGAAATGTTAACAAATAAATTACCGCTTATTAACGTTTATAAAATAGTTTATCGCTTATTTTTATAGACCTACAAAACTGGTCGCGTAAAATAACCTTAAAAACGATTTTTTATGACCTGGAGAAAATTTAGCGGTGAGGTGATCCAAACACCAATTTTAGAGGAAGTAGAAGCAGCGATTGAACGGGAAACCAGCCTTGGTAATAAACTAAAAGTGTGTATCGGTACAGACTCGCAGGTAAAAGGCGCAGTTACCGATTTTGCTACAGTAATTGTTTTTATCCGCGAACAGCGTGGTGCCTTTATGTTTATTCACCAGGAACGTACATCGCAAAAAATGAGCATTAAAGAACGCATGCTATACGAGGTGCAAAAATCTATTGACATTGCCTACAAACTTTGCGACCTGTTAGACCTTTATGACGTGGGCCTGGAAGTACACGCCGACATCAACACCAACCCAATGTTTAAAAGCAATGCCGCCCTGCACGAAGCTATGGGTTATATCCTGAGCATGGGCTTTGTATTTAAGGCCAAACCAGAAGCTTTCGCAAGCTCGTGCTGCGCTAATAAGATGGTACAATAGAAGTTAGTTTGCAGTTAGAGGTTTGCAGTTGACAGTTAACAAACCGTCATGACGCCTCCCTTTTCCTGTTATTTTTAACCTTTCGTCTCTAACACCTATATTTGGCTTATAATCTACAAGCCATGTCTCCTCTTATTGAAATTACCGACCCGCGGGTATTTGACCCGGCAACTATATTGATAGATGTACGTGCAGGTGCAAACGCGCACGAACGTTACCTGGCAGGCCACCTGCCCAATGCCATTTTAGCTACGCTGGATGACGATCTGGCCGAACACCCAGCCGACCCTGCAATCGGCGGAAGGCACCCCTTGCCTGCTTTAAAAGATTTTGCTGCTACCTTATCGCGCTGGGGTGTAACGCCCGGCAGCCACGTGGTAGCTTATGACGATAAAAATGCTGCCATGGGGGGCGCACGCCTTTGGTGGATGTTACGTTCAATTGGGCATAACTATGTACAGGTGCTTAACGGCGGTTTAAAGGCCGCTACAGACGAAGGTGTGGAACTGAGTACCGATAATTACCAGCCTAAAGCTGCAGGGCCTTACCCTATCCCCGGTCAATACCAGCACACCGTAGATATTGAAGAAGTAAAGGCCGCTGCCAAAGCCGACAACCGTGTAGTAATAGATGTGCGCGAAGGCCAGCGTTACCTGGGCCATACCGAGCCGCTGGACCTTGTTGCAGGCCACATACCGGGCGCTGTAAATCTTTTTTACAGCAACAGTCTGTCGCCCGAAGGAAAGTACTTAACATCGCAGGCGCTGGCCACACTTTATAAGGATACCATTGGTGATATAAAACCCGAAAATGTGGTTGTGCATTGCGGATCGGGTGTTACGGCCTGCCATACTTTGCTGGGGATGGAGCATGCTGGTATTACCGGGCCAAAATTGTATGTGGGATCATGGAGCGAATGGAGCCGTCGCGACCTGCCTATTGCGACTGAGGCAAACGGGTTATAATTGGTGGATTGTTTTATTGTTGAATTGCTTGTTGTTGAATAGCCAGCAGCAATAAAACAATACAACAATTAATTAGGTTCAAACAGTATAACAATTATCTATGCAGCCTGTTAATCCATCGTGAAAACATACGCTTTAAAATTTAAACAAAATATCCCCATTAGTTTGGATGAGGCCTGGGCATTTTTTTCTTCGCCGCTTAACCTGCAGAAGATAACCCCGCCTGATATGCGGTTTGTGGTGACTTCAGATTATACCGCCGATACCAAAATGTATGCGGGGATGATCATCACCTACAAGATCTCGCCGCTGGCAGGCATCAAACTAAACTGGATGACCGAGATAACCCACGTGCATAACCGCCAATATTTTGTGGATGAGCAGCGCTTTGGGCCGTACGCATTATGGCACCACCAGCATCATTTTAAAGAAATACCGGGCGGCGTGGAAATGACCGACATCCTTAATTATGCCATCCCCTTTGGCATTATAGGGCGGTTAACCAATAACGTATATGTGGGTAAAAAGGTAAAAAATATATTTGATTACCGCGTAAAGGCTGTTGAAGAGTTGTTTGGGAAGATGTGAGATTGGATTTTCCAGGCTGTCATTTCGATGAGCAAGGGTGGGAAGTGCGGGGAGCGAAGAGAAATCTTGTACGCCTTGCATGCGGGACTTACTGCTCGTACAAGATTTCTCCTCGTACCTCGTTCGAAATGACATGTGGGGGGGGGATTGTAACTACTTACAATACATCTTGGCCAAAGCAACGGCTACTTTTGAGCCTAACGCTATAGCCTGTTTAAAATCCGCACAGGCGCCGGCTGCATCTTTCATATTGAGCTTTGCCTGCCCGCGCAGGTTGTACACCTCATCGTTTTTGGGCTCCAGCTTAAGGGCATAGTTTAAATCGGCATTCGCGCGTTCGGTATCACCTAAAAAACTCCGGGCAAGGCCACGTTGTGCAAATACAATGTTATTATCCAGGTTAATAAACAAAATGGTGTTGTAATCATCAACAGCACCCTGATAGTCCTTCATGGCCATCCTTATTTTAGCCCTTATAGTGTAAGGCTCCTCTGCCCCTTCGTGAATCTTAATAGCTTTGGCAATATCTGCCAACGCGCCGGTATTATCTTTCAGATCGAACTTAGCACTGCCACGATTACTGTAAGCATCTACCGAAGCGGTATCCAGCTTTATGGCGGTGTTGTAATCTAAAATAGCACCGTTAGGGTCGCCCATGCCTTGTTTAGCCGTACCGCGGCCTACATAAAAGGCGGCCATTTTTGGGTTCTTGGTTATCAGCTCATTAAATATGGGTAACCCTTCGGTGTAAAAACCACCTTTTATCATAGCATGTACCATGCGGGCGTAAAAGTTATCGTCATCGGTACCAATGTCTGCTATCTTTTTAAAATCGGCCAGGGAGCCCGCCTTGTCGCCTGCTTTTAAGCGGGTGTTGGCGCGCCTTAAGCGTGTTTCTACGTTGCCGGGCTGTAACGCTAACGATTGGGTATAGTTTTTAAGCGCTGTGTCGTAATCTTTACGGTCGGTTGCTATGTTACCCAGCAGCACGTACGAGTAGTCGTTATTCGGGTTCATTTTAATACCCTGGTTCAAATCAGCCAGGGCGGTAGTGGTATCCTTTAGTTCGAGTTTGGCCCTTGCACGGGTAATGTAGGCGTAGCTGTTTTTAGCATCCAGTTTAATGGCGTTATCCGCATCTTCTTTTGATCCGTCGTAATCCTTGTCATCCAGTTTCATATCGGCGCGGTGCTGGTAAGCCTCGGCGCTGGGTTTTAAGTCTATCGATTTATCAAAATCGGCCATGGCACCTTCCCGGTCATTAAGGTTATACTTTACTATCCCATCGTACAGGTAAAGCTCAGCATTATTAGGGTCCTGCTTTATGGCCTGGCCAAAATATTCAAGTGCACCTTTTTTATCGTTGTTATTACTTAACGCGTTTGCCAGGTACTGGTATAAGTTGGGCATTTTAGGGTTTAGGGTGATGGTTCTTTTATAGTCGGCAATGGCAGCGCTATAATTTTTAAGGTTACCATATGCGTTACCGCGATAAAACAGCGCTTCGGCATTTTTGGGGTTCAGGGCAAGTGCCGCGCTATAATCGGCAATAGCGCCTTTAAAATTACCAATGTTGCCCTTGGCGTTAGCGCGGTAATAGATCAGATCGGAATTTTTAGGGTCGAGGGCGGCGGCTTTGTCGTAATCTTCAATAGCGCCGTCATTATCTTTCAGGTTACTTTTGGCCACACCACGGTACTCATACAACGATGGGTCTTTAGGGTCTAAAGCGATGGCTTTGGTAAAATCTTCTACCGCGCCGGCATGGTCGCCAAGGCCGGCTTTTGCGTTGGCCCTGTAGTGGTACATATCGGCATTGGGGGCTATAGCAATGGCCCTGGTAATATCAGTTATGGCATCGGCATATTTTTGTTGTGCGTTGTTTGCGTTACCGCGATAAAAGTAAGCGAACGGGTTTTTAGGGTCGAGCTCAATAGCGTGGTCGTAATCCTGTACGGCCATGGTGTATTCCTTCTGGTCGTTATAGGCGTTGGCGCGGTAAAAGTAAGCACGGCCGTTCTTGGGCTCAAGCTGGATGGCTTTAGTAAAATCGGCAATGGCGGCATTGTAATTTTTTGCCCCTGCTTTTGCGTTACCGCTTTGCATAAAGGTTTCGGCCGTTTGCGCGGCACAGCAAAAAGGTAAAAGAAAAAATATGACGAATAACTTGCCCATGTATTTTTATTGAAACTATCTGAAAGGTTTAAACAGGAATGATGCCGACGCGGTGGTACCATCGCCGGTGTTACGGCCGTTAATAAAGTGCCCGCCCGATAAGAATACCGAGAACCGCCTGCTAAATGTATACCCGTATGTTAACGACGCCTGGTTAAATGCAAAATTTTTGTTGGTTGCCTGTATAGGTGAGAATTTAGTAAAACTACTGGTGGAGTAAAAACCACTGATGGATGCCGAGATCTGGTGTTTGAACTTCCTGTCAAGCGTTAAACCGAAAGTACCGTTGTACCTATCCTGTAGAGGGCCTTGCGAGCCAAAGTACTGGCGCACGCCATTCTCTACTGTAAAGTAATAGTTTTTGCCCAGCACCTTGCCACTACCTGCAAAGGCCAGTTTTACTTCGGCGCCCTGCTGTTTGTAACCCAGGCTAAGATCGGTATATAAGGGCTGTACAAATGTACCCTGTATGGTAAAATAATAAATGTAGTTGATGTTGGCCAGGTAATAACGTAAGCCCACTTCCAGATCGGTAAAGCCCGAGCTTACCGTTTTGGCGGTGTTATCTTCGTAGGTGTTCCTCACATAGGGCAACAAGGCTACTAAAGTTAATTTACGGCTTAAGCCATATTCAGCATATAACGAAAAACCTAACGACTGGAACCGGCCATTATCGGCAAACGGGGTTTTATGGCGCAGCGAGTCCCAGCCCTTATTGGCATAAAAATAACTGAATGACGGTGATAGCAACAGCCTTTTTGGCCGCACCGGGAAACCGCCCGCCCCCCCGGCATGGCTGCTGTTTGGCATCAGCATAACAAGGCCAATGGCTATCAGCAAATACTTTAAGTGAGTAGTTTTAGGTAAATTCATTTCTTCGCTATTAAAATAATGCAAATGCGTCACGCATCCACCTGCCCTCTAAATCTTTATACACCTGGCTTACTTCGTGCCCCAGGTCCTTAAACACCAGCAGCCTTTTTTTACTGGGTATTACGTTATACGTACCATACTCGTTATAAGGTGGGGCATAAGGGTCTAATAGGCCAATCCCCATAATTGTTGAGCATTTTAGGTTACTGGCAAAATTCTTTCCGTCGTAATAATTAAGGTTGCTCAGCACTTTATCAAACGTTAAGCCGGGCTGTGTTTTAATATACTTTTTGATGTCGTTTATTGGCCAGGTAACCTCACCATCTAAATTATTCACATCGCAAAGGATAGGGTTTTGTGCCGAGCACAGGTTCACCCTTTTATCAAGGCTTGCTGTAGCAATGGCTAAATACCCTCCCATACTACCGCCCGATGCCAGGATATTATCGTGCTTTAGGTAAGGTTGCGCGTACACAAAATCAACCGCGCGGATACAATCCATAATAACACCGCGCATTACGTAGTTGTCCCGGTCTTCAATACGGTAAAAAATAAACTCATCGCGGCGGGTATCTATCGGGCCGCGGCTGTTTCCCTGGCCCCTTACGTTAAGGGTGATGATGGCAAGGTCTTCATCCAAACCGGTTATGGGCAGCAAATTTACCTGGTATCCGGGCAAACCCAGCAATACCGAAAATTTACGGTTCTTATCTTTTGAGATGGGTACCGTCATCCAGCCGCGGATGGTATAATTATCCAGCGATTGCATTTCTATCAGGAACACCTTTCGGTTATCGGTATTCATTTTTGGCATTGGGGTAACCTTAAAGTTTGGTTTTACCTTAGCCAGGTCGTCTTTTGCTTTTTGCCAAAAGGCATCAAAGTCTGCAGGTTTTGCGTATTTGGAGCGAATCTCTTCGGGTTTTACGCCAAATACACGGCGGGTGGTATCGTCATAATCAGATATGTTCACCATAAAATCAACCTTGTAGAAACCCGATTTCATGGCAGGTAATTCAAAATCGTACTTCTGCGAGCTTTTTTTTCCCAACTGTACATTTTGCTTGCCCGAGCCCAGCTTTTTACCATGCTGGGTTATCAGGTATGATACCGTGCCTGTTTGCGCTGCATCTGTAGGGTTTTTTACCTCGAAAGTATATTTGGCGTTACTATCAAAAATAGCGTTTTTGTTGCCGGGGGTAAGTACGGTAGAAATACCATCTTCATCATCCTGCGCGGCGGCAGAAAAGTGTTGCAGGCATAGCGTTGCAACTGTACAGATGAATATTAAAAATATCTTATTTGATCGGTTTACCATATTAAGCCTTAATTGCTTCTGAGTTATTCTCGGGGTTACGGGGTTTATTCTTGATCAAAAAATCTGATTTACGAATATAATGATTTAGCGGTTCCTCTATCAGCTTAAACAACAGTATAGCTACACCGTTTAAAATGATAAAAGCATATAACACGTTCAGGTTATCGTACTGAAAGGGCGAGCTCCAATCCTTGCCCCATTTATCGTAAAGTTCAAAAACATCGTCGTTCCATTTATTAAAATACCGGTGCAGAAAATCGTACATGTACCCCAGGTGTATCAGGTAAAATATATACGAGCTTTTGCCCAGCAGTTCTACAAATTTAAAGCTGAGGATCTTTTTAAGGACGGTAGTTTCTGTTAGCAAACCATAAAAGAACATGGCTATTGATGATGCCAGCAGGTAGTTATTGGTAACAATGCCAAACGGATGGTGCAGGCCCGCAACCTCGCCTTTTGGGATAGGCAGTATGCTCATGATCCACACACAAACAAATATCAGCAGGAAGCCGCCATAGGTGAACCAGGTTTTGGCCTGCCCGTTAATTTTAGCCTGCCTTTTCTTTACAATCAGCGCCAGTTGTATGCCTGCAAAAAACTCAAAGCAACGGCCCAAAAAGGTGTAAAGAAACATAAAGGTAAAGTTGCCAAAAAAGCCATACCAGTTTACACGGCTAAATATAACCACCAGCAAAGCGCCTATGCCTGTTACAACCGCCCATTGCAGCCAAAATTTATTATATTTTTTGGCAAAGTAAAATATAAACGGCGCCGAAAAGTAAAAGCATTCTTCAACCGTTAGGCTCCAGCCCTGGGCAATGCCGGTAAACTTTAACTGGTCAAAAAACCCTCTTACAAAAGTTATGTTCATGAAAAATAACCCAACCGGGTTACCGAAGCCATTGGTTACTTTCTCATCATGCGTAAAGTAGTAGGAAACGAAAGCGCCCGCAGTGAGCAGAAAGTACATGGGATAGATACGCGCCACCCTGTTTTTAAGGTATTGCTTAAACCAATCGCCGGTTAATTTAAAACTATCAAAATACCTGAAAGCAATTAAAAAACCCGATAAAACAAAGAAAATGGTTACCCCGATGTGCATCTCGTTAAGAAAACGTTGCACAGCACGGGGAAAATTTTCATCAAACGCGTATGCGTAATGCGATATAAAAACCAGGTATGCAGCCAAAGCGCGCACCCCTGTTAAAGCCGGGATATAGTTTTGTAAAGGTTTTTGCACCAAAACAGTCGTTTAAATTATTTTTTACGGATAGTTGTTCGCTATGGTTATGCAAACAAGATACCAATGTCTCAGAATCCGAATTTACAGAATTAAGGAATTTGCAGAATAATTGTTTAAACAGGCTTAGAGAAATTGGGAGTAGATATTTATACACCGCCATTTCAAACGAACGACAGGGGAAGTAGAAATGACAGTTGGGCTGGCTTATCCCCTATAGACCGAGCCCTGCACTACGCCACGGCTTAGTATCCGCTGGTCTATGTAGTATTGAATCTCGCTTTTCTTGAGGCCCCAGTTTGGTGCGATGAGCAGTTCGCGGTCGCTTAACCCGAATAATCGCTGGATGATGATATCGGGCCTTACCAACGGTAACAGTTCGCATAAAAAATCGGCGTACTCATCAATACTGAAAAGTTTGAATGGCTCGCGTTTATATTTTACGCCCATAACACTCCCCTCAACAATATGCAGGTGGTGGAATTTCACAAACTTGATCTGCGCATAGCGGTTTATCTCGTCGGCATATTTCAGCATCATTTCTTTGGTTTCCCATGGGAAACCAAAAATGGTGTGTACACAAACATCAAGCTTGGTGTTCTCTGTAAGGGCAAGTGCTTTGATCAGTTCTTCGTGGCTGCAGCCGCGGTTTATCTGGTTCAGGGTTTCATTGTAAATGCTTTCCATCCCCATTTCAAGGTCAACATCAAAACGATCGGTGTAGCTTTCTAATAAGGCAATTTTCTCGGCGTCGATGCAATCGGGGCGGGTGCCTACGCTAAGGCCTACAATATCTTCGGTGCCGTAGCTTAAAGCCTCGTCATACATCATTTTTAAATAATGCGCCGGGGCGTAAGTATTGGTATTGGGCTGAAAATAGATGATAAATTTATCGGCCTTGTTGCCGTTACGGGCACGTTCCATGCCTTGTATAACCTGCTCGCGCACGGTTGGGGCATTACGGCTAACCGATGGGGTGAACGAGTCTACATTGCAATAGGTACAGCCACCATAGCCTTTGCTGCCATCGCGGTTGGGGCAGGTAAAGCCGCCATCCACAATAACCTTAAACACGCGGTGCCCTTTGTATTTCTCTTTAAGCCAGGGGCCATAATTGTTATAGCCCTTTTCCCACGTTGCCGGTACGGTGTCTGTTAATTGCATTGCCGCAAAGGTACGATTTTTTGAATTGCAGATGTACATATACAAATGCGGGCAATATTACCTTTATTGCCCGTTTTGTGCTGCTGTTACCAGTAAACTATTATTTATTATAAAATTTGTAGATGAAGTATATAATTACCGCAATAACTACAATAATTGCAATAAAAAATAACGGTTTAGTTTTTCGTTTTTCTGTGTTTACTGTTACGTTACCTGTACGTTTTAGCACGCCCCAGGTGTTAAGTTCGCCTTTGAGGGCTTTACGGATAGATTTAAACAGGATATAATACATTAGCTGGCGCCATATAAAACGCTGCGGGATAATGTATATCAATTTGCGGTAATCCTCCTTCTCCATACGGAAAGCCAGCCAGCCTACCAAAAAGTCGATCATTACAAACGCTACATAATAGGTGAGCATTTTTTCGGGGTGACTACCGAACAGGCCCAATATCATGATCAAATCGGCCAGGGGCGAGAACAGCGGCAGTATGATCTGGAAGATAAGGATGTTTGGCATCCCAACCATGCCAAAATAGCTGTATTTTTTATTGAACAGCGCGTCGCGGTTTTTCCAGAAACTTTGCATCACCCCAAAGCTCCAGCGGAAACGTTGCTTAAGCAGCGCATTGATGGTTTCGGGCGCTTCTGTGTAGGCAACAGCTTCGGCACAGTTCTTTATCACGTAGCCTTGTTTTAGTATGCGCATGGTTAAATCGCAATCTTCGGCTAGCGTATCATAAGTAAAGCCACCAGCCTTAAATATTGCCGATTTACGAAACGCGCCTATAGCGCCCGGTACCACGGTGATGCTATTGATGATATCAAAAGCGCGGCGGTCCATGTTCTGGGCGGTGATATACTCTATCGACTGCCATTTGGTGATGATATTGGTTTCGTTACCAACCTTTACCGTACCTGCAACAGAGCCAATTTCTTCATCAGTAAAATAGGCCATCAGGTGGTAAATAGCATCCGTTTTTAGCTGGGTATCGGCATCAATACAAATCACAAAATCGTGCTCGGCGTGGGTAATACCAAAATTTAATGCAGACGCTTTACCGCCATTGGGCTTGGTTAATACCTGCACCAGCGGATGGTTGCCATACGCTTCAGAAACTACCTTGAAGGTGTTATCTTTTGATCCATCATCAACAAAAATGATCTTAAAATCGGGGTATTCGGTTTTTAATAAGCTTTGTATGGTAGTAATGGCCGTAATCTCTTCATTATAGGCCGGTACAATAATATTTACCGGTGGTTGCGGGTGTGGCGCTGTATCTATTTTTTTATTGATATTAAATTGCCGTGTGGCCAAAATACCTATGAGTATAATGCGGCCCATAGCTAAAAATATAGCCGATAAAAACAGGTAGAAAAGGAACTTGTTGCCTACGAAGAAGCCCACTACAACAATATCATAATATTTGCCCCAAAAGCTGCTGTTCTCTTCTTTGGCAATGGGCATCAGGTCGTCTTTGGTTTTGCCCAAAACATCGGCAATAGTGGTAAACTGGTAACCGTGCTTTTTAAAGTAGTGGATAATCTCGGGCAGTGCCTTAACGGTTTCTTCGCGGGTATCGCCACCGGCATCGTGCAGCAGTATCATACTGCCATTACCCCTTTGGCGGATGGTACGGGCAACAATACTGTCGGCCGTTACACCGGGCTGCCAGTCCCATGGGTCAATAGACTCACCTATGGTAATGTAGCGTTGTTTACGGCTTTCGGCCACAGGTATTACCTCTGCGAGCGTCTGTGGCTCGGCATCGGCATTAAATGGCGGGCGGAACAGGATAGTGCTACGGCCCGTAATAGATTCGATCAGTTTACGGGTGGAGTTTAGCTCGAGTTTAACCCTGTCTAAACTAATGGTTGAGATATCCGGGTGGAAGAAGGTGTGGTTGCCTATCTCGTAACCTTCATCATAAATACGCCTTAATAAGGGGATGTTTTTTTCTACCATCGATCCTACTACGAAGAACGACGCCGGCACCTTTTCCTTTTTCAGGATATCAAGGATGCGGGGCGTATAATCAGGGTCGGGCCCATCATCAAAAGTTAAAACAACCTTACCCGGGCTATAACCGTACCTGCGTATCACATATTTTGTTGGCAGGTCGATGTATTTCTGGTTGGTAATAGTAAAGGTTGATTTATCAAGCGTTACATCAATTTTACCGGTATGCGGTACGGTTATCAGGTCAAGTACCTCACCTCCTTCGCCGGCGTAATCTATTTTATTGTTAAGGCCAACGGTATCAAGTCTTCGCAGGTCTACCCCGGTTTTTCTTAATGAATCTATCGACAGGTTCTTTTGGAAGAAAGTCCAAAGCCGTGGGTCTTCTGCACCTAAACGCCATAATGCAACCCCGCCGGTAGCCCAGTCATCAGCCATGCGGATAATGTTGAAATTGGTGGCGGCGTCGGTAAAATATACCGTATGGTCAAGGCTGTCAGGCCCCAGGTAGTTATAATGCAGGTTAGCCGATTGCGGGTCGTATATGATATCCTTTTTATTTTCTTTGGCGGTACTGATGGCTTGAGGGTAACCAATTGGTTTACCTACACTATTCTCCGGCCAGTCGAAACCACCACCTGCTATGGTCAGGATCACTTTTTCGCTCGGTATCTGTGAGCATACCTGGTCAAGTATTTCTTCTACCCAATGCTGGTGCGATACATCGCCGGCATTACTCGCATCCGAGTGCTGGTCAATGGCCATCACAAACAAAAAGTCGTTGATGTGTTGTAAGCGTTTCAGGTCAAATTCGTCGTCGTATGGGATAACGTTTGTTGTAACCAGCAAGTTTTGTGCGTGGAAGATATTGTAAAGATCGTTCTGAAAGGCTATTGCGTCCTTGCTGTTGCGGTCGGGCAGGTCTTCTATATCAAGGTTTACACCATTAAAATTATAGTGCTTAAGCTTGGCGGCCATGCTGTTAATAAATGCCGTACGTAACTTTTTGCTTTTAAAAATACGCAGTACATCTTTCCTGTCGTACTGGCCCCTAACATTATCAAGGTTAACGTAGTTTGACAGTGTTACCAATACCTGCTTTTTGTATTTTTTATTCAGGTTAATAAGCCCTGTATCGATACTTACCTTAAGCGTATCTGAGTTGAGCGAGAAGCCAAACCCCTCGGTAACCACCATATCCAAACGGGCAATATGGTCAACAAGCGAGTTGTAGGCCTGCGCCTCCCAGGCTTTGTAAAAACCAGCGTTTATGCGGTTATCATTATTGGGGTGTTTAAGCTGGTGCTGTTTGCGGGCTTTTGCTAAAACCTCTATCTCGGCCTTTTCAATTTTAAAATCCTTGTATTTTTTTGATTTTTTCAGGTCTTCCAGCTCTTTTTTAGAAAGCTTTTTGGGGGTAGGGTTAAGATCGGGTATATTTGGATATATGGTTGAAGTAACCGTAACAACTGCTGCTACAACACCAACCACAAAAACAATCAATAAAATGCGGCTTAGCCATTTAAAACGGTTCCACCTGCCGGGGTTATCAGCCTGAAATATCTGCTTGTTAGAAGACATGAAGGGGATTTAAGTATTAAGTTTAGTGATAAGGTGAAAATATTAACTACGCAATTATTTAGATTGTTTGCCGGCTTCAATGCCAGAAAAATCAACCCCGCATTTGCAATTACTGCCGCAGCCTTTTTTTGTGAACAAGCTTTTATATAGTAAACGGCCAACGTAAAAAACGGCTGCTATAAATAATACAACGATAATAATTGACTGTATGTTCATAACGCAAAATTAATACTTTATTTATATACGTACAGACAATTAAAAAAGTATAAAACTTATTTATGCATAAAGTGCCAAAGTTAGCTAATTCGCTTTTTATCAGGGGGCTGCTACGGCAATCCGGCTCAATTTTTATTTGTGCATAAAGGCCACCGTACCGCCAACCCAGTCAAAATTTTTATTATACCTAACCCCTATCATTTTACCACGGCTTAACCTTGCCAGGTTAACGGCAAGCGTTGGTTTGGCGTCACCATCGGGCCAAAGGTATAACAGCCTGATCTCTATTTTCACCCCACCATCCGGCGATTCAAGCACGGGTACATAATTTACCTTTTCCTGTAATATCCAGTTTTCGGGGTCTTTTATTTTTTCGATATCACCATCCATAATATCAATAATGACACCCTGCCCCGCAAAACTGAAAAGCGGTTTTAAAACATAGTTCTGCAGATCTTCAGGGGCCTCCTTAACCTCATGCAGGAACTGCGTTTTGGGTATGTACTCACCCTCTAAAAAAGGCATAGTGAACTTGCTGATGCGGTAAAACCAGTTGGGGTGGGTTATCCACTCCACATCAAGCGGCTGGCGGATATCTACCACCTTATTAAATAGCTCCGGGTCGCTTTCTATCTCATCAAATATCAGCCTGTTATAAATCCTGCGGATGCGTTTCTTTTCGCCTTTGTGCAGGTAGAATAGTTGATCCCCCTCCTGTATCAGGTCGGCAAGTGAAACTACGGGTGTGCCGATGTACCCTTCAGTGATGTAAAAATCAACCGCGGTTTTTTGGTTGGGGGCATCTACATCCATCAATACCACTTCATCCGGCTCATAAGGGCCAATAATGGTTTTGCGCAGCAGGTCAAGATAGCTGCTTTTGCTGAGGCCGTTAAAAAATATGGTTTGGTTGCCGTGTACCTCAAATGCATGCCGGTAATTTTCGGCCAGGTGCACCTGGAAGCCGTATAACGACGGGAAGCCCTGCATCTCTATCAGTTTGGGTACAATGTTGCCCGCATCATCTTTACAAACACCAAAATCTAAAGCAATGAAGTGCGAATGCCCGTTCTCATTAGCCACGCGCCATTTTTCGGGGATAGCACGCTCCGTTAGTTCTTTAAACCCTGGTTGCAATATGGTGGCAACTATCTCATCCCCGGCCCGGATCAGTTTGTCCCTAAAATCGTCTGTTAAAAAAACGGGCGTTTCTGCAATGCGGAACTCAATTGTTTTTTTTAGCCCGGCGTTCAGGTCTACCAAAAAATCAGCATACTTTTCTTCGGTGAAGTTTTGGTTGAAGGTTGTTCTGATAGATGGGTTCATAAGCAATAGGTTAATTCTTCTTTTTATATGATGCTAACGCTTCATTAAATCCGTCCGAATAATCTTTTATTGTTTCTGACTTTATTTTTGGCCATTGGGCTTTATCAATGCTTAGTTTTTTAGGCTCTGCTTTACCTGCTAAACTTGCCGACATCGCATCCATCCCGCTTAAGTTTATCCAGCGCTGGTCGTAGAGCTCTTCGTTGTTTTCCACAAAGATTATAATCTTTGGGATAATTTTCTCTAATAAATCAAGGTTAGCAAAGGCATATTCGTTGATGCTGGGCCCAAATAGTTGATTGTATTGAGCTGCAGATGCTGTTTTGTCCGTACATCTGTTAACATCGTATCTGGCCCTTAGTTGTGCCAGGTAAAACCAATAGATTGCATCATCTTTTTTGTTTTGTTGAAAAAGGGCATATGATAAAGCGTACAAAACGGGTGGAATATATATGTTTGGATTTTTCTGAACGGAATCAATAAGACTTTGCTTCTGAGCAAAACTCTCACTCATTAGTTGCTCCATGATTTTACTATCCCGTTCGGTATTTATCTCTTTATAAGCACCTTTGGGCTCAACCTGGTGATTTTCGACATTTTGCGATTTAGCCGAAACACTACAAAACAACAATAAAAACCCCACAATTGCTTTCATAATAAGTTAAGATAGATTGCTGTGATGTTCCTGATATTTCAAAATCGCTTCATCCAAAAAATTGGGGATGATGGTGTTTTGCGTATGCACAATTTTATCCGGGTCTTCCAGGCGTTCCAGCATTTCGCGGTATTTGCCTTCGCCGTGTTCGGCTATTACTTCGTCTTTTTTATCCTCGCGCAGCAGCATGGTTTTTATACCGGATGCATCGGCTTCGGGGTGAAACTGCGTAGCGAAAAAGTATTCGTTAAAACGGATGGCCATTATGGCGCGTGGCAGGTTAACATGGGGGCGCTCTTTTTCAAGTGCCAGTATCTCCATACCTAATTCATTAAACCGCTCTGTGTTAGGGTTAACCACCTGCCAGCTGCGCGAATCTACAGTGTAGAATGGGTCGGCAAGGCCATCAAAAACAGGTTCGTTACGGCCTGCTTCGGTTAAATGTACCGGTAATATACCAAACGATGGTGAGCGCCTCAGGTTAATATCGCCCAGGCCATACTTGCGGCACATCAGCTGGAAGGAATGGCATACAAAAAACACATGCTTTTTCTGCGTGCCTTCTCTTTGGTTATGGGCCGCCAGTTTATCCATCAGGCGGAAGTATTTCTTCTCCCACTCGGTACCCTCACTATCCAGCGGGCTGCCCGGCCCGCCGCTTGATATGTACACATCAAAGCCGGTATCGGGTACCTGGCCTTTAAGGCGTACATCAAAAATCTGGTAACTTAAATCAAGGCCGTGCTGCGCCTTGTAACGGTCCAGTATATCCCGGAAACCACGCACCCCTTCGTTAGCCACACCTTCGTACAGGTCTAATATGGCTACTCTCACTTCCGGTTTATCTGTGCTCATTTTTCTCTTATATTCCTTTTAAAGTTTGCGATGTTATGTAATCCACCACATCTGCAAAGTTATTACTTTGATTGTAAATGGCCAGCTGCCTGTCGGCACCGGTGCCATTTTCTAATATCTTGTGCACATACTGCAGATCATCGCGGCAGCCAAGGTCGTCAACTACATCGTCAATAAAGTCTAATAGCTCCAGTATAAGCGCGCGGGTATTTACCTCAAGCTCCTTGCCAAAGTCAATCATTTTACCATCTATGCCGTAACGGGCGGCACGCCATTTATTCTCATTGATCAGCGCGCGGTTGTAAGTAATAAATTTCATATTGCTTTGGCGCAGTTTGTACAGCTTAGCACAAATGCATTGAAACAGAGCCACAAAAGTCATGGTTTCATCTATCAGCATAGGGCAATCGCACACGCGGAACTCGATAGTTTCAAAGAACGGGTGCACCCGCAAATCCCACCAGATTTTTTTGGCATTATCAATACAATTGGTTTTTACCAGCAGTTTAATATACCTGTCGTAATCTTCAATACTATCAAAATAATCGGGGATCCCCGTCCTCGGGAATTTATCAAACACCTTGGTACGGAACGATTTGTAGCCCGTGTTTCTGCCTTCCCAAAACGGCGAGTTGGTTGATAGCGCGTAAACGTGCGGCAAAAAGTACCGCGCCTGGTTAGCAATATGGATAGCCATATCGCGCGATTGGATACCTACGTGCACATGCAAACCAAAAATAAGGTTTGAGCGGGCAGCTTCCTGCAGTTCGTCTACTATCTCGAAATACCGGGGGTGGTCTGTTATTAATTGATGCTGCCAGTGCGAAAAGGGGTGCGTACCTGCTGCGCCTATGCGCAGGCCAATATCGCCGGCCAACTGGGCTACGGTTGTGCGCAGCTTGCCTACTTCTTTGCGTGCTTCTTCGGTATTGCGGCAAATGTGAGTGCCCACCTCCACAACGGCCTGGTGCATTTCGGCCTTTACCTGGTCTTCATGGATCTTCTGCGCGCTGTCCACAATTTTCTGATCGTGTGATTGCAACTCCCTGGTCACGGGGTCAATCACCATAAATTCTTCTTCAACACCTAAGGTGAACTCGTTCATAATTGGTTAGGGGTTATTGGTACTTAAGTAGCAGTCATTTCGAACGAGGTACGAGGAGAAATCTTGTTCAATTGCACAGTTGGTTACCTGCACATTTGAACAAGATTTCTCACTATCATTCGAAATGACAGTTTGGTTCTATTTCTTAACTGCCTTTTTAGGCGCAGCCGGTTTCTTTTTAGGTTTTGCTTCTTCTTTTATGGCATGGTCAACTTTGCCCGCGCTAACGTCGGCTTTGGCAGTTTTTGCCGCTGCCGCGATGAGCGGTTTGCCCGCCGCGCCGGTTTTTACAAACTCGCCCCAGGTTAGGTTGTCCCTATTGTCTTTTTGTGCTTTGGCGCGCTCTATAGCGTAGCTGGCAGCGGTTTCTACCACCCATTCAAAATTATCCTGGCCAACGCTGGTTACTTCGGCATCAGGGGCAGGGTTACAAAAATCAATGGCGTAAGGTATCCCGTCGCGCACGGCAAATTCTACCGTGTTAAAATCGTAACCCAGGTACTGGTTTAGTTGCAGTACGTATTTGGTAATGGTATCCAGCATTTTTTTTGATGCCGGGGCTTTGCCGTGCTCGTAACGCAGGTGGTGCGGGTTACGCGGCTCGTACTGCATAATGCGCACATGCTTGCCACCAATACAATAACAACGGAAGTAATCATCAAAAATGATCTCTTCCTGCAGCAGCATTACCAGCTGATGCGTTTGCGCAAACTTATCCCAAAGGTCTTCCTTGTCGCTAATTTTGTAAACATCGCGCCAGCCGCCACCGTCAAAGGGTTTCATGTATGCCGGGAAACCTACGTAATCAAATATAGCGTCCCAATCCAAAGGGAAGGCCAGGTTACGGAAAGAACGGTCGCTGGTGCTTGCGGGATGATCTTTTGATGGCAACAGTACCGTTTTGGGTACCGGTACGCCCAGCTTAACGGCCAGGGCGTTGTTAAAAAACTTCTCGTCGGCGCTCCACCAAAATGGGTTATTGATAACCGCAGTACCGGTAATAGCCGCGTTTTTTAGCGATGCCCGGTAAAACGGTACATCCTGCGAAATGCGGTCGACGATTACCGAGTAGCCCAGCGGCTCGCCCTGCATCATTTTATCAATGCGTACAAATTCGGCTTTGATGTTTTTCTCACCTTTTTCATTGATCCTGTCAACAAATGCCTGCGGGAATGAATTTTCCTGCCCGAATAAGATGCCTATTTTTTTCATATTAATGTTTTTATAGTGTAGTTGGTTGTATTAATCGTATTCTAATATATCATCAATCAAGAATGTGGTTCCTGATGGAATTATTTTTATATCTCTTTTATGAACATATTTGCTCTCTGTATCAGCATCTTCAATTACCACGTTGAATACTAAACTCTTGTCAGCGTTTTCTTTCTTTAACTCGCACCGTGTAACTTTTGGGTCTATAGTGTCTTGTTGCCCTATTAAAATACTGTTTGTGGTTGCAAATTTGGTATTGTATTTACTTTTCCATTTATCCGCAAATTGTTTTTCTGTCAATCCATCAAAATCCCGGCCTATTGCATCCTGCTTATATTCAAGATATTGTTTAGTAAATATGCTCGTATCGTTTTCGTGCCCAATATCTGCTTTTAAGTATCGTGTTATACTCGTAAGCAGCCATTCTTTTGCACGTTCCGCCTCGCCTTGTCGGTTTTTTTCTTTTTTGGCAGAATTACCCGCAGTAGTTTTTTGAACAACAGAATCTTGCTTAACGCTAGTGTTTTTTTTACTGTTTTGGGAACATCCGAAACAACTCAATGCCATAAAGCAAATAATAATCGCATTGTTTTTTATCATTTGTTCAATTCCTACTTTATCGTGCTTAAATAATGCGGGAACATTTCCTTCCATATCGGCCAGTCGTGGTCTGCAAAGGGGCGGATATCCAGCCAGTGATTAATATTCTTTTCTTTTAGAATGTTTGACATATGAATATTATAATCCTTACACATATCATGCTCCGAAGTACCCAGTATAATATTCATTTGCCAAAGCTCCGGCTTGTTGCTGCCGGGCAAAAAGTCTACAGGGTTGTTATAAAAAATATTATCGTCATAATAACCGTCGGTAAACATTTTGATATCAAACGCGCCGCCCATGGTAAACAGGTGGGCCACCATCTCGGGGTGTTTAAACGCGAAGTTTGCCGCATGGTAACCGCCAAAGCTGCAACCCGCAACAGCTACTTTGCCCACACCGGTTTCGTGCATGGCCCAGGGGGCAAGCTCTTCTACCAGCATTTTATCGTACCATGCGTAGTTGCGGGCACGGTCGGCCGGGTGGATGCCTTTATCGTACCAGCTACGGTCGTCAATTGTATCCGGGCAATAGATCTTCACCAGGCCTTCATCTACAAACCAGCGCACGCTGTCAATCAGCCCAAAATCTTTATTCTGGTGATAGCGGCCTTTGGTGGTTGGGAAAAGGATAACCGGGTAACCCCTGTCGCCAAAAACCAGCATTTCCAGATCCGTGTTTAAATTGGGCGAGTGCCAGCGGTGGTATTGTTCAGTCAAGTTGTTGTGTTTAAGAGGGTAATATAGCAGGATTGCTTGTAAATGTCAACACCGTGCCAAATAATTCTGTTTTGATTAATAAATAAAAGTATAACCCTACTTTTGCACCTTTACTAAGTTTTTTAATACTATGTACTACAGTACAGACACTGAAATGAAGATCGCACAACAGGAACTCACCATAACATCAAAAGTACTTAACCGTGAAGTTACCTGCACTTTGCTAATGCCTGAAGACAGCGCCGTAGCAGAGCCCCTTAATTTACTTTTACTAAACGACGGCCAGGAACTGGAAAACCTTAAACTGGTTGATACGCTTGAAGACCTATACGAACGCAATTGCATTAAGCACTTATTAATAGTTGCCATACACGCCGGGGAAGACCGCATACAGGAATACGGCATTGCCGGTAAGCCCGACTTTAAAAAACGCGGCGCCAGGGCCGACCTGTACACCAAATTCATCAAAACCGAGTTGTTACCGTTTATACATACGCATACCGGTATTGATGCTTTTGAGACCACCGCCTTCGCTGGATTTTCGCTTGGTGGGTTAACCGCTATGGATATTGCCTGGAACAACCCGGAACTGTTTAATAAAGTGGGCGCATTCTCTGCCTCGTTTTGGTGGAGGGGTAAAGACCTGGCTAAAGGTTATACCAACGACGACCGCTTGATGCACAGCCTCATTAAAGACACCGCCGGCAAACCCGACCTGAAATTCTGGCTGCAAACCGGCACCAGGGATGAAACCGCCGACCGTAATAAGAACGGCATTATTGATTCTATTGACGATACCATTGACATTATCAAAGAACTGCTTGCCAAAGGCTATCAGCGCCCTGCGGATATCCAATATCTTGAAGTTTTAGGCGGCACCCATGATACCGAAACCTGGGGCAAAGCCATGCCTAAGTTTTTAACCTGGGCGTTTGGGAAGTAAGAGAACAACATGCTGTTCACAAACTATCCTGGACCATACAGCAATAACACGTAGCGCTGAAATTAAAAAAGCCGTTTCCTTTTCAGGTAACGGCTTTATATTAGGTGTAATATTGGATAGCGTTTAGCGGGCCTTATAATTTTTGGCCCTTTTAACCGGTATATGCGGTTTACCCTGCGGATAGATCTCCGGCGCACCAACCATGGTCATGGCGCAACGGAAACCAACTTCGGCACTTGCATCGTCCTGGTCCATAAAACGGCGTGTTGCCGGGTTTAACCAGTACGACAGGTCGTTCCATGAACCGCCTTTGTAAACCTTTGAGTGGTTGTTCACCAAAGTAGTGGTACCATACAAGCTGTTGTTTACCGAATCGCCGTAGCCCCTGTAATCGTTGGTATAAGCTTTACCTGCAAGCGGGTCTTTAACACCTGCGTTTGCTGTAACGGCACCGGCATTTGGCTGGGCGCTGTTAGCTGGCTGGTTGGCTTGTGCAGCCTGTGCCTGCTGCTGGGCTATCATGTCGCTATATTTTAATTTCTTGTCAGACTTTGCAGGGTCTTTAATAGGGCGGCCGTATTTATCTTTTGCATACTGCCCTTTTGTTGGGTCGGCAAGGCGTTTGTTGGTAAACTCGTTACCACGGAATGGGTTCAGGTCGTCCATTTCCTCGAACGATGTTTGGCGATAAGTATCGGCAACCCACTCATTAACGTTACCAGCCATGTTATACAAACCAAAATCATTTGGCTGGTATGAACGTACCGGCGCGGTAATAATGGCTTTATCATTTAAACCACCGCCAACACCCGCGTTATCGCCGCTGCCACGTTTAAAGTTTGCAAGTATCAACCCACGTGTATTCTTTTTTGGTGAACGTACGCCAAGGCCATCCCACGGGTAAACCCTGCCATCGTTAATATTCTCGAACTGGGTGTTGCCGGCAAGCGCCAAAGCAGCATATTCCCACTCTGCTTCTGATGGTAGGCGGTAACCCTGTTTTACAATACCATCCTCTAAACGTGCAGGCCTTACTGCGCGCTTATTGTTGCCCGTAGCAGTAGCATTGGGGTTAAGATCGGTTATCATTTTTTTACCGTCGATACCCTGCCCCTGGTATTGCCCGTTCAAATACATATCGGTATTAAACGGGGTACTTGTGCCACTTGCCGCGTTACCGGCACCCTGCGCTGTTGCACCGCCGGTGCCTTTTGCCTGGTCTTTCCAGGTAACCAGGTTGCCGCGTTCGCGTAAAATATTTTCGTTGGTACGGTCGGTACGCCATACGCAATACTCTTGCGCCTGCTCCCAGGTAACACCTACCACAGGGTAATCCTGAAACGCAGGGTGGCGCAGATAATTATCGACGTAAGGCTCATTGTATGACAAAGGCTTACGCCATACCAATGTATCGGGCAGGGCATTATAATAAAGCTCATTATCATTAGGGAAGGTAATATTTATCCAGTGCAGGTAATCCAGCCAATCCTGGTTAGATACCTCCGTCTCGTCCATATAAAATGATGGAACGGTAACCCTGCGGCGCAAATTATTGTATTCGTAAGCCACATCCTGGTCAGCGCTTCCACCTAAAACAAATGTACCGCCCTCAATAGGTACAAGGCCTGGCCCCGGCGAAGGGTGCGTTTGCCTGTAGCGTAAATAACCACCGTTTGTCCTGTCGTTATATGCTAAACCTGTTTTTTGTGATTGCTGTTTATTACTGCAGCTGCTAAGCATAACACCTAAACCCAACATCACTAAAGCAGTATTAGTAAGTACTTTCATATTTTGCAAAATATATTTGGAGGTAAATTTAAAAAAAATCAATTATAAACCTTAAGCTTATTTAAACGGATATTTTATACACAAGTTACAATAATTTAAACTATTAAGGGTTTAGCTCAGGCTACTTGTTTATTAACATTAATAAATCCGTGGGCTTATTTATTATTTTAAATAATAAACCTAAATTGCACCCAATGAAGTTTTTGAGCCCTAAAAACCTTACTGTATATTTTTTGCTTGCACTGCCTGCTTTAGCATCGGCGCAAAGTACTACCACCACCAGCGGCAGCGGTGTTAACGCTATACCAACAGCAGTGCCGTTTTTAAATATCTCGCCCGATTCGCGCTCGGGTGCTATGGGCGATGCCGGCGTAGCTATATCGCCAGATGTTAATGCTAATTACTGGAACCCTGCAAAACTGGCTTTTTTAGAAGATAACGATAACGTAGCCCTATCATACAGCCCATGGTTAAGGCACCTGGTGCCCGATGTAAGCCTGGCCTATTTAAGCTACGCGCATAAAATTGACGACCGCAACACCTTTGGCGCATCATTACGCTATTTTAATTTAGGGTCCATACAACTGATTGATGCCAACCAAACCGACCAGGGCCTTTACAAACCCAGCGAATTCTCTATCGATGCATCATTTGCCCGCAAGTTTGGCGACAACCTTTCATTGGGTTTAACCATGCGTTATATCTACTCTAATTTTAGCAACGGGGCTTTTGTATCAGGCTCGGGCCAGCAAAACAAAGCGGGTAACGCAGTATCGGCAGGTGTATCGCTGTTTTATCAAAAACCATATGGCGATGGCTCCCTGTTTGCATTCGGTACCAATATATCTAACATAGGCAATAAAATAAGCTATACCAGCACCGGGCCAAGCTACTTCTTGCCCGCCAATTTAAAACTGGGTGTGGCCAACACCTGGTCGCTTGATGAGGTGAGCAAATTTACCGTTGCTTTTGATGTGAATAAGCTTTTGGTACCAACCCCACCCATCCGCGACAATAACGGCAACATTATACAGGGTAAAAATGATGATGTATCGGTACCCGCGGGCATTTTTCAATCATTTGGTGATGCACCGGGCGGTTTTAGCGAAGAGTTAAAAGAACTGAGTTTTTCGCCGGGATTAGAGTATTCATACAATAACCTTTTGGCTATAAGGGCCGGTTATTTTTACGAAAACCCCAATAAAGGCGGCAGGCATTATGCTACCGCGGGCTTCGGTTTAAAATACAACATCTTTCAGTTTGATTTCTCATACCTGATGGCCAGCCAGCAAAACAGCCCGCTTGCCAATACCCTGCGGTTCACCCTGTCTGCCAGTTTTGGCGGCACTACAAACGCATCTAAAAAATAATGGCTAAAATTAAAGTAGGTTTTGGGTTTGATGTACATCAGCTCAAACAAGATCATCCGTTTATATTAGGCGGCGTAAATTTAGAACATACCGCCGGTGCTTACGGCCACTCAGACGCTGATGTGCTGCTGCACGCTATTTGCGATGCCCTTTTAGGCGCCGCCAACCTGCGCGATATAGGCTTTCATTTTTCAAATACCGACGACCGCTGGAAAGGCATCAGCAGCCTGATACTGCTGCAGCACGTAGTAGCCCTGCTGGCCGAAAAGAGCTGGCAAATAGGCAACATAGATGCTATGATTTGCCTGGAAGCACCAAAAATAAACCCGCATATCCCCGCCATGCAGGCCAACATAGCCAAGGCCGCCGGGATAGCCATTGACGATATCTCTATCAAAGCCACCACCAACGAAACACTGGGCTTTATAGGCCGACAGGAAGGTGTTGTTGCTTACGCAGTTTGTTTGATAGAAAGAGTGTAACACTTAATAAGTCGCTTTTATTGAGGGTAATAGCCACTGAATAACCGTGGATATTAATTTACCAAACGTTCTGATGGAACGTAGCTGCTTTTTTACACTTCTACCCACCAAACATCCCTACGGGGTGAATAATGAGTACGTTCCGTAGGAACAATTGGTTGGTAGCATTCTAAAATGCCAAATAATTACGTTCCATCAGAACGTTTGTGTACTCTGTCCAATAATGATCTATTCCTTTCCTGAGCGTGCAGGCTAAACAAATAATAACCGGCGGCGTTATCATTGTTAAACTACCTTATGCAACAATATAAGATAACCCCCGGATATCTGTGGCGGGTCCCCATAGTACGCAAGGTTCTTTTATTGCTGATCGCTATTGGTGTTATATTCTTTTTTGTGATCAGGAGTATCCTGAATGATGGGGTAGCTACCTATGCCCAGCCCGATGCTGTGTTTTATAAAAACGATGGACGGGCAGTAATGGCAACCGTAATCACCTATGAATCGGGCGTAACGATGAGTTACAAAGCCGATGAAAAATATGCTGAGGGTATTGAGGTGGAGAGTGGTAAAAGGCTTTGGCGGATTGATCTGGATGCTAAAAACAGCCGCGACCAGGATAATGGCGAAGCAGCCCTGTTGGGTCAGTCGGCAAAGTACTTGTTCTTTTGGCGAAACGAGCTTTACGTGATTGATAAGCAAACAGGGAAATTGATAGCGCAGAACGATCATTTTGAAGACCTAAAAAGCAAAATGAGCAGGGAGCCGCTAAGCACCTATTACAATCACGATTCTTACATTTACAATGATTCGCTGCAAGCCGTACTGATCAAAGGTAACGATGGTCTTTTTTATAGCATAGATGGCAATACCTTAAAACCAGCCATAATCAATAATGATGCTTCGGAACAATACTTTAAAGATAGGCCCGAGCCCCATTATAACAATTTAGTTATCCCTGCTTACCATACAGGCAAATACACGCTGGCCTTGCTGGATAACCAGTACCTGGCCTCTTTGCAAAATAACAATTTTATGGAAGGGGCATTATCTAAATTGAACAAGCCTTCGGTACGGAAGGCTTTATACAGTTACGACGGTAAATGGCGTAAAATAAATAGCGAGGTTTACATCAACGGCGGTTTTTTGGTTAACCCGCTCGGGCACTATCAGCAACCGGCTGATTCGCTTGCTGATAACCCAACCTCTAAAATATTGGCAGGTAGTAACGGGTATTCGCCCATATCATTAAAAAACGGAGGCTTGCTGGTGGCGCATAAAACATCTACCGAAAACACTGCTGCTATTTTGCTTACCGCCCTGCAACCCGATGGTAAAAAGCTGTGGGAGGTGAGCACCAACCTTGCTGATATTAACCTGGTATATCAGCATCCCGATAAACACCAGCTATACCTGATGGGGCAACCCGCAGGTAAGTATGATCACCGCATGAAAAAGATGCTTTGTATTGACCTGAGTAATGGCAGCATAACAACTTATGAGATAAAATAACTTACCGGCTAATTACACAGCTTTGCTATATTGCCGTGCTTAAGGGCAACCCCATTGTTATGAATAAAAACATTTTTACTCCCGAAACCATACTAAGGGCCTTGGGCCTAATACTCTTGCTGCTTGTTGTACTGGTTAGGGCCACCTCTTTATTCCCTGATTTAATCCCGCAGGATAAATTACTTTATGTATCTATTGCGGCCGCGGTACTGCTTATCATCGCTTTTTATCTCAGGAATAAACGCCTAAATTCGGTTGAAGAAGAAGAGTAGTTTACCTGCTTTTTAACTCATCATATTTATGGGTTGGCGCAGGGCGGCGCATCAGGTAGTCAGGGTCATCTGTATTTGATACTTTTATGGTATTTACATACAGCCAGCCGTTTTGGGCCATGTAGTTAAGGGCATCGGCCAGGTTATTAAATCGTATCTCTCTGCCATTATCATCACGCAGGCGTTTGTCAACATCAGGGCCTTTCCCCCTATCAACATCTATACATATCGTCCGCTCAAAAACACCTTTATGGGTTCTGATAATGCAGTACTCTTCGGCAGGGGCGTTAAGGGTAGTTGGTGTGGATGCGGCAGTTTCGGTTTGTGCCATTGCCAGGCAGGGAAGCAGGGCTACGGCAGCCAGCAGTAATAATTTTTTCATGGTTGTAATTTGGTTAAGTATTATGCGGGTTGGAGTGGTTAAGCGCCTGGGGGTTTAATCTCCAGGGCCGTTTTTTTCGCGTTGTAATCAGCTTGTTACATGGGGTAACCATTAGGAGCCTAACCTGTTAAGCAATTATGTTTTCTGTTCCATTTGATAAAAAAACGAAACAAAATGGAACAAGTCTAAAAATCAATAAATACCTATAAATCAACTATTTAATACAAAATACCTTTTTGGCTTTCATGTGATTTTCACAGCACAACAAGGGTGAACTGAGGCCGAAAAAAGGCAAAAAAAGTCGTTTTATATCGTGTTAGATCGGTGCCATTTTTGTTCCATTTTTCAAAAAGTGGAACAAAACCTCAAAAAACACAAGTGATTGAAAATAAGACTTTTAGACTAAAATAATAAAGTAAAACTTTAAATAGAGGCATAATTTAAAAACGCCAATACACTGACTATGAATGTGTTCCACTTGTTCCGTTTGTTCCATTTCACAGTGGAACAGAACCGGCTGCAAATGCTATTTAATTGGATAGCTAAAGGTGTTTAAAATCCTAAAAAAACAGATGCGCTTACCCCCAACAAAACTATGCTTGCATAGTAATTAAAATCATTAATTTTGTGTTCTAATAATTATACGCCTGCATGGAAAGCATCGCTCCTTATAAATCTAAATACAAGATCCGCATGGTTACCGCCGCCTCGTTGTTTGACGGGCACGACGCTACCATAAACATTATGCGCCGCATCCTGCAAAGCACCGGTGCCGAGGTTATACACCTGGGCCATAACCGCAGTGTTGACGAGATTGTGAACTGCGCCATACAGGAAGATGTACAGGGCATTGCCATTACCAGCTACCAGGGCGGGCACGTAGAGTACTTTAAGTACATGTACGATTTGCTGCAGGAACGCGGCGCCGGCCATATTAAACTTTTTGGCGGCGGCGGCGGCGTTTTCCTGCCGGATGAGATAGCCCAGCTGCAGGCTTACGGCATCTGTAAGATCTATTCGCCCGATGATGGCCGCACCATGGGTTTGCAGGGCATGATCAACCACATGATGCAGGAGTGCGATTTTTCTATTTCGGAGTCAGATTTAGATGCCGGTGAGGATAAGATAAAAGTAATAGCCCGCCATATCTCAGCTGCCGAAGCAGGCAACTATACCCCGCTCCCTGCTCTTAACTCTTCGCACCGCGCTCCGGTTTTAGGCATTACCGGCACAGGTGGTTCGGGTAAATCAAGCCTGGTAGACGAGATTGTCCGCCGTTATTTGATGGAGACGGATAAAACGCTGGCTATTATTTCTGTCGACCCCAGCAAACGTAAAACCGGCGGTGCTTTACTTGGCGACCGCATCCGCATGAATGCGATTAACAGTCCGCGGGTGTATATGCGCTCGCTGGCCACAAGGCAGGCCAACCTGGCCCTGAGCAAGCATGTGCAGGAAGCTATTGATATTTGCAAAGCCGCTGGTTATGATATGGTTATTGTGGAAACGAGCGGCATTGGCCAATCGGATACCATGATCACCGATTACTGCGACCTTTCCCTCTACGTAATGACGCCCGAGTTTGGCGCAGCTACCCAACTGGAGAAAATTGACATGCTTGATTTTGCCGACCTGGTAGCCCTTAATAAATTTGATAAACGCGGCGCTTTAGATGCCATACGCGATGTGCGCAAGCAATACAAGCGTAACCATATGCTTTTTGATGCCAAAGATGCTGACCTGCCGGTTTACGGCACCATGGCATCGCAGTTTAACGACCCGGGCATGAACACCCTGTTCACCGCCCTGATGAAAACCGTTAAGGATAAAACCGGGGTTGATTTGTTGGAAAATCAAGAGGCAAGGATCAAGAGCCAGGACGGCGAATCGGAGAAGATCTATATCATCCCGCCGGATAGGATACGTTACCTGGCAGAGATAGCCGAGAGCAGCGCCGCTTATACCGATTGGGTAAACGAGCAATGCAAAATCGCGCAGCAGCTGTTTAATGTGAAAGGCACAATGGAGATTGTAGAGACGCAACACATTGCGTCTCCCGACATACATACCGCCGATGCACAAGAGTTTAAAACGCGAAGCATCGCGTCTCTGCAAGATATCTACAATCACCTGGAAGACCACCTGCATGCCGATTGCAAACGCCTGCTAAAAGAATGGCCCGAAACTGTTGCCAAATACAAAGCCGAAAATTTTATCTATAAGGTTAGGGATAAAGAGATCAAACAACCTTTGTACTACACCTCACTGTCGCAGCTAAAAGTTCCCAAGATCTCGTTACCAAAATACGAGGCCTGGGGCGATATTCTGCGCTGGCTGCTCACCGAGAATGTACCGGGCGAGTTCCCTTACGCGGCAGGGGTATTCCCGCTAAAGCGCGAAGGTGAAGACCCAACCCGCATGTTTGCCGGCGAGGGCGGCCCCGAACGCACCAACAAGCGTTTCCATTATGTATCGCTTGGCCAGCCAGCGCACAGGCTATCAACCGCATTTGATTCGGTTACACTTTATGGGGAAGACCCGCACGAGCGGCCTGATATTTACGGAAAAATTGGTAACTCAGGCGTAAGCATAGCTACGCTTGATGACGCTAAAAAACTGTATTCGGGTTTCGATTTGTGTCACGCCTCTACATCCGTATCTATGACCATTAATGGCCCTGCGCCTATGCTGCTGGGGTTCTTTATGAATGCCGCTATAGACCAGCAATGCGAAAAATATATCACCGAAAACAAACTGGAACATCTGGTAGAAGCCGCGTATAAAGCGGAGTATGACGATAAGGGATTAACTCGCCCGCAATATCAGGGAGGGGCGCTGCCAGTAGGCAATAATGGCCTTGGCCTTATGCTTTTAGGCCTTACCGGCGACCAGGTTTTATCAGCTGATGTATACCAGAAGATCCGCGCTTATGCAATTGCTACTGTACGCGGTACCGTTCAGGCCGATATCCTGAAAGAAGATCAGGCACAAAACACCTGCATTTTCAGCACAGAGTTTGCACTGCGGATGATGGGCGATATCCAGCAGTATTTTATACAGCAAAAGGTGCGGAATTTTTATTCGGTATCTATATCCGGCTATCACATTGCCGAGGCGGGTGCTAACCCTATTACCCAACTGGCGTTTACGCTGAGCAATGGCTTTACTTATGTAGAATATTACCTGAGCCGGGGAATGAACATCGACGATTTTGCGCCGAACCTTTCCTTCTTCTTCAGCAATGGTATCGACCCGGAATATTCGGTGATCGGCCGTGTTGCAAGGCGCATCTGGGCCAAGGCTATCAAAAACAAGTATAAAGGGAACGACAGGTCGCAAAAGCTAAAATACCATATCCAAACCAGTGGCCGCTCATTGCACGCCCAGGAGATAGATTTTAACGATATCCGTACTACGCTGCAGGCCTTGTATGCCATTTACGATAACTGTAATTCATTACACACCAATGCGTACGATGAAGCCATTACTACCCCTACCGAAGAATCGGTACGCAGGGCGATGGCTATTCAGCTGATCATCAACCGTGAGCTTGGTTTAGCCAAAAATGAGAACCCAATACAAGGTGCATTTATAATAGAAGAACTAACTGACCTGGTGGAGCAAGCCGTTTTAACAGAATTTAAAGCAATAAATGACCGTGGCGGTGTGTTGGGAGCCATGGAAACCATGTACCAGCGCAGTAAGATCCAGGAAGAATCGCTTTATTACGAAACCCTTAAACATAACGGTGAGTACCCTATCATCGGGGTGAATACCTTCCTGAACAAAAAGGGTTCTCCTACTATTGTACCGTCAGAAGTAATCCGTGCAACCGAGGAAGAAAAACAATTTCAGATAGCAGCCCTGCAACTTTTCCAGCAGCGCAACACAGAACATGCACCTACTTTGTTAAAAGAGTTGCAGCATAAAGCTATAACCGGCGATAATATTTTTGAAAGCCTGATGCAGGCTTGTAAATATTGCAGCCTGGGCCAAATAAGCAATGCTTTGTATGCCGTTGGCGGCCAGTACAGGCGCAATATGTAACACTATAAAAACAAAAGAGCCGCTTATAATAAAGCGGCTCTTTTGTTTTAATTGCTCACTAGCTCGTTTTTCTTTTGCAGGGCGGCAGCCACGCTGTCAATCAGGTTTTGTTCTGAGAATGGTTTTAATACTACACCGTTCATACCCACAGAATAATATTTATCACTGTCTTCTTTCAGCACATTGGCAGTTAGGGCCAATACGGGCACATCACCCTTTGATTGTTCACCGTTTGAGCGAATAACCTGGGTAAGCTCAATCCCACCCATTTCGGGCATTTCAATATCTGTAAGCACAATATCATACCTATTATCTTCAAAAAGCTGTAGTGCTTCGCGTCCATCATAAGCAACATCAAAACTTATTCCCCATTTTTTTAGAATAGTACTTACCAGCAACACATTCAGTTTATTATCCTCGGCTATCAATATATGCTTACCGGCAACAATTTGCTGCGGATGGTACGTGGTTGCTGTTTCTTCCCGTTTTGCGCAGGCATTTTCGGCAGCTACCTCAAGCGGTAATTTAAAACTGAATATAGAGCCCTTACCCACCTTACTAGTCACCCCTATAGTGCCACCTTGCAGCTCAATTATTTTTTTGCAGATGGCAAGTCCTAAACCTGTGCCACTATAGTTAGCCGTTTTTTGTGCCGATGCCACTTGCGAAAACTCATCGAATATTAGCGGCAGATGGTCTTTATCAATACCCAAACCGGTATCCTTTACATGCACATTCAGTATTTGCAGCCCGGCTTTGCCTTCGGTTAAAAAGGCGGTAACGGCAACCTCGCCCTGCGCGGTAAATTTTATAGCATTACCCACCAGGTTCATCACCACCTGTTTAAGACGAAAACAATCGCCGTTGAAACATTCGTCCTTACTAAAATCAAGCTGGTAGCTCAATTTTATACTCTTTTTACCTGCCTGCATCTGCATGCTGTCCACTATTTCGCCAATAGCAGTATAAGGGCTAAATGGTAACTTTTCAAAACTCATTTTACCCGTTTCGTACTTAGAGAAATCCAATATCTCGTTCACAACATCCAGCAGCATTTTTGATGAACTGCGTATGGCATTGGTTTGCTCGGTTTGGCTATCAGTTAAATGGCTTTGCGTAAGCTGTTCAGAAAAGCCTATAATAGAGTTTAACGGTGTGCGGATCTCATGGCTCATACTGGCCAGGAAACGGCTTTTTTGCTGGGCGTACTTTTCGGCCATCTCGGTATAAACAACCATCTCCTCCTCGTTCCTAAATATCTTCCATATATTATACAGAATGATGACCACAAATACGGTAAGCAGTAAAAACATTACCCCCGATAACCTTTTAAATTCGTACAAAATGGTGCTCAGGTTATTATTCACTACATCTTTACTGCCGTTGATATACTGTTGCTCGGCTATTTTATATTTTTTAAGGCTGCCGATGATCTGGCTGATCAGACGGTTGTTTATCTCCAGCATTTCGCGCTCGTTTGTACGCAACTTGCTATTGGCCTCGTATATTTTATTATAGTACTTATTATAAGCTTGTGCCACTTTAGGGCTGGCCGTTGTGGTGGTAATAGTAGTATCTGTGCGGCGTTTAACAAGCACTGGGGTAGTTTCCGTCTTTTTATTTTTTTTGCTGAATACAGAAAACAAGCGGCCAAAAAATTTCTTTTTCGGCTCAGGCGATTTAGCAATAGCCTTAACGGTATCAATATGGATTTCGGTTTTTATGCGCCTCACCACCGGCTGCATAATTATCTTGTTATTCTGATCTTTTAAAGCGGCATTAATTTTCCTGGCTGATTTCATCAAACTGTCTGACAAGGTCATCAGCCTGATATAGGTATCCGTTTTAACAGTTTTCTGGCTTACCAGGTCGCCAAGGGAATTATTCTCGGATGCGCCCGCGGTACTTTTGTTATTGATATTAATGGTGGTGATAACACCACGTACATTTTTTATCTGCCTGCTAAATTCATTAAAGTACCATTTGCGGCCGGTTAAAGCATACATACGGCTGCTGTTATCGGCACTATATAACTCAATTATACAACTATCTATCAACGCCGAGTTGGCACGTGCATTAACCATCTGCTGAAAATTGCTTCGCAATTTTTCGGCTTTATTGTATTGCAGATAAAGATAAAATGCACTGCCAAACAACACTACAATGAGTAATACAATTAAGGCATAACGTAAAATAGGTATCTTTTTAACACCGGCTATCATAATAAGGCTGGGTTGTATATTTATAAATTCAGCACTAAATGTGTATGTATTACAACTGTCTGATTTAATATTTATACTGCTGAATGCAAGGCTGATGCCATTAAGATACAATATTCTTGATAGGAATATATTTATAGAGCGTTATGCGTAAACTTTATAAAAAGCATATTACAGGCCTGTACTGCCCTGTTGTAAATTGTAGGCAATTACAAAAAAATATGCACTAATAATAGCAAGGCTACCGTTAAGTTGAATGGTTAATGCGCAGCAAATGCGCTATCTTTTGCGGCTACGCTACCTTTAATGTTTTTGCGGCCGGCTATCAGCACCAGCAATGCTATAGATGAGGCCGCCAACATAATTACCGACATAGGTACCGACGACTGGCTCTTGAACAAACTTACCCCAACCGATACTACTGAGCCTATACACATCTGGAAAGCGCCAAGTAAGGACGATGCGGTACCTGCGTTTTTCTCAAATGGGGCCAGTGCCAGGGCAGATGTATTAGGGCTGATTATACCCACACAGCACAGCACCAAAAATATCATAACAATTGTGCCCACAAGGCCCAGTACGTTTTGCATCGAGCCAACAACAAACGCCGCCGAAATGACAACCATGGCAATAAGCGCGACATTTACAATTTGCTGGCTTTTGTATTTTTTGATTAAAAGACTGTTTACCTGGCTGGCGCCAATGAACCCGACAGACAAAAGGGCGAAGATCCAACCATAGGTTTTACTGGTTACTTTAAAAACCTCCATAAATACCAGTGGCGATGACGAGATATAGGCAAACAAACCCGAAAATGCTATCCCTCCGCTCAGGGCATAAGTATAAAATTGTGGCGTTTTTATAACACCTAAAAACCCGTTAATAATAGGTTTGGGTTTTAGGGAATAAGATGGATCGGCTTTGTAGCTCTCGGGCAGGAAAAAGAAAACGGCCAGCGTTATCAAAACGGCTATAACCGCCAGGATAAGGAATATGAGTTGCCAGCCAAAAGCGGTAGTAACATAGCCCCCTACTGTTGGGGCTATCATAGGCGATGCACCTAAAACCAAAATAAGCAGGGCAAAAACCTTAGCATTATCCTTAACGGGGAAAATATCACGTACCATGGCAATAGATGCCACCCCAGCTGCGCAACTGCCAACAGCCTGTATAAAACGCATAGCAATGAGCATCTCGATACTGGTTGATAAGTAACACCCTACTGATGCTACTATATATAGAGCCAGCCCTGCGTATAAAGGGGGTTTACGCCCGTATTTATCAAGCAATGGGCCATAAAGCAATTGCCCGGCCGAAATCCCTATAAAAAAGCTGGAGAGCGACAACGCCACATTCTCGGGGCTTGTGTGTAACGATCTGGCAATATCCGGGAAACCCGGTAGATACATATCAATAGAAAAGGGCCCCAAAGCGGTAAGCGAGCCCAATATCAATATTAAAAGAAAATAGCGTTTGCTTGTCATCCCCACAAAGAAACAAAGTTTAATTGGGGGAATGTGGTAAGAGGAATGTAAAATAGTTTAGGCTTTGATTATTTTAACCACAGAGGACACTAAGAAAAAAATCACAGAACTCCACTGGGAAATCCTCGTGTCCTCTGTATTTTAAATCGACATCCCATTTCAACCTTTTAAACACTAAACCCTGCTATACGTTGTTCATAACACGAGTGATATAATTAGTTAAATTTTAGTTGGATACACACTTTTGATATAATGTTATTACTTTAGTTGCACCGGCATCCCGGTAGTAATACAATTATAAACCTCTTCAAAGTAAAAGTAATGCTGGTTATACTGTTCTGTATAGTGCTGCTCATATTGTTGGTTAGCTGGGCAAAGGTTAACCCATTCCTGGCTTTTTTGCTGGTTTCTATTGCCGCCGGGCTAATGCTTGGCATCCCCGTTAATAAAGTAACCGGAGCTGTACAAAAAGGCATGGGCGATATTTTAGGCGGGTTGCTTATTATTATTTGCCTTGGTGCTATGCTGGGCAAACTGGTTGCCGCCAGCGGCGCCGCCCAAAAAATTGCCGAAGTGCTGGTAAACGCCGTTGGTCAAAAATATATTCAATGGGCTTTGGTTGCCGCGGGGTTTATTATAGGCATCCCCCTGTTTTATGGGATAGGCTTTGTGCTGATGGTTCCGCTGATATTTTCGGTAGTGTATAAGTACAAGCTACCGGCAGTATTTATTGGCCTGCCCATGATAGCTTCCTTATCGGTAACTCATGGTTTTTTACCGCCACATCCATCGCCTTCGGCATTAGTGGTACTGTTTCATGCCAATATGGCTACCACGTTTATTTATGGGCTGATGATAGCCATCCCCGCCATTATACTCGCCGGGCCGGTATTTGCGCAGTTTTTAAAGAAGATCCCATCAGAACCACTGGCTACCTTCCGTGCCGAAGAAATGCCGGCCGATAAATTGCCAAGCGGCTTTATTAGTTTTTTCACCGCTTTATTACCCGTGTTGCTTTTAATGTTAACCGCATTTTTTCCATACCTGGGTATCAAGAATGCAACCGCATTAAAAGTAATGGCTTTTCTGGGTGATCCATCTATTGTAATGCTGATAGCGCTTATTGTAGCTACCTATACACTCGGTATAAAACAGGGACGCAGCATGAGTATTATAGCCGTAAACTTTACCGATGCTGTTAAAGATATTTCCCTGATACTACTTATCATAGCCGGATCTGGCGCCTTTAAAGAGGTACTTACCATTAGCGGCGTAAGTAATGAGATTGCCGATAGTTTAAAAGCATTTAATATGCCACCACTTGTTTTGGGATGGGTAATAGCTGCTATTATACGCATCAGCTTAGGTTCGGCAACGGTTGCGGGGCTAACGGCAGCGGGTATTGTATCGTCATTAGTGGTATCAGCACATGTAAACCCAAACCTAATGGTATTATCTATTGGTGCGGGCAGTTTGGCCTTCTCGCATGTAAACGACTCGGGCTTCTGGCTATTTAAGGAGTACTTTAACCTGAGTATTAAAGACACGTTTAAGTCCTGGTCGATGATGGAGAGCCTGGTATCGGTTATTGGACTGGCGGGTGTGCTCATCATTAACTTATTTGTATAAGGTATGAAAAAGATACTATCGGCATTTATCATCACGCTATGCTGTGCCTCCTGCTTTGCGCAGGAAACGGGTAAATTCTTTACATCTTTTGATGGTACAAAGATCTACTACGAAGTAAAAGGCGAGGGTTACCCGGTAATATTAGTACATGGCTTTACCGGCACCAGCCAGGGATGGAAACACGGCAGTCTATACCCGGCCCTGCTTACCGCAGGTTATAAAGTTGTTATACTGGATCTGCGCGGCAACGGTCAGTCAGACAAGCCACATACCGATACCGGCTACGCCAACGATGCCGAGGCTAAGGATATTATGGGGCTGGTAGGCAGCCTGGGTTTTAAAAAATATACGGTTGTAGGTTACTCACGTGGTTCTATTATTACTTCGCGTTTAATGGTGCTTGATAAACGCATCACTAAAGCCGTAATGGGCGGTATGGGTGCCGATTATACCAACCCCGAATGGCCGAGGCGCATTCACGCCTACAAAGCCCTGATGGGCGATACCAGCATACATGATGTAGACGACATGATGACATGGATCCGCAAAAACAACTTTGATAACCTGGCGCTGGCTTACCAGCAAAAGCACCAGCCAAGCACCAGCAAACAGGAACTTGCCAAAGTTAAAATACCCGTTTTGTTAATAGACGGCACAGAAGATTTCACCAACGGTGATGTACACGACCTACAGAAACTTATACCCACTTCAACCATGGTGAGCGTGCCCGGCAATCATAATACTGCAGGGAATACTATACAGTTTTCTACCGCTATCCTCAATTTTATAAAATAAAATATTAAACCATTGGCGTTTTAAGTGCTCCATAACTATGTAAGCACTATGGCTTGCTATTTGCACTGGTTTAAATATTATTTAAGATACACACACTATGAAAAAGATACTCGTGTTAGGCAGCCTGGTATTGGCATTAACGTCTACCGTTAGCATAAATGCCCAGGCCCAGGAAAAAAAAGGAATGAGTCAACAAGGTAAAGGCGCTATAATTGGTGGTGCCGGTGGCGCTGTTGCAGGTGCGCTTATAGGTAAAAGCGTTGGTGGCGCCGTAATTGGTGGTGCTATTGGTGCAGGCGGTGGTTACATTATTGGTAACGAAGCCCGCAAGCGCGAACAAAAGAAAAAACATGCAGCATGGCTGGAACGCCGCCGCGCATGGAAACGGGCGCATCCGGGTAAAGCATACCCATATTAATTAATACTAAAACCCGCTAAAAGCGGGTTTTTTGTTTTACATACTTTTGCTTATCAATAACAAAAAAAATACATTCTTATAAGTATTATTGCAGTACATTTGAATGTTTAGCCGGTCAACCATTATATATCGCTATTTTTCAGCCCTACCGCCGATATCTTAGTATCATATGTTTTTCATCTTACTTAGATACCTTTATATACTTTTTTGATTTATTCTATTGAACATGGTAAAGCGTATTTTAGTATTAGACGATAACCAGGACATTCTTGCGATTGTGCACGAAACCCTCACCTACGAAAACTTTGAGGTGAAAAGCACAGGCGAAAGCATAAATGTAATGCCCCTGCTTGAGTCGTTTGAACCCGACCTGGTGATACTGGACTATCGCGTAGCCGGACTTAACGGCGGCGAGCTTTGCCAGTCTATCAAAGCACATCCCAAATTCAGCAATGTACCTGTTATTATATTCTCGGCCTATATAAGCCACGAAGCCGACCTGTGGGCTTACGGTTGCGACGCCATCATCAACAAACCTTTTGACTTGAACGAACTGGTTGAGAAGGTAAATAATTTGATATCATAGCTTTTTAGCTTGTCTTGTTCCACTCAGGAATGGAACAAACGGAACAAATGGAACATATTGATAATCAACTAATTAATACTGACAAAATCATGTCAGTAGCTCAACAAAAACTTCACGATTAGCTTCTTACCTGCTCATATACAGCAGTTTATAAAAACGGCGGTTTTGTTCCACTTTTTTGGAAACGGAACAAGAAATTTACCGCCAAAAAAAAGATCCTTTTAGTCTTTTTTCGGCCTCAGTCCGCCTTTTTTCGCCCTCCAATCGCCCTTGTTGGGGTAATCATTTAAGCATAACAAAAACGGTTAGCTTTAATTAACTAATTGATTTTTAATTAATTATAAATTTACAGCTTGTTCCATTTTGTCCCGTTTTTTGAATGAAATGGAACAAGGCTTTTTGGGGATGGGAAGCTGAAAGCCTGTCCTGTTAACGGGCTATCGCCATGTCATAGTGAGCTTGTAGAACCATTAGTGGACATGCCTGACGTTTAAGTCTTCGATGGGCTAAGACTGACAATATAAAAGAAAAGCAGGCGACAAGCATCTCGAAGATTGCCACGCTATCGCTCGCAATGACGGATAGTTTTATAGTGCAATAATGCTTTTATTAAGCACAAAAAAAGCCGGTACAAATTGCACCGGCTTTTTACTATATATTGGGGTAATTATTTTACCTCTTCAAAATCCACATCTGTTACGTTGTCAGCACCACCTTCGGGTTGGCCGGCACCAGCCTGACCTGCGTCAGCACCCGGTTGACCACCTGCTTCGGCAGATGCTTTGTACATATCTTCAGATGCAGCAGTCCATGCAGCGTTCAGTTCTTCCTGTGCAGGCTCAATAGCAGCCAGGTCTTTCGCAGCATAAGCTGTTTTCAATTTCTCTAAGCCGGTTTCGATAGCGCCTTTTTTATCGGCAGGGATCTTATCACCGTACTCTTTCAATTGTTTCTCGGTACTAAAGATCAGGGCATCAGCAGAGTTCAGTTTTTCAACCTCTTCTTTTGCTTTTTGATCAGCTTCAGCGTTAGCTTCAGCTTCGTCCTTCATCTTTTTGATCTCGGCATCGGTTAAACCTGATGATGCTTCAATACGGATCTTTTGTTCTTTACCGGTAGCTTTATCTTTTGCAGATACATGTAATATACCGTTTGCATCAATATCGAAGGTTACTTCAACCTGAGGCACACCGCGAGGTGCTGGTGGTATACCATCCAGGTGGAAACGGCCTATGGTACGGTTACCCGCAGCCATCGGGCGCTCGCCCTGTAATATGTGGATCTCAACAGATGGCTGGCTATCAGACGCTGTAGAGAAGGTTTCTGATTTTTTGGTAGGGATAGTTGTGTTTGATTCGATCAGTTTGGTCATTACACCGCCCATAGTTTCGATACCTAATGATAACGGTGTAACATCTAACAACAACACATCTTTAACCTCGCCGGTTAATACACCACCTTGTATAGCTGCACCAATGGCAACAACTTCATCAGGGTTAACACCTTTTGATGGCGCTTTACCAAAGAATTTTTGTACAGCTTCCTGTATAGCAGGGATACGGGTTGAACCACCAACCAAAATAACTTCGTCGATATCTGAAGTGTTGTAACCGGCATTTTTCAATGCAGTTTTACAAGGCTCGATAGTACGTTTGATCAGGCTATCGGCCAATTGCTCAAATTTTGCACGGGTTAAAGTTTTAACTAAGTGTTTCGGGCCTTCGGCACCTGCAGTAATGTATGGCAGGTTGATTTCTGTTTGCGTAGAGCTTGATAATTCAATTTTAGCTTTCTCGGCAGATTCTTTTAAACGTTGTAAAGCCATTGGGTCTTTACGCAGGTCAACACCTTCGTCGCTTTTAAATTCGTCAGCCATCCAGTCAATAATCACCTGGTCAAAGTCGTCACCACCAAGGTGAGTATCACCATCGGTTGATTTTACTTCGAAAACGCCATCACCCAACTCCAGTACAGATACGTCATGCGTACCACCACCACAGTCAAACACAGCAATTTTCATATCCTTGTGTGCTTTATCCAAACCGTAGGCAAGGGCAGCAGCAGTAGGCTCGTTAATAATACGGCGAACTTTTAAACCAGCAATTTCACCGGCTTCTTTAGTTGCCTGGCGTTGTGCATCGTTAAAATAAGCCGGAACGGTAATAACCGCTTCGGTAACTTCATGGCCCAAAAAGTCTTCAGCAGTTTTCTTCATTTTCTGAAGGATCATGGCAGAGATCTCTTGCGGGGTATATTTACGGTCGCCAATTTCAACACGTGGGGTGTTGTTGTCGCCTTTAACTACTTTGTATGGTACACGGCCAACTTCCTGGGTAACTTCATTAAAGTTGTTGCCCATAAAGCGCTTGATAGAATAAATAGTTTTTGTTGGGTTTGTAATGGCCTGGCGTTTTGCCGGGTCACCAACCTTACGCTCACCATCGTTAACAAAAGCCACAACAGAAGGCGTAGTACGTTTTCCCTCGCTGTTAGCAATAACTACAGGTTCGTTACCTTCCATTACAGCTACGCAGGAGTTTGTTGTTCCTAAGTCAATTCCAATTATTTTAGACATATTATGATTTGATTTTTTTTAATATTAAGTGCTATTACACCTATTTATCAATGCGTGTGCCAATATGCATTTGGCAGAAAAAATATATCGCATCTGTCAGTTAATATCCAAACAGTCAGCCTTGGTTACTTTGCGGTGACATGTTGGCAGGGTTTTATCGGTTTGTGATTGGCTATCATTACCAATTCAAAATTGTAAACGCCTGAATTATGACAATCAGACTTAGCATTAAATAAAAAGCTTTGGCCGCCTTATTTAAGATGATATTGATAAGATTAATAAAAATAAATATTACACCTATAAGACTAATAAAAGCCCCCGGCAATCCCCCATCAGGGCCATGTATAGCACTATTCTTATCCGCATTGAGAAAAATGAGCTGTATACATAAGCAAGTATATATTATATAAAATATTAATGCTAAAGGGTGCTTTTTTAAAAGTTCTGTTATTGATTTCATACAGGTTACAACTGATTAATACAGTTGAATCATAAAAGTAACCCTTGTTCCTTTCGTCCCTTCGCCCCCCCCCGGAATATAATGGCGTTTCCTTCGGCCGGGCTTTCCGCTCATACTGCACAGGCCTTAATCACAGAGCCGGTATCCGCTTCAATCCCTAACGCATTTGCAACGCAGGGTCCTTTTCAAAATACCCTGCAGATCAGCTAAACTGAAATTGCTCAGCCTTCAGCCTCTTCTGTACTTCCTGTTTGTAATTTCGGCCGATGGGCAGCTCATGCCCGTTAATATCCAGGCGATACGAATAAAAAGAATCTATCTTGCCCAGGGCTACCAAAAACGAGCGGTGGATGCGTATAAATTTATGATCGGGCAGCATCTCTTCCAGCAGGCTTATCTTTTGCTTGCTCATGTAAGTTTGCTCTTTGGTAATTACCTTCACATAATCGCGCAGGCTTTCTACCCATAAAATATCGTTGATATTTATCTTAACGGTTTTACGCTCCACCTTCAGGTAAATAAATGCTTCGTGGTCGCCAACGGGTACTTCATGGGTAAACATACCCTTGCTTTTATTGTCATGTAATTGGTAAACCTTATCTATTGCGCGCATAAAACGTTCAAACGGGATGGGTTTCAGCAGGTAATCTATTGCGTTCAGCTCAAAACCCTCCAGGGCATACTCGCTGTAGGCGGTGGTAAATATTACTTTAGGCGGGTTTTTAAGGCTCTTTAACAGATCGGTACCTTTTATGCCCGGCATCTGGATATCTAAAAACATCAGGTCAACCGGCTTTTGCTGCAATAGTTGAAAAGCCTGTATGGCATCGCCGCATTTGCCAACCAGTTCCATCTCACTGAATTTAGCAAGATAGCCTTCTATAATTTCAATAGCGTAAGGCTCATCATCAACAATCAATACACGTGTTTTCATGCGGGTGCCAATTGTTTTAATAGTTGGGTTTGTTTGGCGGGTTGCACTACCGGCGATAGTTCCACATCCAGCACAATCAGGAAGGTCTCTTCCTCATCCATAATTTTTAAATAATGCCCGTCGGGATAAAGCAGGCTTAAGCGTTTTACCACATTACTTAAGCCTATATGCCCCGGCGATTCATCGCCTGAGGCTTTTTTCTGCGGGTTATTATTTGATACCTTAAGCTTAAACCAGTTATCTCTAACGGCAATATCAATATTAACCCAAACCTGGCCTGTGGTTTCGCTTGTACCATGCTTAAAGGCGTTTTCAATAAAGGGTAAAATAAGCAAAGGGGCAATCTGCCTATTCTTGAGGTTCCCGCTAATGTTAAAGTTGATGTCTATCCTGTCTTCGTAACGTAGTTTTTCCAGGTTAACGTACTGCTGCATCATAAATACCTCTTTTTCCAGCGGCACTTCATCCTTGCTGCACTCGTAAAGCATATACCGCAATATATCCGACAAGCCCAAAATCAGCTGTGGCGATTTTGGCGAATTGTTTAAACTTAACGCATAAAGGTTATTGAGTGTATTAAACAAAAAATGAGGATGGATCTGTGCCTTTAACGCGCTTAGTTCGGCCTCTAAAGCAGCCTGTTTACGCTCGTACCACATTTTAAAAAGCTTAATGGCCAGCACAAAGCCCATAATGAGATTGGTGCCTTTAAACGCGTTTACAAGCCCTACCGTATTAAATAAAGATTGAAAAAACGGCCCATTGTTGATGCTCAGGTAATCAGGATCGGTGATATGTTGTGTTTCTATCAGGTAGGGTATCACAAATATTAACCCGATTGAACGGCTGAGCAACATCGCTGCTACGGCAACAATCACCGATAACAAAATATACTGAATATACTTCCCCTTAAACAAATACACCGGTACTACCCAATAGGCAATTACATAGTAATAGGCAATCTGTACGGGCGAATAAAAAAGATTGTTCCTGAAAGAAACTGCCAAACTAACCTGCACCGAATAGATAACAGTTAATGCCAGCATTACAATCATCCAAAAAATGATGTGCTGCAACACCCGGGGTACATGCAGATCATAAACCTTAAACTTAACCGCGTTCATACTCACTAAAATACTGCTATTGTAACCAAAACATAACAGGCGCATCCCTTAAAATCGACAAACGGCAATCTTTTAATGACAGACTGCATTGTTACCGCCCCTTACGTTGTTATTTTCTATACAGACGTTTATGGCACCCCATAAGTTACCGTTTGTATGCCATTAGCCTGCATATATCGCTTAATATTTTTAATGGCTTAACACACTGATACTTTAGTGTTCATTATTAGCATAAACAATATGAAAAAAATCATCATAACAGTCATCATCGCTATTGCGATGTGCGCCACTAACAGTTATGCGCAAAGTTCACCTCCATCAAAACCTGTTATGTGGGTGGTAGAAGGCAGCGTTTACCAGCCCAAAATTAACACCGTGAAATTTTATGACGATAAATCGCAGCTTATTTACCAGGAAACTATTTATGGCAAACTGGATGTAAAGAAAAAGTATGTGTACGAAGCGCTTAACCAGGCCTGCGAAAAACTATACGCCCAACGCAGGGATTTAAAAAACTTAAACCTGCTAAGCATGGCCTTAAGCGTAAAGTAACAAAAAGAAGTTTTTTTTTAAAACAGTTAAGTGAAGGGAGAGCTTGCGCGAGGCAGGTTCTCCTATTTTTTTATTCAGCCGGTTCTATCCAGTTACCATCGCCTTTAATGATCCCGATCAGTTCATCAAGCGCATTAACGGAACTGATATTCTTCTTTACAGCCTGCTGCCCACGGTACAGGGTTACCTTATCAGTACCCGAGCCTACATAGCCATAATCGGCATCGGCCATTTCGCCGGGGCCATTTACTATACAACCCATAATGCCAATTTTAAGGCCTTTTAAATGGCTTGTACGGCTGCGGATCATCTGGGTGGTGACCATCAGATCGAACAACGTACGCCCGCAGCTTGGGCAGGAGATGTATTCTGTTTTTGAAATACGCGAACGGGTTGCCTGCAATATGCCAAAAGCGGTTGAAGTAATAACGCTGGTTGCTACCTGCGGTGCATCTATCCAGATACCGTCGCCAAAACCATCAACCAATAAAGCGCCAAGGTCGGTAGCTGCGTAAAGTTGTAGTTCGGTAGTTAGATCAACCTCTTGATTCTTGTCTCTTAATTCTTGATTCCCAAAATCGTAGTTTCTCTTCACTATCACCGGTACATCCAGCTCCATTTCCTGCAGTTTCAGGAAAAACGCGCGCTGATCGGCCATGCCGTGCAATTCATCCGTCTCTAACACAAAAACCAATGATCTGTCAAGCGGGATAAGACCGAATGCTTCTGTATCCAGGTCGGCATTTTTGACGCGCACCAGGTTCAGGGCCGATGTGCGGTCAACATCCGCCTGTATGTATTCATCCAAAGTAAATACCGGGTGGCAAAGGGTTTTGCTGGCCAGTTTTTGCCAGGTTGGGTAATGATACAATTGCTTCAGGTTACCCGGCAAGGTAAACGATGACAAACTATCGCCCAGGTAAACAAAATCAACCGATTGCTCGGCCATGTTGTATTTATCCAGCAATGCCGAGTACAGGTAACCGGCATCGTTCATCACGGCAGGGTCTTTCAGGTTGGCCCGGGATATGTCTACTACAACCCTTGGAACCATGTGCCCACCTATAAAGGCATTAGCTTCGTAGGTATCGCGCTTTTTGTATTCGTAAGGGGAGTGGTGCGGGTTCTGAGGATCGGGGTGCGATGATTGAGGTGCGGCAAGCGTGATATTTTCTTCTTCGCTCTTCGCTCCGGCCACTTCGCTCCTTTTCACATACCTGTTAACCAATGCAATTGCCACCGGTGCTTCGGCTTCGGGTTCTTCGGTAAGTGATACGCGTACCGTATCGCCCAGGCCATCTTCCAGTAAAGTGCCTATACCCACGGCAGATTTGATGCGGCCATCCTCGCCGTCGCCGGCTTCGGTTACGCCAAGGTGCAATGGGTAGTTCATCCCTTCGGCTACCATGGTTTGCACCAACAGGCGATAAGCCTGTACCATTACCTGTGGGTTACTGCTTTTCATGCTTACTACCAGGCTGTAGTAGCCCAAGGTTTCGCACATGCGGATAAACTCCATCGCGCTCTCTACCATGCCCTGCGGGGTATCGCCATAACGGCTCATGATGCGGTCGCTCAGCGAACCATGGTTGGTACCAATACGCATGGCAGTACCGTATTCTTTACAAATGTTTACCAGCGGGGTAAATTTCTGAAAGATGCGTTCCAGTTCGCCTTTGTACTCCAGGTCGGTGTACTCCAGTTGGTCGAATTTCTTTTTATCGGCATAATTGCCGGGGTTTACGCGTACTTTTTCAACAATACGGGCAGCCACCTCGGCGGCGTTTGGGGTAAAGTGTATATCGGCCACCAGCGGTACATTGTAGCCACGCTGGCGCAGTTGTTTCTTTATTTCGGCAAGGTTGTTTGCTTCCTTAATGCTGGGCGCGGTAATGCGCACATACTCGCAGCCGGCATCAACCATACGAATGGTTTGCTCAACCGTACCGATGGTATCCATGGTGTCGGTAGTGGTCATGCTTTGGATGCGGATAGGGTTATTACCGCCCATTGGTACATCGCCGATGGCAACCTCGCGTGTTACAAAACGCGAATAATCGGTTAGTGAATTACAGTAACGGCCTTGCAGCATTTTCACAGCATCAGCATTCATTTGCAGGGATGGAATTAATAAGATGCAAAAATACAGATTTTGTTGGAAAGGAAATTATTAATGGTGTTGATACCAGGTAAACTTAATAAGCTATATGCTTGTTGTATTGTAATATTGAAATTGTTAAATTTGAATATGGCAACTCAATTTATTACCAACGATAAAGGAGAGCGAACTTCTGTAATTATTCCCATTAATGAATATGAGGACATGCTGCACCAACATCATTTAAACCTTGAATTGACTGACGATTATAAAACCATGATCGACAAGATGCTTGCAGAAGAAGATGGCAATACAGAATATGTATCTGCAGAAAGCATCAAAAAAAAGTTCATGAATAAATGAGCAAGCCGCTTATTTACAGAAGGGAAGCAGAAACCGACCTTGATGATATTCAAGCTTACTACAACAAGATCTCACCTCAAATTACAGATAATTTTTTCATAGAATTTTTTGAAGCTCTTACTTTTATTGAACAGGAACCTAAATTATTCCAAATTAGATACCGCGGCATAAGAATTGCACCATTATACCGTTTTCCTTATGGCATTCATTATCTCGAAAAAGAAAATGAAGTAGTAATATTTAGAGTATTGCACACCAAACGATACTTCAAATAGCTATGTCAAAAACAAGTTTAAATATCCTTTTAACGGCATAATTGCCTATCTTGGGTATTACTAATACAATTACATGAAAAGAATTATCTGCCCCCTGCTTATACTCAGTATATTTCTATCGTGCAAAAGCAAAACCAACGACTCTGACCAGGATACAACCGGCACTGGTAAACCGCTTGATCAAAGCCAGGCGTTGATGCATCAGTTTAAACCGCTCATAAACGGTTTGTGGATCAAGAAAGACTATATCAAAAAAGTAAAGAAGAGTAAATCGCCGTTAGAAGCTGTTGATAACGGCACCGGGGTTACCATTATGTATATTGATACCGCCCAGCTTAAAGGCGACAGCATTACAGTACCGGTTGTTATAAATAACCACGAGGGCACTAATGTATCTTTAAACTTTCAGCCGGGTAAAAACACCACCACTGTTGAATTTGGTGATGATGAATTAAGTTACAAGATAAAAAATGGCGATACCACGCTCATTATTTATCATTACAACCCGCAAACAAAAGAGACAGCTACCGCCCAGTATATTAAGGCCATGCCTAATAAGCCAGCCGGTGGCTTGGCAGCAGGCATGAGTATGGCCATTAACAAAGCCATCCTATCGGGCAGGTATGAAGGCACCGATGCCACAGGTAAAAAACTAACCGCCCTATTTACCGACGATGGAAAAGTAAGCGGCTTGCCGGGCTTAACAACTTACTACGTACAAAACGACATGATAACCGATCCCGATCATAGCCATGACGAGATCATATTTAACCTGAACGGTAAAAATCAAAAAGCATACTCCTTTATTATCAATAAAAAAACGCTGAGCCTATACGATAATGCGGAGCAAATTAAATCAAACAAGCCATCCTATTCTTTAAAGCGCAAAAGGGATTAGTTTATTCCGCTTTATCCAGGTACTTGTAAATAGCGATCAGGTCTTCATCCCCATGCTCGGGAATGGCCGCTTCAAATGTTTTTAATGCGGCCTCACCTAAAGGTGTTGTCAAACCTATATCGCGCGATAGCTTAAGGTCTTTCACTATATTTTTAAGGCTGAAAGCCGCTGTAAAATTATCATTCACAATAGCATCACCTTTCAGCTTGGTATATGGGTTGGCAATAGCCGCATTACCTAACAGATTTAATAAAACCTCCGGCGCTATCCCATTATTTTTTGCCAGGATAATAGCCTCGGCAAGCCCTTGTGTGTAAAAGCTCAGCAGCGTGTTAATAGCCAGCTTTGCAGCATTCCCTGCACCAACAGCACCTATATTTACCGCTAATTTCCCTAATTTTTCAAGTATGGGTTTCACCTGTTCAAATACAGTAGCATCGCCGCCGGCCATAATAACCAGCTGGGCGGTTTCGGCTTGTTTAACACTGCCGGATACCGGGGCATCCATGTATTGCAGGTTTTTTGCCTGGCAAAGCGCCGCCATTTCTTTACTGACAGCCGGGGAAACAGTGCTCATATTGACGACTATTTTATGGCTTACATCAGCCTTAAATAGCCCATTTTCGCCTTCAAAAAGCTCGCGAATGGCTTTGTCATCAGTCACCATAATGATAACCACATCTGTTTGCGCTATCAGCTCTTTTGGGGCTGATGCGGTGGTGGCCCCCAGCGCTTTCAGTTCCGCTTCTTTATCTTTATGGCGGTTGTAAACCATTACCGCATAACCTGCCTTTAACAATTGCTGCGACATGGGGTTACCCATTAAGCCAAGGCCTATCCAGCCAATTTTTATTGTGTTGCTCATGATCTATTTAACGTTAATACCCTTAACAACGTTTTCGTCAAAATACTTTTTTACGAGCAGATTAATAAACCTTGTCAAATAGGTTTGGTTCAAAAATACGTTCGACCAGTTATCAAACCGCTGGCATTGTATACCCAGGTAAAAAAAATACATACATACACCCAGCATAGGTAATAGCATTTTTTCTTCGTCGCTTATTTTGGTGACGGATTCGTACCCGGCAAAAAAGTTTTTTAGTTTTTCATCGCGTTCGGCTTCAACCTTTTCGGTGCTGTGTAGTTGCAATATGTAGTAGGCCAGATCCAAACACTGCCAGCCGTTGCCGCAAAAATCAAAGTCGAATATGGTAATGTCGCCATTTTTGGTAATGTTAAGGTTATCGAACCAGATATCCATGTGTACCACACCCTGCCTTAACGTACCGGCGTCAGCTTTGGTCAGCTCATCCAATAAATATTTTTGTGTTGATGCCATCCATTGCATCTCATCGGTATCAGCCGGGAGGAATTGTTTTAACCGCTCAAACGAATCCTGCAGTAACACCTTTGGCGTGTAGCTAACCCGCTGCAATTGCAGGTTGTAAGTAACCTGGTGAATACGGGCCATAGTTTCGCCAATTTTGTAATGCAGGCCTGCAGAAAAGTTAAGATGTTTTTCGCCTTCGGCAAAGGAGAACAGCACGCCGAAACGATTACCCTCGGGCGCGTTCAACTGCTGTATATCATCACAGGCGGCATCTTTTATGGGGTATGATACCGGCACATGGTTATCGCGCAGCAAATTCAACAATCTTAGCTCTTCTGCTATTTCTGTTTGGGTGCGCCAGTTTAAACTATAGAGCCTGAACACAAATTTGCTATCGCCATCGGTTATCAAATAACTATGGTTGATGCCGGTTTTTAACAGCTTACAGGTTGCAGCAGCGCTAAACCCATACTTATCCTGCAAAAATAAACCAACGTGCGTTGCAGAAAGGATTGAACTGGTAACAGGGAAATTTTGCATGATAAAAAGTTTGGGGGCTACAAAGAAACAAAAAAACGCCATTGCTTAAAGCAATGGCGTTAGTATAAATTATCAATTCTACGTTTACACCGCGTCAGACAACGAACTGAATGTAAAGTCCCTGATCTTCATTGGCGGGATCAGGTAGCTGCGGTAGCTTTCTACGCTGATGCTGCGTTCCTGTTTGCCAAGGGCCTCCAGGTTGTTCAGCATAATTACCGGGCTCTCGTTAAACCTGAAGTTTTTCACCGGGAACATGATCTTACCGTTCTCTATATAAAACGTACCATCGCGGGTAAGGCCCGTTAACAGTAACGATTGCGGATCAACCATACGGATGTACCACAACCTGGAAACCAGTATACCTTTTTCAGTACCTTTTATCAGTTCCTCAAGGGTTTGCGTGCCGCCATCCATAATAATATTGCTTGGGCCGGGTACAGGTTTTACACCTTTCTTATCCGCCCAGTAGCGCGAGTACGAAAGATTTTTCACCACTCCGTTTTCTATCCAGCTGGTTCTTTCGCGTGGCAAACCATCACCACCCCAGGTAGAACCTGGCAGGTCGGGGTTGAACGGATCTGAGTAGATATTCACTTTCGGGTCCATCAGTTGCTCGCCCAAACGGGTGCCGCCGCCTTTTTTACTCAAAAAGCTGCGTCCTTCTTCCGCGCTGCGCGCATCAAAACGGAACATATTTTCCAGCATGTAGGTAGCCGCAACAGGCTCCAGTATCACGGTATATTTACCCGGCTCAATTGCTTTTGCACCTTTAGAAGCATTGGCTTTCATGGTGGCAACCCTTGTTGCCGATGCTGTATCCAGTTTTGATACATCGGTAAACCCACGTGCAGCATAGCCGGATATTGTACCTCCAGCATCACGTGTAGTTACCGAAAAGGTAACATCGCTGCTTTTATTGTAGGCAAACAACCCTTTCGAATTCATTACCGCGTTAAAGCCGCTTGAGTTTTCTAAAAAGCCAGCTGCAAATAAGTTGGCATCTTTAGTAACCTGTAAGCTTTTACCAACCATTTCGGCCCGGCTTTCGGGTGTCATGGCGGCTGTATTGGCATTAAAGGTTATCGATTCTTTAAATTCGCTTGGGCCAAGCATTGGCATGTATTCGGGGTTTTGGGGCGCAAATTGCGCCAGTTCTTCCGAGCGGCGTACAACGCGCTCTAAAGCGGCATCGTCAAACTCATCAATAGTGGCCGAGCCAGCCTTTTTACCATAAACAGATGTTACTGCTAAAGCCGTAGTGCTTACATCGCCCGCGGTAGAAACCGCATTAAGCGCGTACCTGATATTGCCGCCTTCGTTTCCGAAAAGGCTCACTTCGCACTCATCGGCCTTTGAATAGCTAAGCACTTTCTTTAATAAAGCTTGTGCTTGTTCTTTTGTATATAAAGCCATAGTTATCCGATCTTTCTTTTTGTGTTGATTACATTAACACCGTTAAACCTTGTTGTTGACGACCCGTGCGATACCGCGCTGCTTTGGCTTGGCTGGCCCTTACCATCGTTGAACGATCCGCCTAAACGGTAATCGTCTTTATCGCAAACTGCTGCGCATGAGTTCCAGAACTCCTGGGTATTGGCCTGGTAAGCCACATCGTTTAGCATACCGGCAATTTTACCATCTTTTATCTCGTAAAACAGCTGCCCGCCAAACTGGAAGTTATAACGTTGCTGATCGATAGAGAAAGAGCCGTCGCCAATAATGTAGATCCCCTTCTCAACATTCTTGATCATGTTATCTACACTCAGCGGGGTTTTGCCCGGTTGTAACGATACGTTTGGCATTCGCTGGAATTGTACATCCTGCCAGCTTTGCGCATAGCAGCAGCCCTGAGACTCTTTTAAACCGATGATGTGCGCCTGGTCGCGGATGGCCTGGTAGTTTACCAGCGTACCATCTTTAATAATATCCCATTTTTTAGTACCTACACCTTCATCGTCATATCCAACAGCACCAAGCGAACCAACTTCGGTTTTATCGCCGGTTACATTTACGTTTTTGCTGCCGAAATTAAACTTGCCCGATTTCCATTTATCCAGTGTTAAGAAACTGGTACCGGCATAGTTGGCTTCGTAGCCCAAAACGCGGTCAAGCTCAGTTGGGTGGCCAACAGATTCGTGAATGGTTAACCACAGGTGGCTTGGATCAAGCACCAGGTCATATTTACCCGGATCTACCGATTTGGCGGTTATTTTTTCTGCCGCTTGTTTGGTGGCAAACTTCATATCCTCCAGCATATCGTAACGCTTTTTGTAACGAGGCGTTATACCGGCTATAGTTTCGGATGCCATTGGCGTTAGATATTCATACCCCATACCAACCGGCGAGCTTATAGAACGGCGGGTTTGGAAAGAGTTTGAAGCCGAATCAATTTTTGTAACCGTAAATGATGGGAAAAGGCGGTGAATATCCTGGTCAATGTATGAACCATCGGTAGATGCAAAGTACTTTTGCTCGTTCACCGCAAATATCATCGAGTTTACAAAGTTGGCCCCTCCGCTTACAGCCGCTGCGTTAGCGCCAAGCAACAGGTCAACTTTTTCTTTAATAGGCACTTCAAAGGCACTTTTTTCTATCGGGGTTTTCCAGCTTACCTCGCCGTAACCCTTTTGTGGTGCAAGCTGTACCGGCGCGCTGCCCAGTTTGGCATTAGCTTTTGCCACGGCTACTGCGCGTTTGGCAACTTTAGCAATCCCTTCCTTGGTTACATCGTTAGTAGCGGCAAAGCCCCAGCAGCCATCCGCAATTACGCGGATCCCTACGCCATACGATTCGGTATTGGCCACATTTTGCACCCGGTTTTCGCGGGTAATAACAAACTGGTTAAGGTAGCGGCCTATACGCACATCGGCATAGCTGGCACCTGCAGATTTGGCGGCATTAAGCCCCGCATCTGCCAACTGTTTTTTTATGCGCACATCAACGCTTTCAAGCGCCTGCTGCACATCAATGTTTTTACCGAAACTGTTTAATGACGGGAGCACCATGGCCCCGGCACCAACACCGGTTAAAAAAATAAAGTCTCGTCTTCTCAAGGTGTATCCTCCAATTGTTTTAGCCCCACCCTGAAGGGCGGAACGGTGTATGTTATGATAACTTAGTTTCTATCCACAAGAAAGTAGATGCTGCCAGCAGCAGGATATAAAAATATATTTTTGGTATAGCAATGCCAACTTTTTGCTGTATTTGTTTTGTTACAATTTGGCTGTTTAGGTGCAGCTTTGCATATTTTTTTGTAGCGGCTGTTTTTTCTGCAGATTGCAGGGTTTGCCAGTTGTTTTGAGCATAGGCAAACCAGTTGCCGGGCTTTTCGCCCTGCTTTAAATTTTGCCACCCGGCAACCGAAGAGCGGTACGTTACCGCCCATTCAAAAGGCACACCGGCATTTTGCACCGGGGCCACCAATTCGTTATTGATGGCGATAGGCGATAAGTTACTTTGCGATACCTGCAGTGTTACAGGCTGGTTATTTACCGGCAGCGATGAAAATTGGATCTCATCGCTCATGTCGTCGCTTTTGCGTGCGGCCTTGTTGATCAGGGCAGACCACAGGGCTGTATAATCCTGCTTATTACCGCCCAGCATCCAGCTAAAGGTATTATTGAGTGTTGTAAAAACAATTTTGCCCGAGCCGTATAGGGCGCTGCCCGCCAGTACGCGGTCTTTTGTTTTTACCAGCGGTTGTGTACCGTTCTGGTAAATTAAATGTGCCGAACCATAGGCCAGTTTACCAGAGCCGCTTTTGTTACCGTTAATGATCAATGCTGCGGGGGCAGGCTCCTTGCCCGAAGGCCTGTCTACCGGGAACTGCCTTTGCAGCCATGATGTTTTACCGGCAGTATCGGCCCTTACAATAAGGCCCAGGCCTTTATCGGCAACCTGCTGTTTCAGCACATCGCTTTCGGCATTGGTTAAAGTGCTTAAAACCGACAGATCGCCAATAAGCACATCAAATTTATCGAGTGTTTGCGCACTTAGCTTATCTAAACTAAACTGACCGATGTTGATGTATTCGCTGTTATATTTCCCTTTGCTGATAGCCGAGCGTAAGGCAACCGAATACCCGTTTTCGCTCAGCCAGTTCTTTAAAAATTTGCTTTCAAAATCAGGCGAGGCCGATAACATTAATATTTTTAACGGTCTTACAGGCGCTACCTGCACTGGCAGGGTGCCTTGCAAAGTGGTATCGGCTTTTAAGGTAAATGCTATTTTACCCGTAGCTTTTGGTGTGGTGCTTAATTCAAATGCCGTTTGTGAATTTGGCGGCAGGGTAACGGAATCCAGCCCGGTATTTAATCCGGTTAAAACCAACTTTATTTTTTGTGCCGATGTATTATTGTATAAACCCTGCACATGCAATGCCTCGCCGGCTTTTAACTTATCATTCCAGCTAATGCTGCTTACCCCGGCGGGTATTTTTGCAGCATGAAAGGTAACCGGCAGGCTATCCAGTTGTGATAACTCGTCTTTGCTTAAACCATTACCATAAATATCTAATGCCCCGGCATTGCTCAATTCATCAGGCCCGCCAATGAGTTTTACTTTTGGATAAGCCTTTTTGATGGCCCCATCCATAGTTACCGTAGCGGTATCAATACCATTTGGCAAACTATCGGCATCAAAACCTGCGGTAAGTAAAATGGTATTATGCAAACCTGTTTTAGTAACCGTACTATTATATTTTACAGGTAGTATGATACAAGCCAGGGCCACTACCGCAATAATAGCCGCTACAATACGCAACAGCAAAAAGCGCTTATTGGCACGCCGGTACTCCAGCCATCCGAATAAAACCGCCATGAAAACGCAAAGCGCATAAACAATATATATCCAACTGCCCTGCATCATCTGTTAGCCTGCTTTAAGTTTTTATAATACTGTTTAGATAAGCCCATATCTGCCGTGCTGGCACCAGATGACGGCATATTTTTTAATGTAACTAATGTTCGCTGCAATGCCCGCTCTACCAGGTCTATATCTGTGCTGTTTGCCCGGGTAGCCGATAATATCCTGCGCATGGCTTTCAACGCGGGCAAATAAACGCCCGGCTGCGCCGATGCCTTTGAGCCCAATTGCTGGTTGGCCAATTGCAATACACGATTATCCGAAGCGCTTAGCACCGGGTTGGTTTTTAAGCCTTCTAACACATTAACCGCTTTTTTCAAAGCGTCCATCTGGTCGGCAACAGCTTTAATATCTTGTTTGTTGATGGGTTGGACGATCTTATCCAACTCGCCGCTTAAGCGTTTCTCCTGTTTTAAAGGCGGCGGGTTGTAAGCGGTTTTGGCTACAAACGCCCTTGATTTTTGCTGCAGGTCCTTCAGTAACCGCAAAGCCTTATAGGCAAAAGGCAATGCCGCCTGCGGTTTGTAAAGGCGTAGTTGTAATTCGGCCTTCCACATTTCGGTAAGGGTGGCTTTTAGCTGAGCTTTTATGGCCGGTTCAAAAAAGCCTGCGTCTTCGGCGTTATCATGGTCGTCGGTATATTCTTTTAATATTTTGGTGGCGTTGCTAAAATCAGCAGGATCTGCCGGGTCGTTATTTGGCACACCGATAGCGTCTTCGCCTTCCTCTCCTAAAAACTTACCGTAACGCAGGCGTAATAATTTCTGGTCTATCCCAAGGTTATTGCTGCGGTTATTAAACTTCTCAACGCTGATGGTATCCTTTTCTTTAAGTAATTGTTCTGCATCAATAATGATCTGCCGCTCGCTCCTGAAAAATTCCGGTTTAAGGTTTACACCATTAATGATGCCGTTCATGCTCAGCAGTTCGGCGGTATCCTGCACACTTACGGTGTACACATCGGTGCGGCTTAATTGTTTGTGCGTATCCTGCGCCTGTACGTAAAAGTAAAGTTCATCGCCGGGCTCTACATTTAAAGCCGGCAGCTGGATTAGTTTCTGCACATCATACTGCGCGTTATGCGCGCCAAAGCCCTGCGAAAAATTCAGCTTATACTCCTTAAACTTTACGCCCTCGCCTTTGCCCTTTGCAACCGTAGCCATGATCACGGCATCGTTAATACCATAATCATCATTCAATGTGGCGTTAATGGTAACCCTGGGCGCTTCGCCGGCATCAATATAGGTGTATTGCTTGGGTGTTTTAATATGGATTACGGGCGCGTTATCCTTAACCACCTGCACGTAATACAAATCGGATAGTTTCCCATCAATACTTACCTGGTAAAAACCGGGGCTTGTAATAGGTTTGGCAACATACCAGGTTGTGCCATTGTCTTTTCCTTTTAAATCAACGCGTTCTTTATCGTTAAATAGCAGGTATGCCTTTTTAATGGCTACGTTGGTTTTGATATGCCATTCGGCCAATGCCCCTTCCTCTGCCGAGAGGTTAAACTTATCCTGCTCGCGCTTGCCCTTGCCCGTATAAGCCGGCGGGGTGATGCTTACATTTACGCTGCTTATCTGCGGTAAAACCTTTTCGGCTACTTTGGGCATCGGCGCGCATTCGGCAACGGGGCGGTTGTTCCCGTAAAAAATGCGCTCGATATGGAAGATCTTGCCCAGCGCCCATATAAATGCCGTAGCCACAATAAGTGAGAAAAAAGCCACCACCAAACGTTTGGCAAACGGCTTATGCGATATTTTAAGATCAGTTAAAACAGCCTCCGTTTTTGAGGAAGCGATAACCTGCAAGGGGTTCAGCTCGGCGGCGGGCAGTAACAACAAGTGGCTGCTTTCCTGCAATTCGGGGTATTCCTTGTTTAAAAAAGCGGCTATTTTTTGCCCGCTCATTTGCCATGGCCGGTTGATGGCCAATAAAACAATAAGCGCTGCGGGGAAAACAATTATCCCCCATAATACAGATGGCGAAAGCAAATAATAAACAATAGCGCCAATGTACAATGCGGCATAAATGGATAGCAGCACATCCTCAAGCACGTGGTAAACTATCCAGCGGCGGCGAAGGCCTTGTATTTTATGTAATCCGCGCTGCTCAGCCATTGTTTGTTGATTTTTTGTGAGACAAAATGCGTTCGGCAATAAATAAAAGTACCACCAGCAACCAAAAATATTTGGACAGATCGGCTTGTTGGTTTGTTTTAAACGATGGCTGCGGCATGGATGGTGAAAGTATTTCCGGCTGCAACTGGTGGTTACTAAGAATACGGCGCTCGTGGCCTTTTGGTTGGCTTTGGCCTTTATCCAATAGCAGTTTCAACATCAGCTTAGGGAAATCATCACTCCAGACCAGATCGTTCCACAAAGGATTAAAACGGCTGTAAAAATGATAGGTATTACCATTCAACCCTAAAACCTGCTTGCCAAACCCGTCTTGCCATACAGCTTCCTGCGCATCTGGTGCATTAACCATTTTTGCCAAAGCAATATGCCCCGGATCAATCCATGAGGTTACCTCTGTTACTTTACCACCTTCGTATTGGAAAATATTTTTGCTGTTTTTTAACAGATCTGATTTCAGCGGCTGTTCTGACAACCAAAATAGCCAGCTTTGCCCGGCAGGGATCTGTTCAGGCGAACTATACTCTTTTATAACCGACTTCCGCCCCATAAAATCAACCGAGGCAGATAAGGCGGCTTTGAGGTAGCCGGCATCAAGCTGGTGTTTGTCGGTGTAAATAGCAATGCGCAGGGCAGCTGTATCCACCGGTACCGATTGCGCCGTATTTTTAAGGTTAACTAATGGCTGCCCATTTTGCACGTTAACAGTTACATCATTATTCCCGCTGCCTTGTATGGTTTGCGTGATAAAATATGTTGCAGATGGCGTGCTGTTACCAATTGTTACTTTAATAGCACCGTTGTTGGTGATAAACGCCCGGTCTATCCATTTGGCAACAGAATCTTTTGCGGTATAGGTTTGCCAATGCAGGGCTTTCAGTTTTACCACGGGTTTACTCCCTTTAAAATGATCGATGCCGTTTTGGGTGAACAGGTAAAAAGAAGCATCGCCAACCTGGCTTTCAAGTTGTTTTACCAGCCCCCAATAATTGGTATTTGTGGCCGTATCTTTTAAGGACGGATCGGCCAGGATGGTTTTCAGATCCTGCTTTGCAAAACCTTTATTAAAATAATGGAACTCGTACCCCGCCTTGTCAAGCGAATCTATCGCGGGCTTAAATTGTTGATACGTTTCTTTAAATATCTCCTGCGGGATAAGCACCCAACCTTTCTTTTGGGCAGTTACATACTTTTGCCAAACAGGTGCGGCCAGTAACATGGCAATTAACACCAATAACAGGCACCGCAATATCAATAATAAAATATCCAGTAGCTTAAAGCTGCGTTTGGTACTTTTTGATGCCTCGGTAATAAGCGAGATACTGCCCACCTTAAGCGTTTTGCCAGGCCTTATATTCCACAGGTGGATAATAACCGGGATACTGAGAGCCGCCAGCGCGAAGAACCATATGGGGTTTAAAAACTGCATGCCTACCTTGCCCCCTTTTTACGCTGTACCAAAAAATCGCGCAGGGCTTCGTCAAGCGGCTGCGAGGTGCTTATCATACGGTAGGCAATGCGTTTAGCCAAAAGTTCGCTACGGATAGCAGCCTGGTGCTCCTGCAATTTTTCGTTGTAAGCATCTTTTGCCCGCTGGGTGTTTACCTGTATGGTTTCGCCGGTTTCCAGGTCTTCCAGTGTCGAAAAGCCTTTAAAATCAAAATCAAGCTCGTTTTGCCCCATCAGTTGAAACACAATGATCTCGTGTTTCAGCGCCGCTAAAGAATTGAGCAGCGCGTTTATTTCACCATTGGCCTGGTACATATCGGTTATAAAAACCAGCAGTTCCTTACGGCCAGCCCCGGCAAACAACTCTTTATAATGGATGGGTTTGGTAAATGTACCGGCAGGGTCAACCTGCTGCAGGTGGTAATACAACCTCTGCAAATGCTGCGGATCGGGTTTGGATGGGATAGAGAACAATTCGCCATCCTTAAATATGTTCAGCGCTACCGAATCGCCCTGCAAATTGGCCAGGTATGCCAATGAAGCGGTTAGCGCTTTGGCATATTCTATTTTTTTGATACCATTATCATCGTGGTTCATCGATGCGCTGGCATCTACCAAAAACCTGATGGAGATACTGGTTTCTATCTCAGATTCGCGGATATAATACCTGTCGCTGCGGGCAAACATGCGCCAGTCAAGCCAGCGCAGGTCGTCGCCCGGCTGGTAGCTACGGTACTGGCTAAATTCAAGCCCCGGGCCTTTTACGGTGCTTTTGTTAAACCCATTCATAAAGCCATCAATAACCGTTTTCGCCAGCAATGGCAAATCCTTAATGGTCATTAATACTTTAGGGTTGAGCACGGTTTGATTTTAGATGTTAGCTATACGATTTTAGATATATACTTAGCCCCCTCTTACTTTGGAGGGGATAGGTTGAAGCTATAAGTTGCCCTTACGTTCCACAACCTTTATCAACTCCCCGGTCACCCTGTCAGAGTTGATGCCTTCGGCCTCGGCCTTAAAGTTCATCAGTATACGGTGCCTTAAAACGGCAGGTGCCATGGCGTGGATATCTTCCATTAAAACAGCATACCGTCCTTTAAGTAAGGCACGGGCTTTTGCAGTAAGTATTAATGCCTGCCCTGCGCGCGGGCCAGCGCCCCAGCGTACCCATTCCTTTACATAATTTACGGTGGTGGTATCAGGCCGGGTAGCGCGGATCATTTCGCTTACGTAACGGGTCAGGTCCTCGTTTATGGTTACCTGCCTTACCAGCGCTTGTGCCTGTATAATTTCTTCGGCTGTAATAACCGCTGTTACTTCAGCACCTTTTTTACCGGTGGTGCGGTTTAATATTGCAAACTCTTCTTCGGGGGTTGGGTAGCCAATTTTTATCAGCAGTAAAAACCTGTCGAGCTGTGCCTCGGGTAATGGATAAGTACCGGCCTGCTCAATAGGGTTTTGTGTAGCCAGGATAAAGAAGGGTTTATCAAGCGGGTAAGTTTGCCCGCCGTAGGTAACCTCAAACTCCTGCATGGCCTCTAAAAGGGCCGATTGCGTTTTGGGTGGTGTACGGTTTATCTCATCGGCCAAAATAATATTGGCAAACAAAGGGCCTTTGTTAAACTTAAAAAAGCGCTTACCGGTGGCATGGTCTTCTTCCAGTATCTCGGTGCCTATGATATCCGTCGGCATCAGATCGGGCGTAAACTGAATACGCCTGAACGCCAGGTGCAACGCCTGCGACATGGTTTTAACGATCAGTGTTTTCGCCAGCCCGGGTACTCCTTCCAGCAGGCAATGGCCGCCGGCTAAAAAGGCAACCAACAATTCATCAAGTATGGCATCCTGCCCTACAATTACCTTTTGTATCTCGTTTTTTAACTGCGGTAATTTCTCAAGCAGGGCTTTTATATTTTTTTCGGTCAGTTCCAATGTATTATATATTTATAGTTTCCTATCTACGCTCCGTTTACCCATCCCCATCCCAACAAAAGCCCTGATTCACTTGTCGGCTTCACTGTGCGGAAAGATGATTTTGCTTTTCTTCTCACCCTCTCCCAATAATTTATAGTGACGGAGGCGAGTTAAATTGCAACCAAATAAACGTATACCCAATCCCCTCACAAGATATTACGCTTTTAACTAAAAACCATGCTTTCTTATCAAAAACACAACAAAGTATCCAAATTTTTACAACTTGTTAAGTTTTTTAATTGAGGCGGGCCATAATTTTGTTTTAATTTTAGGGTTTTAGGAACAGATGGCATACGGGCAAAAATTCACTTTTACAAGATTAAGTTACCATAGCGGCGACTGGGATACAGACCAGCGCATGCCCTCAAATATCCTCAACTCCCTGCTGGAGTACACTACCATCCCTATTGACGAGCACGAAAAAGTTATTCCGCTAAGCAGCGACGATATTTTCAACTACCCCTTTTGTTACCTGAGCGGCCATAAACTGGTGCAGTTTGATGCCAAAGAAAAAGCCAACTTTAAAAGTTATGTGCAAAACGGCGGCTTTGTATTTGTTGACGATTGCAACCACGATATTGACGGGCTTTTCGCAAAATCATTTGAGGCACAGATGGCAGCTTTGTTTGGGCCAGCGGCCATGAAGAAGATCCCGAACAACCATAAGCTGTACAGCGCTTTCTTTAAATTTGAAAAAGGGCCGCCCACTACTTCATTTGAACTAAACGGCTGGGGCGACGACCTGATACACGATTACCTTAAAGCAATTGAAATTAACGGCCGCATTGGGGTTTTATACAGCAGTAAAGACTACGGCTGCGAATGGGATTACGATTTCCGCAACAAACGTTTCCTGGCCGAGGACAATACCAAATTCGGCGTGAATATTATTGTTTACGCCATGAATTCGTAACGCACAATCATACAATAAGCACTATATTTATCGGGATTTAAAATTTACATGGCAGACGGTTACTATATATCAAAAAACGAAGAAGAACAAGGCCCTTTTACACAAGAAGAGGTGATGCAGATGCACCTGGATGCAGATACCATGGTACTATCACCACTTGCGGAAGATTGGGAGCGGGCATCAGACCTGCCCGAATTTTTCCATTATTTTGAAGCAAGAGGCTTTTACTTCCCTACCGAGGATAACCTGGCCGGTTTTGGCTGGAGGCTGCTCGCCTACGTTGCCGACTCGCTCATTATGTCGTACCCGATATCGTTTTTCAGGCCGGAAAATTTTGCAGCGGTTTATAACAGGGCCGTCACCAACGCCGCAACGGTTGATGATTTGGTGGTTTTGCTGAAATTTAACCTGGTTAGCTTTTTATTGGTAGTGGTTTACCACGCCATTTGCGAGTTTTCGCCATTGCAGGGCAGTTTGGGTAAAAAAATGTTCCAGCTGGTAGTGGTTGATGCCGAGGGCCGCAGGCTTAGTTTTGTGAGGGCTTTATTACGCAACCTGGGCAAATTTGTATCGGGCCTGGTTATATTGATAGGCTACCTTGCCGTACTGTGGGACGACCGCAAACAGGCCTGGCACGACAAATGGGCAAACGCTTTTGTGCTGATACGTAATCGGTAGTGAGTGGAGAATAAGTGGGTGGAGAATGGTTAGTGTGCAAGCCCCCAATTTGCCATAGTGTTCACGTTCACTGCCGTGAACACCTGCAATATCCATGAACGTACTGAAAATCAGATGTTTGATAAATTACATACTGACAATATAGTGCCACCACGGGTTTTAATAAAATTTATACTTCCGGATATTGCCTTGAAACGGCATCAAACGATTTAATTTACTTTAAAACGCCCGTGGGCACACGTGCGGCAGCGGAGTTGTATTAAAAAATCTTCTCTTGTAACAACCTGCCTGTTGTAAGCGTCTGATTTATATGAACGCCTGCTGCCTTTCTATCCAGGATTGCCATGCTAAACTCGCCATGAAGGGTTGGGCAATAGCTATACCGCCCTCTCCCTCTTAAACCCGATAGCAGCGGATACCGGCCATGTGCCTAAGGCTTGCAGGCGTATAGCGTATAGCGGGGCTGCCGTAACCAAAGCAATACAACACTTGTTTTTCATTACCATTATTCACTATATTTAGGCAATTAATCATACTCACTTTGAAAAGAAAAGATTTCCTTTACCTTACGGGCATGGGCATAAGTGCTTCCATGCTTAGCCAGTTTACGGCGCTTGGTTCGCCGGTTGTAGCAGGCACGCGTATGCGGGATGTTGATGTAACCATTAAAAAACGGATGAGCGATGTAGCCCTTAACGCTGCACGCGCAAAAGGCGCTACCTATACCGATGTACGCCTGGGCCGTTACCTTAATGAGTTTGTAGTAACCCGCGACAAAAACATCGAAAACATTGTAGATACCGAGTCTTACGGGATGGGTATCCGCGTTATTGCAAATGGCTGCTGGGGCTTTGCCGCAACAGATAAGCTTGATAACGACAGCATTGCACGCGCTGCCGAACTTGCCGTAGCCATAGCCAAAGAAAACTCGCGCATACAAGCCGAACCGGTGCAGCTTGCACCACAAAAAGGTTACGGCGAAGTAAGCTGGAAAACACCTATAGAGCGTAATGCTTTTGAGGTACCAATGAAAGAAAAAACCGACCTGTTACTGTCTGTTAACGATGCTGCCTTTAAAAACGGCGCTAACTACGTTAACTCGGTACTGTTTATGGTGAACGAGCAAAAATACTTTGCATCTACAGATGGTTCATACATTGACCAGGACATTCACCGCATATGGCCGGTATTTGGTGTTACCAAAATTGACGAGAAAAGCGGCAAGTTTGAAACCCGCGCTTCGTTAAGCGCACCACGCGGCATGGGGTATGAATACCTGATGCCACGCGAAAGCGACAAAATAAAAAGCCAGACCACGCTTTACCGCAACCGTTACGATATGCTGGAAGATGCCGGCGCTGCTGCATTGCAAGCCGCCGAGAAACTAAAGGCAAAATCTGTTGAGCCGGGTAAATACGACCTGGTGCTTGACCCAAGCCACCTGTGGTTAACCATCCACGAGTCTGTTGGCCACCCATCAGAACTTGACCGTGTGCTGGGCTATGAGGCTAACTTTGCCGGTACCAGTTTCCTTACTTTAGATAAGTGGAAAACAGGCAAGTTTAACTTTGGCAGCAAAAATGTAAATATTGTAGCCGATAAAACGCAGGTAGGTTCGCTTGGTGCTGTAGGTTATGATGATGAAGGCGTTGGTACCAAAAAATGGGATATTATTAAAGATGGTATACTGGTAAATTACCAGGCCATTCGCGACCAGGCGCACATCATCGGCTTAAAAGAGTCGCAAGGATGCTGCTACTCACAAAGCTGGCGCGATGTACAATTCCAGCGTATGCCAAACATATCGCTGCAACCGGGTAAGGAAAAACTTTCTCCGGCGGATATGATCAAAAATGTGGAGAAAGGTATCTACATCATCGGCGACAGTTCCTTCTCTATCGATCAGCAACGTTATAACTTCCAGTTTAGCGGGCAGCTTTATTATGAGATAAAAGAGGGCAAGGTAGTAGGCATGTTAAATGATGTGGCTTACCAGGCCAATACCCAGGAGTTCTGGAACTCATGCGCAGCAGTTTGTGATAAAGACGATTACCGTTTAGGCGGTTCGTTCTTTGACGGTAAGGGCCAGCCTATGCAATCAAGCGCGGTATCACATGGTTCATCAACAGCCCGTTTTAACGGGGTTAACGTAATTAACACAGCAAGAAAAATTTAAACATATGGCTATTTTAACTGAAGATGAATGCCGCGCTATCATGAAGAAAGCGCTCAGCTATTCAAAGGCCGACGAATGCGAAATAAACCTGAACGGATCTGACTCGGCTAATATAAGGTACGCCCGCAACTCGGTATCAACAAGTGGTGCTATAAGCAGCACCAGCATGGCCATATCATCGGCATTTGGTAAAAAACTGGGTGTTATAACCCTGAATGATTACTCTGATGAAGCGATTGCTGCTGCTGTAAAGAAATCGGAAGAGCTGGCACAGCTGGCACCCGAAAACCCGGAATATATGCCAATGCTTGGCCCGCAAACATACGGACCATCCGGCCAAACCTTTGTACCTGCAACAGCGGCTTTAACGCCGGCACAGCGTACCACTATGGTTGCCGATAGCCTGCAAATTTCAAAGGATAACAAGCTTACTGCCGCAGGCTTTTTAGAAAGCGGTGCGGGTTTCAGCGCGATGATGAACTCGAAAGGTTTGTTTGCATACAATAAGGCTACCGATATTAACTTCTCGGTAACTTTGCGTACTGCTGATGGTACGGGATCTGGCTATGCTACTAAAGATTATAATGATGTTGCCAAAATGGACGCTGTTAGCTTTACCAAAAGGGCCGCGTTAAAAGCAACCGGATCAAACGGCGCTAAAGCTATTGAGCCCGGTAAATACACCGTTATATTAGAGCCTGCAGCCGGCATTGTATTGCTTGAACAGTTATACGGCAGCCTTGACGCGCGTAGCGCCGACGAAGGTCGCAGCTTTTTAAGCAAACCAGGCGGTAAAACCCGCCTTGGCGAAAAACTGGTTGACGAACGGGTGAACATCTATTCGGACCCTACCCACCCCGATCTTCCTGCAAGTTCATGGTCTGGCGATGGCCAGCCGCTGGGCAAAATGAGCTGGATTGAAAAAGGCGTTGTTAAAAATTTCAGCTACTCGCGCTATTGGGCGCAAAAGAAAGGTGTAAAACCTGTTCCCGGCCCTGCTAACATTATTATGGAAGGCGGCACCCAAAGTTTAGAGGACCTGATAAAAGGCACCGAAAAAGGCATATTGGTAACCCGCTTATGGTACATACGCCCGGTTGACCCGCAAACGCTATTGTACACCGGCCTAACCCGCGATGGTACTTTTTATATAGAGAACGGACAGATCAAGTTCCCTATAAAAAACCTGAGGTTTAACGAGAGCCCGGTTATTATGCTGAACAACCTGGATGCGCTTGGTAAACAGGAACGCACTGTAAGCGGCGAAAGCACCCAAAGCGCCCTGATACCACCAATGCGTATAAGGGACTTTACGTTTAGCTCATTATCTGACGCTGTTTAATCAGTTTGCAGTAAGTGGTTTGCAGTTTGCAAGTCTTAATAAAAAAAAGCGTTGAGTTTTACTCAACGCTTTTTTTTATTCCCCCCCCAGGCGTCATTGCGAGGAGCGTAGCGACGTGGCAATCTTCGACATGCTTGTAGGCGACTTTCTATCGAAGATTGCCACGCTACGCTCGCAATGACGGGATTTTAACTATTCTCTAAAGGTTAAACGTAACCTTAGCCAGTAAAAACCTACCCGGTATGGTGTATGAGCTGTTGGTAAACGTATTACCCGACAGGTACAGCGCACTATACGTTTTGGTGTTGAACAGGTTTTGCGCACTTACCTCCAGATCGGCCTTTACCTTGGTGAACCTGTAGCGCATGGATGCATCTGCAAAAACATATTTCAGATCATTAGCCTGCTGCTGATGGGTGTAGTAATGATCGGCAGAGGCACTTAAATACAGGTTGCCCAGGGGGTTATAATTGAGCACCCCCTGTTGGATAAGCCGCTCGAATTTATTTTTTTGCGCTACCGCGGATGAACTGCTTGTTGTTTGGGTGTAATTGGCTTTATAGCTAAAATTCACCTTATCGCTCACCTTGGTGTCCGCACCCACACTATACACGGTTGAAACGGTATTATAAGGCAGGATAATATTGTTCTGAATTTGGTTTAGCTTGGTAGTTTGTACCGATATACCTGCGCTAAGCGTAGTACGCAGGCTAAAGGCATACTTGCTGATGTAGCCGCTCCCCATCCACGAGTCCATATTATTATCAAATGGCAGCACAATGCGCTGCTGTATATTATTGGTTAATATACTGGATGCGATGTTATTGGCGTTCATGTGCGTATACCCCGCGTTCACACTAAAAAAGAATAATGTAATGGCCTTACGGTAATTAAAGCCCAGGTTGGCCGATTGCGTTTTGCGCTCGGTTAAGTCGGCATTGTTGGCATACAGCGAGCGGTAATTCTGGAGGATATACCCATTGTAAACATCCTGTATACTCCCAATATCGTTACGGAAGTTATACCCTAATGAAACATAGTTTTCTACACTGGTTTGGTATTTTACCGATGCACGCGGGTTAAAATATAACCGGGTAAGGTCCTTATCCAACCCATAATAACTATCCTTGTAGCTTATCTGCTGCAAATTAAACGGCAACGAAACCCCCACCTTTAGTTTATCGCCCGGGATATCAAAACCGGCCTCGGCATAAACCTTACGGCGCTGCCAGTCCAGGTTGTTCACCGCGCTGTCTGATACCAGGTTTACTGAATTATCCAACTGTGTTAAATTCAACGCCGACTGCAACTTTTGCGACTGGATGCTAAACCCTGCCTTATAGCTCTGCGTTATGATATTACCGGGGATCTTAAAACTCACATAGTTATTGGTAAACCATGATGGGATATCAACCGTTTGGGTTAGCTGTTTGTAAGCAATGTTGTTATTAAAAATATCAGGGTTTAATCCGGGATCAATGATGCGGTTCTCGGGCTCGGTACTGCGGTTAAGGTAACTGTAAAACTCAATGATATGGTTGTTTTTAAAGGTGTTCATCAGGTTAAACTCGTTGGATATATCCATCAAATTATCCTTAAAAACCTGGTTTACGGGTGTACCGTTTGTATTAAGCGCCGAGTAGCCCGTGTTACGGCTGTAATCGGCAATAAAATTATTGTTCAGGTAGTATTTATCCTTGTTCACATTCAGCAAAAGCTGGCTGTGCAGAATATCCGGCCTTTGCCTGTTGTTTTGCACCTCGGCATACCTGATGGTGTCGCCAGGCAGGTAATACTCGCTGAATTTAGAATAGCGCTGTTTCTGGCTATCGCGCAGGTATGATATGTTGGCACGCAACTGAACATCCTTTTTCAGGTTAACCAGGTTATTAAAATTTAAGATGCCCGATTGGTTGAACAGGTAACGGTTGCGTGGCAGGTCCGGGTCGCCGGCGGTACCTAATGACAGTACCCTGCCCGGTTTATCATTATCCAGCCTGGTTAAGTAGCCTGATAAGTTGTGCGAGATCAGATCATTTGCCACATCATTACCCGTGTTATTGGCTTTAAAATAGTTGATGCCCTTATATTTGTCCTTAAACATCATGGCGTTAAGGTCGGCATAGTATTTATCGGGTAAACCACCGCCAAGGGTTTCCTGCCCGATCCATTGCATTTTGGCATCCTTTTTCATGGTGAGGTTAAGGGCAACATCTTCACTTACAACCTTGTCCTTCAGCATTTTTATAGGCTGATGGTTCTCCATCACCTGTACCTTATCTACCACTCCGTTGGGGATACTGTTTGTGGCTATGTTGTACTTATCATCAAGTAAATTATCGCCGCCTATGTACAGGTTAGAAATAGCCTTGCCGTTGTAACTGATCTTACCATCTTTGGCTACATCAATACCCGGTAGCTTTTTGATCACATCGCCAATCACCCTATCCTGTGGGCTGCTAAAGTCTGATACCTTGTAATCGGTTGTATCGCCATGCACACGCAGCCTGGGGCGGTTATCTTTTATAGTTACCGTTTGCAGCTGGTTAATTGCTTTAATAAGCTTAAAATCATGCACAGCAGCTACAGATGCAACCTGTTTGCTCTGTTTGGTAAACCCCACACAGCTTACTTCCAACGCCAGCCCGGTTTTATCGGCATCAGCGGGGATCCGTAGGGTGTAATTCCCTTTGCTATCGCTGCTGGTATAGGCAATAATTAAGTTGCTGCCATTTTTAAGGTTTACACTGGCGTATGATATGGCCTTACCCAGGCTATCGGTAACAGTGCCCTTAAGGCTTTGGGCAAAGCCCGCGGCAGAGCACAGCATACAAAAAATGAACGCCGCACCCAGTTTGTATATCCGGCTCATTTTTTTTCAGGCAGTTCTAATGGATTATTGATAACCGGCCCTTGAGAAACCTGGAACTTACTTGTTGAATTAGGGTTGGCATTCATCCTGACATTAGCCCCCGAGCCGCCCATCGCCGCCTGCATAAACGCCTGCGGGTCTTTTTTCATGGCTTCTTTCAGATTAGTAAATTCCTTTTCGCTGGCTTTTATACCTGTTGATGGCAGGGCAATAACAGATGGGTCGTCGACATCGTCGGCCATGCCTACCATTTTTACAACCGTACCGCCGGTTTTTATAGTCCCCGCTTCGTCGCCCGGTGCCGGTTTTTCCAGTTTATCGGCGTTGTCCAGTCCGTCAAATTTAAATACCACCTGTTTTTTTGTGTCGTAGGCTTCTACAATCAGTCCCGGTAAGCCTATCAGTTTCCATGGCCCGCTGTGAAAAGGCACATCAGGGCAAAACCACGCGGTGTAATCACGTCCGGCAAAATGCGCGGTAGCCTTTTGGCATTTCAGGCCCGAAAAACTTGCAGTATCGTTGGTTATCTTCCACTTAATAACCGGCATCGGCTCGTCTATCAAATAGTTGTTTACCAATTTCTCTTTCCTGATAAATTTTTTCTGATCGGCAAACGTAAAGTACTCTGTACTACTGGCACGGCCACCTTTAACGTTAATTTTGATGGGGCCGCCTGCACTGGCCGCAACCTGCTCGGCCACTTGCTTTCTCATCAGGGCATCCTGTGTTTTACGGTCAAAGCTTTTGTAAACGCTTGCACTTCTGCCTAAAAACAAAACCATGTTTTCGATATAAATATCGTCGGGTTTGGTGGTATCTCGCAGGTGCGAAAACTTATAGTGGGCTACAGCCTGGGTGCTATCGGGCTTTTGTGCTTTTGCTACTGCAGCTATAGCGCATACCCCTAAAAATAAGGTAAATAGTTTTTTCATAACTGTGATATATCTTTTTATTAAGGTTGATAAATTAATACATCACAAACATAACTAATAAATTAGTCATTCTACGAATATTTCGTAGAATTAACACTTTTTAACAATTATTAAGTATAGTGAAGGGAAGATTTATCCGTCTAAACGGTCTTTAATAACCAAAGTATCGGCCAGTATATCGTGCAGGCACTGCTGTTTTTTGTTGAAGAAACACATCAGGTATCCAACAAAAAGGGTAGCTGTAGACAGGTATTTACCCGCATTTCGCCCCAATGCTTGCGAAGTGGTTATTTGTTCACCATAAATATCGCACACCCGGATCTTCATGAGCTGTTTACCTATGGTGCCGCGTTTGGGGCTGCTTTCAAGTTTAGTATTGTAAATGAGTTTGGCAATTGGGGTAAGCGCTATAATGCCAATGGTGATACCAATACGGATGATCTTATTTTCATCGCCGGGGAGGGCAACTAACAGTATCAGCATCACTACAAATGCTACCAATACAAGTGCGGCCAAAACAATCAGCCAATCTATAACGGCGGCAGTAGCGCGCTGGTCAAAACTGCCGAAGTATTGCATGGGTAAGGGCTGCCTGCTAAAGCCAAATAGCTGCCTTAAAGCAGCTATTTCATGCGCTTCCTTGTAATCGTCCATTGCGGGGGTTTTTACAAAGTCGCCGGGTTTAATTTTATGCTCCCGCAATTGTTCAATACTGAACGGCCCTTCGGGTTTGCCTTTAATCACCAGGATGTACTGGTCGGTAGCGGTAGGGTCAGAAATTAAATTGCCGGATGGTTGCATGGTTTTCAAATTTAAACATTGTGCTTCCCATCCGGCAATAAAACTATTAATATTTAACTACTTTAAAATCAGATATACCGCCTTTTAAATGTATCACTATCTTGTTTGCTGCGGCACTAAAACCTTGTGTTTCGTATGTATTATCACCTTTTTTATCAAATCCGGTAAACTCTGTTGATGACAGGCCCGAGTCTGAAGTGATACGGCATGCAGCATTTGCCGGTACTTTAAGTTCTACTTCTGATACGCCGGTTGATACTTCTACATTGGTTTCGGCAACTGGCTGGCCAAGTTTCACATGGAAAGATGCTGCGCCACCGTTTATAATAAGGTTCCTGATCTTAAACGCTGCCAGGTCAAAATCAAGTTCGGTTGCGCCTGCCTTAACATTAATATCCCATAGTGGGTTAGTATTCAATTTAATGGTCGCCGAGTTACCTTTATCGGTATCCCATTGGATATGGCCTTTTTTATCCTTCATGTGCAGGTTAAGCACAGGAACTGTGCCTTCCATAGTATGTGTATAAATGTACCTGTTATAACGCTCGCGGGTTGTAGCTGTAAAAAGCTGGTTGGTTGTATCTTTTAAAATATATTCCGTACCGCCGCCGCTTATATTAAGTTTAGCAACTGTTGCTGTTGCCACGTATGGCTCGGTATAGGTACTGCTGCCTTCAACCTTTACAATGCCGGTGCTATCGCTGCTGCTGCTGTCATCATCGTCGTCGTCATCATCGCCATCATCTTTATACCAGCCTTTGTCATTAAAATGCCAATTGCCGTTAAGCGGAGAAAACCAGCGGTTTTCAAAATGACCGAATATCAGTAAGCCAAAGCCCAATATAACCACCCCTATTTTAAGGGCTGTTGCCCAGGCAGCTTTATTGTTGGCAAACACCAGGTTTACACCACCCATGATCAGGAATATTGGCCATAGGTGCCATATATTACCCCAGCGGAAATCTATTACATGATAATTATCTAACAGGAACACGGTTCCTAACAGAACCAGGATCAGGCCCGGTACAATTTTTTCGCTTTTCATAATTATATAGTTGGAGTGTTATCGTTTGGTTTGTCTTCTGTTGTTTCTGTATCGGCATCGGTTTTAAATTCGGCCTCTTTCTTTTCAGCATGCCAGCCTTCTTTTTCCCATGGTTGCTTTTTGCTGCCAAATATTAAGGTAGCACCTATTGCTACCAATACTACCGGCCATAGTTTTTCAAAATCCCAATCGGGGATCCAGTCAAACTGGTCAAGCAAAAATATCGATCCAAGTACTATCAGTACCACACCAAACATTAAACCTGCGTTTGATGTTTTTTTCACCGGAGGGTATGGAGTAAACGGCTGGCCCATGGTATGTGGCGAAGGTACGGTATAATCAACCTTTACATCGCCAAATGGCTGGCCGTATTTAGGGTTATAGCCGGGTGTAACGCCTGGCTGGTAAGTTGGGTCGGCATAATTAAATGGTTTTTTAGGTAATACTATCCATAATACTATGTACGGTACAAGGCCTACACCTTTTAAACACATAGCCAATACAAATATTACGCGTACTACTGATACATCAACGCCGAAGTACTCGGCTAAGCCTGCACAAACACCGCCTAGTGATTTGCGTTGTTCGTCTCTGTAAAGTTTCTTTTCCATTATCTTTTAGTTTAAGTGTTGGGTTACTATATCTGGCCCGGTGCAGGTTTTATAATCAGTTCGTCAACATTGGCACCGGCGCTCATATTTAATATGTTTGTTATTGCCGATGCTACATCCTCCGGGAGCACCATTGTGTTTTGATCAACCTCAACGCCTTTCCAGGAATCTGTTAATGTCGACCCCGGGATTATTGCTGTTACTTTAACACCGTGTCCCTGCATTTCGAGCCTCATTACCTTATTAAGACCTAATAACGCATACTTAGTTACACTGTACACCCCGGCCTCTGCTATAGGGTTTAGGGCCGCTACAGAGCATATATTGAAAATATGCCCTTTACCGACAGAAACCATACTTTTACCGAAGAAACGGTACAGTTCATAGGACGGCATCAGGTTGGTATCTATCTGTTTTTGGAAAGAATCTTCGCTATCATTAAGTATAGAAACATGCTTGTACATACCCACATTATTCACAATAATGTCGACGAAACCCAGCTTTTTCTCGGTGAATGCGGCAAAATTTATTACATCATCGCGCTTGCTGCAATCGGCAAGCAGGGTAACAACTGTAATTTGGGGGTTAACTTTATGCAGTTCTTGTTTAAAATCTGATAATTCTTGCTCATTGCGAGAACAAATTGACAGGTTTATTCCTTGTTTAGCAAAAGCAATTGAAACAGCGCGGCCAATGCCTTTGGTTGCACCGGTTATAAGGGCGTTTTTAGTTTGTATCATGCAATAAATATCTAATTAAATTAATTGAATTAGAACAGGCAATATAGCCTTAATATTAAAAAATGTATTTTTAACCGAATTTCACAATTAGCAGATGTTTCAAAGTTTAGGAAAATATATACTACTACTCAGTTTAAGTTTTAAAAAACCCGAGAAATTTAAGGTTTACTGGGCCGAAGTAATGCGCGAAATGGTATCAGTAGGTATCGGCTCATTAGGTATCATCAGCATCATATCGGTGTTTATTGGTGCGGCCACAACCATACAGGTAGCTTTCCAGCTATCAAGCCCGCTGGTACCCCGCAGTATTGCCGGCAGCATCTCGCGCGACTCCAACATCCTGGAGTTTAGCCCAACCATCTCATCATTGGTATTGGCTGGCCGTGTGGGCTCAAACTTTGCATCAAACATTGGCACCATGCGGGTTACCGAGCAGATAGACGCGCTGGAGATAATGGGTGTGAATGCGCCGGGTTATTTAATAGCGCCCAAAATATTAGCGTCTATCACCATGGTGCCCCTGCTGGTTATTATATCAATAGCTTTGGGTATTACAGGTGGTTATATTGCCTGTATAGTAACCGGCAGCATTACCCCTGCAGATTACCTGATGGGTGTTAACGATGGTTTTGATGGCCTAACTGTACGGGTAGCTTTAGTAAAAGCATTTGTATTTGGGTTCATCATCGCTTCTATATGTTCTTATCAGGGGTTTTACACAACAGGCGGCGCCCTTGAGGTTGGCCAGTCGGCCACCCGCGGTGTGGTATTTAGTTGCGTATGGATCTTATTTGCCGACCTTATGATCACCAGTTTAATGTTATGATCGAGATCAAAGATATTTATAAAACCTTTGGCGATAACGATGTACTTAAAGGCATCAGTGCTACTTTTCAAACCGGCAAAAACAACCTTATTATTGGTGGCTCGGGTTCAGGTAAAACCACGCTGCTAAAATGTATTGTGGGCCTGCACGAGCCTACAAAGGGCAAGGTTTTTTTTGAGGATGAGAATTTTACCGATATGGATTTTACCGCACGTGTACCTATCCGTACGCAGATAGGGATGCTTTTCCAGAACTCGGCCCTGTTTGACAGCATGACGGTTGAAGAGAACATCATGTTTCCGTTAAACCTTTTCACCAATCAATCAATAGCCGAAAAACGCGACCGTGCCAACTTTTGTCTGGAAAGGGTTAACCTTAAAGATAAGAACAAGCTTTACCCGGCAGAGCTATCGGGCGGTATGAAAAAACGTGTGGGTATAGCCCGCGCCTTATCTATGCAGCCAAAGTTTTTGTTTGTGGATGAACCAAACTCCGGCCTCGACCCAAAAACTTCTATCCTGATAGATGATCTGATCCAGGAGCTTACTACCGAGTATGAGATGACCACCGTTGTGGTTACGCACGATATGAATTCGGTAATGGGTATTGGCGATCACATCATCTTTTTACACCAGGGCCAAAAATGGTGGGAAGGCTCAAACAAAGAAATTGCCCACACCGATAATAAAGAACTGAACGACTTTGTATTTGCCAGCAAGTTTATGCAGGCAGCGAAGGAGAAGCTTTAGTTTACAGTTAACAGTGTGCAGTTCGCACCTCTTATTTGAGAATACTTATATTTGCGACTAATTTAGTTTAGCAGCTTAGCGTGTTTACTGCAAACCGCCAACTGTGAACTGCCAACTGATAAAGAATGATCCAACTGCTTACCCCAACCCACTGGAAAGATTACGAGCTGATTGATTGCGGCGACTTTGAAAAACTGGAACGGTTTGGCAATACTGTACTGATACGCCCCGAGCCGCAGGCTGTGTGGAGCAAAGCCCTGAGCCCTGCCGAATGGCAACGCCTGCACCATATAAAATTTAAAGGCCGCAGCGCAACCGCGGGCGACTGGGTAAAGAAAGACCAAAAAACACCCGACCGCTGGCACATCGAATATAAAAACGATGATGTAGCCATTAAATTCCGTTTGGGACTAACCTCGTTTAAACACCTGGGCATTTTCCCGGAGCAGGCTGTTAACTGGGATTATATATCAGGCAACATCAAAAAATTTAAAACACCAACGCCAAAGGTGCTTAACCTTTTTGCCTATACCGGCGGCGCATCATTAATTGCCCGTGCAGCCGGTGCCGATACCACGCACGTTGATTCGATAAAACAGGTGGTTACCTGGGCAAACGAGAACCAGGAGCTATCGGGCTTAAAAGACATCCGCTGGATGGTAGAGGATGCCCTAAAGTTTGTAAAGCGCGAAGTAAAGCGCGGCAAAACCTACAACGGCATCATCCTTGACCCACCCGCCTACGGCAACGGCCCCAACGGCGAAAAATGGAAGCTGGAGGATAACATTAACGAAATGATGAGCGATGTAATGCAATTGCTTGATCCCGAAGAGCATTTCCTGATACTGAATACCTACTCGCTTGGTTTTTCGTCGGTAATTATCGAAAACCTCATCAAAAACGCGTACCCTAAAGTTGAGAATTTAGAAATTGGCGAACTATACCTGCAGGCAACAGCAGGCTCAAAATTACCGCTGGGCGTATTTGGCAAATTTTATAAAAATAAAAGCTAACCAAATACTATATTTATATTAACAAGCATTATATTTAACCACACATTAAAGCCGGTACACCGGGCAAACACTCAAATACCCCATCCATCCTATGAAGTTAAAAAGCGTTATTTTTCCCGTACTGTTCGCGGCATGTTCATTAGCATTAATCTCTTCGTGCAGCCAAAATGGCGGCGACAAAGCGGCCGCTAAAAAAGCTGGCGACACCACAGCGAAGGCAAAAGGCGAAGAAGCCGATACCTTAAGCGTTGTAAAATCAACCTATCCGCCAATAGATAAAGCCAAATACGACGAACTTTTAAAGTTTAACGCACATAACGATACCAGCGGCAGATGGCCGGTAAAAAACCAGCCATACCCACTTGGTGGTGCTATTTTACCATTTAAGCGCGTGGTTTCTTTCTACGGTAACCTGTACTCTAAAAAAATGGGCATCCTTGGCGAATTGCCGCCAAACGAAATGCTTGCCAAATTAAAAGGCGAAGTAAAAGCATGGGAAAAAGCCGACCCTAAAACACCTGTACAACCGGCCTTGCATTACATAGCCGTAGTTGCCCAGGGCGATGGTGGTAAAGATGGTAAATACCGTTACCGCATGCCATTTAAACAGATTGACAGCGTATTGGTACTGGCTAAAAAAGCACATGCCATTGTATTTTTAGATGTGCAGGTAGCTTTAAGCAACATACAGGCAGAACTACCTTTGTTTGAAAAATACTTAAAAATGCCACAGGTACATTTTGGTATGGACCCTGAGTTTTCTATGAAAGATGGTAGCAAGCCAGGTAAAAAAATAGGCACTTATGATGCGGCTGATATTAACTATGTATCGGGCTACTTAGCCAATATTGTTAAAAAGAATGGCTTGCCTCCAAAAATTTTAATAGTACACCGCTTTACTAAAAAGATGGTTACCAACTATAAAAACATCAAACTGCGCCCCGAAGTACAGGTAGTAATGGATATGGATGGATGGGGCGAACCTGACCTGAAAACCGGTACTTACCGTTACTTTATTAACCAGGAGCCGGTACAATTCACGGGCTTTAAATTGTTCTACAAAAACGATATCAAGAAAGCGCCTCACCACATGTTAACACCACAAGAGGTATTATCAAGATACAGTCCTTATCCTATTTATATCCAGTACCAATAATAAGCCGAAAGTCTTTAGTAAGGAAAGCCTTAAGTTGAAACCTCAGCTTAAGGCTTTTTTTTGGGGAACTAATTCATTTCCGGCTTCAACTTTATACTTTTAACTTTCCACTTTACACATTCAACTTTTTACTATGACAAAATGGGGGATTATAGGCTGCGGCCGTATTGCGCACCGCTTTATGCAGGGGTTAACTGCCTTGCCTAACAATGTGCTGGCCGCCTCCTACTCGCGCAGAATGGAGACCGTAGACGCTTTTGTTGGCCAATATGGTGGCAAAGCCTGCACAAGTGCAGAAGAGCTTTTAGCAAGCGATATTGACGCCGTTTATATAGCCACCCTGCCTGATACCCATGCCGCTTATATTATAAAAGCCTTTAATGCCGGCAAAGCCGTTTTGTGCGAAAAACCGGCTACCCTAAACCTGCCGCAACTGGATGAAGTGCTTGCCATTGCCCGGGCAAAAAACCTGCCGTTTATGGAGGGGATGAAACCGCCCTTTTACCCGCTTTATAAAAAACTAAAGGAATATTTAGTAACCGACCCTATTGGCCCCGTGGGTTACGTACGCGCGGGGTCGTCTGTAGCGGATATCAGCCGCGACCACCCAAACTTTAGCCATGCGCTGGCAGGCGGCGCATTAATGGGCATTGGTATTTATGAGGCTTTTTTGGCCATAGACTGGTTGGGCGATACAGAAGAAGTACAGGCCATGGGCCGCTTCAGCGGGATGGAGATAGATATGTTCAGCATTTTCCAAACCCGGCATCAGCATGGTTATGCGCAGTTATATGGCGGGTTCGATCTGCATGGTAAGGGTGATGCTTTGATCTGCGGCACCATTGGCCACATCACCATCCACAAAAACTGGTGGAACCCGGCCAAAGCCACCATCAGTTACCTGGACGGCCGTACGGTGGAGATTGATGAACCATTTATAGCCGGTGGGCTAAACTATGAGATAGCCCACTTTGTGGAACTGCTGGAAGCCGGCAAGGTTGAAAGCCCCATCATCACCCATGATATGTCTCGCCAAATGATCAAAATGATTGATGATGCAAGGGCAATTGTAGGGTTAAAGTATATTGGGGAGTAGGTAAACGCTCACTATACGCGTCATTGCGAGCGATAGCGTGGCAATCTTCGATAGAAAAGTCGGCGACATACATGCAAGAGATTGCCGCGCTATTGCTAGCAATGACACCTTTTTAAAAACAAAAAGCCCCGTTCTTTACGAACCGGGCATTCAAATATCTTAACAGTTGAGCATTAATGTATCCCCATAAACAACCTGCTCCAGCGTATCTTGCTAAAGAATGAAGCGTTATCATCCCAGCTCATCCACACAAACAGGGCTTTACCTACTATGTGGTCTTCGGGTACAAAGCCCCAGTAGCGCGAGTCGGCACTGTCGTGGCGGTTATCACCCATCATCCAGTAGTAATTCATTTTAAAGGTGTAGGTAGTGGCTTCTTTATCATTGATGAATACTTTGCCATCTTTAATTTGCAGCTTATTCCCCTCGTACACTTCAATTGCACGGCCGTAAACAGGCATGGTTAAACTATCAAGCTTAACAGTCCATCCCTTTTTAGGGATGATGATTGGGCCATAATTATCAACATTCCAGTCAAAATCCCTGTTTTTAGGGTCGAGCTTGTATTTTGGATACGCCGCCGGAAACACCTTGTAAACCGGATCGGCAATACCAGCTGGTTTATAATTAGGTGTAACCGCTTTTATGTTTGAATAACTTTTCAATTGTGCTGCACTCTCCTTCGTCATAGTAGGCGCGCCTAAATTTTCGTACAAGGATACATTAAGATCCGCGTAGATCTGCGGGTTTATATCGGTACCATTAGTAGTAACTGTATAGTCGGTTTGCGCACCCGGAGGGTTTGGCGCCATTTTGCCATTTACATATACCTGCGCGTTTACCAGGCTAACCGTATCGCCGGGGGCTCCCTGGCAGCGTTTAATATAGTTCTCGCGTTTATCAACAGGGCGGTAAAGGGGCGAATCGGCCTCCATTGGATAATTAAATACTACTACGTCGCCTTTTTTTACTTCACTTAGTCCAGGCAAACGATAATAAGGTAGTTTTATACCATCCCAGTAAGCCTTAGTACCAATTATTGGCATGGTGTGGTGCGCAAAAGGGAAGGCAATAGGCGTCATAGGCGTACGGGCGCCGTAGTTAACCTTGCTCACAAACAAAAAATCGCCCACTAAAAGCGAACGCTCCATTGATGGCGTAGGTATAGTGTATGCTTCTATAAAAAGTGTGCGGATAAGGGTAGCTGCAACAACCGCAAAGATGATAGCATCCGTCCATTCGCGGGCAGCGCTCTTCTTTTTCTTTACTTTGTCCTTCGATTTATTTTTATTCCAGAATTTCCAATTCATTACTTAAAATATTGTGCAGTAAATTAATTACTATTTATTAAAATCAAACATATCTTCAACAGAATAAAAGCCTTTTTTATCCTTTACCCATTCGGCAGCCAATACCGCGCCTAATGCAAACCCGTTACGGTTGTGAGCGGTATGCTTAAATTCAATGGTATCTATTTCAGAATCGTAAATAACGGTGTGGGTGCCCGGTACATTCTCTATGCGTAACGACTCTATAAGCACTTCGTTAGCAGCTACTGTTTCATCATCGGGCTTGTCATCGCTTATCAGCACATTCTTCCATTCCTTCTTGCTGTCAAGGTTATCTATAATTCCTTCGGCAATAGTAATAGCGGTACCGCTTGGCGAATCGAGCTTTTGAGTGTGATGGATCTCTTCTACCTGTACATCATAGTACGGGTAGTTATTCATCAGTTTGGCTAATAGCTTATTTATATGGAAAAATATATTCACCCCAACACTAAAATTGGTGGCGTATATCATGGAGCCTTTATGGTATTCGCACTGCTCTTTTATCTGCGCGGCTTCGTGGTGCCAGCCGGTGGTGCCAACAACAACAGGCACGCCTGCTTTAAAGCACATTTCAATATTACCCAAAACGGTTGATGGGGTGCTGAACTCGATAGCTACATCAGCCTTCCGAAGGTTTTCTTCGGTCAGTTCATCAAGGTTACTGTAATCTATTTTTAATACAATTTCGTGCTTACGGTCGTGGGCTATCTTTTCGATTATTTTGCCCATTTTTCCGTAACCTAACAATGCGATTTTCATTGATTAAATTTATTAGCTAAATGCTTTATATTTATTTTAAAGCGTAAAGGTAAATTTTATCCCCGGAATAAACGCACTGTTAAAATTTGAAGCATACATAGACTGCTCGCCCCCTATTATGGTTGGGCTAACTTTAAACGACAGGTTATTGTCTACCGTGTAGGCATTAATAAATTTAGCTGTAATGTATGCCTCAACAGCCTGCACACCCCAAACGGCAATTACACCCAATATACTTATTTGAAAATTGCGCTGATAACCATTTGCCGCGGTTTCAAGGTCGGTGTTTGATATGTTGTATTGCACAACGTACAGGTTGTACTCATCTTTGTATTTCAGATAGGATGAATATAACGGGTTGCTTTTATCGGGTATGCCGCCAGTTCTGGAAATTTTAGCAAGTGCGGTAAAAAGCTTGTATTGCTTTTGGTTAACAATAATAGCGTTACCCAATAACCCTAAGCCCAGGTAAATGCCGGGCACTTTTATATACCACAGTTGCTTATTATAATATTGCCCCCAGCCCGGGATAAATAACGAACGTTTTACGGCAAGCTGCGGGCTGTGCGTACTATCCGGATGATACTCCTGCTCTTTTTTTATTTTAGGCGCAAATGTGGTGCGCTTAATAGCATCGGCTTTTTTTACAACTGTATCGGCTTTGGCTTTCGCTGCCACGGTATCAGGCGTTTGCCCCATCGCAAAAAAAGCGAAGCTCAAAAAAAGCACAGTGGTTAAAAGTCTTCTAAACATATATAGATCTACCAATCCAGCATTTCAAGTATACGGCCCAGATCGTCTTCGGATAAGAACGGAATTTCTATGCTTCCATTGCCCTGGCTGTTAACTTTAAGTTTAACCTTGGTACTAAACCTCGATGCCAGGTCATCCTCAACCTTTTGTAACTGGTAAGAGAGTGTTTCGGGCTGTTTGCCTTCTTTCTTTTGAGGGGCCTTCTGAATGTCCCTTACCATCTCTTCTACCTTACGTACAGATAGCTCGTTCCTGATGATTTGCTGATGGATATAAAGCTGAATGGTTGGGTCTTCAACCGCTAACAAAGCTTTTGCATGGCCCATAGATATTGCGCCATCGCGTAAGGATGCCTGTATGGTTGGCGGCAATTTCAGCAATCGCAGGTAGTTGGTAACGGTAGACCGGTTTTTGCTTACGCGATCGCCCAGCTCCTCCTGCTTTAAGCTACACTCGTCTATCATCCGCTGAAAGCTCAGGGCAACCTCAATGGCGTTAAGGTTTTCGCGCTGGATGTTTTCAATCAGGGCCATTTCCAGCATTTGCTGGTCGTTAGCGGTGCGTACGTATGCGGGTATCTGTGTAAGGCCCGCCATTTTTGAGGCACGCAGCCTGCGCTCGCCTGATATTAACTGGTATGCATGTGCGCTAACCTTACGTACGGTGATGGGCTGTATTAAGCCTTGTAGCTTTATAGAGGCCGACAGGTCGGCAAGGGCCTGCTCATCAAACTCGGTACGGGGCTGAAAAGGGTTAACCTCTATCTCACTTAGTTTTATCTCGTTAACAGAGCCAAGGCTATCAAGCTCAGAAACTGAGCTTGCGTTTACCTTATCGTTACTGGTATTACTGTTTTTATATGGAAGTACGCTTGGCGAATCGTTAAGCAGGGCACTTAGCCCTTTCCCCAGTGCGTTTCTTTTTTCTGAACTCATAATTTAATTAAGCTGTTACTGTTGTAGCCAGTTCTTCGTTGCTCACCAAACCGTTTTTACGGATGATCTCGCGGGCAAGGTTAAGATAGTTTACTGCACCTTTACAGTTTGCATCGTGCATAATTACCGATACACCAAAGCTTGGCGCCTCGCTTAAGCGGGTATTACGCTGTATAATCGTATCAAAAACCATTTCTTCGAAATGCGTACGCACCTCATCAACCACCTGGTTTGAAAGCCTTAAACGCACATCGTACATGGTTAGCAATATGCCTTCTATTTGTAATTGTGTGTTTAAGCGCGATTGTACAATTTTAATTGTGTTTAATAATTTGCCCAACCCCTCCAACGCAAAATACTCGCATTGTACAGGGATGATAACCGAATCGGCAGCTGTTAAAGCGTTAATGGTAATTAAACCCAATGATGGCGAGCAATCAATGATGATAAAATCGTATTCATCGCGTATGCTCTCTAAAACCGCTTTCATTTTATACTCGCGGTTAGCGAGGTTTATCATTTCTATTTCGGCACCAACCAGGTCTATATGCGCAGGCAGCAAGTCAAGGTTGGGTGTTTCGGTTTTTTGTATAGCCTCACGCGGGTCAATACCATTAATGATACACTCGTAAATACTGTTCTTAATATTACGCGGGTCAAACCCTATACCTGATGTTGAATTAGCCTGCGGGTCGGCATCTAACAGTAAAGTCCTGTATTCCAGCACGGCTAAACTCGCGGCAAGGTTTATTGATGATGTAGTTTTACCAACGCCACCTTTTTGATTAGCTAAAGCAATAATTTTACCCATTCTGTGTTTCCAAAAAATTTATCTCTGCGGTTTATTTACAAACGTAAAACAGGATTAGAAATTTCTATGTTTGTACTGTTTTTTATCCGCCGCTAAAGATACGGATTTAAATAATTGAGAAATTAACAGTTTTGCCAACTTACAAACATTTGTTGGTTGGTTATTGGTGAGCAGAGAATGGTGGATGGTTGCTTATTTCGGCAAGGCAAGCTACCCTACAACTACTCACTATTCATTACTTACTATTCACTAAATACAACATGGTCACCATCATAGCATCTACCAATCGCCCCGGAAGCTCTACACTGCAGGTTGCACAATACTACCAAAAGCAGCTCGCCGCAAAGGGAATGGAAACAAATCTGCTATCACTGGCCCAATTACCCCCTAATTTAATTGAAACCGACCTGTACGGTAAACGCAGCAGCGCCTTTGCCCAAATCCAGGAGATTATTACCAACACTGATAAATTTTTGTTTGTGATACCCGAGTATAACGGCAGTTACCCTGGTGTTTTAAAGGTTTTTATGGATGCATGCAGCTTCCCCGAAAGCTTTTATGACAAGAAGGCCGCACTGGTTGGCCTGTCATCGGGTAAGTATGGTAACATCCGCGGTATTGATCATTTTACCGGTGTTTGCCATTATCTTAACCTGCATGTTATGCCGCTAAAGATCCACATTGCATCTATCCGTAAAGAGATGGACACAAACGGTAATCTTACCGCCGAAGATACGCTGCGCTACACCAACGAGCAGATGGATAAATTTATCAAATTTTAAGCTACCTCACTAAAAGTACCCAGCCCGACAATTTTGGGGTATTATTTTTCAGGTCTATCACATAATAGTAAGTCCCTGCCGGGAGCGGGTTTCCATTAAACTTACCATCCCATGGCTTGCCGTACCCCCTGCTTTGAAACACCTGTTTGCCGTTGCGGGTAAAAATGGAAATCACACCATCCGGATAGGTTTCTAATGCTTCAATTTTCCAAATATCGTTCACCCCATCATTATTGGGCGTAAAGGTGCTGGGGATCACTACCTTTTCGTACACTGTCACAATCATTTCATCTACATCAATGCTGCAGCCATTGGCTGGTGTAACGGTAAGCACGTAAGGCGTAGTATGCGGCGGCTTAGCAGTGGGGGTTCGGGAATGCGGGTTGTCCAGATATTCGGTTGGCGACCAGCTATAAGTTACATCTCCTGCTTCACCGCCATCCAGCATTACGGCTTGCCCTTCGAAGATCTTTTTATCGCTGCCCGCGTTGGCAACGGGTACGTCGAGTATCTCTACGTGTACCTGCCTGGTATCAGAGCAACTTGTCATGTTATTGGTTACGGTAACGGTGTAGTCCGTTGTAATATTGGGATTGGCTGTAGGGTTGGCTATGCCCGCATCTGTTAAACCCGTAGTCGGCAACCAGCTATAAGTGTAGGTATCCGTGCCTGCATCATGCACAGATGCCTTTAGCGGCACACCAACGCCTTTGCACGCAGGCTGGATCTCCTCCATATCAATAACAGGCTTTAGGTTAACTGTAACATCAACATAGCGAACAACTGGGCAGCCCGCAGCAGATTTTACTTCAACCATGTAACGGCCGGCGTTGGCCGCGGTTACCTGAGGTATAATAAACGGATTCTGAGAAGTTGTTGACAGATCAGGTAGTGTCCATGTATAAGTACTGCCACCCGTTGCCGGTAAGCTAAGCAGGTCACCCTCGCAAAGTATTCTGGGCTGGAATTCGGGCGGGTTGGGCAGGGGATTAACATTAATGGTAAACGTATTTGAATACACACGGCAGCTTTCGGAGGTAATATTATCCCCTACCGCAACCCCTAAACGGTATTGGTAAGAGCCAGCCGGTTGCGTTGCGGGGAAATCGCGAATAAGCGTCGGGGTGGTTTCAGGTGGAGTAGTAATGTCTGTCCACCCAGCGCCGTTTAAGTTTTGCTGCCATTGGTAATTATACGTAGGATTATTGATTGGTGAAGATTTAATAATGTATCGTTTTGATATACCTACACAATGGTTACCTGGTATAGTGCTAATCTCACCCGCATCATTTAAGATACCGGCCTGCACAATAGGCCCGTAAGCTCTAAATGCAATATCATCCAATAAAAGATCGTTACCGGGGCCGCCGGGTGCATTATTTATCATTTTTATCCTAACAGATGTTACACCTGCCGCGGTAAAACGCCTGGAATATTTTACCCAGCCGTTGGGGTCTGATGTTTCCGGTATTTCAATCCCTTCTGCAATGCCGATAGGGGTTCCGTCGGGTTTTTCTATAACAAAAGATACGTTCGGCCTATTAAAGCCGCTTTGGCCGGCTTTAATAAGGTTTAGTATGTATGCCGAAAATTCATATTCTGTATTTTCGCATAGGGTATTTGGGTTTAACGTGTATTCAAAAAACTTTTGCCCCTCTTCTTCATCTGCATTTACCACCATCATGTAACCATCGTTACCCGTGTGGTCTTTTAATACTTTATGCCAGGTATCATCATGGCAGCCGGTTTCGGTTTTGGAGATCGAATATTGGCCATCGCCAGGGCACGAACCCGCCACATATTGATAACCCGTTGCCGGAGGAAAAAGAGGCGTATTACCCGACCCAAAATCAAATGTAAATACAGGGTCGCCAAGGCTGCCTGCCTGCGCCCACGCACCGGTGCCTGCAAATAATAAAAGTATGAATAAAAGATGCTTCGGTTTAAATTGCATTGGGTTTGCTGAACAGGCAGCGATTTCAAAAATATACTTTTTTACGAGCTATTAGTGTGTTTTGCACAATTAGCCACTTATGTATCTAAAAAATTGCATTAACATAGCCTGTTTGCAGGTATTATATTTATAATAAGGCTTTTACAGCTACACCATTCACAAACAAAACATATCCTTACAGGTTAATTATTTAACTAAAACACAACATGAAAACTTATATAGCCTATATAGCAGGTATTACCTTACTGGCCACAAGCTGCAAACAAAAAAAGATGGATGCCTCAAAAGCCGCCGATGTGAACACCGCCGTGAGCCAGGAGGTGAAGCTGCCCGCTCCATACCAAACCAAAGCGGTAAGCAATTATTGTAAAGTAATTGGCTGGCCGCCCGGCAAAACGCCCATAGCACCCCAGGGGTTTGCAGTAACCTTGTTTGCCGATACCCTTAAAAACCCGCGTAATATTTACATAGCCCCCAATGGCGACATACTGGTAGCTGAAGCTAATACCGAAACAAAGGGCATTAAAAAGATCGGTGCAAAAATTATCGGCGCAGCAGCCTCACAAAATTTGGGTAAAAGCGCTAACCGCATCACCATACTGCGCGATACCAATGGCGATGGCGTACCGGATCTGCGCGAGGTATTTCTAAGCAATTTAAACCAGCCATATGGTATGCTGATACTGGGCAACTCATTTTACGTAGCCAATACTGACGGACTTTGGAAATACGATTATAAAACCGGGCAAACCAAAATTACTACGCCGGGCAAAATGATACTTTCCCTGCCTGCCGGTGGTTACAACAACCATTGGACCCGCAACTTACGCGCCAATGCAACTGGCACAAAAATCTATATTGCGGTTGGCTCGGGCAGCAACGTTGCCGAGCATGGTATGGAAAATGAAAAACGCCGTGCCAATGTACTGGAGATAAACCCCGACGGCAGCGGCGAGCGCATTTACGCCAGTGGCTTACGTAACCCTGCCGGGATAGATTTTCAGCCGGGAACAGGTGTGCTTTATGCAGCCGTTAACGAGCGTGATAACTTAGGCGACGACCTGGTACCCGATTACCTCACCAGCGTTAAACCGGGTGGTTTTTACGGCTGGCCATGGGCCTATTTTGGCCAGCACGAAGACCCGCGCCTGGAAGTGAAAAGGCCAGACATGGTGAAGAAAACCATAACACCCGATCTGTCATTAGGGCCGCACACTGCATCATTGGGATTGGTGTTTTACACCGGCAAAAAGTTCCCGGCTAAGTATATTAACGGGGCGTTTATTGGTCAGCATGGCTCATGGAACAGATCGGTATTATCGGGTTATAAAGTTGGGTTTGTGCCATTTATTAACAATAAGCCCGCGCCGCAGATGGAAGATTTTTTAACCGGCTTTATTGCCAATGCTGATAAAAAAGAAGTTTACGGCCGCCCGGTTGGCGTTGCCGTTGCTAAAGATGGCGCGCTACTGGTTGCCGATGATACCAGTAACCGAATATGGCGTGTAAGCGTAAAATAAACGGAATGTAAATATTTTATAACAAGCATAGCCCCTTACACTGTAACGGGCTATTTTTATTAGTTTCGTTTTATCTTATGAATAAACATTGCCTAACCCTGTTCTCGCTCCTGATGTTGGGTGGTAACATTTTTGCCCAAAACAAGCCTGCTAAAACAGATACGGTGCGGCAGTTAAAACCGGTTACCATAAAAGCATACCTTTCAGAACAACCTGTATTGAGCGTGCCCGCTTCTGTAAGCGTATTGGGTGCTGCGCAGTTAAAATTACAGCCCGATAATTCATTCGTTACCGCTTTAAACACGGTACCGGGTGTACGAGCGGAGGAACGTTCGCCGGGCAGCTACCGTTTATCCATCAGGGGGAGTTTGCTGCGATCGCCGTTTGGGGTGAGGGATGTGAAAATTTATTTTGATGAGATCCCGCTTACTGATGCCGGCGGCAATACCTATTTAAACGCTGTTGATATCAGTAACATCCGCCACATAGCCATCCTGAAAGGGCCGGATGGCAGCCTGTTCGGCGCAAACTCCGGCGGGGTGGTTTTGCTGAGTCCGGTTAACCGCACCGATAGCAATTATCTTTCGGCGGGGATAAATGGCGGCTCCTACGGTTTGTTCCATGAAAAGGTTTCTTTACAGAATACCGGTGCTAAAAATCGCTTCAACTTTAATCAATCGTACCAAACCTATGATGGGTACCGACAAAACAGCCGCATGCACCGTAACTATGTACAGGCGGGTGATGCTTACCAGTACGGCCAGAATAGCGAACTACGCGCGCTGGTGATGTACGCTGACCTGGATTATCAAACCCCGGGCGGTTTAACCTTTGACCAAATGCAGGCCAACCCGGGCTCGGCAAGGCTGCCAACACCAACATCTAAGGGCGCCATTGAGCAAAAGATCCGGATCAATACCAAAATGCTTTTGGGAGGTTTGGTAAATGATGCGCAGCTTACCAACCGGGTCCGCAACGTATTGGCCGTTTTTGGCAGTCATGTAGATTTTGCCAACCCTTTCATCACCAATTATGAGCAGCGCGATGAGAATACCTACGGCATGCGCACCTATTTTGAACTGGCTGCTATCCCGAAGGAAAACTTCGACTGGAAGCTGAACCTGGGCTTGGAGTGGCAGCAAACCAATTCGCAAATCAGCAATTATGATAACAATGCTGGTGAAAAAGGCAACGTGCAGAAGATAGACAAAGTAAACACCGGGCAGCATTTTTTCTTCGCCCGTTATGCGGCCGATATTTTTAAGCGCCTGCATGTGGAAGCAGCCGCCAGCTTAAACTACTACTGCTATAAATTCCGTAACATGGCGCCATTGAACGAGGCCGATTTTACCAACCGAAGCTTTGATGCCGTGTTGATGCCAAGGCTGGCGCTATCGTACCAACTCACTAACAATTTTATCTGGCGGGCGTCGATTAGCCGCGGGTATTCTACGCCAACCACTGCCGAGGTTAGGCCTACCAATAACATTATCAACACCGGCCTGCAGGCACAACTAGGCTGGAACTATGAAACAGGTTTCCGCCTGCGGGATAAAGAGCAGCTTTTTACGCTGGATGCTTCCGTGTTTTATTATAAGCTAAAAAATGCAATTGTGCGCCAGTTAGACGCTAACGAGAAAGAATACTATATTAACGCAGGCGGCACCAACCAACCGGGGCTGGAACTCGCTGCATCGGGGTGGGTTGTGCGGCCGAACACTATCAATTTTATCCGTGGCGTTCAATTAAGCACAGGGCTAACCTTAAGCCGCTTTAAATTTAAGGATTACAACGTGGCGGGGGCAAACTACTCGGGGAACCGTTTAACAGGCGTTCCACGCGAGGTAGTGGTATCATCCGTATTATTTAACCTGCCTGCATCCCTATCCTTATTTGTGCAGCATAATTACACCTCAAGCATTCCGCTTAATGATGCCAACAGTATTTATGCGGCCAAATACCATCTGCTACAGGCAAAGGCATCCTGGCAGCACGCCATCAGTCGTAAAACACGCCTTGAGCTTTATGCCGGGGCAGATAACCTGCTTAACCAGAAATACAGCCTGGGTAATGACCTGAATGCTGTGGGCAACCGGTATTTTAACCCCGCGCCATTGCGTAATTATTTTTTGGGGGTGAATTTGAATATGTAGGGCATTACAACTACTTCATTACGAGGAGCGATAGCGACGTGGCAATCTTCGACACGCTTGTAGCCGACTTTCTATCGAAGATTGCCACGCTGCGCTGGCAATGACGTGGTGGTAAATAACAAAGGAGGCTGCCTTATGGGCAGCCTCCTTTGTTTATAAGATTTTTATAACGCCGGTTCCTGCTTATTCTGCACCTCGGCAACATTTCCTCCCCTGCCTTTGGCATCAAACGCGCGGAACTTAATAATGCCGTTTGCCGGGATGGGTTTTTCGTAAACCGGGCTGTTGGCATCCGGTTCTTTACCGTTGGTGGTATAGCGTATGGTCATCCCCGGGAACTGGATGTTGCTTTTGTACTTGCCGTCCTCCAAAATCACACCCGGTTTCGGGATACGGAAGTTGTAACCTCCGTTATAATAAGCCAGCCGTGGTAACTCACGTTTGCCCAAAATATTCAGGAACTTACTCCAATCTTGGTTGTACAATTCGCGGGCTTTTGTGGTATCGCGTTCGGTAGCCCATGCAGGGTCTTTTGCCCAGGCACGTTCGGCCAAACCAATCAACTTCGGGAAGATCATATAATCCATCCGCTCGGGTGTTTTTACGGTCTCGGCCCAAAGTGCACCCTGCAAGCCAATAATATTGGTTTTACCATAATCGGTGAGGCGCTGTTTACCCACAAACAGGTTGCGGTTTATAGGGCGGCCAGTCTTATCAACGTCGGCATTTTTAAAATAATCGTAAGGGATAAACGAGAAGAACTTATCTATACCCAAAAATGCTCCCCAATAATACCCCGGCTCATCGTAGGATTTGTAGTTGGCCATATCAAAGTACAGGTTAGTTACACAGGTAAGTACCGTTTTGTAGCCCCCGTTTGCCAGTTTGTAAGCCAGGTCTTCCTGCCCGTCGCCCAGTACGTTGTTCCATACATCTACCTGCATTCTCTCGCCCAAAAACTGTGGGTTAGGTACGTAAGTGTTTTGCCCGTCAACCTGGGTTTTACGCAGGGCCATTTCTTCCCAGCCAGCTAAACGGATGTTACGTTTCTTTAAAATATCGTTCACCCTGCCATAAAAGTAATACCACAGGTCGCCGGTATTTTGAATATCGGGGTTGCTGGCCTTTAAAGCCAGGTAAGCCGGTGATAATTCCCAAACGTGCGCAGGCACCTCATCGCCGCCAAAATGGATAATAGGCAGCGGTGCGGCGGCTTCTTTGTAGATGTTTACCAGGTCGCCTACCACGGTTTCAATATAGTTATAGGTGGATGGCAGGGATACGTCTATTACGTTATCATTCCAGTACTGCACCGAGCGGTAATCTGATTTATCGTTCATATCGCGCAGCAAATTGCGTTCGGCACCGGCTTTATCACCCGCAGCAAGCAACCTACTGTAACGTGCATCCATCGCTTTTATAGAGGCGCGGGCATGGCCGGGTGTTTCAATCTCAGGGATCACGATGATGTGGCGTTCGGTAGCGTATTTCAAAATCTCGATATAGTCGGCCTTGGTATAAAAACCGGTACCGGCGGTATTGTCAAAATCGGGCCCGGAACCATGCGATGCCGGCAGGTGTGTTTTGCTATCCAGCGTATGGCCGCGTTTTGATCCTATAGCGGTCAATTCAGGTAATGATGGTATCTCTATCCTCCAGCCTTCATCATCTGTTAAGTGCATGTGCAAGGTGTTCATCTTGTAAACCGCCATCAGGTTAATCAATTTTAAAACCTGTTGTTTGCTTTGAAAGTTACGGGCAACATCCAGCATTACGGCACGGTATGGAAAACGCGGCTCGTCTTTTACATTGATGCAGGGCACCGGGATACTTGCCTGTGCTTTTATCCACGGCGAGGCGGAAACAGCAGTTTTAAACGACTGGATACCATAGAACAAACCGGCAGGTGTTGATGCCGTAATGGTCATATCATTCGGGGTAACGCTTAGGGTATAAGCCTCTGCACCCAGCGTAGCATCCTTCTTAAAAATTATCTTTTTATCTGCTGATGTGCCTTTTAGCTTACTACCTAAAAGCTTTTCTATACCTGTTATAAAATAAGCTTTCTCTTTTGCAAATAACGGGTCACTAACAATGCTTACCGCATTAGTGATCACAAAACTACCGGCATTCTCTGTATAACTTAATGGAGTAGGGATAATTTTTTGCAGCTGCGATGCAGGGATATCCTGGATGATCTTATTTTGATTGTACAGTATTTCGGGGGTAATTAATCCCTGGTAGGTAGGGTTAAAAGGCTTAACATTAAAATTGCCGGGCCAGTAGCCTTTGACAGGGTCGGCATCCCATACAAAATAGGGGCCTTCAATAGCGTCGGTAAAGTTCACCACAATATCTTCGCATAAATAATCTATACGGATACTCTCGCCAGGTTTTACCTCTTTGAATTTATCGTTGGGCGTGATGCTGTATAAATCGCCATTTACCTGCAACACTTTGGCATTACCGCTAACTGCATTCTCAATAAAATTACGCGATGAGTTGAAATAGATCTTCCAGCCACCGGCAGGCAAAGTTTGTTTCCCTGTGTTGGTGATGGTTAAAGAGGTAAGTGCCTCCTGTTTGTTCTGATAATTGTTATCAATCACCTCCCAGCTCAGGTGCAGGTCTTTAATATCAAATTTCGGCACATCGGCCATTACAGCTACAGCTTTTATATTAACTGCAACAAACAACATTAGGGTAAGAAAACGGCGCATTGGTTTATATTTAGGGTTTGGTAATCGGTTAAATGCTCTTGTAAGTCGGCCAATGATTCTACAATCTCATCATGACAACAAGTACCGTAAATATAATATTTAAGATGTAGAAATACTTTTTAAAATATTTTTTAAAGTGAGAACTTTATCCAGCCCTCCCCTTCATATCCAAATGCAAATTGTTTGGGATGGATGATCTCGGCCAGTATCTCAACTGAATCAACTATCCTTGGACCGGGCCGGTTAAAGTACTGGTTACCGTCGGCAATGTAGATACGGTTATTTTTTACAGCCTTTAATTCGCTAAACCCAGGTTGATCTAAAAGGGTGTTCACCTCGCGCATGGTACGCTCAATAGAAAAACCGCAAGGCATCAGCAAAATAATTTCGGGGTCGCTTTCGCGAATCTCGTTCCAGCTTACATATGGCGAGTGTTTGCCTGCATGCGCCAGTATGGGGGTGCCTCCGGCAATGCTCACTAATTCGGGGATCCAGTTACCTGATACCATCATCGGCTCCAGCCATTCTAAACAGGCAATGGTTGGCTTATTCTCCATAAACTTTAGCTTATGGCGGATAATGTCGACACGTTCGTTCAAGTCCTCTAACAATCGCTCACCATTCTCTTCGGCATTAAGGGCTTTGGCCACTGTTTTAATATCGTTAAAGATATCATCAAGGCTGTTGGGTTGCAGGGAGATGATGTGCGCTTGCTTATCTAAATAGTTTTCCAGCGCCTGCTCAACCTCGGGTAACGACACCGCGCAAACTTCGCACTGTGCCTGGGTGATCACCACATCGGGCGACAGTTCTTTGATCACCTCGCGCTTTACCGTATAAATCGATAAGGCTTCGGCCAATATCTCTTTAACCTTTACATCAATAGCAGCACTGCTTAAGCCATCCGAAAAGTTGGCTTCAGAGCATACAGGCAAGCTTTTTACACTCTCGGGGAAATCGCACTCATGCGAGCGGCCAACCAGGCTGTTCTCTAATCCTAATGCACAAACTATCTCGGTAGCGGCAGGTAATAACGAAACTATTTTATGAGCAGACATATTTTTCAGTTTGCAGTGGGTGGTTTAAAGTTTGCAGGGCTTTATGCCAACTGCCTACTATAAACTGCCCACTTAATTGCACTGCAAATATGCGAAATATAGAGGCAATTTTGTTAAATACGCATCTCCCGCCACATAATTCTTCAATGCTTCTCCCTGATATTATTTGCCCTTTAAGTATTATCTTTACGGCAATGATATTCCTAACCTTTTTTATCGGGGTAATAGCAAACTTTATTGGCTACATACCCCCCGGTAACATTAACCTTACCCTGGTACAGATCACCATAAACCGTGGTATTAAACAGGCATTGCAGTTTATTATCGCGTTTAGCTGCGTAGAGTTTTTTTTTACCTACGTGGTGATGCAGGGCGCCAAATGGCTATCTGAAGAAGTTAGGCTTGACACCATTATCGACTGGATAATGGTTGTACTTTTCGGCACACTGGGTACCATAACCTGGCTAAACCGCAACAAGCCGCCAAAAACAACCTACTCTAACCACGCAAGTATAAAATATGGCATCCTGTTAGGTTTTATTAACCCTATGCAGATCCCTTTCTGGATGGTAACGGGCACTTACCTGATTACGCATGAATGGATTGAAGATGGCCGCCTGGCCTTAGTTATTTTTAGCATCGGTTCGGCAGCGGGCGCCTTCATCGCCTTGTTTTTATATGCCAAATTCGCAAAGTTTCTGCAACGGAAATTTGAACTGAGTACAAAAGCGATAGATATAGGGATATCTGTTTTGTTTTTTGCTTTTGCTGCTTATCACATATTTAAGCAGATTTATCTGGTGTATTTTAAGCACAGGTAAACATCCTTAAATTTGTTATGCTGAACGATAGTGAAGTATCTATTCGCCAATAGCACAGTTTGTGAATAGATCCTTCGTTCCTCTGGATGACAACCTAAAAAATCATCAGTTATTTTCGGCCTGGCTTTGCTTTTTTGCATTGATGTTCCAGATCTTCTCTGCCTTGCGGCCAATGAGCCAGAACGATAGGGCAAGGATACCGAAGAAGAGCGTTTTATTGGTATGATCCCAAAAGTATTCGAAGTATTTGGTGTACAGGAATATGATGAGAAAAGTGATACCAAACTCGCGGGCTATTACATCTTTAAATTTTAAGCCATACAGCATAAATGCCCCCGCTACCGCTGCGGATATAATGCCCCAGTAAAACAGGCTGATCTGTTTAATTTGCCACCATACATCCAAACTGCCGTAGTTGCCAAAAATGCTTAGCAACCATAGCGACATAAACAGGTACAGCATACCTACCACATAGGTCAGTTCCCAAAAGTACGCGAACCATTTCTTGCCTTTCAGCAGATGGCAGGTACCAACCAATATTAACCCGAACAGTACAAAGCGCAGCGGATAGTTCATCCCCAAAAAGTATAACGCCCAATTGGTTTGATAGCCCGTTTCGGTACCGAACCAACTGCCAAAGGATACCAGCGCGAAAAGCCATATCAAACGGGAGTTCATGCGATTAGCCAAAACCCCATACACAAATACCGATACCAGGAACAGGATGGAATAATGACCCGAGCCGTTATCAAATGTTTTGCCCAGATAGGCAATACAGCTGGCGGTAAAAAATACGCCTAAAAATATGGTAGCCTCGTTACTGAAAACTTTTTCGGGGTATTGCTTCTCTCTTTTGCGCCCAAGATAAAACAGGCCAATAGCGGCAACCGCAGATAATATGCTGATCACAATATCTGGCGTATCATACAGGTTTTTTATCCATTTGATAACGGCGTCATCAACAATGAGTGAGCCTATGGCGATAGCCCCGCAAAATAGCGCTACCCAAATACTGTATTTGGCCAGCCTCATCCAGTCGAACCCTTTTACATCGTATGAACTGCGGAGTTTTTCGGCTTGTTCAGTATCAACTAAATGATTTTTCTCCCAATGCGCAATGGCTTCGTTCAAAAACTCACTTTCCTGCCTGTCGATATTTAATTTAGCCATATAACTATCCGTACGAATTTATGGGAATAAGTTAAAAGTAACAATGTTAATTTAAACTTAAGCCACATTAAACAAAAGGGGAAATAGGCGTTATTGATGAAAACAGGGTGAAAATCAGGTGTTGAATTGCGGGCCGTTAATAATAAGCAGGGCCTGTACATCTTCTTTATCTTTACCCAACTGCACTACCAATTCTTCGAGCGATGAGAATTTGATATCGCCACGCACAAAGTGCAGAAATTCCATGCGGAGCTGCTGGTTGTAGATCTCGGCGCTGAAATCAAAAATATTCACCTCAATGTTACGTGTCATACCGTTAACGGTAGGGCGATGCCCGATATAGGCCATGCCTGTATATTCTTTACCGGCCACTTTTACCTTAACAGCAAAAATACCATCGGCCGGGATCAGTTTATAGCTTTCCTCAATCAGTAAATTGGCGGTGGGGTAACCCAGTTCGCGGCCCAACTGATCGCCACGGATAACTTTACCGGTGATGAAGAAAGGATAACCCAGGCATTCGTTAGCGATGTTGATATTGTTGTCAAGCAGGGCCGTACGGATGCGGGTAGAGCTGATGGCTACGTCGTTTATATCCTGCTCGGGGATTTCAACTACCTCAAAGTTATACTGAGGCGCCAGGGATAGCAGGTCTTGCAGACCGCCCTGCCTGTCTTTACCAAAACGGTGGTCGTAACCTATTACAATGGTTTTGGTGCCTATTTTATTTACCAGTACATCGCGAATATAGCCCTCGGCCGTTTGGTTTGAAAAATCGCGCGAAAATGGTGTGATGATCAGGTGGTCTACGCCTAACTGTTCCAGCAGTTCGGCTTTTTCGTTGATGGTGTTGATAAGCTTGATGCTTTCATCCTCGGGGTGCAGTATCATCCGCGGATGAGGGAAGAATGTAAGGATAACCGTTTCGCCCCCCGTAGCTGCCGCCAGTTCTTTGATGCGCGATATAATTTTACGGTGCCCAATATGCACACCATCAAAGGTGCCAATGGTAACCACTGCGTTTTTAACCGCTTTAAACTCGTCGATATGATTATAGATCTTCATCGTGCCGGCACAAAGGTAAAAGGACTAAGCAGCTTTTTGTTTGTTGAAGTGTAAAATTTATACTGAGGTACCGGGCAGTTCGCTCGCTTTTAAATCACGGATAGTATTCACTAATTCCAGTATCTCATGGGCATCCTCTATCCGGTAATTACCACTCCGGGTACGCCTCAGGGCCGACATATACGCTCCATTGTTTAACGCCTTACCAAAATCATTCACCAATGAGCGGATGTAAGTTCCCTTGCTGCACACCACACGAAAATCAACCTCGGGAAGTTCTATACGGGTTATCTCAAACTCGGATATTGTAACGTTGCGTAGCTTCAATTCAACATCCTCGCCACGGCGGGCCTTTTCGTACAGGCGTTCGCCATCCACCTTTATAGCCGAATGAGCCGGCGGGTATTGCTGTATATCGCCGGTGAATTGCTCACAAGCGGCTTTTATTTGGTAGTTAGTTAAGTGGCTGGTATCAAACTTGGCTTCGGGTTCACTTTCCAGGTCGTAAGTTGGGGTGGTTGCACCCAGCACCATGGTACCTGTGTATTCCTTTTCCTCGGCCTGGAAGGTATCAATCTGCTTGGTCATTTTACCAGTGCAGATGATGAGCAGGCCGGTAGCCAATGGATCGAGCGTGCCGGCGTGGCCTACTTTAAGCTTTAAGGGCTTAAAGGAGTTGCGCAGCTTGCCTACCACATCAAAGCTTGTCCACTCTAAAGGTTTGTTGATGAGGAGGAGTTGCCCGTCGGCAAAGTCTTGTATGGATGAAAAGGAAGTACTCAATACAGATTGGTTATATCACTTGTAAATTATGGCCGCTTAGGTAAAGGATAATAATTACCCCGCCTACCAAAATACGGTACCAGCCAAAAAGCTGAAACCCGCGGCGCTCTAAAAATGTGATGAATGTTTTAATAGCCAGCAGGGCTACAATAAATGCTATTATGTTACCAATGGCTAAAAGTTTAATTTCTTCGCCGGTAAAAACGTGGCCTTCTTTATAAAAGTCGTAAAGTTTTTTTGCTGTTGCAGCAAACATGGTTGGCACGGCTAAAAAGAAGGAGAACTCGGCAGCGGCCTTGCGGCTCAGCTTCTGGCTCATACCACCTACAATAGTAGCTGCGGAACGTGAGGTACCGGGGATCATTGACAAGCACTGGAAGAAACCGATCTTTAAAGCGGTTAAATAGCTTATCTCTTTTTCTTCTTTAACATCAGGTTTGTTAAACCACTTATCTACAAAAAGCAGGATAATACCGCCTATAAAAAGTGTGATACCTACTGTTAAGGCGCTCTCTAATAAAGCGTCGATCTTTTTACTGAACAGCAGGCCAAACACCGCGGCAGGTATAAAGGCCACAAAAAGTTTGTAGTAAAAGTTTATGGTTTGAAAAAAACGCTTAAAGTATAAAACTACCACCGATAGGATTGCGCCCAATTGGATAGCAACTGTAAAAAGCTTTACAAAATCATCGCTCTGGATACCCATTACAGATGAAGCGATGATCATATGCCCGGTAGATGAAACAGGCAAAAACTCGGTGATGCCCTCAATAATAGCAAGGACAATTACGTGGATAATGTTCATTACTTAGCTGCCGGCTTTTTTAAGATAGCGTAAAAACCAAGGCCGAAACCTGCTAATACTACAATCGGAGCAATAACAATTTTGGTTGTGCTGTAAATATCTGTAGTACCGCTCATCAGCACAAAACCAAAGGCTACCACAGCTATACTGATAATCAACCACATGTAGTTGTCTTTGCTGAATATAAATTGGGGCGAGTTGGTATTGGTTACCGGCGCTTGTGTTTTGCTTGCAGCTGTTTTTGTTTGTTGCAGTGCCATATCTTTTTAATTGTTGAATTAGTAATTGAGACTTAGAACTAATGAGCCAATGAACTATCTATATAGATCGTATATTTTTAAACGTAAAAATTTGTTAACCGCCAGGAACGTGCTAAAGGCCGATATAAATATGCCGAGTATCACAATACCTAAAAACACCATACCAAACTCGGCAGGGCTTTGCAGGATAACCAGATCAGGGATTTGTTTATTGGCCAGGAACAGCGTGCCTATCAATATCACGATAGAGATTAACGCGCCCAATAAACCATGCCAGATACCGTAAAGCAAAAATGGCTTGCGGATAAACCCTTTGGTTGCACCTACCAGCTGCATTGATTTGATCAGGAAACGTTGTGAATATATAGCCAGCCTGATGGTATTGTTGATCAGCGCTACGGATAGAATTACAAAAATCCCAGCAAAACCTAATATAATTAAACTGATAGAGGTGAGGTTTGAATTCATCTGGTCAACCAGCGATTGCTGGTATTTCACTTCTTTAACCAATGGATTTTTTAGCAATTGCGCTTTAAATTTATCAATCCCGGCGTTGTTGGCATAGTCGGCTTTCAGGTAAATATCCAGCGATTGCGATAGCGGGTTATACCCCAGGAACTTTACAAAATCCTCGCCCAGGTCTTTTTGCAGGTTACGGGCGGCAAGCTCTTTACTTACATACTGGGTTTGCTTTACCATGGGGTTGGCATCCAGCTGTTTTTGCAGCTGCAACACATCGGTTTCGTGGGCTGAATCATCCATAAATATATTCAGCACAATATTTTCTTTTACATAGCGCGACAGGTTATTGGCGTGTACCAATATCAGCCCCAGCAGCCCTATCATCAATAAAACCATGGCAATGCCAAAAACGGTAGATATGTATATCGTTTTTGTTTTTTTTGCCGATGAGCTTGCTTCAAATTCTTCCATGCGTTTTGTAGATATGAGATTTGAGACGGGAGATTTAACCCCCATATCTTATTCTTATAATTTGCGAAATTAACAAACCTGCTCTAAAGGTAAAAGTTTATAGCGGATAATTAACAATAATTAACGCTGAATACCATAATCACCAAACCGTAATTGCGAGCGTAGCGTGGCAATCTTCGATAGAAAGTTGGCTACAAGCATGTCAAATATTGCCACGTCGCTACGCTTCTGGCAATGACGGTTTGGTGGCGAAACAAGAAACAAAACTCCCTGCCATCTGTTATTTAATCATGACAACACCTGCAAACAACCACGATAAACCGTCACCATCTGATACACCTACCCACAGGCCTGCCGATGAGGGGCACAAAAGCGTGGTAAAGAAAGAAGATAAGCAATACAGTGCTGATGAGCCACAGCAGCAAAACGTGGCTAAGAAGTATGAAAAAGAAGAGCAACCGGTAAACCCTGTTAAAAATCCGCCAAAGGAGAACCAGCCCGACGCATCTGACGATGACGCACGCCGGTTAGAGTCAAAATAAGTTACTCTAATGGCTTGGCTATGCCTGCCGAGTTAAATTGCAGGTCGTACAATTTGCGGTAATACCCATTTTCAATACGCAGCAGTTCCTGGTGGGTACCCATTTCTTTGATCTCGCCATGGTCAAGCACGATGATCTTGTTAGCATTTTGTATGGTTGATAAACGGTGGGCTATCACAATGGCCGTACGGCCCTGCATTAATTTATTAATGGCGTTTTGTATCAGCAGTTCCGTTTCGGTATCCACAGATGAAGTGGCCTCATCCAAAACCAGTATAGCCGGGTTGTAAACTAATGCGCGGATAAACGAGATCAGTTGCGCCTGCCCTGCCGAAAGGGTTGCGCCTCGTTCCATTACATTATAATCATAACCACCCGGCAGGCGTTCAATAAAATCATGAGCGCCAACGTCCTTTGCTGCCGCGATGATCTCCTGGCGGGTAATAGCTGTATTGTTCAGGCTGATGTTATTGCCAATGGTATCGGTAAACAAAAAAACATCCTGTATAACGGTTGCTATTTTAGAGCGCAGATAATCTACTTTATACTCCCGGATATCGTGCCCGTCAACCTTAACCTCGCCCCGGCCTATATCATAAAAGCGGTTCAGGATGTTGATGGTTGATGATTTACCCGCACCGGTTGCGCCTACCAAAGCCAGCGTTTCGCCGGGCTTAACGTGGAAGTTGATATCCTTCAACACCCAGTTTTCATCATTATAAGCAAACCAAACATTGTTAAATTCAATTTCGCCCTGCAATACGGCCGGGGCAAGTTTCCCATCGTCGGTGGCTACTTCGTCGGTGTCCAGCACCCTGAAGATCCTATCGGCACCAACCATACCCATCTGCAGGGTGTTAAATTTATCGGCCAGCTGTCGTATAGGGCGGAACAACATATTCAGCAAAACAATAAAACCGGTAATAACACCGGGTGTTATGCCTTGTGGCGAGGCCGAAATAGCATGCAATTGCTGATCGTTCAATATGCGTTTACAGCCGTACCAAACCAGCAGGGCCATACAAATAGCAAATAATATCTCCACCACCGGGAAGAAGATAGAATAGTACCAGTTAGAGCGGATGTTGGCATCGCGGTACTTCATATTCACCGAACGGAACTTGCGCATCTCCTGCTCTTCGCGGGAAAAGTATTGGATAATGCTGATACCGCTGATGTGCTCGGCTAAAAAAGTATTCAATTGCGCTACCTGCGTACGCACTTCCTGAAAGGATGATTTGATAGCTTCTTTAAATACGTAGGTAGATGCAAAAAGTAATGGCATAGGAATCAGGGTGATCAAGGCCAGCTTCCAGTCCTGCCATAGCATAATACCGATAACAGCTACCACCAGCAGCAGGTCGCCCATGATAGAGATCAACCCTTCCGAAAAAATATCGGCGATGGTTTCCAGGTCAGATACCGTACGGGTAATCAACATCCCGATAGGCGTACGGTCGAAATATTTTAATCGCAGACTGGTGATGTGGTTAAAAACATCTTTCCGAAGGTCGCGAATTACCGACTGGCCAAGCGCGTTTGTTAAATAGGTTTGATAGTACTGCGCTATAGTTTGTATAACCAGCTGCCCTATCATTAGCCCCACCATAAACACAAGGCCGTCGTAATCATTACCCAAAATGTTTACATCAAGCGTTCTCTGAATCAGTATGGGCTGCACAACAGCAATAGCGGCCAAAAAAATAGTCAGGAATGCAGCAATTACAAAAGTCCTGTTGTAGGGTTTTACATAGTGCATAACCCTGCCCAGTAATTTCCAGTCGAGCGCCTTACCTGTAACTACACCCCCTCCGCCCCCTGAAGGGGGCACCTTTGACTTGCTATCTTTAATCTCTTTCGCCATTGATCAAATTCTATTCCCCCTTCAGGGGGTTAGGGGGTACGGATACTTTATTTCTGTTAAATACAAGCCGCAGGCGGGTACACTAGTGCCTGCTTTGCTGCGGTTTTTACTTTTAATTATTGGGCGGATATCTTTGGGCTGCATTTCGCCTTTGCCCACCATAAGCAGCGTACCCACTATGGCCCGCACCATGTTGCGCAGAAACCTATCTGCAGAGATATGAAAAACTATGCCATTTTCGGTTTCAACCCACTCCGCTTTTGCAATTTTACAATTATTGGTCTTAACCTGCGTATTACTTTTGCTGAAACAGCTAAAATCTGTGTATTCCATGACTATTGCTGCCGCCTGGTTCATCAATTGCAGGTTTGGCGTGTCGCGCAGCAGCCATGAGTACCCGTGTAAAAATGGATTTTTCTCAAAATGGATATGATACTCGTACGATCGCAGTGTGGCATCAAACCTTGCGTGTGCTTCGGGATGAACGGGAATAATGTTCTTTATGCCGATATCGTGCGGAAGCAGGGCGTTTAGGCTGCGTTTGTCGATAATTATTTGCTTATCATCTACAGTGTTTACATCCAGGTGCACAAAAAAAATTTTAGCATGCACCCCTGTATCTGTTCTGCCGCAACCTGTAGTTTCAATGGGTTGGCGCAGCAATGTTGTTAGTGCTTTATCAAGCAGTTCCTGTACGGTTACAGCATTGGGTTGCACCTGCCAGCCGTGGTAATTGGTGCCATCATAAGCCAGTTCAATAAAATATCGTTGGGTGTTTGCCACGTGGCAAAGTTAACATCATTTACGATTTTAGATTTACCAATTCCGATTCTATCTTTGCTACAACTCATAATCATAAAAAAATGCTACAAAGAATACAATCAATATACCTGTTATTCGCATCTTTAGTGCTTTTCGCGCTGTTTGTTTTTCCGCTTGCCCATAATATCTATGTGGATGGCAAACTGGTAAATGTATCCGTAACGGGCGTTTACGAAATTGTAAACGGACAAAACAAACAGATCCAGGCATTTTTGCCGTTAACCATTACCACGGTTATTGCCGCATTGATTCCTCTGGCACTCATATTCCTGTTTAAAAACCGTAAACAGCAAATCACCTTAAGTTATGTGGCTATACTAGCATTAATAGGCTACAGCTTTTGGATGGCACAAACCGTTAAAGGTGTGGTTGGGCCAATTACATTAGAATACCGCAACATGGGTATAGGCCTGTTCTTAACCTCACTGAGCATTATCCTGATCATATTTGCCGTTAAGGCAATTCAAAGGGATGAAAAGCTGGTAAAATCGGCCGATAGGTTACGGTAAAAACGAAATTAGAAACACAGAAGCCGGATATTCCCCCGGCTTCTGTGTTTCTAATTAATTATTGAAACCTTTCGTATTTTTCTATCGTACGGAATGGTTTGGCTAAAAAGTCGCCTACGGTTTGATTAAACAGGTCCTTGTAAAATATCGGGGTTGAGTGGCCGGAGTTCGGTAAGATCCAAAGGTAGGCATTCTTTATATTTTCAAATATCTCCAGCGTATGGCGTGTAGTGATCACATCATGGTCGCCGCCAATTACCAGGGTTGGGCAGGTTATCTTTTTCAGTGCCTCTGTTTTAATATTAGGCTCATATGATAACAAGTGCAATAACTTTAACTGATTTTTCATTTCTGCAGGCACATTCGTCATCCGTTTTAATGAGTCGGCGCCTTTAATATTTTCTGCCAATACCATTTTCTGCACAAAGGGGTCTACAGCCGTAGTATCAGGCCGCAGGTTAGCGCCCGTTACGGCAAGCTTTTTTACCTTATCAGGATGGTTTATGGCCAATAACAAGCCTTCTATCCCGCCGTCACTCCAACCTATCACGTTCGCGTTCTTTATCTTCAGATGGTCTAATAAAGCGTTAAGGTCGTCGCTTATCATTTCATAACTTAGTGAGTCTTTATTGTCGATAGTTTTCCCCTGGGCGCGGCTATCGGCCAGTATAACCTGGTATTTTTTTGCGAAGTAAGGTATCTGGTATATAAAGTTATTGATAGAACCTCCATTGCCATGGATGATCAGCAAAGGCTCGCCTTTGCCATAAATTTCATAATACATTTTTATCCCGCGGATATCAGCATACTTGCCTACAGCCGGGTTACGGCCATACATGGTTGTATCCATATCCTTCCTTGGGTTTTGAGCAAAACAAACCGATACGGTTAGCAGCAAAACAACTGCAATTATTAAAGATTTAAAGGTTTTCATTTTTATTGTGATAATTTTTGTTAGCTAAAGGTATAAATTATAGTTTGTTCATCATGTTTTTCAGAATAGCACTTTACACTTTTCAACTCTTTTTTAAAGCTGCCCAAAAACAGGCGATGTGTAAAGACCACACTAATACTAAAATCATTAACATAAAAAGAACATTGATTTTTAGCCAGTTACGGTAAATCACACTCGTAAATTTGCCAGTTTTATAAATTTAAAAATCAGTATTTGAATTATGATTAATTAATTGTACTTTTGCACCCGATTTGACGATGTAGTCAAATACGTTATTTTAATTCATGAACCCATTTATCAATCTGGGAATCCGTCATGATATTGTTAATGCCATCTCTGAGTTAGGATTTGAAAATCCTACACCAATCCAGGAACAGTCAATTCCGGTATTGTTAACAGGCAGCAACGATTTTGTCGGATTAGCCCAAACAGGGACCGGTAAAACAGCTGCTTTTGGACTGCCGCTATTAGAACTGCTCGATTTCGAAGAAAATCATCCGCAGGCGCTTGTTTTATGCCCAACACGTGAACTTTGTTTACAGATCACGAACGACATTAAGAACTACGCCAAGCACATGAACAACGTTAATGTTGTTGCCGTTTACGGTGGTGCAAGCATACAGGATCAATTACGCCAAATTAAACGTGGTGTACAGATCGTTGTTGCTACCCCAGGACGTATGCTTGACATTATTAACCGTAAGGCGATCAATTTTTCGCAGGTTAAGTTTGTAGTATTGGATGAGGCTGATGAGATGCTCAATATGGGCTTCCAGGAAGACATTGACAGTATTTTATCTACCACTCCGGACGAGAAAAAAACATGGCTGTTCTCAGCCACCATGCCTTCTGAGGTTAGAAGGATCGCTAAGAAATACATGACCGATCCGTTCGAGCTTACTATGGGCGAGAAAAATACAGGTAATGTTAATATTGACCACGAGTACTACGTTGTACGTGCCCGTGATAAATATGCAGCTTTTAAACGCATTGTTGATAACAACCCCGAGATCTTCGGTATCGTATTTTGCCGTACCAAAATAGAAACTCAGGAAATTGCTGAATCGCTTATAAAAGACGGTTATAATGCCGATGCTTTACACGGTGACCTTTCACAGCAACAACGCGATAAGGTAATGAAACGCTACCGCGAACGCAGCCTGCAATTGTTAATTGCTACTGATGTTGCCGCACGTGGTATTGATGTTAATGATGTTACACACGTTATTAACTACAGCTTACCTGATGAGATAGAAAACTACACCCACCGTAGCGGCCGTACGGCACGTGCAGGTAAAACAGGTGTATCTATCGCTATCATCAACAGCAAAGAACTTGGTAAAATTCGCCAGATAGAACGTGTTATTGGTAAAAAGTTTGTAAAAGCCGAAATACCTACAGGTTTTGATGTTTGCGAAAAACAATTGTTTGCCCTTGTACATAAAGTACATAACGTAACAGTTAACGAAGAACAAATTGAGCAATACATCCCGCGTATTATGGATGAGTTTAAAGACCTTGATAAAGAACAGGTTATTAAACGTTTTGCATCATTAGAGTTTAACCGCTTTTTAGATTATTACAGTAATGCACCAGACCTTAACGCCCCTGCAGATGATTTCCGCAGAGAAGGTGAAAGAGGCGAACGCGGCATGCGCGATTCAGGTGGCAAATCAGAATATACACGTTTGTTTATCAACTTAGGTAGTGTTGACGAGTTTAACCGCGGCGATTTGCTGGGTTACATTTGCAACAACTCTAAAATAAGCGGGCGCACCGTTGGCAAAATTGATGTTAAAGGTGTTTACTCATTCTTTGAAGTAAACAACGGCGATGTTGACCAGGTAATGAACAACTTTAAAGGCGTTGAATTTAAAGGCCGCGAAGTTAGGATTGAAATATCTGGCGAAGGAACCAGCAGCCCAAGAAGCGGCGGTGGCGACAGACGTGACGGTGGTTACCAAAGGCGCGAAGGCGGCGGTGGTGGTTACCGTGGCGGCAATAGTGGTGGCGGACGCCGCGAAGGTGGTTTTAACAGGGACAGGAACAGTGGCGGTGGCAACAGCGGCGGTGGTTTCCGTGATTTCTCTGGCAAATCCCGCGAAGAGCGCCCGGAACGCCGCCGAAGATTTTAGTTTAGTTAGTTTTCATAAGAGCTTTCGGAAGTAGTTAGCCGAAAGCATAGTTTTAGTTTAGTTTTGTTTACAAAGCCTCTCGTTTGTTTATCATCCGGGAGGTTTTTGTTTTTAACGGCTAAACTCTACCAAAACAGAATCCGGATACACCAGGCTAAGGTTTTGTTCATTCAGCTCTTTTATTATAAACCGGGTATAAGGCTGGTTACCTTCAAAAGACGTGAAAATGGTATCGCCTTTGGTAAAATAATCTTCGGCGCTTTGCTCATCGCCATCAATAACAAATTTCTTATCGGTTATTTTTAGGGATGTTTCGCTGTTTTTTGCTTTCCAGCTCCCTATTAGTTTAGGGTTCGATTCCCTTTTTTCATTTCTACAAGCTGATATCAGCATTACCACTCCCGATAGCGCTATAAAAAGTAAAGCGTATTTTTTCATTTCATTAAGGTAATAAAAAAAGCATCTGTTAGCTAACGGATGCTTTTTTTTAACATTATTTAACCGGCTTATCAACCAGTTTTGCTTTTGGCACATATATATGATGCCCCTTTTTATTTACATAATAGTAATATGAATTTTTATCAATGTAAATAGTTTGGCCCTGTGGCCCTACCTTTTCGGCGTATTTTTTATCTGCTACGGCTGATGCTCCTTTTGAGGCAACCTCCGCCGTTTTATTACCTACAGTACTTGCAGCTTTTTTGGTAGCATGCCATCCTTTTTTAGCAGTTGTACCTACCTTTTGGCCAAGGGTGGTATCTTTATGCGTTTGAGCAAAAGCCGATGAAGCCGCGAACAACGAGGCAGCAAACATGGCCGATTTAAATAGCTTTTTCATTTTCTGGAAGATTTTTGTTTAGTTAACTGCTATAGCTAACTCAATTTCTCTGCCAGTTTCTGCATTTCTATTACCGGTGGGCTTTTTTTGTATAAAATAGCATAAACAGCCTCACAAATAGGCATCTCTACATTGTATTGCCTGTTCACCTGGTGTAGGCAATTTACTGCATAATACCCCTCAGCAATCATATTCATTTCCAACTGGGCCGACTTTACCGTATAGCCCTTGCCTATCATATTACCAAAGGTACGGTTACGGCTAAACTGCGAATAAGCGGTAACCAGCAGGTCGCCCAGGTACGCCGACTCTTTAATATCGCGATCAATAGGGTGTACCTCGCCAACAAAGCGTTCCAGTTCGCGTATAGCGTTTGATATCAATACCGCCTGAAAGTTATCGCCATACCCTACGCCATGGCAAATACCACTGGCAATAGCATAAACATTTTTAAGCACGGCACCATACTCGGTACCATATATATCATCAGATACAATGGTTTTAATATAGCGTGTACTTAACATGGCGGCAAACACTGCAGCAAGCTCTGTATTTTGTGATGCTATGGTTAAGTATGATAATTTCTCCAGCGCAACTTCTTCGGCATGGCAGGGGCCGCTTATTACCAGGATATGATCAAAAGGCACATCGTAGTTCTCGTTCAAAAACTCGCCTATTATCTTATTCTCGTCGGGCACTATCCCTTTTATGGCCGATACTATTTTTTTTCCTTTCAAATCTGCCGGGGTTATCCCCTCAAGCGCTTCCTTTAAAAAAGCGGCAGGTACGTTAAGCAGTATAAAATCAACCTCCTGTATAAGCGATTTAAGGTCGGTAGAGATATTTTGTGCCGGCACTTTAATTTCAACCGAACTTAAATAATTAGGGTTGCGCCTGAATTCGCGAATGTGCTGAACCGCTTCACCGTTACGCATCCACCAAAAAATTTCCTTTTCGGTAGTGTTATCGGTAAGCATTTTAATATTAGCCGTGGCCCAGCTTCCGCCGCCCACAACAGCAATTTTGTTTGTTTGCTTAAGCATCAAGTATTAATGTCCCATCCGGATAATTGGTTTCCCGGTGATGCAAATTAATGAAATATTATTGGGAAGGTGAAAGCCTAAAGATAAAAGGCATTGTCAGCCTCAGCTTGGCTCACCATTACATTTTTAGTACGTTAATTACCAAAGCGTTCACGTTCACTGCCGTGAACACCTGTGAACACTTACAAAAAACTCACAATCAATTAGTTAAAAAATAACATACTGACAAACTACCGCCACCATTTTTAAATGGATAAATATTATTGCCATGTAGTTTTTGCAAGCCTTATTTAGGCAAAAACCGCCCATGAAACGCCCTGAAACGCCAGGGAACGCCAGCGAAAATCATAAAAACAAGAAAGGACAAAGGCTTTTCGCCTTTGTCCTTCTCTTTTACTCTTTTACCTGAAAGAAGATTACTTCTTAGCGGCGGTATTAAACAGTTTTGATTTATCTACCTTTTCAACCATCATACCATCGTTCAATGTTTTTGATATGGCTGCGAATGGGGCCGATACTACTTCTTCGCCGCCTTTAAGGCCCGTTAATATTTGTATGTAGGTATCGTCCTGTATACCGGTGGTAACCTGAACCTGTTTTACTTTACCTGCCTGCAAAACAAATACATACTCTTTTGATGGTGGGGTAGAAGTGGTTTTTTTATCGTCCTTTTTTGCCTCGCCACCAGTTGCAGCAGGTTTTTTCTCATCGCGGGTGGTAACAGATTGTATAGGCACCGATAACGCTTTTACGTGGTTGGTGTTTATATCAACCGTAGCGGTCAATCCCGGGCGGAATGGCGAATGGTTTTCAGCATTCTTTTTCAACAGGTCGATATATGATTGCGCCGTGATACGAACTTTTACCGTAAAGTTGGTAACCTGATCGGCATTGGTGCCCACCACGTTGGCCGAACTGCCTATTTCAATAACCTGGCCGGTAAATTTCTTACCCAGGAAAGCATCTATCTCTATCTGCGCATCGTTACCAACATTAATACGGTTAATATCATTCTCGTTAACATCAACATTAACATCCATTTTGCTTAGATCAGATATGGTCATGATCTCGGTACCGGCAAACTGCTGGGTACCCAAAACGCGCTCGCCCAGCTCAATAGATAATTTTGATACAACGCCATCAACTGGTGCATAAATAGTAGTTTTAGCCAGGTTGTCCTGCGCTTCTTTTACAGAAGCCTGTGATTGCTCTAAACCAAATTTCGACCCCACAACGTTTTGCCTTGCAGCTTCTAACGATGCTTTTGCACCATCATAATTGGCTTTGGCCTGCTCAAACTCGGCAACGGTTAATACCTTTTTATCAAAAAGTTCCTTGCTGCGTTTGTATATCGATTCCTGGTTTACAAAAGTAGCTTCAGACTGCTTAAGCATTTGCGCTGAATTACCCACGCTTGCTTTTTGGGTATTGTATGATGCTACCGCACGATCGTACCCTGATTTTAAGATATCGGGGCGGATACGGCATAGCAGCTGGCCTTTTTTAACCACATCACCCTCTTTTATAGGTAGTTCAACAACCTCACCAGATACCTCCGGGCTTATTTTAACCGCCACATGCGGCTTAATTTTACCACTGGCAGATACGGTTTCGTTAATGTCGCGGCTCTCGGCTTTTTCAACAGCAACCTGTGTTAACTTTGGTTTGCCTATTATACCCGCGGCCTTACCTATAATTAATAGTACGATAAGTGCCCCAAGGCCTATCAGAATATATTTAGTAGTTTTTCCCATGATGATTTCAGGATTGTTTTTTGTGTTTAAAGTGTTATAGGATTTCCGAGATAATAGTCAATTACTTTGTTTCTGAATACAACTTCGTATTGTGCCTGTATCAGATCAAATTGCGATTTGTTAAGGTTGGTTAGCGAAGTATTATAATCAAGCGAGTTTACCAAGCCTACGTTATACCTTTGTTGTATCACATTAAAGGCATCCTTATTGGCATTATAGGTTTGCAGGGTTGATAGATATTTTTTCTGAGAAGCCTGCACATCCCAAACAGCCTGGTAAATAATTTTACTTAAGTTATTTTTTGCAAGCTGCGCGGTAACAATGGCATTTTCATTAGTAATTTTTGCCTTGCGCACTGCTGTACGGGTGGTAAAACGATTGAAGATGGGGATCTGTAAACTTATCCCTACCGACTGGTTAAAGTTGTCGCTTAACTGCCTTCCCAACGGATATTTAATCGGCGGCGTTATCCCAACATTTGGCGTTATAACAGGCGTGGTTGTGTTTTGCAGATAACCAACAGTATCAACCCGCCCTGTAAGGAAAGGCTGCCCTTGTAAGCGGCGTGCATCAGAATAATTTGTACCTAACTGCCCAAAAAGTACAACACTCGGGAAATAACTCCCTCTCGCCACTTTAATATCCTGCTCGGCAGCCTTTTGCCTGGCCTCGGCAAGTGATATATCCGGGTTAACGGCTATAGCTGTTTTCAAAACCGCTTCAGGGTCAAATGTTGTTGCTGTATTTTTAAACTTACTGATATCCGGTTTTTCAAAAGTAATATTGGTTGATGGTGGCATCTCCATATACTGTTTAAGGGTAAGTATAGAGAGTTCCAGTTGGTTCTCAGCGTTAGTGTAGTTCAGGTCGGCGGTTGATTGTGAAGCCTTAGCCTGCGACAGGTCCGCCTGCGTTTGGTTACCTACGTCAAAGTTTTTCTGAGCCCTGTCAAGCGTTATTTTGGCAATATCTATTTGCTGCTGCGCCGCAGTTACCAAATCCTGGTTGGTTAATATTTGCAGGTATTGGGTAACCACATTTAAAATCAGGTCGTTTTTTACTTTAGCCGTGTTACTGCGGTCGGCACTAAGCAATAACTTATTTTCAATGATCTGGTTGCGTAATTGCCCGCCCTGAAAAAGCGTTACCTGTGTTGAAAGGGTACCACTAAGCGCAAAAATACGCTGATTGGTAAACTGGTTGGTAGAGGGGTCAATATTACGGCCAAAATTAAAAGAGCCCTGCGGCCCGGCAGTTAAATTGGGCAACAGGTTGTATTTAGATTGCTTCAGGTTCTCTTCAGAAATAGCCTCAGTAAATTGTGCTTGTTTTATAGTTAAGTTACGCTCAAGTGTAAGGTCAATTGCCTTTTGCAGGGTTATAACTTCCTGTGCTTTTACCGTAAAATTAACTGTCGAAAGTAATATGAAGCAGGCAATAGTTACTTTTGCGATGTGTAAGTTTAGTTTCATATAATAAATGTATACAATTGTAAGTAACCGATAATTACTTTGCAAGCTCTAATTGTTAGTTAAAATTTTAAATACTTAAACGTTTTACGAATGTACCTGGTAAAAACTCCCTGGTGGCTTAAAAAGCTGTATCCTAATTTAATATGGGATACCAAGCCAGGCGCCCGTTGCATTTATTTGACTTTTGACGACGGCCCTATACCCATTGTTACACCGTTTGTATTAAATATTTTAAAAAAGCATAATGCGAAAGCTACATTTTTCTGCATAGGCGATAATGTGCGCAAACACCCCCATGTATTTGCCGAAGTAAAAAAAGACGGCCACGCTATAGGTAACCACACCTATAACCACCTTAAAGGATGGGCTACTGATAACCAAACTTACCTGGAGAATTTTTTGCAGGCCGATAAGATATTGGATACCCCGCTGTTTCGCCCGCCATACGGGCGCATTAAAAGGGAGCAGGTGAAACTATTGAAACAAGCCCGGCCCGATCTTAAAATTATGATGTGGGATGTGCTTAGCGGCGATTTTGACATGAGCCTTAACCCCGAAGAATGTTTAAAGAACGTTTTAAAGAATGCGCAGCCGGGTTCTATCGTATTGTTCCACGATAGCGAAAAGGCTTTCCATAAAATGGGATACGTGCTGCCCCTGGTTTTAGAATATTTTAGTAAGGAGGGTTATACCTTTGAATGTTTAAACGCGGAGATGTTTAGTTCTTTGAATCCCTGAAGCAAGGCCTGATCAAAACCCACAAGGGATTGACGCCTGCTTATTTAGAACATATCCAAATAACAATTGTACAAAGCCCTGACTGTGAATAAAGTTTATATTTTGTAAATTCGCCGCAAGTCCTCCATCAGGCGGATTTCAACATCTTTTACTACTAAAAATCAAACATTATGGCTTTTGATTTAGACATGATCAAAAAGGTTTATGATCGCTACAGCACCCGCGTGGATGCTGCCCGCAAAGCGACCGGTAAACATTTAACACTAACCGAAAAAATATTATACGCTCACCTTAGCGAAGGTGATGCTAAAAAAGCATTTGAACGCGGTACCGACTACGTTGATTTTGCACCAGACCGTGTGGCTATGCAGGATGCAACCGCGCAAATGGCGCTATTGCAATTTATGCAGGCAGGCCGCCCGCAGGTTGCAGTACCATCAACCGTACACTGCGATCACTTAATACAAGCAAAAGTTGGCGCTGTTGCCGATTTAAATACAGCGGTTGATATTAACCGCGAAGTTTACGACTTCCTTTCATCTGTATCTGATAAATACGGTATCGGTTTCTGGAAAGCCGGTGCAGGTATCATCCACCAGGTTGTTTTAGAGAACTACGCGTTCCCGGGTGGTATGATGATAGGTACCGATAGCCACACCCCTAATGCAGGTGGTTTGGGTATGGTGGCTATTGGTGTTGGCGGTGCCGATGCCTGCGATGTGATGGCAGGTTTGCCATGGGAGCTAAAATTCCCTAAACTGATTGGTGTAAAACTAACCGGTAAACTATCGGGCTGGACATCAGCTAAAGACGTTATTTTGAAAGTAGCAGGCATCCTTACCGTAAAAGGTGGTACCGGTGCTATTGTTGAATATTTTGGCGAAGGTGCACGCTCACTTTCTGCAACCGGCAAAGGCACCATCTGTAACATGGGTGCCGAAATTGGTGCAACCACTTCAATTTTTGGTTACGACGAAAAAATTGCTGCTTACCTAAGCGGTACCAAACGTGCCGATGTTGCCGAACTGGCTAACGCTGTTGCCGAACACTTAACCGGTGATGATGAAGTTTATGCAAACCCTGAGCAATACTTTGACCAGGTTATTGAAATTAACTTATCAGAGCTTGAGCCACACGTTAACGGCCCGTTCACACCGGATCTGGCATGGCCTATCTCTAAATTCGCGCAGGCGGTTAAAGAAAACAACTGGCCAACTAAATTAGAGGTTGGTTTGATAGGTTCTTGTACCAACTCATCATACGAAGATATCACCCGTTCTGCATCAATCGCAAAACAGGCCATCGATAAAAACCTGGTTACTAAAGCCGAGTTTACCATTACACCGGGTTCTGAACTGGTGCGTTACACTGTTGAGCGCGATGGTTACTTAGGTACCTTCGAGGCGATGGGCGGTGTGGTACTGGCTAACGCCTGTGGCCCATGTATTGGCCAGTGGGCCCGTCATACCGACGACCCTACCCGTAAAAACTCTATCATCACATCGTTTAACCGTAACTTTGCCAAACGCCAGGATGGTAACCCAAATACACACGCTTTTGTGGCCTCTCCGGAGATTGTTACAGCGTTTGCTATTGCCGGCGACCTTACCTTTAACCCGCTTACCGATAGCTTAACCAACAAAGCAGGCGAGCAGGTTAAATTTGACGAGCCACAGGGTATTGAAATGCCAATAAAAGGTTACGCGGTTGAAGATGCCGGTTACCAGGCACCTGCCGAAGATGGCAGCGGTGTTGAGGTTATTGTTAGCCCAACATCATCGCGTTTACAACTGCTGGAGCCGTTTACCCCTTGGGAAGGCACAGACATTACCGGCTTAAGGCTGCTTATTAAAGCCCGTGGTAAATGTACTACCGACCATATCTCTATGGCAGGCCCATGGTTAAAGTTCCGCGGCCACCTGGACAACATATCAAACAATATGCTGATAGGCGCTATCAATTATTTCAATAATACTGCTGACAGTGTTAAAAATGAAATAACCGGCGAATACGGCCCTGTACCTGCCACCCAACGCGATTATAAAGCTGCCGGTATAGGTACTGTTGTTGTTGGCGACGAGAACTATGGCGAAGGCTCATCACGCGAGCACGCAGCTATGGAACCACGCCACCTGGGTGTACGTGCCATACTGGTAAAATCATTTGCCCGTATCCACGAAACCAACCTTAAAAAACAAGGTATGCTGGGTATCACCTTTGCAGACGTTAACGATTACGAGAAAATACAAGAGGATGATGTTATTGATATTACCGGCTTAACCAGCTTTGCCCCGGGCAAACAGTTAACCGTGGTATTACACCATGCAAATGGTACAACAGAAAGCTTCCCGGTAAACCACACCTATAATGCACAGCAAATAGAGTGGTTTAAAGCAGGCGGCGCGTTGAATATCATCCGCAGGCAAATGGCTTCTTAATTTTAGATTTTTAGAAGTACGATTTAAAAAAAAGCCTTCCCGAATGGGGAGGCTTTTTTATGGGCGGTGTCTCCATCATGTTCATTTCGAGGAGCGTAGCGACGTGGCAATCTCTTTAAGCCTTTTGTTTATGCAAGGTGTACAATTATCCTAAAAAGCTTGCTTCGTTCATCGCAATGACGCGTGGGGAATTATGATCGCTTTAATATATCTTTATGCAACCTACATATCATCAATGACAATAAACGAAAAAGAGCTTTGGAAAAAAATTCAGGACTTTGAACTGGATGAACCCGGCATCCATTTTAAATTTTCAGACAGGCTTGCCCGCGAAAATGGCTGGACCAAAGCCTACGCCAAACGCGTTATTGAAGAATACAAGAAATTCATTTTTCTTTGCTGCATATCTGAACAAGGCGTTACCCCGTCTGACCCGGTAGACCAGGCATGGCACCTGCATTTAACCTTCACCCGATCCTATTGGATAGATCTTTGTAAGAATACCTTAAACCGCGAAATTCATCATAACCCAACCAAAGGCGGTAAACAGGAAGCTGCTAAGTTTGAGGGCTTTTATACTTCATCGCATAAATTGTATACCGATAAATTTGGCGTGCAACCACCTGCCGATATCTGGCAGGATAACCATACCCGTTTTAGCGATATTAACTTTCAAAGAGTAAATATTGGCAGGTATTGGCTGATCAGGAAACCCAGGCTATCGGTATACAGCTTAATTATACTGATGTTATTTATAGCCTGTGCCACATTCATACAAGCTTCAGACACCATACTATCAGTATTATTAATGCTGGGTATTGTTACAGTAATTATGATTGCTGTGTATAAATGGGAATCGGACCCTAACAAGTGGAAAAACAAAAACGATGATAAAAACGGTGGTGGTTGCAGCACAGCCGGAAGCGGATGCAATAGCGGTGATTTCACATCACATCATGGTGGCCATCATGACAGTGGAGGCGGCGAGAGCGGTTGCAGCAGTGGCTGCTCGGGATGTTCGGGTTCCGGCTGCAGCGGTTGCGGCGGTGATTAAATGCCCTGGTTGTTATACTATTGGGCCGTAACTAAAGTCAAGTTCAATTTTATCGGCGGTATCGCTTGCATAATTATCATCTATGTAATGCCAGCCAATATTTAATTCCTGGTTATTCCTGGCTTCAACCTCGATATTATAAAAATTGGTTGATACCATAGCAGCAGCCACTAAACGCTCGTGCCGAAGGCTAAGGGTATATTTGCCGGCTGCAATATCTATCTTGTCTGTAAACAATTCCTTGTCGTCAATTTTAATGATGCTTAGCTGTTTGGTAGTGGTAATGCGCGATAAGTTTTGCCCGCCTGCAATATTATTACTAAAATGTGCTTTAGCATTTTTAGTATCAATAGATTGCTTGATGCCGCCATAAATTACAAACAGCACAATAGGCCCACCTATTGCCGCCCATGACGGCAACCCGCCTTTGGTTAGGATTACGATAAGGACGATCATACCGGCAATTGGCAGTATGGTGTTTGCAAAGCTTTGCTTAGGTTTTTGGTCGATGCTCATATATTGTTATTGATAGATTTAAGCTTGCAATAATTGATAACGGTATGTTATTAATTACAGCTCACCACAATATATTGTTTTCAAAAATCCACCGGCAGTGCACAAAAAAGGCGATGAATAAATCCATCGCCTTATATTTTCCCTCATCTCTGGTCACTAATCTCTAATTATTTAACTAAACCGTTCCTTCAAAAACTTTCCGGTATAGCTATCCTCAACTTTTATAAGGTTCTCGGGGGTGCCTTCAAATATTACGTTACCACCGCGGTCGCCACCTTCGGGGCCAATGTCTATCACCCAGTCGGCACATTTAATAACGTCCATATTGTGTTCAATTACAATAATGGTATTACCATGCTCCAGCAGCGCGTCGAATGATTTGAGCAGCTTTTTAATATCTGCAAAGTGCAAACCTGTTGTAGGCTCATCAAATATGAATAATGTTTTATGGGTGTTGTTCCCCTTTACCAGGAAGGATGCCAGCTTAATGCGCTGCGCCTCGCCACCCGATAGGGTGTTTGACGATTGGCCCAACTGTACATAGCCCAAGCCAACATCAACCAAAGGTTTTATTTTGGCCAGGATCTTTGGCTCTTTGGCGAAGAACTCCAGTCCCTCGTCAATAGTCATTTCCAATACCTCGGATACATTCTTTTCATTATAGGTAACGTCAAGAATGTGCTGTTTAAAGCGTTTACCGTTACAAGCCTCGCAAGTGAGGAAGATATCGGCCATAAACTGCATCTCTATTTTCACTTCGCCCTCGCCCTGGCAAACATCGCAACGGCCACCCTCAACATTAAAAGAAAATGCTGATGGTTTTAGTCCGGCTGCTTTGGCAACCGGCAGGGCTGCATACAGGTTGCGGATCTCGTCCCAGGCCTTTACATAAGTAACCGGGTTTGAGCGCGACGAACGGCCTATCGGGTTTTGGTCAACAATTTCTACCTGTTCAATTTTATTATAATCGCCTTCAATACTGTCAAATGCGCCGCTTTGGTCGCCATTATAATTACCCAGCGTTTTTTGAAGGGCTGGCGCAAAAATGCGTTTCACCAAACTGGTTTTACCCGAGCCCGATACGCCTGTAACTACCGTAAGTACCCCAAGCGGGAACTTTGCGTCGGCATTTTTAAGGTTGTTTTCGCGGGCGCCTTTTATCTCTATAAAATCGCTCCATTTACGGCGCGTTTTGGGGATGGCTATTTCTTCACGGCCACTCAGGTATTTCCCGGTAAGGCTGTTATCGTCAACGATGATCTGGTCGTAAGTACCGGTAAAGATGAGGTTACCGCCATGCGTACCGGCTTCGGGGCCAATATCGATAATATGGTCGGCGGCTTTCATGATCTCCTCTTCGTGCTCAACAACCAAAACGGTATTGCCCACATCACGTAAGGATCTTAGCACCGTTATCAGGCGTTGTGTATCGCGTGGGTGCAGGCCAATGCTTGGTTCATCCAACACATATATAGAACCTACCAAACTGCTACCCAGTGAAGTAGCCAGGTTAATACGCTGCGATTCGCCGCCTGATAGTGTATTTGATAAACGGTTAAGCGTTAAATAACTTAAACCAACATTATTTAAAAACACCAGCCGGTTGATTATTTCCAATAGCAGGCGTTTACCAATTTTGGCATCGGTTTCGTTTAATTGAATATCGCTGAAAAAATCAAGCGCGGTATCCAAGGGCATCAGCACCACATCGGTAATGGATTTGCCCGCTATTTTAACGTATGATGCATCCTTGCGCAACCTACTGCCCTTACACTCGGGGCAGGTGGTTTTACCACGGTAACGAGATAGCAGCACACGGTATTGAATTTTATAGGTCTGCTCCTCCATCTCCTTGAAGAAAGCATCCAGGCCGCGGAAGTACTGATTACCTGTCCACAGCAACCGTTGTTGTTCTTCGGTTAACTGGTTATACTGGCGGTGTATCGGGAAATCAAATTTCAGTGCGTTTTTCACCAGTACATCGTTCCACTCGCGCATCTTTTCGCCACGCCATGGGGCAATAGCGCCCTCGTAAACCGTTTTACTTTTATCGGGGATAACCAGGTCCTCGTCAATGCCAATTACCTTGCCGTAGCCCTCGCATTTTTTACAGGCGCCGTATGGGTTGTTAAAGCTAAAAAAGTTTGCCGTAGGCTCTTCAAAGCGGATATTATCCAGCTCAAAACGGTCGCAGAAAAAACGTTCGGTTTCCTTATCAGCTTCCGGCTCCCGGTACTGTACGTAACAATCGCCCTTACCTTCAAAAAATGCGGTTTGTATAGAGTCGGCCAGTCGGCTGATCGTTTCATCCTCCTCGTTCTTGGTAATGCGGTCTATAACAATCCACACTACAGAAACCGCCGGCAGTGACGATTCAGCTTCCTCATCCTTAACTTTTGCTTTTGTCTTTTTAGTTTTTGCAGGAGCGGCCTCTTCATCCATCACCATAGATGCACCGTCGATGGTTTCATCTTCCAGTAAGGATTCGATACGGGATACCTGTCCGTTAAACTCAACCCTTACAAAACCTTTTTGCATTAAAACAGCCAGTTCCTCTTTAATACTGCGGTTATTGTGCGGGTGCAGCGGGCATAATATAGTTACCTGCGTTTCATCGGGCAGGGCAGTAATAAAATTGATCACATCTGTAACCGAATCTTTTTTGACGATACCGCCCGATATAGGAGATATGGTTTTACCAATCCGCGAAAAAAGTAGCTTCAGGTAATCATATATTTCGGTAGAGGTGCCCACGGTTGAACGCGGGTTACTGGTAATAACCTTCTGCTCGATGGCTATTGCCGGGGCTATCCCTTTAATATAGTCAACATCCGGCTTGTTCATACGGCCCAAAAACTGGCGCGCGTAGGATGAAAGGCTCTCTACATAACGGCGCTGCCCTTCGGCATAAAGGGTATCAAACGCCAGCGATGATTTCCCTGAGCCCGACATGCCGGTTATAACTACCAGCTTGTTTTTAGGGATGGCCACATCCATATTTTTAAGGTTATGTACCCTTGCCCCTTTTATGATGATATTTTTCTGCGGATCTTTTTCTGCTTCTTTGATCATATTGATAGCTCCTGGTTCATGGGGCCATGGTTAATAGTTCTTTACATCCGTTAAACCTTTTTGAAAACCTGTGGTCTAACCGGTAATTTACAATGAACTATTACTCATTAACTATGAACTTTTTTGGAAGTGCAAAAATCCTAAAATTTTTAGCCTTTTCCAAATCAGTTTAAGTAATTGTAAAGGATAAATGGTTATTAATAAAAGAGTTTGCAATATGCTGACACAAACTAAAATTTGGCCGAACGCAACATACCCCGTTAAAAAATATTTGTTTTTATTTTTTAAGATTATTATATTTGAGGGTAAAATTATTCTTAACCCTAAAAAGAAACGCTATAGATAGAACTCTACTTTTAATAACGACAAAAAAATTAATTTAGTTTATTAGTAGCTTTCTATGGATTTTCAATTGAAAAGTGATCAGGATCTAATCCATCTGTACATTGCCGGAGACGAGGCAGGACTTGTTGAGCTCATCAGGCGGTACCAGTCAAAAATTTACACTTCTATTTACTTGCTTGTTAAGGACGAAGCCCTTGCCGAGGATATTTTCCAGGATACGTTTATTAAGGTTATTAATACACTAAAAGCCGGTAAATATAACGAGGAAGGCAAGTTTTTACCATGGGTAACCCGTATTGGGCACAACCTGGTGATAGACCACTTCCGCCGTGAAAAACGCGCGCCTATGGTAAGTAACGGCGACGACTTTGATATTTTTGAAGTATTGGGTAATTATGACGAGAGCGCGGAAGACCGTTTGGTGCGCGAACAAACGCATAAAGACCTTAAATCGCTCATCCAGCTCTTACCATCCGAGCAAAAAGAAGTGCTAATTATGCGCCATTTTGGCGATATGAGTTTCAAAGAAATTGCCGATGTTACTGATGTAAGCATTAACACCGCCCTTGGCCGTATGCGTTATGCGCTAAATAACTTGCGCAAAATGATGCAGAATAAAGAGCTGAGTTTAAAAAACTGATTTTAAAAACGGTACAAAATATTGCAAGCTGCCCTGTAAATGGGGCAGCTTTTTTTATTTATGGTAATTCACAATATCGCGTTGCTTAATGTCGTTTAAAATCGTGTTGAAGGTGATGATTTCAAAAGAACGAGTTAATATTCTTAATTTGAACCATGCATATAAAGCATAAATTAACTTGAGAAAAAAATTTCATTTAATTTTCATCTTCATAAAATATTACCAAATAATTCTCGTTATTTTTATATCTCAAACAAACAACAGCTTATGGGTGAAACCTTTACTTCAATTTTTAATGCGGTCACTAACAAAGCCCAGGTGAAAGAATCAGAGGTACATGAAAATCTGGATGCGGACGATGTGATATTCTATCGTTCAATCCACGCTGATTTGGATCTTTTAAAGAAAAAGCCAAAACTGCAGACCATTCATCACATCCTCGATTATTCGAAAAGCCTGCGCTAAGCAGTACTACGCCAAAAAGCACTGGTTCATAGATCAAACAGTTTGGGTGCAAAACCCGGCAGCTTGATTTATGAACCTTTCTATTTTTACAACTATTCTGTTTTTAAACTCTCTACCGGGTTACTTAAGGCAGCCCTTATGGATTGATAGCTTATGGTGATGATTGATATGATAATAGCTGCCATCCCCGCAATGGCAAACATCCACCAACTGAGTTGGATACGGTAAGCATAACTATCCAGCCATTTATTCATCAAAAACCACGCAGCCGGGAATGCTACCAATAATGCCATTGCTACGAGTTTTACAAAATCTTTAGTGAGCATTGCTACTATGCCCGCTATATTAGCACCCAGTACTTTCCGTACGCCTATCTCCTTAAGTCTGCGCTGTGTAGTAAAGGTGGCCAGCCCGAATAAGCCCAGGCAGGAAATGATAATAGAAACAACTGAGAAAATATTGAACAAAACCTGTGTGCGTCCTTCAGACACGTACATTTTATTCAGATCCTGGTCTACAAAGCCATAAGAAAAAGGCTCATCGCGGTAAACGCTTCTAAACACCGTTTGAAGCTTTGCAATAGTTTGTTTGATATGGGCAGGGTTAGTTCTGATCACTACATAACCACCTTTGATGGTATGCCTTAAAATAAGGGGTTCAATAGGCTGTTGCACGGGTTTAAAATTAAAATTCTTAACAACGCCTACTACAGTACCTTCCTTGCCGTTGAAACTTATTTTCTGCCCCACTGCTGTAGCAGTGGTCATCCCCATAACTTTAACCGAGGTTTCATTTAATACATAATTGCCCTCATCCGTTTTTAAGTTATCATCAAAAGACCGCCCCGCCAGTATTTGCATACCAAACACTTTTGTAAAACTGCCATCTACCACAATTTGTGGGAATAATATTTGCTGCCTTGGGTCCTTGCCAGGCCATATAACCTGGCTCGAACCATTTTGCAGGTCTGTTGGCAAACTGTTTATTATAGTGTAGCTAGCCATACCTGCCTGTTGCTGTAATGCTGCTTTTAAAGCTGAATAATTATTTTGCAGATCGCCGGTTTGCGGCATCTGCATATACAACAGGTTTTGTTTGTTAAAACCGATGTCCCTGCTCCGGATAAATTTAAGCTGACTGTTCACTACAAGCGTACTCACCATTAATATCACAGAAATGCTGAATTGTACAATAACTAACCCGCTTCTTAAAATTGATCGCTGTCCGTTTATGGGCTTCAATCCTTTTAATACTACCACAGGTTTAAAAGACGACATGAAGAAGGCCGGATAACTACCTGAAATAATCCCTACAATAATAGCCAAAAGCAAAAGCTCGCCTATAATTTTAAAATCGAGCAGATTGATTGTAATGGCTTTGAACGAAATGATATTAAATACCGGCAACAACACCCACGCTATGCCTATACCAATTACCAATGAAAGCAGCGCCACCAATAACGATTCGCTGATAAATTGGGCGATCAACTGAAAACGCATAGCCCCGATTGTTTTGCGCAGGCCAACTTCCTTGGCCCTTTGTGCCCCCAAAGCGGTAGATAGGTTCATGAAATTGATACAGGCGATAACCAGGATAAAAACAGCGATTAGTAAAAAAATGGTCACGTTTTGGCTGTTCCCCTGGCCCGCAACATCCCCTAAAAAATGAGAGTGTAAATGGATATCCGTAAGTGGCTGTAAGGTATAGCTGGTTTTGGTATTGCTCTTATCATTAAGTTTATAGATATTATTAATCTGCTTTTCTAACCCGGTAATAAGCGCGGGGCTGGCCTTAACCGATGCATCCAGCTGAACGTAGCTGTAAACGGAAAAATTATCCCACACGTTTCCGTTATCCTTATCATAATAATCAATAGGCAGCAGCACCTCAAATTGTAAATGCGAATTATGCGGCAGATTTTTTAACACCCCTGTTACTACATAGTTATTCCCGTTAATGCCATTATCTACATGCAGCACTTTACCTATAGCATTAGCCTTGCCAAAATATTTTATGGCCGCCGCTTCTGTAATAACAGCACCATCCGGGCGCGAAAGCACAGCGTTTTTATCGCCCTGCAAAAGCGGGTAGTTAAACATTTGCAAAAAGTTCGGGTCGGCATATTCCAGGCTTTTCTCGGCAAACTTTTGGTTACCTACCGTAACCGTAGCATTCAAAGGCACCAACCTGGTAATGTTTTTAACCAAAGGCATTTGCTGTTTCATTGCCGTAACAACCGGCGGGGGCGTTACCGCAGCATCCGACCCGGCAACGTTGGCTACCAACCTATAAGTATGGGCAGTATCTGCGTTAAACTTATCATAACTAAGCTCATCCTGCACCCATAATAAAATAAGGATACTGCAAGCCATTCCACTTGCTAACCCAAATACATTAAGAAAGGTAAACAGCTTAAACTTTTTCAAACTGCGAAAGGCGCTTAACAGGTAATTTTTAAACATGGCTATGCTTTTAATAGCTAAATACCAACCAACAAAATGCCATACTTGTAATGCATTGATTTAATGGTACTTAAACTCGAAAACAAAGACTTAACTGTGCGGTTACGATACAATCAACCGTTCGCTTTCGGGCTGATTATTACCTTGTTATAACGCCATAAGCAAACAAACTTTGTTGTTTGCTCTTCTGCTATTTATTAAAGACTTTTGCAACAACATGGTTCCCGCTATGCTCTGTGAACCACCAACCATTAACTAACATGCTTAAAGCCGACCGCTACCGCCATTTTGTAGAATACTTTTCAAAAAACCAGCCCAACGCGGTTACCGAATTGCATTATAATAGCCCTTATGAATTGCTTGTAGCGGTTATACTTTCTGCCCAATGTACCGATAAACGCATCAACCAGGTTACCCCGGCCTTGTTTAAACGTTTTCCTGATGCAGCCGCACTGGCGGCATCAGATGCCGACGAGATCTTCACTTACATACGCAGTGTGAGTTATCCAAACAATAAGGCCAGGCATTTGGCAGGCATGGGTAAAATGCTGATGGAGAAATTTCATGGGGTAGTACCATCCGGGCTGGATGAATTGCAACAAATGCCCGGCGTTGGGCGCAAAACCGCCAATGTAATTGCATCAGTGGTGTTTGATGCACCAGCTATTGCTGTTGATACACACGTTTTTAGGGTTGCTAACCGCATAGGGTTAACCACCCGCGCTACTACGCCCTTAGCGGTTGAGAAACAATTGGTTCAACACCTGCCCGAAAACACGCTTGCTATTGCCCACCACTGGCTGATATTGCATGGCCGTTATATATGTGTGGCACGTACCCCTAAATGCGAGATCTGCCCCCTTACCTGGTTCTGTAAATATTACGAGCAGCACAATACCGAAACAGCTTTACTGAAGGCCGAAGCGGCAAACATCCGCAAAGCAAAAGATGCCAAAAAGAAAAAGGCGCTAAACGCTATAAGTAAGGAACTGTCAAAACGTAGTGTTGATAAAGATATTTGATTGATAGGCTCCAGATAGCTAAGTTTACAGGTAAACCAAACAAATAAAAAATAATTACTAAAAATATTAGTAATTATAAAATTATGTTTTATATTTGTTTCACATTAGTTTAATATGAGCAACGCAGATAAATTAAAGGCATTACAGCTAACGTTAGATAAGCTGGAAAAATCATACGGTAAAGGCACCATCATGAAAATGGGCGACGCCGCTATTGAGGCAACAGAAACAATATCAACCGGGTCATTAGGCCTTGATATTGCTTTAGGTGTAGGCGGTTTACCAAAAGGCAGGGTTATAGAGATCTACGGCCCCGAGTCATCAGGTAAAACAACCTTAGCTATACATGCCATAGCCGAATCACAAAAGAAAGGTGGCATTGCCGCTTTTATAGATGCAGAACACGCGTTCGATCGCTTTTACGCCAAAAAACTTGGTGTTGATGTAGAGAACCTTTTGATATCACAACCTGACAATGGCGAGCAGGCTTTAGAAATTGCCGATAACCTGATCCGTTCAGGAGCTATTGATATTTTGGTTATCGACTCTGTTGCGGCCCTGGTACCAAAAGCGGAGATTGAAGGCGAAATGGGCGATTCTAAAATGGGGCTACACGCCCGTTTAATGTCGCAGGCGTTGCGTAAGCTAACCGGTACTATCAGCAAAACCGGCTGTTGCTGCATATTCATTAACCAGCTGCGCGATAAAATTGGTGTTATGTTTGGTAACCCCGAAACTACCACCGGTGGTAACGCCTTAAAATTCTACGCTTCGGTGCGTTTGGATGTACGCCGGATCTCGCAAATTAAAGATACCGACGAAGTATCAGGTAACCGCGTTAAGGTGAAAATCGTTAAAAACAAGGTTGCACCTCCGTTCCGTATAGCCGAGTTTGATATTATGTTTGGCGAAGGCATTTCAAAAGCAGGCGAGATCATTGACCTGGGTGTTGAATACAATATCATTAAAAAAGCAGGCTCGTGGTTTAGCTATGGCGAAACCCGCCTTGGCCAGGGCCGTGATGCAGTTAAACAACTGATACTGGACAACCCTGAATTAGCAGAAGAACTTGAAGCCAAAATAAAAGCGACCGTAACTGGCGACAGTTTAGCAGAAGTTTAACAGATAAACTTATTTAGAACAATATATTTAAAGCCTCCCTAAAAGGGAGGCTTTTTTTGTGCGTACTAATACGCACAAAAATATACTGCATATGCGGTATATGCGTAAGGGCTTAATTTATAGAATTTTATAAAAAATTAACCCTTATCACTCATGAAAAAACACTTACAAAAACTATTAAAAGCATCGGGCCTATTATTGCTATTGCTGATAGCGATCCCTTCGTGTAAAAAAGAAACCGCCATTAAGCCAACGCCCCCAGAACCGGAGATAAAAACCTCATCCATAAAAGGTAAAATTGATGGTAAAGATTTCGAGATAAAAGAGAATGGGATAAAATCAACCCTGTACAGTACATCGGGCGATGGCGTAAAATCGCTGGAAACAGCAGCCACACTTGATGCCAATGGCAGCAAGCTGACTTTCTTTATTGATGACCTGAAGAACGGGGCCATCGCGTTAAGCAAAAAATCGGGCACATCTCTTAACCCGGGCACCAAAACTATTAGAATAAATTCGACTACATCGGTGCAAAGTTATGTATACTACTATAACAGCGGCAATGAGTACTATGCATTTTCAGGTTCAATAGAAATTACCATTACTGATACCGATATTACCGTTAAATGGAATATTATGTTCAAAGATGCAGGCGGCCGCGAGTTTAACTCATCGGGTTCGTTCACTATAACATATGCATCGGTAGTAACCAAGTCAAAAACTGAGGTAAAAGACCCTACCCCAGTTGCCGATAAACCCACCATTGAAAGCATTACCCCAAACAGGGGCCGCGCAGGCGATGTTGTTGCCATTGCAGGTGTTAACTACAGTACAACAATAGCCGATAATATTGTAAAGTTCAATGGCGTAAATGCTGTAGTAACATCGGCCACTGCAACAAAACTGCTGGTTAAGGCACCAACGGAAGGCACTACAGGAACTGTAAGTGTAAAAGTTAAAAATAGCGAGGTTACAACCGGCCCTGTATTTAGCTACATTGGTGCTGCTACTTTCACCTCTTTTGCCCCCGCAAGCGCTAAAGCTGGCGATATCATTACCATTACGGGCACAAACTTCAGCGAAACATTAGCTGATAATGTAGTACATTTTAGTGGCCCTCAAAACACTGTATTTACAGGCACAGTAACAGCTGCTACCGAAACACAATTAAAAGTTACAGTGCCAGAAGGCGCCATAACAGGGAAAATATATTTAACCGTTAACAGTGGGCAAAAATTAACAAGTAATACTGATTTTACCTTAACAACAACCCAAACCACCGGCGACTGGGAGATGATGACTTTTGATGCATCTATACAGGAAAGCAATATATCCGCAGCTTCGGGTAACGGGTTTATGTTTGCAGGCGGCAGCAATTCAAAATACTTATACTATAGCGAAGATGGAACAACCTACACCAATGTTTACGATAGGATGCAATCAACAAATGGTGAAGCAATTGAAGTGCATCTTATAAAAACGGATGGGGTATATTATTATATAACCACCAATCAGGGCATATTCCGCACCAATGGTACGTCATGGAAAAAACTCTCACCATGGGCGGCATCGCCAAACATGAGCGTTACCGGTTTAATAGCCTCGCGTGGGGGTAATTTAACATGCATGTCGGGAAATCTATTGTTCACATCATCCAATTCAGGCGACAGCTGGACGCTAAGCCAGGCTTCTACACCCAATACCAGCACATTAGACTACCTCACCTCAGATAGCTTTGGCAAATATTGGTACGCGGTTGATATGTCAAGTAATTTTTTAAGCAGCACCAACCCGCGTAAAATATATAAATCAACAGATCAGGGTAAAACATGGACAGCGGGCGCCGCAACAACAGGCATTTACTTTTTTGGTAGCGGCAACCAGGATTTCATAACCGCATCAGGATACAATATATTCTGCCTGTTTAGCCCGTCGACCGCATCAATTTATGACCAGCGCCTTTACAAAACAAGCGACCAGGGCGCTACATGGACAAAATTGAGCGACGATAACGTGTATTACGTGAAATCGTTTGGGGATTATGTAGTATATGGTGATGGGCGTTTTAATGTATCTGTAGATGGCGGTGCAACGTTTAAAAACTATGATATGCCTACTGGTTATCGCGTAGGTGGTGTAGAAAGATCTAACGGATATTTCTATGCCTTTGCGTTCAGCAACACAGGTAAGCAGCGCATTTTTAGAAAAAAGATCTAACCCCGAAGTAGAAACAGGGTAGTATTGTAAGTATTTTTTTTTCGATAACCCTCTGCAGCAATGCAGGGGGTTTATTGTTATTATTTACCGCCGGTTTTCCAATACATGTAAGCTATGCAGCCAACAACGGTTATAGCCAAAACAATAAGGCCTGTTATGCCCTTACGCTTATCCTGGCGCATAAGCCATATTAAAAAAGCAACAAGCGGAAGCACAAAAACTGCCCAGAATATAAAAGAAGGAATGTTCATAATAATTAGTTCATGGTTAAATAGTTCATAGAATCTTGCAGATGGTCACTTACTATGAACCATCAACTACATGCTAAACTACATCGGCATTCTTGCCAGCGGGGCTATCTCCTGCCCGGCAAATTCGCCTTTTAAATATTTATAATAACCGGCAATAGCTATCATCGCCGCGTTATCAGTACAGTACTCAAATTTTGGTATAAAAACGTTCCAGCCTTTTTCTGCCCCAAGTTTGGTTAACCCTTCGCGAAGGCCAGTATTGGCCGATACCCCGCCAGCCAGTGCAATATCTTTAATATCGTACTCTTCCGCAGCTCTTTTTAATTTGTTCAGCAGGATGGTTGTAATGCGTTTTTCTACCGATGCACAAATATCGCCCAGGTTATGTTGTATAAAATCGGGGTTGGCGGCAACGTTATCTCTTATAAAATAAAGTATAGCTGTTTTAACCCCGCTAAAGCTAAAATCAAAACCTGGTATTTGTGGCTCCGGGAATTTATAAGCATCGGGGTTGCCGGTGCGGGCGTTTTTATCTATCAGCGGGCCACCAGGATATGGCAGGCCTAATATTTTACTGGTTTTGTCCATAGCCTCGCCGGCAGCATCATCAAGCGTTTGGCCAATTACTTCCATATCAAAATAATCTTTCACCAAAACTATCTGCGTATGCCCGCCCGATACTGTTAAGCATAAAAACGGGAACGAAGGCTTTTTTTCGGCAATAAAGTGCGCAAGGATATGCGCCTGCATGTGGTTAATGTCTATCAATGGGATGCCTTTTGCCAATGCAAATGCCTTCGCGAACGAAACACCCACTAAAAGTGACCCTAAAAGCCCCGGGCCGCGCGTAAAAGCTACCGCATCAATATCATTTTTGTTTACTTTTGCGTTTAATAGTGCTTGCTGTACGGCCGGAACAATATTTTGCTGATGAACCCTCGAGGCAAGCTCGGGGACAACGCCTCCATATAATTCGTGAATGGTTTGATTTGCAATAACATTGCTCAATATCGCCCCATCCACACAAACAGATGCGGAGGTTTCATCGCATGAAGATTCGATTGCTAAAATTACAGGCACTTTATAAAAAATTGATTAATGGAATTGGTGAATTTTTAACGTAAATAGCAAACTATTAAGCTATAAAAACGTATAGCGTTATAGATTATTCTATCAATCACTAATTCAGCAATCCAAACATTACTAAAGAGGCAAAGTTATTAAAAAAGTACTCAAAATAGCGTTAAGCATCGTATTGATAATTTTGTTACTGGTAAGCATAATTTTAATGCTTTTTCAGTACAAGCCGGTACAAACATGGGCTGCAAAAAAGGCCACCGCTTATTTATCAAAAGAACTTAACACCAAGGTTGATATAAAAAGCCTGTACATCAAACCTTTTTCGTCGGTTGTGTTAGAGGGGTTATATATTCTCGACAAGCAACAGGACACCTTGCTAAGCACTCCCAAACTTGCTGTTGAACTTAGCGGGTTTTCTATTTTTAACAGTATCAAAAAAAAGAAGATAGACTTTGCTTCTATACAGTTGGATAGCGGTGCCTTCTATCTTAAAAAGCAAAAAGACAGCACCACCAACCTTAAGTTCGTGCTCGATTACTTCAACTCGGGCGATACCACAAAAACCAAAAGCAAACCCTGGACGCTAACCTTCGAGAAGATCACGATCAATAATTTCCACTTCAAGTACAAAAACTTCCTGAGGACAGAGCTGGTAAAAGGCGTAAACTTTAACGATGTTGATGTTAGCAATTTTAGCACCATCATCCGCAATATGGATCTGCAAAACCATTTATTTAAGGCTCGCATAGGTGGTATGACGTTACGTGAAAAGAGCGGCTTTTTTGTGCGCAACCTGAATGCCAACGCTACCATTGATACTAACCAGGTACTATTACAAAACCTCAATATCCAAACGGCTTATTCAAACGTTAAAAACTTCTTCAAAATGAAGTTCAGATCGTTTGATGATTTTGACGATTTTGAGAATACCGTTACCATGGATGCCGATTTTAAAACATCGCACCTATCTTCAAAAGATGTTGCTTATTTCACCAGTTCGCTTGATAAAACAACCTTTGAGCTTGGGCTGGATGGCCGTGTACGCGGTATGGTAAATAACCTGAAAGCTAAAAGCCTTACTATTACAGCAGCGCAAGCTACCTTCATTAAAGGCGATTTTAACCTAACCGGCCTGCCCGATTGGGAAAACACTTTTATGCAATTAAAATTTGAACAGATAGCCACCAACAAAAAAGATCTGGATTACCTGTATAGCCATTTTACAGGCAAACCTAATGCAAAAGTGCCTGCCATAGTAAGTAAGTTTGGCAATGTAAGCTTTAATGGGCGGTTTACCGGTTTGCAAAATGACTTTGTAGCTTTTGGTACATTTAAAACAAAACTTGGCCGGTTTGACCCCGATATTAACCTCAAAATAAATAAAGCCGGCATACCAAGCTATAGCGGCAAACTTACAACCAGCAATTTTGACGTTGGCGCTTTAATTGACAACCACACCGTTGGCCGCACCACCCTATCCGGAAACATAAGCGGCAGTGGCGATGAAATAAAGAACTTAAATATTAAAGGTGATGCACGGATAGCCTATTTCCAGTTTAAGGGTTATAATTATAGCAACTTAACCACCAGCGGCACTTTTAAAAACAAAACGGCACAAGGTAAAGTAGCCATTAACGACAGGAACCTAAAGCTTAACCTGGCCGGCCTTATTAATCTTAACCCTAAACTACCGGTATATAATATTACCGGTAACGTTAGTAATGCAAAACTGCAGCAGCTTAAGTTATTGAAAGATACTGTCACCATTAGCACCGATATTAATACCAATTTCTCGGGTAATAATCTAGACAACCTGGACGGCAGTATTTTGCTCACTAAAATTCGTATTACCGACCCGCGAAAGAATTACGTAGTTGACTCGCTCGCATTAACAGCAAGTGGCAAAGGCGATGAACGGTTAATATCATTACGGTCTGACATTGCCGACGGAAGCATTAAAGGCAACTATGACCTGGCCACTTTGCCTTCTTATTTTAAAACCATTGCTAAAAAGTATATCCCGTCATTAAAGGTAGATATTACCCCTCCCCAACCGCAAACCTTTGACTTTAACTTAACCCTTAAAAACATTGATCCATTCACGGCTATTTTTATGCCCGACCTTAAAATACCTGACCAGGGCACTTTTGTAGGGAAATTCAATTCGAATAAAAAAACAGCCACACTGAACGGGTATATTAAAACTATAAAGCTGGGCAAAATTGTTTTTCATGATTTTATTATTGATGAAAGTACAACCGAAGATTTTTTAGGCCTCAACGTATCCTTAAACCGGGTTGACCTTACCGACAGCCTTTATATCAAAAACATAAACGTTACCAACTTTTTAAAGAACGACAGCTTAAACTTCAACATTAAATTATCTGATAAAGATGCAGCCAACCAGTTAGACCTTTACGGCCTTGTAGAGTTTGGCAAGGATACAACCGCCAAAATATCTGTACTCCCGTCTGATGTGATCTTAGAGCGCGAGAACTGGAAGATTCAGGACCAGGTAAGCATACGCTTACTCAATGGCAAAACAAAGGTATCGGGCTTTGAATTATCAAATGGCAAGCAAAAGGTAAGAATAAACGGCTTTATATCTGATAACCCCGATGATAAACTGAAGGTTACTTTCGAGAAGTTTAACATGGCTACGCTTAACCAGCTTACCAAAACATCGGGTGTTTTATTAAAGGGATCGTTAAATGGAGATGTAACCCTAAGCTCTATCATTAAAAAACCCGGGGTAGATGCCAACCTGGTTATTGATTCGCTGGCGATGAATAAAACCCTGGTGGGCGATGTAAAGATCGTTTCTAACCTTGATAACGATAAAGGGCTGGCCAACGTAAAACTAAATATCACCAACCATGGCCTCGAAACCATGAATGTTACAGGCGCTTATATACTAGGCAAAGAAACTGATGACAAGCTTGACTTTGATGTAAAGATGGACCATACCGAGGCCATTATATTTGAGCCTTTTATTAAAGACCTGGTATCGAATATAAAAGGCGCGGTATCAGCAAATCTTAAGCTCACCGGCACCCCGGCTAAACCCGAACTTAATGGCGATGTATCTTTAAACAATACCGGCATCACTGTTAACTATCTAAAAACCGCGTACACCGTAAACGATAAGCTGGACGTAAGTAACAGCGTTGTCAAAATAAACAAAATGATATTAAAGGATATCCGTGGCGGTACAGGCGAAGCAAACGGAACGGTTGATCTGAACAATATATCAAACCCAACCCTGGATATTAAACTCGAAGCCAATAACCTGATGGCGCTTAACACCACTTTTAAGGACAATCACCTTTATTATGGTACGGCTTATGGTTCGGGTACTTTTAGCTTTACCGGGCCTATAGATAACATGAAGATCGATATTAAGGCATCAACCGGAGAGGGCACAGTGTTTAATATCCCGTTAAATACATCTTCAACCGCTGCCGAATATGATTTTATAAGATGGGTGAACCATAATGATACCACCCAAAAAGTTATTGAAAAGAAAAATGCCTTTAATGGCGTAACACTAAACTTTGACCTTACAGTTGACGAAAGCACAACGGTTAGAATAAGCACAGATTATGGCGTTTTAGAAGGCACCGGCCAGGCCCGTAACCTAAAACTAAATATTAACAGCCTTGGCGACTTTGAGATGTTTGGCGACTTTCTGATCACATCGGGTAAATTTGAATTTACCGCTAAGGATTTCATCAGTAAAAACTTTGTGGTTAACCAGGGCGGCACCATCCGCTGGACGGGGAACCCATCAAATGCAGAGATAAATTTAAAAGCAATATACGAGGTACGTACAAATATTGCCCCACTTTACACCGCAGCAGGCTTACAAGCCCCGCAGCCAAAACAGGTATTGGTACAGGCCGAATTGATATTAACCAAATCACTACTACAACCTAATATCGATTTTAACTTTAATTTCCCGGTAGATCCATCAATTAAAGACGACCTGAATACTTACCTGGCAGATAATAATAACCGCAGCCAGCAGGCGCTAAGCATCATTGTAAGGCGAAGCTTTGCATCGGGTACCGGTAGTAATTTAACTAACCAGGTATTGGGCACTGCCGGCGAGGCTGTGAGCGAGTTTGCGTTTAATAAACTGAACAGCTTTATATCGCAATCAAACATCAAATACTTCGATTTAAACATCCGATCGTTCAATGATGCGAGCGCGTCACTTAAATTTTTAAATGACAGGCTTATCATCAACGGCAGCTTATATTCAAACAGCGGCACAAGCGATCTGTTTAACAACCGCACCAACCTGTTGAACACCGATTTCAGGACGCTGACAAAGGATTTTGAAATTCAATACCTGATACGTAAAGACGGTAACTTAAGAGCAAGGTACTCATACCGCGCACTAAACAGCACCACACTAAACAGTATTAATGATAACCTTACTGCACAATATGTAAACGGTATTGGCTTGGTGTATCAGCGTGATTTTGACACCTTTGGCGAGTTTTTGCGTAACATATTCAGGCAGGGGCGTAACAAAGCGCCAACCAACCCGGCACCGGTACCTGCTACAAACATTACAACCCCAACACCCTCAAAATCATCGGATGATAAGAATAATGAGGATACAGAAGGTGATAATTAATTAATGCTCACGCATGATGGTGTGGTCCATCTTATCCCTTTTAGTACGCAGGTAGGCCTCGTTATGCGGGTTTGACGCAATTTCTATGGGCAGGTTCTCAACCACTTCCAGCCCGTAGCCAATAAGGCCTGCGCGCTTTTTAGGGTTGTTGGTTAACAGGCGCATTTTTGATATGCCCAGGCTGCGCAAAATTTGCGCACCAATACCATAGTCGCGCTGATCCATCTGGAAACCAAGTTTAATATTAGCCTCAACAGTATCCAGGCCATTTTCTTGTAAATGGTAGGCTTTTAATTTATTAACCAGGCCAATGCCGCGGCCTTCCTGGTTCATGTATACAATAACTCCTTTACCCTCTCTGCTGATGATCTCCATCGCCTTGTGTAACTGAGGCCCACAATCGCAACGGCACGAACCAAATATATCGCCGGTAACACATGAACTATGCACGCGTACTAAAACGGCCTCTCCAGGCTCCCATTCGCCCTTTACAAGCGCCAAGTGGTTCTCCCCGGTATCTAATTGGGTATAGGCTATCATATCAAAGTCGCCCCACTCGGTAGGCATCTTTACAGACACTTCTTTGCGCACCAACGATTCGGTATTAAGCCGATATGCTATCAGGTCTTTTATAGAAACTATTTTCAGATCGAACTCTTTGGCCATCACCAATAACTCGGGTAAGCGGGCCATATCGCCATCTTCCTTCATTATCTCGCAGATAACGCCCGCGGGTTCAAACCCTGCCAGTACCGAAAGGTCTATAGCAGCCTCGGTATGGCCCGAGCGGCGTAAAACGCCACCATCTTTAGCTATCAACGGGAATATATGGCCAGGCCTTCCCAGGTCGGCAGGTTTGGTTGCCGGGTCAATTAAAGCCAGTGTAGTTTTTGAACGGTCTGTTGCCGATATGCCTGTAGTACAACCATTCCCTAACAGATCTACCGACACGGTAAAATTTGTTTCGTGCGATGTGGTGTTTCTGCTCACCATCGGCTCCAGTTCAAGCTCATGCGCGCGTTGTTTGGTTATGGGTGCGCAAACAAGCCCGCGCCCATATTTTACCATAAAGTTGATGGTTTCGGGCGTAGCGTTACGGGCGGCAGTTAAAAAATCACCCTCATTCTCGCGGTCTTCATCATCTACAACAATAATGGTTTTACCTGCTTTAATAGCTTCTATGGCTTCGGGTATAGTATTTAGCATTTCTATGTTTCTAAGGAGGATCGGGTTACCCTGTTTCGATTTGCCGATACTTCAACAAATTTATACGATAATTAGGTAATTACAGTCGGTAATTTGTAAAACTATATGGCCTTAGTTTTACGCAGTTTAAAGCGTTTAAAAAAACGTTTATACATATCAGCATCAAACAGTGCCGAATCTGTAGCTGCTTTATAGGTTAGGAACAACCCAATAGGGAATAATACTACTATAGAGATCCAGGCGCCTATCAGTGGGGACAGGTCGCCCTCCTTTGCTGATTTTTCACCAATGGTACCAATAATGTAGTATATTAAAAAGAAGATAACCGACACAACCACCGGTAGGCCCAGCCCTCCTTTACGAATAATTGCACCCAACGGCGCACCAATTAAAAACAACACAATACATGCGGCGCCAAGGGTAAACTTTTTTTGATACTCCATAACATACCGGCGTATGCTTTTAGATGTTTCCTTATGCCTGTCGGTGCGGTTCTTTAAAAAATCCTGTATCTGGTGTACTTCGCTTAAAGCATTGTTAAGCACAGTAGCTTTTTCGCTAACGGTGTTTGCCTTAATGCTATCTGCAGGGATAGGCTTTTTAATATTAGCCGACTTAGCAGGTACAGTGGTGTATTTAATATAAGGGGTTATGAGCGCATAGTTAACGTTCACATTACTATCTACTTCCTTATGCGCTGAATCTATATAGTGTTGCAGTTGGCGCAGGTTCATCATCGCTGATGCATTACGGAACTCGTTTTCATCAGTACGCTGAATCTTAAAGTCTTCGAGAGATAGCTTCTGCTCGGTTTCCTTAAAGCGGAAGCGCCTTAGTTGTTGCCTTGGGTTATACCCTTCATTACCGGCTTCTTCTTCATAACGTACACCATCGTATAATCTTAAAACCAGGTAAAGATCGTCCTTGGTGCGGTACATTAATCCCGACTTTGCAAACGTAACCACCTGGTTAGTCTCCATCTTACCCTTTGAATAGATCATGATCTCGCGCAGGGTTTGGCCGTCTGGGTCCTTCCTTTTTACACGGATGGAGTAGCCCGGGAAACGGTTACTAAAAATATTCTCGGGCAGCAGGTCGGCCGATTTTTGTTTTCGGGCGTCGTACAATAACGAATAGTATTTAAGGTTTGCCACCGGCAGCATATAATCAGAGAAGGCAAAAGCTGCTATACTAAGCACCACTACTACAATCATCATGGGATACATAGCGCGGCGCAAGGATATCCCAGCCGATTTAATGGCAACAAGCTCATAATTTTCGCCAAGGCTGCCGTAAGTCATGATAGATGACAATAATACCGAAAGCGGCAACGCCATAGCCACGTTAGTGGCCGAATTGTACATCATCAGCTCCAGGATAATATACCACTGGAAGCCTTTGCCGATAAGATCATCAATGTATTTAAACAAAAATAACATCAGCAGCACAAACATTACTATTACCAAGGTTACTATAAAAGGCCTTATAAATGATTTGAGCAGTAAAAGATGTATTTTCTTCATCAGGGCAATTGTATACAGGCAATGAAACGTTTACACTTACAAATAATTGTTTATCTGTAAGCTTGTTCCACGATACAAAAATAGGGAAATTAAAATTTTAAGCGCCCAATGTGCTAATCAGGTAATCTATCTGGTTATCCCATATTTGCTTACGCTCGGTGATGGTTTCTTCGGTAGCAAAATCTGTAATACTTAAGGCTACATCATTAGTAAGCTCATCCTGTATTATCTCCATCTCAAAATAACATTGAGGTTCATCATCCAGCCATTTAAACCTTACCAGTTTGTTTTCTTTAATGGCTATCAGTTTCGCATTTTGCTTTTCATCATCCCAGGTAAATGTGTATATCTGGTCGCGCACGGTCACATCATCGGCAAACCATTGAGTAAGGCCATTAGCTTCGTTCAGGAAAGTATATAGTATTCTGGGTGACGATTTTATCTCGTACTCAAGGTTAAATTTTTTCTTCTCGGACATAGGGGTTTAATTGTTACAAATCAATCAAGGCAGCAAAAGTGAACATTTTTTCTAAAGGAAGCGAATTTCTACTATATTTGCAAACCTTTTTCAGCAACCATCAAAATATAAGTTGATAAGGCGAAATATATACGGCGGGGTAGCTCAGATGGTTAGAGCGTAGGATTCATAACCCTAAGGTCGGCAGTTCGATCCTGCTCCCCGCTACACATGAAGTCAAAAAAGCCTTGGATCTTTCGATCCAAGGCTTTTTTATTGCAAGCAGAATGCTTGCGTTGTTTTAGCCAAAGTTTAAAACGTTAACCAGGCAAATAACCCAAACTACTTAGTTGATATCATAAAACCCCATCTCTATAGTATCAATTTGCAAAAACTAGTTTTTCACCCTATCAGATTCCTCACCGGCACCTGTCTGGTTATGCTTGCGCTGACCGGTAACGGATTTGCCAAAGCGCATACTTAATGTGAGCAGCACAGCGCGGGTGTCACTCAACGTACGGAAGCTTGCCTTGGTTTGGTATAAGTTACCTATAGCACCACTGTTAATGTTGGTATTTAATACATCATTTATACTTAACTTAAGGGTAGCCCGTGGCGAAAGGGCTTTTGAGGCCGCTACATTCAGGCGCCCTTTTGCAGCGAGTGCGAATTGAGAATCAGTTTGTTTACTTTGATATTTACCATCCGTCTGTAGGTTCCAACCCTTTTTCAGCTTAAACATTAACACCGCCTGGCCCGAGAAGTTAGTGCTGTGGGTATTCAAGGTTCCGGTGTAAAAATCGCTCTTCTCGCGGATTTGCCATACATCGCCGCTTAATTGCAAACTAAACCACGTGGCGGGATCAAAACCGGTATCTACATTCAGGTCATATACTTTAGTGCTGCCAATATTCCCCGGCCGGTCATAATAGTAGCCGTTACGGATCTCGATGGTTTCGGTTACCCGGTCACTGATGTCCATGTAATTCAGCGTAACCGAAATTCTGTCCTTATAAATATACCCTAATTCAAAATCACCCGAATAAGATGGCAGCAGGTATGGGTTTCCAATATAATAAGTGTATTTATCCAACGGCGAAATAAAAGGGTTCAGGTCCTGGTAGTACGGCCGTTCTATACGGCGCCCATAGGTTAGTTTTAACTGGTGATTGCCCAGTGTGTCCAGTTTGTAAAGAAAGTACAGTGTAGGAAATATGCCCGTATAGTTGCGATTAAAAGCCGAATCTGGTTTTTGTGCATTACCCAGCTGATGCCCGCGCGAATCTGTATTCTCCAGGCGAAGCCCGGCCTGAATGCTTAACCTTTTAAAATCTTTATTTAGGTTAAAATAGGCAGCATTAATGGCTTCTTTGTATAAAAAATGATTGGTTTTGTCGTAATCCGGAATAGCGATGCCCTCAACCGTATTAAAATAATTTGCCTGGTTATTGGTGCTGGTGTAACTGCTCTTTACACCCGACTCCAGTTTCCAGCCATCGGCTATCGGCGCGCTGTAATCTGCCTTAGCCGCATAAATATGGATAGTTGCAGGCAAGTTCCCATTGAGCTGATCATTTGATATAAGTGTCCCCCCAGTGTTATAGTTTTGGTTCAGGAATAATTGATTATTACCCGTAGCAAAACTTAGATAATCCAGGTTGGCGGTAATTTCCGGTCCGTCCTTTTTGAAGGTATGCTTAAAGTTTACATTAGCGCTGCCATTTTTGAATTTACCATGCTCATTGTTTTGTGAAACAACCGATGAGTCTGGCTGATCTGTAGCAGTAAACAATTGCCCTTTACTATTATTGCTGCTTTCGGGCGAACGGATGATACCACTGAACAGAATACCGACGGTGGTTTTTTCGGATGCATAAATATCCATCCCCAGTTTCGCGTTATATCCACCACCCTTCCTGCGGATATAGGAGTTTTGGCTAAACGCACCTGATGGTTGCCCCGCATTGTAAAAATACTGACGGTTGATATCAACATCGTTAAAACTGTTAGTTAACGTGTAAGCAAAAGTGCCGAACACATTCACCTTATCCTTACGGTAATTAAAATCCATACTGTTGTTAGTAGCGGTATAACGGCTTTGTCGCAGGCTAAGGCTTATTCCCAGGTTAAAACCTTTTATCTTGCTCTTTTTGGTTTTGATATTAATAATACCGGCTGTTCCGGCGGCATCATATTTGGCCGGTGGATTGGTCATTAACTCTATCTGTGATAGCATGGATGACGGCATCGAGCGCAAGTAGTTCTCCAGATCGCTCCCGGAAAGGTAGCTTGGCTTATCATCTATATAAATCGCTACACCTGATTTTCCGTGAAAGCTGATCGCACCGCCCTGATCAATGCTCACCCCGGGCGATTTTTCCAACATCTCCAACGCTGTGGTCCCTGCGTTACTGATCAGCGCATCCACATTAACCACCGTTCGGTCTATCTTGTGTTCCAGGAAGGGCTTTTTTGAAATAATTACCACTTCCTGTAAAGCTTTAGTATCCGGATAAATAGTGATGACAGGTAACTGAGTGACCAGATGCTGCGCATCAACTTCAAACCTATCGGTTTTATAAGGCACTTTGCCTACCGATAAGATAAGGATACGATAACCGCCGACTTTTACAGCATCGAAATTGAAACTACCATCGGCAGCTGCCAGGTCATACTTAACAGTTACAGAATCTGTTACCCGGCTAAGGGATATAGTAGCACCGTAGGCGGGGTGGCCGTTTTCATCCACCACCTTCCCTGTTATTTTACCGCTTACAGTTTGCGCATTTACAAAATTTGAGACAAGGCAAAGCCCTATGGCCCAAAAGGTCACTATCAGTTTCATCATTATAAGGTTGTTAATTTATATGTTGAGGATAAAGGTTAATCCGCAGCATCTATTTAGAACAGGGCATAACATGCCCCGCCCGTACGGAATTTTTATTTTTTGGAAAGAAAAAAGTTGGTATTATTTACTTAGTCGACTGACCAGGAAGAAATGCGCGAAGAAGCCAATAGCTAAACAAAATGCTATAATCATGAGGGCATAGATGTCTGTTAGATTGTAACAGCCAATTATTCCAAGGCCAACCGCAATAGCACCGAGTGCGCAGAACCATTTCAGGCTATTTTTATTGTCGTTTTTACCGGTAGCTAATAATTGAGCCACCACCACTTCTGAAGTGCCTGTTTCTACAATTTTCCTTTTGAGGCGATCATCCAGAAAGAGTTTGATCATATTGAGGATAAAACTCGTAACCATATAGATCATCAGAAGAATAACAATATTACGAACAAACTCCTCGAAAGAGGCTTTTTCATTAAGTGTGTAAGAGTTGCTTTGCGCATGGGCCCCAATGGTAGCCGCCAACAATAGCGTTAATGTGAATATCTTTTTCATGTTTTATTTTATTATTGTTTATACCCCATGAGACCAGCCACCCGAATTAAAGTTGCAATGTTTTTTGGGTTAATAATGTATCCATCCGTTTTTGATGTTCTTTAAGCAATTCTATAACCTGGAAACCAACAATTACAACTGCGCCCGTAGCTGCAACAGCAAGCAGCACCCCAGATACCTCCTTGATTAACACAACAATGCCCGACCAAAAGAAAACCGCCGATACAGCTATCAACGCCGTAGCGAGCGCTGTGATCAGGATAGCCGCCCATGGGAAAGCCATCTTTGGTGCCGGTAATTGCTCCAGTACCAGTGCCTTAAGGTCAAAATCAAATGTGGGTTTTGGCGCTTCCTGAATCTGCTTAAATAGCGATACATAATTATCAACTTTGGCCCGGCAAAGGGCACAGCCTTCAACATGGGCTGCCAGTTGCCTGCTGATCGCTTGCGGTTCAGCTACATAAAGCTGTATCTCCGTTTCGGTAAGATGTGCTGTTATCATAACTCGTTCCTTTTATATTTTAGTAAGATATTTTCTTTTAGTATTCTTCTGGCCCTGAATATATAGCTTTTAACTGTTCCCTCGGGCAGGGAGGTAATTTCGGCGATCTCCGCATAGCTTAGTTCTTCCTGATGGTATAGGGATACAAGCATTTTATAAAGCGGCTTAAGCTGTTCTATCTCCGAATTAAGGATACCGGCCAGTTCTTTACCAAACAGTATTTCTTCGGTGCCATTTTCCGCATCTTCGCTCGTGCAGTCTTCGGGCAGTTCCCCATCTTTACCTAAATTATCTGATAATACCAGTTTCTTTTTCCTTAAATAATTCAAACAGGTATTATAGGTGATCTGGCCAATCCAGGTGGAGAGTTTAGACTGAAATTTAAATCCTGGCAAATTTCTGAACACTTTCAGGTAAACATCCTGGGCAATATCCTTACGGTCACCGGGGCTGCTAATCATTTTAAAGGTCATCTGTGCAACCAGCCGCTCTGTTTGTTTAATGATTATACCAAAAGCGCTATGATCACCTCTCAACACAGCTGTTACCAGGTGCCGATCAGCTAAACTATATTCGTTTTGATTACTCATTGCTGATTAGACCGGCCATTGCACTTATAGTTGCAATTTATTTCAAGAAAAATATCGGCACTATTTTACTGTGTCTTTTTGACTTAAAATATCGGAATAATTATTCCTCAAAACACTCAAATAGGGCTATCCAGCAAAAGAGCCACTCTTTCGAGTTGCTCCCTTATATTTAGACCCTCTTCTTAAAGGCAATCATTCTAAACGGCAAGCGCCTTTATTGGCCTGTTAAAATAGGTTTTGGGCGGGAACCCCGAAAACCGCCGGAAATCCTTTATAAAATGATTAGCATCATAATACCCATTATCTACAGCAATTTGTAAAAGGTCTTTGGAGGTCAAAGAATCCAAATCTATATAAGCGTTCAAAAAACGCCTTATTAACAGGTAGCTTTGCGGCGAAATACCCAAATGTTTTTTAAAGTTTCTTTCCAGCCATTTATAGTTCAGGCGAACCGAATGACTATCCAAAAGGTCCTTAACGGTAAGGTTACCTTGCTTGTTTATATAATTTTGAATATCGATCAGTACCTTTGGATAGGAATAGATACTCATCTTATCTGAAAGAAAATTTTCAGTTATTTTCATCCTTTCTTCAAGGGTAGCAGAATGATAATAGGTTTCCTTAAACTTTTCAAAACCAAGTCCGGCTATTTCGGAAAAGTCAAAAACCTGTTTTCTCTGAAAACAATTTTCATTAAGGCCAAATAATTTGAAGAAAGTTACAGCGTAAAACCGAATGACTAAACAATCTCCAAAATCAAACTCAGGCTCACAATAAATATTCCTTAACACACCTCCGCAAACCCAGGTGTTACCTACACATTCTGTTCGCCCATCTATACTTACCCTAACGCTTTCGTTTTGATTTTGCATAAAAGCTATTACAGGGTAACCGTCATTAAAAAACAGTTCTCTTTCCGCGGTGTAGCCTGCTTTAAACATGTAAAAGCCTTCTACAACCTCCTTTAAATGCTCAGGGGGCACAATTCTGAGAATATGATCGCCATTCTGATTAGCTAAATGTTTAAAAAAATTGATGGGCATTAAGGCAAATATATTCAATTTCATGGCCCAAAACCTTTAAATGTCCAACTTATACTATCGGGGATGGTACATATCCCCTAATTTTGAGCCAACAAATAAGCTTATGATAATAGCGAACGAAACAGACCTTGCAGGGATGAAAAAAGTTAGTGATGCTGTCGCATTAACTTTAAAGGAAATGCGCGCATATGCCTGCGCGGGGATGAGTACTAAAGAATTGGATAATTATGGCGGCCAGTTACTGGAAAAATTTGGTGCAAAATCCGCACCTTATGTAACCTATAAGTTTCCCGGTTATACCTGTATCAGCATCAACAATGAGGTATGCCATGGTATACCTTCAGCTGATAGGATTATCCAGGAAGGTGATTTGTTAAATATCGACGTTTCTGCTGAATTGGCGGGTTTTTGGTCTGACAATGGTGGTTCATTTATTGTTGGTGAGGACATCTATAAGAAAACTGACCTGATCGATACATCCCGGGAGATACTGAGAAAAGTTATCAACAACATCAGAGGGGGAGTTAAAATAAATGAGATTGGTGGGTTGATTGAAAACGAAGCTAAAAAAAATGGCTACAAAGTTATTAAGAACCTGGGCGGCCACGGAATAGGTAGGGCTTTGCACGAACTACCCGACGGAATTTTGAACTATCGGGACCGCTCTGATGAAAGAAGGTTCCGGAAGAATACCGTGGTGGCTATAGAGACGTTTATAACAACCGATTCTTCCTGGGCTGTAGAACTTCCTGATGGTTTTACCTTAGTTGGTGATAAAGGTGGCTTTAGCGTACAGCACGAGCATACAATAATTGTTACAGACGGGCTTCCTATTATCCTTACTGAGCAAAACGGGATTTGGGAGTAAAAACGTAAACATATCCATCACACTGCCAAATACACTATCTTTAAAAATGCAGCATCAAGAATTTGAACCTCCTGAAGAGTTACGGGATATCATCAGGTGCTTTTGGTACAATGTAAGAGAATCCGGAGAACCGGAATCAAGTTTTGAGGTGCAACCTGATGGCTACGCTGAAATTATTTTTTATTTCGGGAGCGAAATCAGCATGGCCTTCAATGGGGGCTTGCAGCTATTACCATCTCCATTTATGATGGGATTGCTTAACCAGCCTGCTATTTTTCACACTAAAAACCGTTTAGAGATCATTGGCATCCGATGTTACCCCTGGACGGTGTTTGATGTGCTTGGCCTGCCATCCGGTAAAGGCGGAGTACATAAATTTGAGCACCCTATCGCTGGGCTTCAACCCACGTTAAATGAGTTGATCTATGCAGGTAAAATTGATGAAGCGCTAGCCCTGGTAAAACAGTATTTCCTTAATACGCGGTCGGCAATTTCTAACAGCAGCTTGCTACTCAAAGCGGGGGTTGCTATGCGGAAAGCAAACGGCACCCTGCCGGTAAGCCAGGTAGCGGCGGCGGCTCATGCTACGGTGCGCACACTGGAAAGAAATTTCAAGCAATCATCTGGCTTTACCGTTAAAGACGTATCCGCTTTGATACGTTTTGAACAGGTGCGAAACCGCTTATGGCTTTATCCGGATGCCAAACTTACCGCTTTAGCTCACGAGCTGGGCTACACAGATCAATCCCACCTAAGCAGGGAATTTAAACGCTATAGCGGCACTACGCCGGCCGCCTTCGCGCGGAAGGTAAAGAAGGGGAAACAAGTTGTAAGCGGCGATTTTGTCGCATTTGTACAAGCCTAACGCCGCTACATTTCAGAGTTTTGTGGTTTAATAATGCTATTATGAACACAATACCCGAAAACAATAAATCCGCACAAAATCATATTATTCAAGATGTAATCATAGCTGGTGCAGGGCCAGTAGGGCTATTCCTCGCCTGCGAACTGGCCCTGGCCAAATGTTCGGTTATGATACTGGAAAAAGCGGAGGACCCGCACTCAGCATTAAAGCAGCTTCCTTTCGGCATCCGCGGGCTCTCAGCGCCTACTATTGAAGCGCTTTACCGCCGTGGGTTATTAAGTGACCTGAAGATACATAAGCACCTCAAAAACCCACATCAGCACATCAAACAAGGCCCTGGTCGCCAGGTGGGGCACTTCGCCGGCATCCCGTTTCATGAAGGCGATATTGATACCTCGCAGTGGAGATACAGGCTGCCAAGCTCAACGGAAGCCAGTTTGATCTCTGAAATGGAAGAGCTTGAAACGGTGCTAACCCGCCGCGCAGAAGCGTTGGGTGTAATAATTAAGCGCGGGTTTGCCATTACCAACTTTCATCAAACGGGGGATGGAGTAAGCGTTCAATCCGGCGACCAATCTTTTAACAGTAAATGGCTGGTTGGTTGTGATGGAAGCCGTAGCGTTATTCGCAAAGCGGGTGGTTTTGAATTTGCCGGTACGGAGCCGGAGTTTACCGGCTATACTACCCGGATTGATATTGCCGACCCGGAGAAGCTCAAACCGGGACGAAACGTAACACCGGCAGGTATGTATCTTCAATCGCAACCCGGTTATGTTGTAATACAGGATTTTGATGGCGGGGCATTTCATGGTTCAGAAAAGCCAATCACGCTTCAACACGTGCAAGAAGTGTTACGGCGGGTCTCTAATACCGATGTTACCATTAGCGCCCTGCATATTGCAACCACCTGGACCGACCGTGCCCGGCAGGCCACAACCTATCGGAACGGGCGGGTACTTTTAGCCGGAGATGCCGCGCACATTCACGCGCCGTTGGGCGGTCAGGGGCTTAACCTTGGCCTGGGCGATGCCATGAACCTGGGTTGGAAACTAGCCGCAACTATCCATAACGAAGCTCCTGAAGGTTTGTTAGACAGTTATTATACAGAGCGGCACCCAATTGGTGCACAGGTGCTGGACTGGTCGCGTGCGCAGGTTGCAATCATGGGGCCAAAGCCAGAATCCCGTGCGTTAAACACCATTATCCGCGACTTGATGGAAACGCGCGATGGTGCCACCTACTTTGCAGGCCGGGTGTGGGGCATTAACATGCGTTACAACCTCGGTGGCGGTCATCCCCTGGCTGGGCGCAGCGTTCCAAACTTTGAGTTGGAAAACGGCACACAAATTGGCGGGTTAATGCATAATGCACAAGGAATACTACTGGATTTTGAAGGGAATGCTTCACTTAAAGCTTTGGTGGATGATTATGGCGACAAAATTAAATATGTTTCGGGCCATGCGAATGAACAATTAGGATTGAGCGCCTTACTGATACGCCCTGATGGGATTATAGCCTGGGCTGCTGATAATAACCCGGACTGCGAAGAGCTCCAAAAAGCTGCCGCCCGGTGGTTTGTTAGTTGGTAATTATGGAACCTTACAACTGCAGGCATAAAAAATGAGCTCACAAAACGCTATTTTTTATATCTGCAGTTGTAAGGATAACGCCCTAAATATCATCATATTGTATCTAAAAAAATATAGTTAAAAAACGGAATTTTAATAAATCCTACCTTATACTTTTGGTTTCGCACATCCCTAAAAGCCACTAGTATGATACCGGAAAACAAAATCACAGCTCAAAAAACAGACACTTATATAATTGATTTTCAAAATATTGACAGCTCGTCATTAATGTTTGCCGGAGGTAAGGGTGCCAACCTGGGCCGGCTGTCCAAAATCAAGGGGATACAGGTGCCGGGCGGCTTTTGCGTTACCACCAAAGCATATAAAAAGATAACCAAAAGCAACCGTGAGCTGAACGACTTGCTTGATAAATTGGCGGGGGCTAAAGCTGAAGACAGGGAAAACATCTGCGAGCTTGGTGCAAAAATCCGTAGGATTATTGAAAGCACACCTATCCCCGATGATATAGCAGAGGAGGTTATTGATTCTCTTACTAAATTTGATAAAAAAGATGCCTTTGCGGTGCGATCCAGCGCAACGGCAGAAGATCTGCCGACGGCCTCCTTCGCAGGGCAGCAGGATACATATCTCAACATTATCGGGAAGGAGGCAATCCTAACGCATATCAGCAAATGCTGGGCATCGTTATTTACCGACAGGGCGATAACTTACCGCCTTAAAAATGGTTTCGATCATCATAGAGTCTATCTTTCTGTGATAATTCAGCAAATGGTATTCCCACAAGCGGCAGGGATTTTGTTTACTGCCGACCCGGTTACCGGCAATAGAAAAGTATTATCTATTGATGCCAGCTTCGGGCTTGGCGAGGCTATGGTTGCCGGCCTGGTGAATGCTGATAACTATAAAGTACGCAACGGTAAGATCACCCATAAAAAGATAGCTGCTAAGAAATTGGCTATTTATGCATTACCGGACGGTGGCACCAAAAAACAGGAGATTGAACCAAAGCAGCAGAAGCAACAAACACTGACGGATAAACAGCTTTTACAACTTGAGGGCCTGGGCAGAACAATAGAAGCGTATTTCGGCAGCCCCCAGGATATTGAATGGTGTTTGGCTGATGGCGGGTTTTACATCGTCCAAAGCCGGCCAATTACTACTTTATTTCCGGTTCCTGAAGCGACCGATCAGGAGAATCCTGTTTATATATCTGTTGGCCACCAGCAAATGATGACCGACGCCATGAAACCACTTGGCATATCCTTATGGCAGTTAAGAGCTGGCAGGCCCATGTTTAAGGCTGGCGGAAGGCTGTTTGTTGATGTTGTGGATATTTTGGCTACGCTTGCCGGCAGGGAAAGTTTATTAGAGGCCATGGGCCAGCATGATCCGCTCATAAAAGATGCACTGCTAACCATCATAGCGCGCGGGGATCTTATAAAATTGTCACCAAATGATGAAAAAACACCGATAATTGTTAAAAGCACTAAAGGGATGCCGTCTGCAGATATCCTGGCGCAAGCAGGAAGCGACCCCGCAATCGTTTCTGATTTAATTAAAGCCGATGAGGCATCGGTAGAAACGCTAAAACAAAACATCCGGGCGAAATCAGGAACAGAGCTCTTTGATTTTATAGCGGAAGACATTGAGCGGTCAAAGAAGATGGCATTTCACACACAACATCTGGTGGTGATTATGGCTGCAATGAATGCAGCATCGTGGCTCAATGATAACATGAGCGAATGGTTAGGCGAAAGAAACGTAGCAGACATACTTACTCAGTCCGTACCAAACAATATCACTTCAGAGATGGGTTTGGAACTATTGCATGTAGCGGATGTAATTCGCCCTTATCCTGAAGTAATTGCTTACTTACAGCAGGTAAAATCAGGTGATTTTTTGGAAGAGCTGCCAAAGTTTAATGGCGGTAAGGAAACCCGCGATGCTATTGTTACTTATCTCGACAAATACGGTATGCGGTGTGCCGGTGAAATAGATATTACCAAAATCCGCTGGACCGAAAACCCCGCAATACTCATCCCGATAATTCTGGGTAATATCAAAAACTTTGAACCCGGCGCCGGCAAGCGAAAATTTGAACAAGGGCGGCAGGAGGCTTTGAAAAAAGAGCAAGAGTTGTTGGATAAATTAAAGCAACTACCGAATGGTGAACAAAAACAAAAGGAAACAAAAGCGATGATCGACCTGATCCGAAATTTCGCCGGTTATCGTGAATATCCTAAATACGGTATAGTGAACCGATTCTTCGTTTATAAGCAGGCGTTGCTGAAAGAAGTCGAGCTACTCATTAAAGCCAACGTCATTCCCGTTAAAGAAGATACCTTTTACCTCACTTTTGAGGAACTTCGTGAAGTTGTGCAAACCAACAAACTTGATCATCAACTCATCAGCAAACGAAAAGATGAGCACAAATTATTTGAAAAACTTACCCCACCGCGTGTTATCACATCTGATGGCGAGATTATTACAGGCGCATACAAACGAGAAAACCTCCCGGCCGGTGTTATTACAGGTCTTCCTGTTTCTTCGGGGGTTATTGAAGGGCGGGCACGTGTTATCCTAAATATGGAAGATGCTGATTTGGAAGATGGGGATATATTAGTCACCCCTTTTACTGATCCAAGCTGGACCCCGCTGTTTGTATCCATAAAAGGCCTGGTTACCGAAGTTGGCGGACTAATGACCCACGGAACTGTTATAGCGCGCGAATATGGGTTGCCAGCCGTTGTGGGCGTAGAAGATGCTACCTCACTGATCAAAAATGGGCAGAGGATACGGGTGAATGGAACTGATGGATATATAGAAATATTATAAACACAAACCATCTATCAAACAAAAAGCCGCTCTTTTGAGCGGCTTTTTCTGTTAGTATGATTATCTATTTCACTCGCTCAACATAGTCGCCGGTGCGTGTATCAACTTTAACTTTATCGCCCTGGTTCACAAACAGGGGCACTTTTATTTCTACACCGTTTTCAGTAGTAGCATTTTTAAGCGCACCCGATGAGGTGTCGCCTTTAACGGCAGGTTCGGTATAGGTAACTTCCAGTTCTACAAAGTTTGGCGCAGTTGCCATGATCGGCTCTTCGCTTTCAAATGATACGATAACGTTCATCCCTTCTTTCAGGAACTTAACAGATGGGCCAAACAAGGCCTTTGGTATATTATGCTGATCGAAACTTGTGTTATCCATGATCACCATGTAATCACCCTCTTCGTACAGATATTGAAAATCGTTGGTTTCTACCCTGCATATTTCTACCTGTTCGTCGGTTGCCAAACGGGCCTCAACAATTTTACCTGTTTTAATATTGCGAAACTTATCCAAATAGAATGCGCCGCCCTTACCGGGTGTACGATGTAAAACTTCTGTAACAGTTACCAGTTCGCCATTGAAGCGTAATATATTCCCTACTTTAATTTCAGATGCCTTTGCCATGAAAATGTAATTGTAAAATTTAAAGCGCAAAGATATATTAAGTTACGATAAACCTCTATCAAAAAAGCAGTATTGTTAGTGAATGCCCTACCAAATGTGCTTAAGTTTAAGCCGTTAGTTAACCTTGGCCAACCAAATATTGTTTTTGGGGTTTATGTCCACATCATAAGGTTTGCCTAACACTATCTTACTTAATGGCTTATTTGCTTTAAAAAACGCGGTTATTGTTTTATTCCCTTTTTCCCAGCAGGCTATACTTAAATCTATAGCTTGTGTGCCGCCATCTTTGTAATATGCTAAAAGATGCACAGGTACTGCGGCACCTCCCTTATTAGCTACTACAACACTATATTGCTGCTGGCAGCGGGTAACTTTTGTAATAGCCAGATCGGGGGCATATTTTTCAAAGTACCAGTTTTTCCAAAACCAGTTCATGTCTTTACCCGCTCCTGTGTTCATACAATAAAAGAAATCGTACGGAGTAGGGTGCTTTCCATGCCATTGTTTGATATAGTGCCGGATGGCTTTTAAGAACAAGTTGTCGCCCAACATCTCGCGCACGTAATGAAACCCTATTGCCGGTTTAAGGTCTTTATCAGAGAACCGCGCTTTGCCGTACAATTGCGGTGTAAGGGTCATGATAGGTACATCCTGGTCAGAACCTGCGCTGTTGTTAATGTCGCTCATATCATACGTCCCGGCTAATTTAGGGTCGATTAACGGCGAAAGGCTGAATTCAGAAAATGTGGCCCATCCTTCATCTAAAAAGGAATGCTTTGTTTCATTGTTGCCTACATAAAAAGGGAAAAGTGCGTGAAAAACCTCATGAACCGTAAATTCAACCGCTTCATCTTTTTCAAAAGGCAGGTTATTCACCATCATAGGGTACTCGGTAGCGTCCAGTCCTTCAAAAATTGTTTGATGCGCGTAAGGGAATGGTACACCGGGTATTTTGTAACTGATCAGTTCAACAGTTTTGCGGGCATAGCCAATAACCGGCTCATAGGCTTTATGCTCGGGGTTATAAACAGCATCAACCCGGGTTCGCCGCTTTGTTTGGGGGTCTACAAGAACGCTTGATGCCTGCCAAATATAATGGTTGCTCATAGCAAATACAAAGTCGGTAACATTTGTAGCCTCAAACTTCCAGGTATTAGTTTGATTGGCTTTGGTGATATTGCCTTTTTTTACATCCACAGCGGTAATGATATTGGTAACCGAATCGCTGTTGGTTGCCTGTGTTATCCGTTTGGCAAATTTTGGCTCATACACTGTCTCCGCATTGGTAAGATCGCCGGTTGCCCAGCATTGGTAATTTCCCGGGATGGTTATATCCACCTTAAAATTACAGTAATCGTTATAAAACTCTTCTTTACCAACGTAAGGATATTCGTTCCACCCATCGGTATCATCATAAACCGCAATCCTCGGGAAAAAGTAAGCAACCATAAAAGCACCGCTATCAACCTCTCCCGTCCTGATGAACGACCCTTTGTTTAAGGTATAGTTATAAGTCACATCAAAGTGGGCTTTGCCGCCGGGCGGTATCACCACTCCTTTAATATACATATTAGTCCCTCTTATCACCCTTTTCTTAGCATCTACTGGTTTATTGCCAAACTGTATTGAAGTGATATCTACCCCGTTGGTTAAGTCTTCTGGGGATACCTGCGTATTACGCATGGCCTGTTGTTGGTATAAATTGGGGTAAAGTTTAAAAACCACCTGCTTAAGCGTATCCGGGCTATTGTTTTGATAACTTATACCAACCGTACCGCTTAATACCCTGGTGTTTGGGGTAAAGCTTACATTGATCTGGTAGTCTGCACTATTTTGCCAGTAGGCCTTGCCGGGCGCACCACTTAAACTGCGGGTATGCCGTTCATACGCTTTATTCAGATTTGTAGCTACCGGCAATCCTGATTGAGCATATATAATAGCAGGAAGTATTGTTAGACATACAACCGCGAATCTGCGCAGTATTTTTTCAAAAAGCATAGCGTATAATTTGCCTGTAAATATAAAAGCTGCCAACCATAAATGGCGGCAGCTTTTATACGGTAATTAATGCTAAATATTTTAAGCTTTAATAAAAGCAGCAAATCTTTGTTGATGGTTGCAGCTTCTGTGGTTGGCATACCATGCGGGAAGCCGGGATATGAAATCAGTTTCCCGTTTTTCAACAGTTTTGCCGCCTTTACGCCCGTTAGTTGGAATGGAACGATCTGGTCGTCTTCGCCATGCAAAACAAGTACCGGCACATCTACACTTTTAAGGTCATCTGTAAAATCTGTTTCAGAAAAAGCTTTGATACAATCATAATGGGCTTTTATACCACCCATCATTCCCTGTCGCCACCAATTATCCCTAACCCCCTGTGATATTTTGGCCCCCTCGCGGTTGTAGCCATAAAATGGCAGGGTAAAATCCTGGAAGTATTGCGGCCTTTTTGATGCCGTACCTTCGCGTATTTCATCAAATATTGCTAATGGGATACCATCGGGGTTATTTTCAGTTTGTACCATTATCGGGGTAACTGCACTAATCAATACCGCTTTGGCAACACGGCCTTTTCCATATTTGGCAACATAACGGATAACCTCGCCACCACCGGTTGAGTGCCCGATGTGTATGGCATCCTTCAGATCAAGCGCTTGGGTAAGTTCGGCCACATCGGCTGCATAGGTATCCATATCGTGCCCGTTGGCGGTTTGGCTCGACCGACCATGCCCACGGCGGTCATGCGCAATAACCCTGTACCCCTGGGCCAAGAAAAACATCATTTGTCCATCCCAGTCATCGCCCGATAAAGGCCAACCGTGATGAAAGAAAAGTGGTTGCCCTGTTCCCCAATCCTTGTAATAAATTTCTGTTCCGTCTTTTACTGTAATGGTGCTCATTGTTTTTAATAATTAGATGTTAATGAAAATTTGGAGATCTGTTATGTAATAAGAGCAATTGCAGATGTATAATTCTTTATTACCCTATTAGAAGTGGGTTTAGATTTGCCTATCCGCTGATAACGCGTAAACCTGAACCGACGCTGAATTGAAAATCTAAAATAATAAATAAAGCCGGTTTTTATATTCAAACCCAGCTCAAAACTTATCAATACTTGTTAAACGATCGATGCTATTCTACAAATCAGATGCAAATCTCTATTAATTGATTACAGCCTAAAGTGGGGGTAATATTTTATTTACATCCCGCTTAAAGGTTTAAACTCATTCTCGTTTAGCCCCTCCTTTATCTTTTTTAAATACGTCTTATCTACCATATATAGGTAGGTAGTAAAGGTATCGGGGATAGGTTTGTTATAATCGTCCATTGCCTGCACCAACGAAAGTTGCAAATACTTGCCGCTTTGCATAAATGCATACCCGTGTTTTGGCAAAGGGCTTGCCTGACCATATTTTCCTTCTATGGCTTTTACCCTTTTATCAATGTCTTTTGTTTTTGCAGGAGCGGCCTCCGCGCATATAGCAATCAATTTACCCTCTTTGTTGATAACCATACTCAAGGCATAGTATTTACCCCCTATAAAAGTGCCTGCAACATCAGTCTGGCCCACGGCCTGTGTCCCATACACATAACCAAATACGGCAGGATCAGTAAATCCATTCACCTCTTTTTTGTAAACAACATTACCCGCCTGACTATAAAAATCAGCAGCATTAAACGTATCAAAATCTACAGTAGCCAGGTCGATCGCGTCTTTTAAATATCTTTTAGCGGTTTGGGCGTATGATTGCATAGCGGTCATCATCATTAAAACAAAAATGGTGTTTTTAAGCATAGTGGTTTATTGAATATACTTCGGGTTTGTGAAAAACTTATTCTGTTTATAAGAGTAGGTGTACAACCAATTTTGAGGGCCGCCATCACAAACATTTACCCAGGCAGTATATACGTTGCAATCAAAATCGGCATTTGTAGCTTTATCAAGCTGTATCTTACTTATTTGCCCCCCCTGTTTGATAACCAAAATAGCATCACTGGTAAACACCAGGAAACGATCCTTTATTTTTAACGGCAGGTTGGCATTGGCTGGGTAAGGTAGCGGCATATTATTGAAACGATACTGCAAACTATCTGCAGTGTAACGTAAAGATAAAGCCGACTTTGACCAAACAGTAACGTTACTGGCGGTAAACGAATCATCTGGTTTAGCATATTGCGCATAAAATCGGCTTATGTTTTCCGCTGCGCCTTCACCTGTATATTCAAGGTTTTTTTCATGGGTTAGGGCATAAGCGATAATACTATGTAACTGCTGAATTGACGGATACCCTGAAAGGATAACTTCGTATCGCTTTTTATGTTGCCTGATAATTAGTTGTGGCCTGCTGATAACCGCATCATAAATCTGAATATCAAACTTTATGTTTTTGAGCTCGCCCGCGGCTACTTTTTTAGCTACTAGATTATTAAGAAGTTGAGTTCTGCCTTTAAATAACAGGTTCCGGGTTTCGCGAAAGGAAGAATAGTTTTGGGTGAGAGAAAGCTCAATATAACTAAGCTTAAAAACAGATTTGACACCCTCTGTTGCTAAAAGCGCATTTGCATTCAGCATCAATAAACATAAGATGAGGCTTTTTTTTATTGTCGGGTACAGGTTTTTACTCATGCAACGGTCTTTGAATTAATGTTCCGCACTTTAACTATAAGTGGAATATTAATGCTATAGAAACCAATATCAACGCATCAGGTTTTAAAAAACAGTCGAAATTATCAATAAGTAAAAAGCGCTCCTTGGCGGGAGCGCTTTCTGAATTGATTTATTGGATGTATGATAGGTAGATGATAGTAAGGTTACTTTTTAAAATATAACTGCATAAAGGTTACAATACTGCTGCTTTCGTACGATTGCATGGTACCCCTCGGTGCCGGTAACTCATAATTACGCCAGGTAAGGTTGCGGTCCTTATCACGGTTGTTCCAGCCGGTGCTGATGTTGGTTTTAACCCAATCCAGGTACTGGGGTTGTTTACCGTCGGTTATCAGCTGCATCATGTACTGGGCAAAAATCGCTTTCAATACACCCTGCTCATTAAAATCGCCTTCGGCAGGTAAAATGCCATTAGTCCCCATTTTGGTTTTGGTATAATCAGCAGCTAACTTGGCATCGTTAAGGTAGGTAGCGTCCTTGGTTTCGTTGTACAAGGCCATAGCTGCGCCAATAGCGGTACCCTGGTTGTAGGTATAATCCTCATAGCCGGGCGCATTGTTGCCAATTTTATGGTCGGCTATCCGGCCGGCGGCATCCATTAAATTAGTTTTGGCCCAGGCATATACCGATTTTGCTTTGGTAAGATAACTCGCATCACCTGTTAACTTATATAAACGCATTGCCGCAATAACCGTTGGATAATTGATACAAGCGTTTTTGCCGCTATGCTGAAAATCCCAGAACATCCCGCCGTCAACAGCATCGTATGATCCGTTCCACACCCGGTTAAAGCCAGCAATTGCCTTTTGCAGGTACAACTGGTTACCGGTTATCTGATTGGCACGGGCCAAAGCCATTACCCACCACATCATATCGTCATAAATAAACCAGGTGGTAGTGTTATCCCAATTGTAACCATCGTACTGGTCAAAACCGCCCTGGTAAATATCATTAACCATGGTAAACTGCGCGGGGGTGTTGGTACGCTCATAAACGTTCATGGCCATATCCCAGTAAATAGCCTGCGTCCATATAGCGCCAAGGCCGTCTTGCAGTGTGGTACTGTAATACAGCTTTTTTGTTGGGTTATAATAGTATTTATTAAACGCAGTGTAAGCTGTTGTTGCATCAGCTTCGGTAAATGCAGGGTCGGTTGTTTGCGGGCCATCGGGTTTTACCACCTGTGGCTTATTCTCCGAAGCTTTACTGCAGCCGGTTACCGTAATAAACAAGCCGGTTAGCAAAACATAAAATAATTTTTTCATAGGTAGATGTGCTATTATTTTTCGTTAGATAATGAGTAGGGCGCATCGGTAGCTTTAATGCCTTTTTGCTTATTTGGCTGCGCCGACATATTGAAATTGAGCGTAGCGCCTTTTAACAATGCCGAATGGCTAAGCCAATTAAACGAGTAAGGTTTGCCGTTAACATTTAAGCTGCTTACATACCTGTTCTGCGCGCTGTTGTTAGCTGCGTTTATGCTGATGGTTTTGCCATTCTCCAGCGTAACCGTTACTTTTTTGAATAGCGGCGCCCCAAGCACATACTGATCGCTGGCCGGTGTTACAGGATAAAAGCCCATTGATGAAAACACGTACCAGGCAGATGTTTGTCCGTTATCTTCATCGCCGCAATAACCATCGGGGGTTGGCTTGTACATTTTATCCATTACATCGCGTACGTGCAGCTGGGTTTTCCAGGGCTGGCCGGCGTAGTTGTACAGGTATACCATGTGTTGTATGGGCTGGTTGCCATGCGCGTACTGCCCCATGCCGGCTATCTGCATTTCCCGTATCTCGTGAATTACGCTGTTATAATAACTATCATCAAATACCGGTGGCAGGATAAATACCGAATCGAGTTTATTTACAAACTTTTGGTTACCGCCCATCAGGCCTATCAGCCCTTGCACATCATGAAAAACGCTCCAGGTGTAGTGCCAGCTGTTACCTTCGGTAAAGGCATCGCCCCATTTAAATGGGTTAAACGGGGTTTGAAATTGGCCATCCTTATTTTTACCTCGCATCAACCCGGTTTGCGGGTCGAACAGGTTTTTATAGTTCAGGCTGCGTTTTTTGTAGATCTCGGTTTCTGACGCCGGGCGCCCTAAAGCTTTACCCAACTTGTAAATGGCAAAATCGTCATAAGCGTACTCCAGTGTACGTGCTGCATTTTCGTTTATTTTTACATCATAAGGTACATAACCTAAAGTGTTATAATAATCAACCCCGCGCCTGCCAGCCGCACCGGGGCCGGTATTGTTAGCGCCATGCAGTAACGCCTGATATAGGGTGTTGATATCATATCCCCTACCGCCTTTTAAATAAGCTTCAGCGACTACAGATGCAGAGTTATTACCCACCATTACATCGGCATAACCGGGGCTGCTCCATTCGGGTAACCAGCCGCCTTCTTTATAATCGTTCACCAAACCCGCTTGCATTTCTTTATTGATGGATGGATAAACCAAATTCAGGAATGGGTACAAGGCCCGGAAGGTATCCCAAAAACCGGTACCGCCAAACATATAGCCCAGCAATACTTTACCATTGTACGGACTGTAGTGAACTATCTGGTCCTTAGCATCCAGCTCATACAATTTATTGGGGAAGAAAAGCATGCGGTACAGGCACGAGTAAAAAGTACGGGTTTGGTCAACCGTACCGCCATCAACCGTTAGGCGGCTTAAAGTGTTGTTCCAGATGGCTTTCGCCTTTTGTTTGGTGGCTTCAAAGCTTTCTTTACCCAGTTCGCGCTTTAAATTAAGCTCTGCCTGCTCAATACTGATGAAAGATGATGCTACGCGCAGGTTAACCGTTTCGCCTTTGGTAGTTTTAAAGCTGATGACTGCGCCGGCATGGTCGCCGGTGTATTCCAGCTTACCATCATCAATATCTTTATTATGCCATGCCGAGGCATTTTTAAATGGCTTATCTATATAAATAACAAAATAGTTCTTAAAATTTTCGGGCACTGCGCCGCTGTTACGGGTGCTGTAGCCTACTATCTTATTCTCGCCGGGGATGATCTTTACGTACGATCCCTTATCAAAAGCATCTATTACAATGTGCGAGCTATCGCTTTTTGGGAAGGTGAACTTAAAACTGGCGGCACGCTCTGTTGGCGTAATTTCCGTTGTAATGTCATAATCGGCCAGGTAAACGCTGTAATAATAGGGTTTAGCAACCTCTGCCTTATGCGAGTACCAGCTGGCGCGCTCGCTTTCATCAATTCTTATCTTTCCGGTTTCGGGGAAGATGGAGAACTGCCCATAATCATTCATCCACGGGGATGGCTGGTGCGTTTGTTTAAAGCCAACTAACTTATCGGCATTGTAGGTGTATTGCCAGCCGCTGCCCATTTTACCTGTTTGGGGGGTCCAAAAATTCATGCCCCAGGGCAATGCTATGGCCGGGTAGGTGTTACCGTTAGATAGGGAGGGTTTAGAGTCGGTACCCATCAGCGGGTTAACCAGGTCGGCAAGGTTTGTTTTGTTAACCTGCGCCGATACAATTACAGGGAGAGCAAAAAGAGCAACTAATAATAATTTTTTCATTTAACTATTTTGATGTGATAAATACGTGTTGATTATTCAGCTACACTACACATACATGGGTAACCCATGTATGGTAGCAGTAACTGTTCTTAAACCAACCCCAATATTTACCAACTTAAACTAACTTTAATTCCTTCGGGATCATTTGGGAAGCCCAGGTACACGGTGTTTGAGGATGCATCCCACGATGTTTTAACATCGGCAACCTCCTGCCCTTTACTATCGGTAACCTTTGTGGTTTTAGGTTTTGCCGGTAGTAATACACGCATACTATTCAGTGTTTTTACAGGGCTTTTTACCACGAATGAGTAGCTTTTAGCCAGGACCACTTCGTTGTAAACCCTTGCTGCGGCAGCCAAAACCTGTGGCTTGGTTTTATTGGCAATACGGTTAACGTTATATAATAATGATTGCTCGCCGGGGTTAACAACCTTTCCGGTTAACACGGGTAGCTGGGGGTCAAACAGATCTATAACCGGCCCTTTTATTGTATAAGGTTTACTATCGGGGTTCTCGTCCATTACCGATACTACATCGTAAGGACCGCGTTGCAGGTACAGGCTATTTTTAAAGGTTAGTTTGCCTGCTTTGGCATCATTTTCATAACCTTGTTTTACAACGTCAACAAATTTTGTATCGGCGTTGGCTTCCATTACATACTCTTTAGGGTTTTGCCTTAAAATATATACCGAGCCTTTACCAACGTTGTATTTTTCTTTATTTGCTGATGGCGGGATGTTGAGCAGTTTAAACAGGTGCTGCGATGGTGCGGTAAACTTGTTACCCTTAGTATTCCACCATTCCATTACAGATTGGTATGGATCGTCATCGCGGCCTGCGTAAATTAATATGCCCCCCTCTTTAACCCATTTAGCCAACGCTGTATGGATCTCGGCCGAAACCGGCTTCATGTTAGCATAGCTTACCACCAGCACCTTTATGTTTTTTAAAGTTGCCGCGTAAGTAAGGTTTTCCATATGTACAGTTTGTACCGGTACACCGCGTTTTAACAGTGGCAAAGTTTGCCCGTAGAAGTTGGAGAACTGCGGATCCTCGAACCCGTTATGGGTTGGAAAACGCTGAAACATCAGCGAGTTACTCATTAATACGCCAATACCATTTACACCCGTTACCCTGTTGGGTGATGCCGGCATACTATTCAAAGCATTTACCATTACCTGCATTTGGGTTGAGTAGTATTGCGGTATCAGCACTTTCTCGTTGCTATTGGCTACCTTATACGGGTGGGTGTAGATCCGTTCCGGCCATGGCATTACTTCGTAATCGGCTACGGTTGGGTATAATAGTTTAGCGGTGAAGGTTGCCTGGTAGTTCTTTTTGTAATCGGCCCAATCGCGTGGCCAGTCTTCAATCGGGTCGGTCAGGAAATACATTTTGCGGCCTGTTGGGGCTGTCATGGATACCATTGACCCGTACTCTAAAAACGCGTTCTCAAATACACGCTCCTTCTTCTGCCCGTCAAAATATGTCGGTTCGCGCGAGGTGCCCGTCCACACCTGCGCTATGTAGCCATCAATACCAGGCAGTGATGCCAGGCTGGCCTCCGGACTAACAATTTGCCATGATGAATAGTTAACCAGCGAGTGGGTAGCTATAAACACCTTGATATTTTTACCCTTGCTTTTGCCATAGGCTTTGGCGTAGTTGGATGTTTCTTTTATAGCTTGGTAATACAGGTGATATTTAAGCTTGCTGGACAGGTAGGTATTCTCGGCCGATGCATCCTGCGGTTTCCATGGGAAGCCATAATATTTTTGCCACTCTTCTTTAAACGGGGCGCTGTAACCCGCCCTGGCCCAAAATTCGGGTTCCTCTAAAAAAATATCGGTGATGCCCGCATCAATCACACGTTTGATTACCGCGGTTTTCATATACTCGATGAATGATTTTACCGGCACTACATAAGGCATATCCCTACCATGAAATATGGTATCGCCTTTTTGCGTAACCTGGCCAACACCCAAATGATTAATGCCATCCCACTTACCTAAAAAATAATCTTTATAATCGCCCCAGGCTATACCCGTCATAAACTGGGCCTGGTAGCCATGGTCGCGCCAGGTTTTTACGCGCTGCTCAAACGTCATCCCGGGCCTGTCGTTTACACCGTACACAATGGCGATGTCTGATCGTACATCAATTTCGGGCATCCACGGGCTGCTGGTTTGGAAAGCAGTTTTTTGCTTTAACGGTGCGGGTTTTGTTGCCTGGGCATGGGCGCTAACAGTTAGCGCTGCCAGGCAGCATGAGAATAAAAGTTGTTTCATAGGATTTTGTTTATTAACCTGCTTAAGCATATTTAAATATGCTTAAGCAGGTGTTATTGGCTGTTATTAAGGGACAGTTACTATTTTAACATCGGTATAGTTGTAGTATTTAAGGCCATAGTTTGTGCGGCCGCCTATCCGTATAAAGTATTCCCTTTTTGTTGGCAGTGGGCCGCCAATGGTGGTAAATGTTAGGGTTTGCCCAACCTGGGCGTTACCTTCAGAACCGTTATATTCAATTTTTGGCGAATAACGGTTGTCGTAATTATTATTGCCCACAAACTTGTTAGAGTTTACAAATAAATGTACATCGCTTATATCCTGCTGAAAGGCCGGGTCATTTGTGCCGCGGGTAAATTTAAAGCTGGCGGTTATGGTACCATCAGCATTAATTACCGGCTCGCCAACCCATTCGATCCTGAGGAATGGCTCAACCGAAAATGTTACGGTTGTAGTGCCTTTTATCTGAACTGTCTGGCTTTTATCAACCGTAGTTGCGCCGCTGGCATCTGTTTGCACCATAGGCACAAACGGGCCCTCGGCACTTATTTTGTTGGTGCCAGGGAAAAGCTTAGTATAATTAAATGTCCCGTCCTGCATGGAAGCTATGTAGAAAGGCGTTGGGTTATCGCTCCAGCTTGTTTCCAACAGCTTTATACGGGTGCCACTGCCATTTTCTGTTTGTACCGTTTTACCGGTACCTGCATCAATCACGCTTCCTGTTAATGTTTCGGAAGGAGCTTCCTGATTATCTAGTTTACTGCAAGAGCTGGTTGCTAAGGCAACTGCGCATATAGCAAGTGTATATAATATCTTTTTCATGATTATTTTATTATTAATAGCCCGGGTTTTGGATTAACTTCTGACTTTTTTGGATCTCGCCATTCGGGATCTGCTCATAATACCAGCGTACATCAAATGTGTAGCGCGCGTTTCTTTCGTCGGTACGCGAATCAAAAAAGTACTTCTTATCATTAGCAGAATAGAAAGGCATTAAAATTTTGTAAACGGTTGAGTTTTGCTCTTTATCAGCAATTCTCCATCTCCTCATATCCCACCAGGTTTTGTTTTCAAAACCCAACTCTTTTCTGCGCTCTTTACGAACGATATCAACACTGTTCAGGTTGGCTTCACTGGCTAACATATCAGCACCAGCACGCTCACGGATCTGGTTAATTGCTGTAAAAGCATCCTGCAGATAGTTCTTATCGTTTTGGCCTAATGCACTCAGCTCATAAGCAGCCTCGGCACGGTTCAATAATACCTCGGCATAACGAAGCTCTATCCAGGTTTGATCTGAACGATTTTCCAAAACTTCTGACGTTGGCTTATCAGGCGCCAGCCATTTACGGATCGAGAAACCAGATATAGCAGCTGTTCCATCACCGCTAAACACGCCGCTTAAACCCGCGGGGTTCATTTTTGAACCGTCTGGCAATGTATAAGGAGTTTGCGTAGCGTTTGATGATTGCACTATGTTGGCTGTTGGATAATTTGCTGTTGAACCAGCCGGTAACAGCGGACTGATACCACCAGCCGAACTGCCGGTGTATATACCACGGCGAATCTCAATGCTTTGGCCTTTAAATACATCGCCCGGAAGGATTACCGTTGCCCTTAACCTTGGTTCGGCATTGGCAAACAGGTCCATGGTGTTGGTGTACAGGTCATATTTACCTGCCGTCATGGTTTTGATGGTACCATCGGCATTTTTAGGCAGGCCATCAAACATCTCCACAAAATTCAGGGTTGGGTTAACTTCTGATGAATAACCGTTACCCCCCATCAACTGGCGCGGAACATTGTATGCATCATACCCGTGTACAGACTCCGGGTAGTGGTATTGCCTTACAAAAATGTTTTCTGAACTATTTTTATCAAAAAACATGTCAACATAGTTTTGATATTGGGCTGCTTTATCACCGGCTTTCCAGCCATTTTTGTAAAGAGTATATTTACTCTCTAACAATACGGCAGCATCATAAGCTGCTTTAAAATAAGTTACCGCTTTTGCTGCAGGGATACCACAAACCCTGTTGCCGGTAGCATCAACCAATGTTATTTGGTTGTATTTGGCAATAGACCCCGCGTAAAGCATAGCACGCGACTTAAAACCCGCCGCTGCATATTTATTGGCACGGCCGGCCTGGTTGGTTTCGCTCATGTTGGTGTAAGCAAAATCAAGATCGGCAGCTATATAATCATACACCGCTTCTTCTGACGAACGCGGTATATTCAGGTCATCTACATTTGATGCCGGAATTTGCAGCACCTTATCAACAATAGGTACGCCGCCGTAACGTTTTACCAGCGCAAAATAAGTTGCCGCGCGTATAAACCTTGCTTCGCCCAACCAGGAGTTAACCTGCTCTGGGGTGAAAGTTGATGCATATTTTGGCAGGTTCTCTAAAAAGTAATTTACATCCCTTATCAGTTTATAAGAGTCGCCCCATGGCGATTCGTCTACGTTTTCCTGCATGGCGCCCGTTTGGTCGCGACTAAGGGCCTCGCCGGTAACGGCGGGGAAAGGGCTTATTATCCAGAAGAAGTTTAACCCCCGTTGCGGTGAATACCTGAAATCTTCAATTGGTAATTCGCTATAGATACGCGCCATGTAGGCTTGTATACCACCCGTGCTGGTAAAGATATCTTTATCCTGTACTACGTTAATTGGTGGTACGTCCAGCTTTTTACATGCTGTTGTCCAGCACACTAAAAGGCATAATATGATGTATGTATATTTTTTCATGATCTTAACTGTTTTATAACTTAACATTTACGCCTAACGAGAATGTCTTGTTGAGTGGATACAAATAGCCATAAGTACTTGATGGGTGTTCCGGGTCGAGATATTTTAAACCGGTAAAGGTTAATATGTTGTAACCGTTCACAAAGATCCTGGCGCCTTTTATACCTATTATTTTGGCGAAGTTTGGCGAAATAGAATAACCGATCTCGGCAGATTTTAACCTTACATAAGATGCATCCTGAATGTTGAACATAGAGTTAACATCGGCTGTAGTACCTGTTAGGGCATACTTACCAGGAACCCATACTGTATTTGGATTGTAAGGATCGGCGTTAGGATCGGCCGGGTGCCACCTGTCCATAAACTGGGTTAATGCGCTGCCCCCACCCCAAAGTGGTATGTTCAACTGTTCGATGTATGAAACAGTTACACCTGTAGCGCCCTGCCATACAGTATTAAAATCAAACCCTTTGTATGAGCCGCCAAGCGTTAAACCAAACTGGGTTAAAGGGGCGCTGTTGTAAGCTATAGGGTGCACATCATCGCTGGTTATTTGCCCGTCACCGTTCCAGTCCTGGTATTGGTAATCGCCTACTACCGCGTTACGCGATACAAACTGCGAACTGTTTAAGATATCCTGGTAGCTTTGAAACTGGCCGGCAGCACCATAACCCCAATAAATGTTGTTCCAGCGGTCATTATTATTATTATGCCAGTTAAGCTGCGAGTTACCGGCCCGTGCCTGCACCACCGTACGGTTTTTTGTACGGCTAAAAGCAAGGTTGCCTTTTACAAAATAATTGAATGCGCCAAAATGGTTGCGGTGGCTAAGTTCTATCTCAAAACCCTGCGTGCGGTCGCTGTTCAGGTTTTCCTGCGGAAGATCGGCGCCGGCTACACCCGGAAGGGTTAATGCCTGGGTGCCTAACAGCCCCGTTCTATCTCGCCTAAAAACGTTAACCGTTGCACCTAATAAGCCGTTCCATGCTTCAAGGTCTAAGCCAATATTGTATGTTTCTGCATTAAACCAGGTTAGGTTGGGGTTGGCAATACCCAGGCTTTGCGCGCCATTTACAAAGGTACCGTCGAACACAGAACCCGGAGGCAGCTGGTTATAGTCGCCATTTGCAGGGTAACGATAACCGGTTAAAAACTGGTAGGCCAAAGCCGAATCGTCACCTACTTTACCGTATGATGCACGGAATTTAAGGTCGTTAATGAATGACAGGGCAGATAAATTTTTCCAGAAATCTTCCTGCGAAACACGCCATCCTACAGATCCTGCAGGGAAAAAGCCCCATTGTTTAAGCGGCGAGAACCTTGAAGAACCATCGTTCCTGAAACTGAACTCGGCAAGGTATTTCGATTTATAATTATAGTTTACACGGCCAATAATAGATTTATTTACATAGTTGTAAATATCACCTGAGTTAGCCGATCCTACCTGGTTAGTAGCACTACCCGAAAACAACTGATCGACGGCCAAAGCCAACTCGCGCTGGGCGTAAAAGTTATCCTGCTGGCGGTTGCTTTCTTCATACATCAGCAAGCCGGTAAAACTATGGTTGCCAAAACTGTGGTCATAGTTAAGGGATAGCTGGGTTAAAGTTGCAGGCCGCTCAAAAAATTCGCGCCTGAAGGTGGCCGGTGTTTGGTATGCTGTTGCTGTATAGCTGTCGTTTTGTTCATTATATACATATTGGTTATATGCTTTTTGGTATAACCTGTTGCTTGAGTTATAATAATCATAGCTAAATAAGCCTTTAGCGCTTAAGCCTGGCACAGATGGCACAGTGTAGGTAGCAGATACCTGCGACTGGAACCACTTGTTGTTGTAAACCTTGTAACCACTTACGTCGGAATTTGAAAGCGATACCGGGTTTGTACCATCAACGCTGCCTTTAAGCAAATAATCGGGATTATTATTGGCATAGATAGGTTCGGTAGGGATCTGCCTCCAAAACGATCTGATGATATTCCAGGCATCCTGGTATGGCTGGTTCTTTTGGTCCATTGTTGCGTTCAGGTTCAAATCAACCGTAAGGTTTTTATTTATCCTGGTAGATAGGTTTGAACGCAGGTTGTACCTTTTATAATTAAGGTCGCCACTACGCAGAAACCCGTCTTGGTTGGTAATACCCATACTGATAAAGTATTGGGTATTTTCGTTACCACCTGTAGCATTAAGGTTATGCTGAGATTGTGGTACGTGGTTTTTAATAACCGGCGTGTACCAATCTGTACTTACCCTGCTGCCATTTCTAAATGCTTCGAAATCTGCTTCAGAATATTTTACCTGGCCACCGCTAACGTTGTGCAGTAATTGCTCGTTAACCAGTGTCATATAATCAATTGCGCCTACAGCTTTTGGTAAGCCAGAAGGTACCTGAAAACCATAAGTGCCCGAATAATTTAGTTCAAGCGACCCCTTTTTCCCTTTTTTGGTAGTAACCAATATTACACCGTTGGCCGCGCGCACACCGTAGATAGCTGCCGATGCATCTTTCAGCACCGATACGCTTTCGATATCGTTTGGATCAAGGCGGGTAATATTATCGCGGGGGATCCCGTCAATAATAACCAGCGGATCGCCAAACCCACGAATACTAAATGAATTATCAAATGACCCGGGTTCGGCAGAGTTTTGTGTAACACGCAAACCGGCTACTTTACCGGTTAACGAGTTTAAAACGTTCTCGTTTTTGGTGTTAACAATTTCGCTGTTACTTACTGAAGCAATGGCCCCGGTAACAGTAGCTTTCTTTTGCGTACCGTACCCCACTACCACCACCTCGTTTAATGAGGAGGAGTTTTGCGCTAACTTTACATTAACAATTTGCTGTGTGGTAATGGCTACCTCCTGGTTGGCGTAACCAACAAACGAAAATACAAGCGTTTGGCCCGAGGCCGCGTTTAGCGAGTACTTCCCATTAACATCGGTTACCGTACCTACATCCAGGCCCTTAATTTTCACGGTAACACCCGGCAAGGCGCCGGCATCGTCAGATACGGTTCCCGTAACTGGTTTGTTTTGTGCAAAGGCTGAACTGCACATCAATAAAAACAAAAACGACGTAATGCAAAATTGCACTGCCTTTTTCATTTTCACACCATAGTAAATGCCACGGCATTCACCACAATAGGTAAAAATTTCATCCATAGGTAAATTGGTTTAAACTTGGTTTATAATAACACCGGCTTTATGCAGGGGGATGGTTAGTCCTTAATGCATGTTGCTTTTACCGGCACACAAGTATAGAGGGGGGAGTATTAAAATAAGGGTTAAAAAAGGGGTTAATACAGTTAAAATTTCATTAACCGTGGTGTTTTAACCCGTTTGTTACAGAAATAAATTATCCGAAACGGATACTTATTTAATTTATATAAGCGCTGAAAAAGAATTACTTACAGATCTTGTCGAAATGAATGGGGTATTCGCCCCCTAATGATTTGTGATATTCGGCTACAAACTCATCATATACCTTTTTAGCATAGTCAATACCCTTAATTTTGCGCAGGGATTTCAACTTGTACTTTAACGCAACATCGCTAAACGGGTCTATGCTCAGTATTACACGTGATAGCTCAAGCGCTTTCTTATGATCGCCGTCATCATAGGTCTTTTTAAGTTCGGGTAAGATCACCCCGGCAAGGGTTTCTTCAAAATTCAGTTTAACATCATCAAGCCAGGTTTCGGGCACTTGTTGTAATAAACCCCCTCGTGCAAACAGGTCAAAATTCTCTGTTATAAACTGCCCGGCAGTTATAGTATGCTGATGCAGACTGGTTATTGCATCGTTAACTAAAAAGTAATCGCAGAAAAACGTATCGCTTAGTTTAAAGCAATAAGTATCATTCAAAAAAGTTAGCTCTATACCATCAATATCAGCAATAATGCTCCTGAGGTGATTGATGGTAACCCCTTTTATATTTTTGGTTTTTGCCACTTCCTTATCGGGCCATAACGTTGTAGATATCTTTTTGGAAATAACTCCTTGCTCATCCTTACTGCTTAGCAAAATGAGTATAAACAGTTGTTTTATTTTAGGGCTGAACAGGTAAGTGATATCCTTGCCGGTTTTACTAAACACGGTAAATTCGCCAAGTAAATAAACCGCGTTGGGCTTTTTATCAGTTTCTTTTTTCGGCAAGTAAAAATCGGGGGCTATTTCACTATCAACGGTTAGGGCCGGCCGTTTTTTCTTTTTTCCAAAATACCACAAAGCACCAGCCACAAGTATTATAAACGGAATAACAAATTTGTAGGCGCCACTAAACTTCGGCTTATCGGGCTGTTGCGAATCTAAATATGCCTGCTGGCTTACCGGCGTACCATTAAGTGCATATATTTTTACGGTAGACTGCGAGGGGGATGTAAACTCCTGGGCTGTGCAAAAAAAGCCGTCCTGCTTAGGATTATAAAACAGGTTAAAATCACTTTCAATCCTTTCGGATGCAACCGGGATGTTGCCGCTTACCACTTCATACGAGCCATCTTTAAGAGAAAATTTGTATAACCGCAGGTTAGTTTTAGGTTTTTCATGCGGATAGCATAAAGCATAAAAATATTTTTTATCCTTTGATATGACAAGGTTATTTGCCGATACAAACGGCTCTTCGTTCGGGGTAATTTGCCAGCATTTTTTTATGGTGTGGTTGGTTAAATTAACCCTGTACAGATCATAAAAATGGGTACCACCCACTATCTGGTTGCCCGATTGATTACCATAACCACCAAATATATACACGTCGTTATTCTCATCAGCCTGGCTGCTCCCCGAGAAAAAACGAGGGGTTATCGTATCGCCGGTGAAAGCTATCTTTTTCCAGCTATCGGTAGCTTGCTCATACTTAAGAAAATCTTTATGGTAGGAGAATGACCCGTACCCGCCAAAAAGATAGATGTTAGTCTGATGCTTATCAAAAAAGATATTGTGGTGGTGCCTTTGTTCCTTTATAAAGCCTTTGCCAACATCCTGCCACTCCAATGTGTTCAGATCAAGCGCCGCTATACTGTGTAATGAATCGGGTGGTTGCACTTCGTACACATAACATTTGTTTTGCTTATTGTTGATGATGCTTTTACCAAGCAAAAGCTTAACAGGCAGTTTGTTTTTATACGCTTTGCTTGTAGTATTGCCGCCCTGCGCGTTATAAATTATCAGCGAATCTGTTTTGTACATAAACAGGGCCTCCTGGTTTACATCAAAATTCAACCCGGCAACTTCATTAAAATGCCTTTCAAACTTTGGCGTCCAAAAATATGATTCGTTAATGAGCCATACGGGGTGGTCTACCGTTCCCAGCACATCGCCATCGGTGTTATGTACATTTTTCCCTTTCCACTCATTTAGCGGGAAAGAATATTTTTTGCTGTCATCATTAATAACCAGATTTTTGATTGCCATTTTAGGCACATCAGAGTAGTGCGGGTTTTTACCGAAGGTAACCGTTGGTGTTATACTGCCTTCAAACCCAAAATTGCGGGCTTTGTACCATTTGCCGTTTACTAAAAAGGCTACCGTATTATTCTTCAGGTCTATTTCGGCTTTAATTTTTATCCACTTACGTTTTTTTAACTGGCTCAGGCTAAGTGGTATCTCTATCTTATTGCTTTTACTATCAATATTAAAGTTTAAGGTTGGCGACCCATTATTGTTATAAATATAAGTTAAGCTGTAGGAGTTACTTTTGGTATCGGTTATATTAAATACATAGCCCAAATGGTCGTTATCCCATAAGGAGAGATCAAAACTAATGGACAAATGATTGTTAAACGTAGGAGGGTCATTTGCAAAAACAACGTACGAGGTACGCTGGCTCATTAAGCTGTCGTTTGAATTGAACTGTAACCCTTGTGCTTTACCTTTAACAGCAGGCAGCAACATCAGTAAAAGAAACACTATTTTATATGCCTGGGGCAGCAGCAATAAAATTTTATCTTTTCTTATCATTTATACAAGTAACCATCAAATACAGATGCGTGGACATTGACAAAATTATACTTTTTTTTACTTAATAATTTACATGAAATTCAGGTTTATTTTACACGGCATAGCCACAAAAAAAGCCGCTTATCGCGGCTTTCTTTATTTAATAAGATATGTTTATTGAACAATCTTTCGTATCCGGTTATTATTATAATCGGCAATAATGATATTGCCCTGTGCATCTAACGCTATACCTTTAGGGCCATTAAACAAAGCCGTGCTGCCATTACCATCTGTAGTGCCTGTTAATGCTTTACCTGCCACAACACTAAATACCCTATCCTTATTTACTTTAATTACGCGGCCGTTAGCATCGGTAATATAAAGATTGTTATTGGCATCTATTTTCAGATCCTGAGGGCTGCCCAGTTTAAGTGCTGCGGTATCTATCCCACCGGCAAAGGTGGTTACTGTATAGTCCTTTGTTATTTTCCTGATGGCGTTGTTTGCAGCCTCAGCAACGTACATGTTACCGGCAACATCAAATGCTATACCTGTGGGTTTGTTAAAAGATGTGGCCGTACCAATGCCATTTACATAACTCGCCACGCGGTTACCGGCAACTGTTGTTACAACGCCCGCAGGGGTTATTTTTCTGATAAGATTATTATTGCTATCGGTAACATAAAAATTCCCATCAGCAGCCATCGCAATACCGGCCGGGCCGCTAAACGTAGCAGTACTGCCGGTGCCATCAGCCGAGCCTGATGAACCATTACCTGCAAAAGTGCTTACAACACCGGCAGGGGTTATTTTTCTGATAAGATTATTCCCCAGGTCCGCTACAAAAATATTTCCGCTGGCATCAACTACCAGGCCCGATGGTACATAAAATTGCGCTTTATCTGCAGGGCCGTCTGCATATCCAAAAGTACCGGTGCCGGCAACCGTAGTAGTTACGCCATCAGAGGTTATTTTTCTAATAACCGAGTTGTAAGAATCGGCAACGTAAATATTACCTGCTGCATCGGTTGCAACAGCAGTAGGGCGGTTAAATAAAGCTGCCGTACCTGTATTGTTTTCATAACCCGCGGCTGAGCCTGCAACGGTACTTACCGTTCCGTATCCGTCGGCTGTACCATTACCCGTTTTAAACTGCACTACATTACCATAACCGGTACTACCTGACGAGTTGGTTCCATAAGCCCTTACATAATATACTGTATTTAAAGAGAGCCCCTTAAGCTTGCTGCCAAACAAAAATGTACTGATAGTTTCTGTTGTTTTACTATCGGTAATAGTAGGCTCGCTATTGGTAGTACTATAGCAAACGCCATAGGCTGTTACAGGTACATTGTTTGTGATTACCCCCCCTGTCCACGCTATGGCAGATGTAGGGTCGATAACAACATCGTAAGTTGCAAGCTGGGGCAAATCATACGATACTGGCGAGCTTTTACCACATGCTGCAAGCACGGCAACAAACGAAAAAAGCAATAATTTTAAAAGAGTAGTTTTTAGTTTCATTTAAATTGAAGTAAGAGTGTTAACAAGTAAATGCAGGTAATAGGATTTGGGTGCTAATTTGAGTGTTATTCCAGTAATATGTAAGGCTGCTATTGTTAATTAATGTTAAAGAAACAAGCATGTTACAATAGCCATACGGCTAAATAACACGGTTTGTAACAACTTATACAAGAATGTATCGGTAAGAGCTGTAAATGTGCCGATTAAATTGGCAGGCACCCCTGAAACACCACTTAAAAAAAGCTGATATATATCCGAAAGCAAGTATATTTAAGGTTTTAGAGCGTATTAAAAAACTCATTACAAACCGCTGACCCAATAAATTTTAACCGTTACACCTTAAAGTTATTTTTGTACTATTAACTCATTAATTTTTCCCGCTTATAAAACTGCATGGCTAAAACTACTTTAGCAAGACGTTTGGGCCTGGCACAAGCCACCGCAATAAACATGACCGACATGGTCGGCATCGGCCCGTTCATTACTTTACCAATGGTAATCAGTATGATGAATGGGCCCTGGTTTTTATACGCCTGGCTGGCCGGTGCACTACTATCATTTATAGATGCCATGGTTTGGAGTGAACTTGGCGCAGCCTTCCCTATGGCCGGAGGCTCCTACAATTTCCTGAAAGAAACCTATGGCAAAAACGGCCCCGGTAAACTCATGAGCTTTTTGTTTGTATGGCAAACCATGATACAGGCCCCCTTAGTGATCGCATCTGCAGCTATTGGCTTTGCTTCCTACTTTTCATACTTATTCCCGTTAACAGATCTGCAAGCTAAAATTATGAGCGGGAGTGTGGTTATCTGTATCATTATCCTGCTTTATCGCAAAATAGAATCCATCGGTAAAATAAGCATGGTGCTTTGGGTTGGCGTGTTGCTCACCATGGTCTGGATTATAGCAGGCGGGCTGGCGCATGGCAATTTCCTCTCGCCCATAAAACATATCAATGACGGGCTTACCGTTAATTATGCCTTTGTAGCTGCCATAGGTTTTGCCAGCGTAAAAAGCGTTTATAGTTACCTGGGGTATTATAACGTTTGCCATTTAGGCGGCGAAATTGTAAACCCATCTAAAAACATACCAAAGAGTATGTTTATCTCTATAGCAGGCATCGCTGTTTTGTATATGCTGATGAATGTAAGCGTTGTAAGTGTTATACCTTGGCACCAGGCTAAAGACAGCGAGTTTGTGGTGAGCGAATTTATGGAGAAACTATCGGGCCATGTGGCGGCAAAAGTTGTTACCTGCCTCATATTGCTTGTAGCATTTTCTTCTGTATTCTCGGCTACCTTGGGTTATAGCCGCATCCCCTACGCTGCCGCGGCTGATGGCGCATTTTTTAAAGTATTTGCTAAACTCCATCCAAAAGGTAATTTCCCTTATGTGTCGTTATTGGTTTTGGGTGGAATAGCATTTGTATTTAGCCTGTTGTTTAAGCTAAGCGATGTGATCAGTGCCATACTCGCCATGCGCATACTCATTCAGTTCATTTCACAAGCGCTTGGTTTATACCTGCTGCGCAGGCGCAAAAGCGAAACCAATTTCCCCTACAAGATGCCTTTATTCCCGCTGCCTATATTTTTGGCTATTGCTATGTGGGTAGGTATTTTAATATCAACCGGTTTCCATATGGTGCTGGGTGGCTTAAGCGCCATCGCTTTAGGCACTATTGTATATTTTACCAAAGCAAAAGTGAATAAAGAGTGGCCTTTTAAACCGGTTAAATAGCAAAATTCTATTCTTTGTTGAATATGTTTTTGATAATGAATTTTGATTCCTTGACCATTACTTTTTGATCTATCAGGTCTTTTAGGTCGGTAATTGCCCCATCATTTACCGTGTAACCATTATCCTTACATTCTTTTATAAACTTACCATAAAGGCCTTTCGCTTTTTCAAACTCCCCTTTTCTTAAGGTGGCAAGTGCTATATTAAACATAGCATAGGTGGCCGTTTTATCGTATTTAAGCGCGCGATAAGAATAATCTATACATAAGTTATACTCACCGGTACCGTAGTAGGTCCAGCCTAAATTACCTGAATAACTTGCCGAAGTGCTATCAAGTGCAACTGCTTTTAGTCCTGCGTTTATCGCCTCATGGTATAGTTTAAGCTTTGTATAAATAATATTAATTGAAGACCATGCTAAATCATTTTCAGGCGCTAACTCTACAGTTGTTTTATAATAAGGCAATGCTTTTTCATAATCTCCAAGCCTATAGTAACAATCTGCCACTCGCCCAAAAGCATACCCGGAATGATTATCTAATTCGGTTGCTTTTTTAAAATCCGGCAGAGCTACCATAATTGAATCCGAAAAATAATAAGCGTCGCCCCGGTTCTGGTAATACCTGTGATTAGTAGGATCTATTTCAATAGCTCGTGTATAAAAATTCGCAGCTTCCTGATATTTGTTTTTGTCGAAATAAATATCGCCTTTCCTTTTATATCCATATGCCTTATTAGGGTTAAATCGAATGTACTCATTAGCGAAGTAAAGCGCGCTATCCAGCATTTTTAATTTCCTGTAAGAATTTGAAATAAAGTAAGTTGTTAAACCATACGATGGTTTAACACTATAAACTTTTTTATACCCGGCAATAGCTTCTTTTTCTCTTTTTAAAGTCGACAATGTTCCAGCCCGATCAAACTCAACCTGATAATACTCAGGAGTTAATTTCAAAGCTTTATCATACTCAAGTAATGCTCTTTCGTGTTGGTTTAAAAAATCGCAACTATTTCCTCTTAACCAATAAGAATATGAATGTTGTGGAAATATCTCGATGCATTTACTAAAATAAAGAATGGCATCCGCATATTTTTTGGCGGTGAACAGCCTTTGGCCTTTAAACAGATTGGCTGAAAATTGATTTGGATAATCGCTTAAAAAAGCATCCAATTCATTGTCCAGTTCCGGAGCATTTTTATACCCGTCAATCATTACCTTAAACCTTCTTGCAAATAAAGATTTAGGGGTCTGATGAAAGTAGATATCGAAACTTGTCCCTGAAAACAAATTGTCATTGAATGCAATCTTCAAAAAAGTATCTGCAATATCTTTGTCAGTTTTTGATAAATCATCTTTGCTTATAGTACAAAGCAAGTCGAAAAATTCATAAAACCGATAAGACATTGTGCCCGTAATATTATTTGTGGTGTTTGCTTTTTCAATGGCTAACGATATTAACTTAATACCTCCATTGATATCATTATTATGAATTAAGGCTACTCCTTTATTGAATGAGATATTCTCTTCACCAAGACTAAATGTTAAATCTTTTACTGGAAAAGAATATTTGTTCGTACTATCTTGATTTAAGGTGGTTTGGGCTGATAAAGTAAAGCAACAGAAAGCAACAAAAATAAAACTTGTAATAAGGCGTTTGGTCATAACCATGAAGATACAGAATGCCCTTAGCATTTACAATTTATAAAATTCAATAGCATTCCCGGCCCAGAAAAGCGCCTGCTCGTTTTGGGGTAAACGGCCAATATAATTTTCTACAATATTTAGCACGCCCGCGTACCCGCCTGCCAAATTACACACCGGCCAATCTGAACCATACATTACCCGTTTTGCACCAAATGCACTAAAAACAACATCAAGGTAAGGCGTAAAATCTACAGGTTTCCAGTTTTGCCAGTCGGCTTCGGTTACCATACCCGATACTTTACAGGATACATTTGGGCAGGCTGCCAATGCCTGTATATTTTCTTTCCAACCGTTAATCTTTCCGGCTTTTATATCAGGTTTAGCCAAATGGTCTATCACAAACCGTTGATCCGGGAAAGCAGCTACAAGTTTTTTAGCATAAGGCAAATGGTTGGGTTTAATAAGGAGATCATAACTAAACCCATATTTATTTAAAAGACTTATTCCGTACTTAAACTTTGCATCAAGCATAAACCGTTCATCAGGTTCGCCCTGCAAAATATGCCGGAAGCCTTTCATCAGTTTTATATGGCTATAGTATTCCAGGCGTTCTTCAATATTATCTGCCCGCAGGTTAACCCAGCCAACAACGCCTTTTATAAAACTGTTTTTTTCGGCAAGGCCGAGCGTAAAGTCATTATCGGCTTCGGTTTGGTCTACCTGCACGGCAACACAGCCTGCAAACCCGTTTTGTTTTAAAATGGGTTGCAGGTGGGCCGGTAAAAAGTTTTGTTGACATGCCTGCATGCTATCGTCTATCCAGGCATGCCTTGCTTTATCGTAAAGCCAAAAATGCTGGTGACTATCAATTTTTTGCATAAGCTTTAAGCACTTGCCTGGCCTGGCCCAGTCCATCAATACCAAGCTCAACCACATCGCCAGGTTTTAAATAAAGCGGTGGTTTAAAACCAAGGCCAACACCTGCAGGTGTACCCGTAGAAATGATATCGCCGGGCAGCAGGGTCATGAACTGGCTGGTATATGCTATAAGGTGCGCTATGTTAAATATCAGGTTTGAGGTGCTGCCATCCTGCATGGTTTTACCGTTAAGGGTTAGCCAAAGGCGCAGGTTGTGCACATCTTTTATTTCATCGGCGGTAGCCAAAAACGGGCCTATGGGTGCAAAGGTATCGCAGCCTTTCCCTTTATCCCAGGTGCCGTTACGTTCCAGTTGAAACTCCCGTTCAGATACATCATTATGCAGCGCGTAACCCGCTACGTAATCCATCGCTTCGCTTTCGTCTACGTACGATGCTTTTTTGCCTATTACTACGGCAAGCTCCACTTCCCAATCCGTTTTTACCGAGTTTTTAGGGATGATGATATCATCATCCGGCCCAACCAAAGCGGTGGTTGATTTAAAGAACAGGATAGGTTCTTTTGGCAACGGCGCGTTTGTCTCTTCGGCGTGGTCTTTATAGTTCAAACCGATACATACAATTTTTGAAGGGCGCGCAACGGGGCTGCCTAAACGTTCGCTATCAGCAACTTTAGTTAAAGTACCTTTATTGGTGTTGATAAACTGCTGCAAGCGATTTAACCCGTCGTTCTCAAAAAAAGCTTCGTTATAATCTTCGCCAAATGCAGATGTATCGTATTTTATATCGTTAATAATAACCCCGGTTTTCTCTTTGCCGGCAACGCCGTATCGTATCAATTTCATATGTAGTGAGTGGTTGATTAGTTAAGTGGTGAATGGTTGAATGCGTGCCCGTACCTGATAGTTCTTCAAACTATTCAACCACTCACCAATCAACCATTCTATATTTACTCCAAATTAATTGTTCAATTTTATAAAGCCGCCATCAATGGGGTAATCGCAGCCTGTAATAAAGCCCGCTTCTTCGCTGCATAGGTACAGGGCCAGCGCGGCAACCTCTTCAGGTTTGCCCATGCGGCCTATAGGCTGGCTTTTTGATAGCTTTTCAAATATCTCATCTTCTCGGCCCGCGTAATTTTTAGCTATAAAGCCATCCACAAAAGGGGTGTGTACCCTTGCCGGTGATATGCTGTTGCAGCGAATATTATCGGCAAGGTAATCGCGCGCTACAGACAGGCTCATAGCCATCATAGCGCCCTTACTCATGGAATATGCAAACCTATCGGTGATACCCACCCATGCCGCTATTGATGCCATATTGAGAATAACGCCACCACCGTTAGCCTTCATCACAGGGATGACAGCATACAGCGCATTGTAAGCACCTTTAACATTTACATTGTATATGCGGTCCAGATCAGCCTCGGTTGTTCCCTCCAGGTTACCTACGTGTGCTATACCGGCATTGTTCACCAATATATCAACATGGCCAACTTGCTTAAATACATCCAGCACCTGCTCCTGTTTACTAATATCAGCTGTATAGCTAAAGGCCTTGCCACCGGCACTTTTTATTTCTTCGATGGTTTGCGCGGCTGCATCAGCATTTAGTTCGATGATGTGTACTGTTGCACCTTGTTTGGCAAACAATACCGAAATGGCCCTGCCTATACCGCTACCCCCGCCTGTAATTACCGCGTGTTTGTTTTTTAAGCTAAACATATATCCGTTTTATAATGAAACCCCTCTCTTCCAGGGGATAAAATCATCTTGTCCTAAAATTACCGCCTTGGGCTGTTTGCGGCCGCTGGCTACTTCTATCACATAATCAAGCATGCGTGTGGCCGATTGTTCGATGGTTTCTTCACCCTCTATGATAGTACCGCAATTGATATCCATAATATCGGGCATACGGTTAAATACGGCGGTGTTGGTAGCCACTTTTATTACCGGTGTTATAGGGTTACCGGTTGGCGTGCCCAGGCCGGTTGTAAATAACACAATATTTGCACCCGATGCTACTTCGGCCGTGGTGCTTTCCACATCGCTGCCCGGGGTGCATAACAGGTTCAGGCCGGGCTTGGTTACTTTTTCGGGGTAATCCAACACATCTGTTACCGGCGATGTACCGCCCTTTTTTGCCGCCCCTGCGGATTTAATGGCATCAGTTATCAACCCGTCCCTGATATTGCCCGGTGATGGGTTGGCGTAAAAGCCAGATCCGTCTGCCTCGGCACGCGCGTTGTAGGTGCGCATCAGGTCCATAAATTTCATGGCCTCTGTTTCATCTATGCAGCGGTCGCTCAATTCTTGCTCTACACCGCAAAGCTCAGGGAACTCGGCAAGTACAACGCTACCACCAAGGCCCACTAATATATCTGATAAGTACCCCAGCGTTGGGTTTGCCGAAATGCCCGAGAACCCGTCAGAACCACCGCACTCTAACCCGATGCAAAGTTTTGATATTGGTGCCGGCCGGCGTTGTTGTTTATTGGCTTCCATTAAACCGGCAAAGGTTTGTTTAAGGGCCTCGTGCAACAGCTTACTTTCTGTGCCTATTTTTTGCTGCTCCAGCATTACCAGGGGCTTGCTGAAGTTGGGGTCGCGTTTCTGAATTTCGGTTTGGAGTATGCCTGCCTGCGCATGCTGGCAACCTAAACTAAGCACAGTTGCACCTGCTACATTTGGATGGGTGATGTATCCGGCCAGCAAACCACAAAGGGCATCGCTATCGGCACGGGTACCGCCGCAGCCCATATCATGGTTCAGGAATTTGATCCCGTCGATATGCTCGAATAATTTTTTAGCGGATTGCCTTTCGGGCGATAGTTGCAGATCGGCATTCAGTATCTCTGCTGCCGACTTACCCGATTGGTACATCTCTACCAGGCTGTCAACTTCGCTCTCGTATCCACGCGGTCTGGCAAAACCAAGCTTGGCCGATAAAGCTTCTTTTAAAACATTAATATTCCGGTTCTCGCAAAAAACAAGCGGGATAACCAGCCAGTAATTACCCGTGCCTACCGAACCATCCGCCCGGTGGAAACCCATAAAAGTTTTATCGCGATAGTTTTCTGCAGCCGCGGGTACTGTCCATTCCGTTTTACGGTTGCCCAATTTAAAATCATCAGAGGCATGCTTAATGTTATCTATCGTTAAGGCTGTTCCCTGTGCAATATGCTTATTGGCCTTGCCAACCAAAACACCGTACATGTGTATTGGCTCGCCAGGCTCTAATACAGTAAGGGTAAACTTATGCTTAGCTTCTACCGGGGTACGCAAAGTAAAACTTTGGCCGTTAAAGGTTATTAGGGTACCCTCAGCAAGGTTAGTAAGCGCTACCAACACATTATCTGCCGGGTGTATTTGTATGTATGTGTGTTTATCTGCAGGCATAGCTTATAGGGTAAGCTTAAATAGGTTAACTGATTTACGAATATATAAAAGCTTATAATTATTTACTGTAAAAAACGCCTCTAATGCAAAATAACATGAATAAAAAAATCCCCCACATGTGTGAGGGATTATCTATAATGGACTATCCTATTGCCGGGATGGATTATCTTATTTACTGATCAAATTGTATAATTCATCCAATTTTGGTGACAGTACGATCTCGATACGGCGATTCTTAGACAGCGCTTCGGGTGTGTTTGCCGTATCTATCGGCTGGAACTCGCCCTTACCTGTAGCGGTCAACCTTTTAGGGTCGATATTTTCCGTTTCGGTTAAATAACGGGTTACCGATGTTGCGCGTAGTACGCTCAGGTCCCAGTTATCTTTTATCTGGCCCAGGTTTTTTATTTTCTTATTATCGGTATGGCCTTCAACAGCAATATTAATGTCGGCTTCTTTATTTAAAACTGCGGCCAGCTGTTTAAGCGCCTGTTTACCTTTCTCGTCAATAACGATACTGCCCGACGGGAATAACAGCTTATCGGTTAATGATACGTACACTTTACCATTACGGATATCAACTGTTAAGCCGCTTTGCTGGAAACCAAGCAGGGCTTTCTGTAATTTCTCTTTCAGGGCGTTTGTAGCTTCATCGCGTTTGCGCAAAATTTCTTCCACCTCTTTTAAACGGGCTTCGCGCTTTTGCAGATCGGAAGATAGCTGGGTAACTTTTGACGAGCTTGCGTTATAATTTTTATCTAACGAGTTATATTTATCGTTTAATGACCTGTAGTTGCCTTTTAGCCCGGCCAACTCCTGGCGAATGCGTGAAGTATCGGCCATTAGCTTTGATACCTGTTCTTCTAACGTTGTGGTACGTGTTGCAAGCGAATCACGTTCGGCCAATAGCGCTTTATGCTTCTTGGGCGACATAACCACGCACGATTGCAGCGCGGAAATAAACAGAACGGCTAATAATAAGTGTTTAAGTTTCATGAATATGTAGATTAGTGTTTAAGCAATTGCGTTCTTTAAAAAAACATTCAACGGGTATATCCTGCTGCACATATCAACTATCTCATCTGCGGCTTTTGCGCTTGTTATTTCTTTATCCTTTAGTTGATGCACAACAATAAAGCTTTTTAACCTTAACAGGTCAATATTTTCGTTATCAGCATCATACCCTTTAGGTGTTGTTTTCAATTGATCCTGTTTCCTGAATTCGCCAAACAAGTTCACAAATTCGTTAGCGTCAACTATCTTTTTCAGATCGGCTGCATTGTAATCAATTTCCTGGCGAATGGCTTTCAGGTGTTCGGCCTCGGGCATCCAGTAACCACCCGCAATGAATGATTTGCCGGGCTGTATCTGCAGGTAATATTCTACCCCGCCCAGTTTTGAGCCCTGCGTAGGCAGGCTTATACCGAAGTTGTTTTTATAAGGTGTTTTGTTTTTGCTGAAACGGATATCGCGGTAGATGCGCATTACACATTTCTTAGGGTCAAGATCGGCGCTAACGCTGGGGTCTATCTTATGCAGTTTGGCAATCACCGCGGCAGCAAGTTCTATTACATTAGCGCGGGCTTTATCGTATCTATCTTTATTGGCCTGGAACCACTCCCTGTTGTTATGCTCAACAAGCTCTTTTAAAAAATCAAGCGTTTGCGATTCTATCATTACAGAACAAAATATTAAAATGAAAAATGCAGACTAACTAAGGCGTTCCTGCGCCAATCCCGGACTTTCTAAGGTCGTTTTAAAACGTTCTAAGGCCGTTTTTCGGTCGTGTCAACCTCCACATTTCCGGGGATAGCCGTATTTAGTTTAAGTTAAGCTTCTCGCTGCGCATGTTAAGGTCAACATCCTTACGGCGGTATTTTTTATACCAGATGTACGCCACGGCAGCAACCGCAAGGTAAGGCGCGCCCAACAGGTACATGATGCCGTTGTTTAACCCATTGGTTTTTTTATCGCCGCTTTTTGCGTTCGTCTCCACATTGGCAGCGCACATGGCGCATTGCGCTTTTACAGGCACAACGCTTATTACTAATAAACCTAATACTAATGCAAGATATAAGAACTTCAATTTTTTCATTTCACCCTGATTAAAAATGGTAGTATGGCTTAATCATCAAATATACAACAACACCCGATATTGTAACGAATAACCATATAGGAAACGCCCATCTTACCAGTTTCTTATGTTTTTGTACCTGCATTTGTAAGCCACGGTAAAAACTTAGCAATATTAATGGTAAAACACCGGCAGCTAATATAATGTGCGGAACAAGTATAGTGAGATAGATTGTTCTTAAACTTCCTGCTGCTGTTCGTTCACCGTCAGATAACAAGCCATTTCCATCAATATCACCATATACCGTGTCGTTACGCATCAAATAATGGAACAGAACGTATGATGCCAGAAATAACGACGATAAACAAAAGGTTAAAATATTAAGCCTTTTATGCACAGTGATATTCCCCTGCTTTATAAAATACAATGATGTTAACAACAATATGCTGCATGTACCATTTAGTATGGCATTAAGCAAAGGCAGGTATGGCGTAAAAGCAGGCGGTGTTGCGGGCCCGGGTATAAGGTGACGGTTTAGTACGATAACTAATGCCACTACAACTATAGTGATGCCGGCAACAAATCGAAATATGAATTTATCGGTCATTTTTTCTTTGATTCAAGAATCAAGACACAAGAGTCAGGATCCTGTTTATTGTAATTGTTCGGGGCAAGGCTTCCTGTCTTGCCTCTTGCTTTTATTTTTTGCCTAATAAAGCGCTTTATCAACTTTCCGCAATTCTTCGGCTATCAGCACTTTTATTTCGTCATTAAGCTTGGTAAGATCAGTAGCCGAGGTGCCACTATAATACCCCCTGATGCGCTTTTCTGCGTCTATCAATATCAGCTTATCGCTATAAATAAAATCATCTTTGCCGGCTTGTAGCGCGTTTACCAGAAAGCCATTACGGGCAAGGTTGTAAATAGTAGTGGTATCGCCCGAAAGGAACAACCATTTTTTTGTTTCCTCGTACTGCGCCGCATATTTTTTTAATGCCTGCGGGGTATCGCGTTGTGGGTCTACCGTTATGCTGGCAAAATACACCATAGGGTTTTTGCGGTAGGCATACGCCTGCTCGCTGATGTTTTTATTTACCACATTACAAATTGTAGGGCAATTACTGTAAAAAAAGCTGGCTACAAATATCTTCTTATCAAAGTTTTTGAAAGATACCGGGTTACCGTTCTGATCAGTCAGGTTAAAATCGCTTAGCTTGTGGTAAATGGTATCGGGGATAAACTTACCGTGAAACTTATGGCCGGTTTTAGCCACTTGCTTTGGCCCGTAAAACGACAGCGGTTTGTACCTGTTTTTGCCCTTTGCGGTTAGTAAATAATATAAAAATCCCGGTAAAGCTAATATCATTACCAGGATTATTATTTTTTTCGGGAAAGAAGCTTTACGCATTATCCTATTTTCGGTCTCAAATCTATCCAGTAGTGGCTTTCGTTTGTAAGCACCAATATCAACCCTATAATAAACAATATAGGTACAATGATAGCTAACGCTAACCCAATTTTTTCGAATTTTAAGTGCATAAAGTATGCAACAATGTAAAACGCTTTAAATAGGGTTAACACAATATAAATAGGGTTAGCATAATGCAATGGGATAATGTTTGAAGGCACTAACCAAAGCGCTATTATAAATTCAACTACAGTTATACCTAACAATACCAGGAATATCTGTACTATCTTTTTACGGGTCATTCCTTCGCCGTGCTCAGCGTGGTGAATTTCTGTTGTTTCTGATGACATATGTATATCAGTTAATTTTTTAAACTAAGTAAAAGAAAGTAAATACGAATACCCAAACAAGGTCTACAAAGTGCCAGTAAAGGCCCACTTTTTCTATCATTAAATAGCTACCACGTTTTTGATACGTACCTGCCAATACATTTATTGTAATAATGATATTGATGATAACCCCGCTAAATACGTGGAAACCGTGGAAACCCGTTATCGTAAAAAACAAGTTGGCAAACTGCTGTGCATACGTGCCGTAAGTAGCCTCAGTACCACCTTTAAACAGGTGCTTCAGCTCTTCTACATTAGGTATATGTCCCCACCAAAAACCTTCGTGGTGTAAGTGGCTCCACTCTAACGCCTGGCAACCAAGAAATGTGAAACCACCTATAATGGTTGCTACCATCCACCAAAGTACTTCTTTCTTCGCCATACGGTGGCCAGCCTCAACAGCTAATACCATCGTAACCGAACTTAAGATCAGGATAAAGGTCATTAAACCCACAAATACAAGTGGTTTGCCGCTATCATATAAACCCGGTACTGATTGGAAAACCAGATCAGGCGCAGGCCAGCTGCTTGAGCTAAATCTCAAAGCCCCATAGGCAATTAATAGTGATGAAAAGGTAAATGCATCCGAAAGGAGGAAAAACCACATCATCATTTTACCGTACTCTACATTAAACGGAGATTTGCCTCCAGACCACGGCGTTGTCTTTACTTCATCAATAGGTGATACTTGTACACTCATGAGTTTTTATTGTTGGTTCAAAAGTAAAAAAACATACAGATAAATCCATATAATATCGACAAAATGCCAAAAAATAGAGGACATCTGCATACTGTATAAATTTTTAACCTGCTCTATGCTGCGGTAGCTACGCCAAAGCGTATTTGCCAACAACAATAAACCGGCAAAAATGTGTAATAAATGCATCCCTGTGAATACGTATATAAAGGACTGAGCTGCATTTGGATTGCTAAAGTAAACACCGTTTTTTATCAGGTACGACCACGCCGACAACTGGATAATAAAAAAGGCAATCCCTAAAACAATAGTAAAAGCTAAATAAAATTGCTGTTTACCCCGTTCAAGGGTTTTAGCAGCATGTGATGCCAAAAACATCGTTATACTGCTTAATATAATTACAGCGGTACTGTATATAAAGGCATCGGGCATTTTGATATTCATGCCATGTGCCGAGCTGCCGCCTACGTATACGATAAAACCGCTGGTTAACGCCGCAAAAAACATAAACGATGTGAATATGAAGATCCACATGTTGAATTTTTTGGGTGCCAGGTTCAATCTGTCTTCTTGCTGTATCTTGGCCATCATTTTCCTATAAAATCAAATAAAAACATTAGTTGCACTACCGGCAAATAATAAAAAGAGCCAAACATTAACTTCTGTGCCGATTTAATTTCTAGAGTACGCAGCAGGTTAAATGCCTGGTATAAAAATATAAGGCTCATCACTAACGATACGCCGCCTAAGTAGTAACCGCCATAACCGTAGTATGTTGGCAGTAAGCTTACTGGCAATAAAATTAAAGTTACAACAAAAGTTATAACTGCGCTTGTTCTGTCGCGTTTCCCGGTTGGCAATAACCTAAAGCCTGCCAGTTTGTAATCGTCGTCCACTACCCAGGCAATAGCCCAAAAATGCGGAAACTGCCAAACAAACTGTATAGCAAATAATATCAGGGCTATCTCATCTATCTTTGGGTGTGCACCTACATAACCAATAAGTGGTGGCAACGCGCCCGGTATAGCCCCTACAAATACCGCTATTGGCGATTTACGCTTTAACGGTGTATAAGCAAAAGCATAAAGCAATATCGAGAATACCGATAAATAGCCCGTAGTTAAATTAAGTTTACCTAATAAATAAGTGCCCAGTATGGCCATAAACAAGCTTATTACTAATGCTTGCCCATTTGTCATGCGGCCAGATGGGATAGGCCTGTCGGAGGTACGTTTCATTAAACGGTCAAGATCTTTCTCTATGATCTCGTTAAATCCGTTTGCTGCAGATGTTACCAGAAAACCGCCGCTTATCAACAACAGCCACTTACTCCAAAAATCCCAGCTGCTCCAGTCAATAGGGCCGTTAACCTTACTGCCAATAACAAATGATATGGAGGCAGAAAACACCACCAGTAACGTTAAACGTAATTTAACCAGCTTTATAAAATCTTTCATTTGCCTGCCCCCTGCACATTAACCGAACTAAATAAGTTCAACAATAGGTAAAACTGCGCGCCAAATAATAAACTTGCCAGTACAATATGTGATGCCTGCGCAAATGGCGGTAATGACCAATATGATAAAAATATGCCGGTTACTATTTGAAGCATGATCATTAAAAAGTTAAAACTCATTAACTGCTGCTGTACCGAATGCCTGTTAAAGCCTTTACGGATCAGCACGTATAAAACAAGGTTTAATATCAACACGATCACAGCCATATCGCGGTGTTGCGAAAATATCTCTCCTGCCCGGGTTACCCAGCTATCGCGGTAGCTGCCTTCTAAATGGCTTGCTACTGCATCTATCTTTTCGCGCACCTCAGTGCCAAATGTTATCTGCAAAATGCTAAGAGCTAAAACCAGTAAAGTAACTACGGCTATGAGCGGTTTACTTTGCACCTTATACCTGCCTTGTACTTTGGCCATGTGGTAAGTTGCTATACTGATAGCTAATATAGCCAATGCAATAAGCATATGAACGGTTACCGTCCAGGCAGTTAAATTAGTTGATACAACAAGAGAACCCAACCATGCCTGGAAAAATATCAATATCAGGTTAAACACACTCAGCAGAACTATCAGTTTATTGGTTTTCCAGTACTTAAAAGAATATACAGCACATAGCAGCATAAATAAACCTGATACAGCGCCTACCAAACGGTTTAGATATTCTGTCCAGGTACGGGCACTGTTAAATTCTTCAGGTACCAGTATAGATCTGTCATTACGGATCTGCATAGCCAACTGATCGTAACCCAATGCATCAAGCATTTTAGCAAACTTTTGATTTTTCGCCAGGCGTTTATCTGAGTATGTTTTTTTATAATTTGCCGGCAATTCAGATATATTGGTTGGTGGTATATATCTGCCAAAACATTTAGGCCAGTCAGGGCAACCCATACCCGAGCCCGTGCTACGCACTACCCCACCTGCCAGTATCACTAAAAACAGCGTTATAATGGTTATGAGGTTAACTTTTACGAACGTATTCCCGGATGCTTTGATGCTCATCTAAATATTTCTAACAAATTAGGGTACCTGCTACGGATGTAAATTCCTGCACAGATACCCTAAAAGATCAGATCAGTATAATGTTATTTTACTTCTTCGTTACTTTTTTGAGCACTTGCCCATTTAGTATGTTCCTCTAAACCTACTGGGTTGTCCTCAAAATCGTGCGGAAGGTTCGAACTCATTGTTTCAGAAAGTGGAACTGTTTGTGGTATAAAATCATGCTCGGCACCCGGCTTACTGTAATCATATGGCCAACGGTAAACGGTTGGGATCTCGCCCGGCCAGTTACCATGTAAGTGCTCTACAGGTGTAGTCCACTCCAGGGTGTTTGATTCCCATGGGTTTTGAGGTGCTTTTTTACCCCAGAATATAGAGTGTATAAAGTTAAACAGGAAGGCTACCTGCGCTACCGCCGACATGATTGCCGCCCAGGTAACAAATGTATTTACAGATAACCATTGTTTCATTGATTCAAACTCGGTGAACGCGTAGTAACGGCGTGGTACACCATCAAGGCCCATAAAGTGCATTGGGAAGAATACCAGATAAGCGCCTATAAATGTTAACCAGAAATGCAGGTAACCTAAACGCTCGTTCATCATACGGCCAAACATTTTAGGGAACCAGTGATAAACCCCCGCAAGCATACCAAATATTGCTGCCGAACCCATTACCAGGTGGAAGTGGGCAACCACAAAGTAGGTATCGTGCAGGTTGATATCTAAAGCTGCGTTACCTAAGAAGATACCGGTTAAACCACCAGAGATGAAGAATGACACCATACCGATAGCAAACAGCATACCTGATGTAAAGCGGATGTTACCGCGCCACAGCGTAGCCAGCCAGTTAAATGTTTTTACTGCTGATGGTACCGCAATAATCAAAGTTGTGATCATGAACACACCACCCAGGAACGGATTCATACCCGTTACAAACATGTGGTGCCCCCATACAATAAATGATAATACAGTAATACCTATTAATGAGTAAACCATTGCGTGGTAACCAAAGATAGGTTTACGCGAGTTTACAGACATAACCTCTGATGAGATACCCATCGCAGGCATAATTACGATATATACTTCGGGGTGACCCAGGAACCAGAATAAATGCTGGAACAGGATTGGACTACCGCCTTCGTAAGGTTGTATTTGTGTACCGTTCAGTACGATATCTGAAAGGTAAAAGCTTGTACCAAAACTACGGTCGAATACTAATAGTACCACACCCGCAACTAATACAGGGAATGATAACACACCTAATATAGCTGTTAAAAATAACGCCCATACAGATAATGGCATTTTCCAAAGGTCCATACCTTTAGTACGCATGTTAAGAATGGTACTTACATAGTTGATACCTGCCATCAGCTGTGATGCGATGAACAGCACCATACTGATGAGCCAAAGCGTCATACCCATACCTGAACCCGGCATGGCTTTGGGAAGGGCAGATAATGGCGGATATATTGTCCAGCCACCGCTTGCAGGGCCTTTTTGTACCAGGAACGACGACAACATGATGATACTGGCGATAAAGAAGAACCAGTATGATAGCATATTCATGAACGGCGAAGCCATATCACGTACACCTAATTGCAATGGTATTAAAAGGTTGGCGAAGGTACCGCTCAAACCGGCTGTTAATACAAAGAATACCATGATCGTACCGTGTATGGTTACCAATGCCAGGTAAAAGTTAGCATCTAAACGCCCGTTTGGAGCAAAACGGCCTAATAATGTTTCCATTAAAGGGAATGCTTTGTCGGGGTAGGCTAACTGGATCCTGAACAGGATAGATAAGATCATGGCGATGAAAGCCATAGTCATCCCTGTAATAAGGAATTGCTTGGCAATCATTTTGTGATCCTGGCTGAATATATAGGTATTCAGGAAAGTGGCTTTATGATGATGTTGTCCGTGATCGTCTTCGTGATGTGCTACTCCGTGATCGTGAACTGCTAATGTTGACATACTCGCTAATCTTTTTGTATTAATTGTTTAACGCTAACCTGTTTGGTTGTACTTCTTTTTTCTCTGTTACGGCAAAATTAAGGCTCTTTTTAACCGCGTCTGTCAGATATGGTTTTTGCTGTGCTATCCATGCCTGGTATTCAGCTTCGCTAACCACACGTACAATTTTTTTCATGTTATAATGGCTACCACCACAAATTTTGTTACAAAGTATCTCGTACTCAAAATTAGGGTTATCCAATTTGGTGCGCATCTCTGCAGTAGTGATAGTAGGCTTAAATTTAAAGAAGGTAGGCAGGCCCGGTACCGCGTTCAATTGTACACGGAAATGCGGCATATAAACGCTATGGATAACATCCTGTGCATGTATGTTTAGCCTAACCGATTTGCGTACAGGTATAACCATGGTATCAGCCTGTAAATCGTCGTAGCTGTTTTTATCTTTAAAATCGATACCCAGCTTGTTCAGACCACTAACCAGTTTGTAATTGGTTTTACCCAATATACCATCGCGGCCGGTATAACGAAGCTCCCATGCAAACTGGTGGCCGGTAATATCAATATTGATAGCAGCAGGCTCGCCTTTAGCATCAGTATTATCGGTTATTTTTTGCCATGTAAAGAAACCAAAAATAACCAATACTGTTAAAACAATAGCAGGAGCTATTGTCCATACTTTTTCTATAGTATTGTTATGCGGCAAGAAATGGCCGCGGCGGTTTTTATTGTAACGGTACCTGAACAGGAATGTGAACAGCAATATTTGCGTTACCACAAATACTATCATTGTTAACACGGTGGTTGTCCAGAACATCTCGTCAATTTTAACACCATGTTCTGATGCTGCCCCAGGCAATATCATGCTGCCATGCACTGTAAATTCCCAGTAAGCGCCATATGCACCTGCAATAAGGAATATAAGGCAGCAAATACCCATTACATTGTTCCAGTTGATCGGGTTTTTGCCTTGTATCTGCTGGGTTAGGTCAAACACGCGAAGTATTTTACCAACTATCCCTACAATAAAACAAACGATAAGGAAAAGCAGGATATAGTAACCCGCGGTAGCTAAGCCGTTATCCTTAACTGCATCTGCAGCGGGCGCAGCTTCTGTACCCTGGGCAAAAAGCATGCTTGTGCCCAAAAGCATAAACACAGCTAAAAGCGAAAGTATTTTTTTAGAATTTTTCACGGGTAGTTTGCTCTTAAGTGTGTTCAAGAGGGCTCCGCCGTTAATTAAATGTTTGAATCCCATTTTATTGGTTATTTGAATTGCTGTATCCGGTTGCAAATTTAACAATTATTATATGTGATGATGCAGGCTCTCTTCCAGGAACGGATGTTTTTTAGGCACAAGCGAGTTAAACTTGCTCAATGCATTTAACATCAGGTAGGTAAATAAACCTGCAAATCCTAAAAATGTACCTATCTCTTCTACACCAAAACCTCTGTGCTCTTTTACAGTGCCCGGCATTATCATAATATAATAATCAAGCCAGTGCCCGGCTATTAATAAGATACAGGTCCACATCATGCGGTTGGTTACACGTTTTGCATCGCGCGACATTAATAATAACAACGGTGCTAAAAAGTTCATCACAATGTTTAACCAGAACCAGAATTTGTATTCAGGTTCCCAGCGGATGTAGAAGTAAACTGACTCCTCGGGCATGTTGGCATACCAGGTAAGGAAGAATTGTGCAAACCATACATACGTCCAGAAAATAGAGAAACCGAAGATCAGTTTACCCATGCTATGCAGGTGATCGATATGTAACCAGCCCATGTTGCCTTTTTTCTGCAGGTATATCATCACCAGGGCAATAATTGCCAGGCCGCTAACGTGCATGGCTGCTAAGTTGTACCAACCAAACATGGTTGAGAACCAATGTGCCTCAAGCGACATGATCACACCGAACGCGAAGATCGGGAAGGTGAAACCAAATATTACCAGGAAGGTACAAGCAAGCTTAAAGTTTTTGTCATAATTGCTCATGCCGCCTTCAGTATCTTCAGATTCTGAATTTTTTGCCATTGCCCAGCCAAAATAGCTGTAAGCACCTAACAGCACTACCAGCATGCCGTAAAAGAAAGGCACATTTAAGAATGCTTTTTTACCAAAAACAATCGGGTCGAAATTTTCGCTGCCCTGTATGGTTAGGCCATGTGTTGCCCAATGTGCGTATAAGTAAGGTACTACTTCTTTTTTACCATGCTCAACAATCTCGTGTGTGTTAAACAATCCAAATGTTACTACAACAATCAAAATAAGGCTTGCTATAGGTAATACTTTGGCAAATGCCTGCGGTATCCTGATAAAGGAAGCCGACCAGCCGGCTTGTGCCACGTATTGGTAAGCGCTAAAGAAAACACCCGCCAAACAAACACAAACAAAGTAGTAAGACATAAGCAATAAATTGCTATAAGTACGCTGAACGTGCTCACCACCAAAAATAAATCCTAATGCAATTGCTATTACACCAATTACAATGGCAACCAAACTCAGCGTTTTGGCGTTGCCGTTGAATTCAAATCGTTCTTCAAAACTATTATGAGTCTTCATTAAAAATAATCTTATAAATTTTGTAAATGGTGTACATACATAACTATCTTCCAGCGATCTTCTGGCGCAACCTGTGATGCGTATGACCCCATCGCGTTAACACCGTAAGTTATAGTATGATATATCTTGCCGTCTGTAAGATCTTTCATTGCACCACCACGTGATGACTGCCCTTTTGAGTATGATGGCGGCGGCGGATACCCGTGCTGCACAACCAACCCATCACCCTGCCCTGTTACACCGTGGCATGGCGAGCAAAATGTTGTAAATAATACCTTACCCTCTGCCAAATGCTGAGGTGTTTGTGCTATAAGGCTGGTAACTTCAAGGCTTGCTTTTTCATATCCTTCTTTTGTGTTCGGATAATCGAAACGTTTAAAACCTACCGGTATAGTACCTGCAGGGGGTACCTGCGCTGTTTTGCCGTCCTTAAAGTTAGGGTTGGCCTGGTCCGGGTCAAATGCTTTATGCTCGTACATATTGGGAGCGTATTCCCAGCCGGTACTACGCTTATCCTTGCATGATGTAATTACGATCGATGCAGCAATAACGATAGCCGTTGTGCCCAATATTCTAAGTTTATTCATAGCTAACATATTTTCTTTCGTTATGCTTTACTTCTACTGCTCCTGCTTGTTTTAATAAATTGGTGATGTCTTCATGCGGAATATTGCCTTTAGCGTCCACAGCTATCACAAAACGGTCATCTGTTGCACGCAGGTCCATTACACGTGGCGCACGGCCCGGGAAAAGGTGCGTAGCTGCAAAGTAGGTAATCGTCATACCAAATGCGGTAAACAAAATGGTCCACTCAAAGGTAAACGGTACAAAGTTGGGTATAGAGAAACTCGGTTTACCACCTACGTTCATAGGCCAGTCAAGTACCAGGGTATAATACAGGATACTGAATATAACCGTGGCGCCAAGACAGCCAAAGCAAAATGCCGCGTAACCTAACCGTGAATCTTTCACGCCCATTTTGTCCTCAATACCGTGGATAGGCATTGGCGTGTATACATCATAAATAGGGATACTATTTTTCTGTAAGTTATCGATACCCTGCATCATGTTGTCAGGATCATCAAAACAGCCCAATATAAATTTAGTCTTGCTCATTTTTATACTTTTTCGTAATCAGCCATGTCAATACTGTCGTACTTTGTTAAGGACTCTTTGTAATACTGAACCTCAACAGGGTCAAGGTGCCCTTCTTCTATCAGTTTTTTCTTAGCCTGCTCGCTTGATGTTTTCAGCAGCAGTTTCACCTCGGCAATTGCTACCGATGGTAATACCCTGATGAATAACAGGAACATGGTGAAGAATAAACCTATCGAACCGATGAACACGCTTACATCTACCCATGTTGGATAGAACATAGCCCAGCTTGACGGGATATAATCGCGGTGTAATGAGGTTACGATAATTACGAAACGCTCAAACCACATACCTATATTCACGATGATTGACAGGAACCACGAGAATTTAATGCTTGTACGCAATTTTTTAGACCAGAACAGCTGTGGCGAAATAACGTTACAGCTCATCATGCTCCAGTATGCCCACCAGTAAGGGCCTGTTGCACGGTTGATGAAAGCATACTGCTCATATTCAACCTGTGAATACCATGCAATAAAGAACTCGGTGATGTAAGCCACACCTACAATTGAACCTGTAAGCATGATGATCTTATTCATCGACTCGATGTGGAACATCGTGATGTAGTTCTCTAAACCTAATACCTTACGGGTAACCAGCAATAGTGTTTGTACCATCGCGAAACCAGAGAAGATAGCACCCGCAACGAAGTATGGAGGGAAGATGGTGGTGTGCCATCCCGGCTCTAACGATGTAGCAAAGTCAAATGATACAATGGTGTGTACCGATAGTACCAGTGGTGTAGATATACCCGCTAATATTAATGATACGGTCTCGAAACGCTGCCAGGTTTTTAATGAACCTGTCCATCCGAAAGATAGTATTGAATAGATACGGCGGCGTAAGCCTGTTGCACGGTCACGTATTGAAGCGATATCAGGCAATAAACCTGTATACCAGAATAATAATGATACAGAGAAGTAAGTTGAGATAGCGAATACGTCCATCATCAGGGCCGAGTTCCAGTTTACCCAAAGTGAGCCGTACTGGTTTGGCAGTGGTAATGTAAAGTATGCTAACCAAGGGCGGCCCATGTGCGCTACAATGTAAGTAGCGGCGCAAATAACGGCGAAGATGGTCATCGCTTCGGCCGATCGGTTAATAGAGTTACGCCAGTTTTGACGGAAGATCAACAATACCGCAGAGATTAGCGTACCGGCGTGACCAATACCTACCCACCATACGAAACCGGTGATATCCCATGCCCAGCCTACTGTTTTATTTAAACCCCACTCGCCTAAACCAAACCAAAAGGTTAAGCTGATGGATACTACCCATAATAATGCACCTAATGAGGATACGGTAAAACCTATCCACCAGGCTTTGTTGGGTTTATTTTCAACAGGGAACAAAATATCGTTAGTTATTTGGGCATAGGTGATGTCTTTGCCCGTCATTAACGGTTCCCTGATTATCGATTCATGATTATGAGCCATATGTTGTTATATATCTCGATGTAAAAAATTAAGCCAATGATTCAGTTCCAGTGTTTCTAACTTTTACCTGGTAGCCAATACCTGGTTTTACGTTAAGTTCTTCAAGCACATAATAAGTACGCTCGCTCTTCAAAGCTTTTGAAACTTCAGAGTTAGGGTCATTCCTGTTACCAAACACAATAGCGTTTGCAGAACAGGTTTGCTGGCAGGCTACTTTAACCTCACCATCCCTAAGCGGGCGTTTTTCCATTTTAGCCTGTAACTTACCGGCTTGTATGCGTTGTACACACATTGAGCATTTTTCCATAACCCCACGGAAACGTGTAGTAACATCAGGGTTAAGTACTAATTGTGTATGCTCGTTATTCAGGTAGTTATCAAAGCGGCTGTCGTTCCAGTAGTTGAACCAGTTAAAGCGGCGCACTTTGTACGGGCAGTTGTTTGCGCAGTAACGTGTACCAACGCAACGGTTGTATGCCATCTGGTTTAAACCTTCGCTTGAGTGTACGGTAGCTAATACCGGGCAAACAGTTTCACAAGGTGCGTGGTCACAGTGCTGGCAAAGCATCGGCTGGTGAACAACCGTTACATCATTAAAGTTATCAAGCTTAGCAATTTCTTTTTCTTTGGTAACCTTACCGGTTTTCTCATCGGCCTCGGCACCACCGTTCTGAGCAAAGCTGTAGTAACGGTCAATACGGATCCAGTGCATTTCGCGGCGGCGGCCAACTTCTTCTTTACCAACAACAGGGATGTTGTTCTCTGCGCTACATGCTACAACGCAAGCGCCGCAACCTGTACATGCATTTAAGTCGATAGCCATAACCCAGTCATAAACAGGGCGCGCGTGGATATGATCTTCGTTAGTGTTTTCCCAAAGGTCAAACATCTTTTCTTCTTCGCCTTCTTTGCCGCTGCCTGCTGCCGGGTTCTTTTTGTACTCGGTAAAGCTTGCTTCGCGTATAACATTACGGCCTTCAAATGAATGGTGTGTTTGTGTTTGCGAAAGCGGGAATATATCGCCTGTACCAGCTATTGTAGCTGCTGCGGTAGTTTGGAACGTACCATTGCGGAAGCTAAGGAAAGGGTAAGCGTTTTTACCTACATTGTTACCAACCAAACCTGCTGCTGTGCGGCCGTAGCCAACAGCTATTGATACTGTACCTGGTGTTTGGCCCGGTTGTGACAATACTGGTAACGTTACAGTGTAACCGTTTGCTTCAATCTTAACAACCTCAAATTCATCAAGGCCTAAAGTTTTGATATCAGACGGAGACATGGCAGCAAAGTTGTCCCAGGTAACTTTAGATACCGGGTCAGGCAGCTCCTGCAACCATGGGTTATTTGCTTTTTTACCATCGCGCATTGCAGTGTTTTGATACACCTGCAGCTCAACTTTAGCTTCGGCTAACTTTGCGCTTTGGTTTAATACGGTTTGTGCAACCGCGTTAAGGTCGTAGTTAAAGGTATATGAACCAGCTGCAACCGGTGCTGCTAATACAAAACCTGTTTGTAATAATGTTTCCCAACCAGCCTGGCCAGATAAACCGCCTTTGGCTAACAGGTTATTATTCCAGTTATTTCTAACGTATGTGTAGTAATCTTTAACCGCGTTATCGCTCCATACCAGTAAGCTTTGCTCGGCCTGGCGGGTGTTGTAAACCGGGTTAATGGTTGGCTGCATTACTGTGTAGTAACCTGTAATAGAGCTATCATCCCCCCACGACTCTAAATAGTGGTGGTTTGGTGCAATAATATTACAAAGTGCGCTGGTCTCGTCAGCGTGGTCAGAGAAAGATACTTTAAGACGAACATTTTTCAATGCATCTTTAACCGCATCTGCCGAATGGTAATCATAAGCCGGGTTAGCATCAAGGAATAATGCCGCGCCAACAGTGCCGTTTTTTGCCTGGGTGATGAAATCAACAATTTCACCATCGTTACCGGCGTACTGGCGTGATGGGTTATCAAGGTCAATTGTAGTACCGTAGCTGCCTAATAACGAGTTAATGGCATTTACCAATACTTGCGTAGCCACATCGTTTGAACCACAAACTACTAAAGCTTTGCCTTTAGCTGCTTTTAATTCGGCAGCTACCAGCAAAATTGCTTTATCAGCGTTAGCGGTAGTTAATTTTCTTGAACCCGGTAATGTAGTGCCTGACAATGCATTGTAAAGGTTAACCAGTGCAACACCTTCTTCAGATGGTTTAATGGCGATACGCACATCAGCATTGGTACCGGTAAGGCTCATACCGCTCTCAAACTGGATGTGACGCGACATCTTTTTCTCTTCGAGCGATTTGTTGTTCCTGTTTGATACGTACTGGCGGGTAAATTCTTCTCCGGAGATCCAGGTTCCCAGGAAATCGGCCGCGAAGCTTACAATGATATCTGCCTTATCAAAATTGTAGTGTGGTAGTACCGCTTTACCAAAACTGTTTTGGTTAGCTTTTATAATACCTGTATATGATACTGCATCATAACTTACGTGTTTTGCAGTAGGATATTTGGCTATGAAATCGTTAATAACAGCCTGGGTAGACGGGCTGTGTACGGTTGAAGTTACAATGCTGATGGTTTTGCCGCTTGCCGCGATAGCTGCAAGTTCGTTCTTAACAAAAGCATCTATTTGCGCCCAGCCTGTTGTGCTGCCATTTTGTTGCGGGTCCTGCACACGGCTGTTGTCATACAGTTCAAGCACTGATGCCTGCGCCTGTGCGCTTAAGCCACCTTTTGATAAAAGATCGTTAGGGTTACCTTCAACTTTAATAGGGCGGCCTTCGCGGGTTTTTACCAATATTGCGCTACCATCATAAGTTGATGAGTAGTAGTTGGCTATACCGGGTGTTACCTCCTCTGGTTTTATTAAGTATGGGATTGATTTGTGTACAGGTACTTTTTGGCAAGCCGCTAAAGTAACCGCACCCACACCAAAGCCCAGCGCCTTTAAAAAGTCGCGACGGGGGGTTTTGCCCATAAGGCCGCCACCGCTTAAAACCTCTTCAATAGGGATTGGCTCGGCAAACTCGTGTTTATTTTTCTCAACAAATTCTGGTGTTTTGTTCAGTTCTTCTAAACCTTTCCAGTATTTTTTATTGCTATCCATTTATAGTTATATAAACTGTAATGTACTGTTCTTGATAATTATTAATAGTGGCACTTAGCACACTCAATACCGCCTAACACTGCTGCAGTAACTTTCTCACCCTTTTTAATTTTATCGTGGGCAGCAAGTATGCTATCGTAATAAGCGTTGCCTTTACCGTTAACCTCGGTACGCTTGTGGCACTGTATACACCATTTCATTGTTAATGGCGAGTACTGGTAAACCTCTTTCATGGTTTCAACCGGGCCGTGGCAGGTTTGGCATTTAATAGCGCCAACCTTAACGTGTTGCGAGTGGTTAAAGTAAGCCAGATCAGGCAGGTTGTGTATACGTACCCACTGTATTGGTTTAGCTTTAGTGCTATCGTATTTAGCTGTGTTAGGGTCATAACCCAGGGCATCATAAATTTTATGAATCTCAGGCGACTCTGTTTTAACAGATTTGTGGCAGTTCATACAAACGTTCAATGATGGTATTGAAGCGTTTTTAGATTTGAACGCGCCGGTGTGGCAGTACTGGCACTCTATTTTCATAGCGCCTGCGTGCAACTCGTGCGAGTATTTGATAGGCTGTACCGGTTGGTACCCCTGGTGAACGTTGGTGTTCCACATGGTTACCCAGCTAAAGCTGCCCATTGCAATGGTACCGCATACCACGATAAAGAATACAAGTTTTTTGTTTTTCAGCAGCTTTTTGAATGTTGCTGCGCGGTCTGCTTTTACTTTTTCTTCTTCAGCGTCCTCTTCAAGCACAATACCTTGTCTGTTCAGTAACAAACGCTCAAGCGTTGCAATTACTTTGTTTAATACAAGTATTACGATGAAAGCGATAACAATAACGCCTAATAAGCCCCAGATAACCAGGCTGCTTGGGCCTTTATCTTCTGGTGTGGCGCTAACCGGTGCTTTTGCTTTATCCTCCTGGATCTTTTTCCAATCGGCACGGATATAGGTAATCACATTACCCACATCAGCATCGCTCAACTCGGCAAACACTGTCATACCCGCCTGGTTGTACTCGTTAAATATTTTAACGGCCTTGGGGTTTTTGGCAGCAATTAATGCCTGGTTGTTTTGGATCCACTTGGTTAAATAAGCGTCGTCGGTCTCTTCTGTAAGCTTCGGACCTAAGGCCGGGCCGGTCATACGCGTATCTATTTTATGACATGCGGTACATTTGGCCTTAAATATAGCTTCACCTTTTGCTGCATCTGTTTGCGCATGGGCAGTTAAGCCACAAACAACCAAACCGGCAACTAGTAAAACCGACCTTGAAAACTGTTTAAAAATCAATGAGATATTTCTCATAAAAGGTATTTATGCTAAATAATTTTTATATTAAAGTGTTAAACTGACGTAGAGCTGTATGTTTTTGGCACTTTTTCAGGCACAAAAGTATAATTTATTACAGTATCGCTGACAATATAATGACAGCAATATCTAATTTATAATCGTTCTAAATTATTAAGAAAAGCCCTTTAAATAACATTGAAAGGCTTTTTTGTCAAATACAGGTTGTATGAGGTAAAAGAGAATACCAATACATACTTCCAAAACTTAATTATTGTTTTAATATCCAGGCCAGTATCAAACAGCCCGGGCAGCAGGTTGCATTAAAATTGCAACTTATTTTATTTAATAACAATAGCAGTCAACTATTAATTATATCTGCAAAATTTACAGGCTTGTCATTTAAGATGCAGCTATCGGTAAACGCATCAATAAAGATGGCCCTTTGAATTTCTCCAAAAGGCCCCTCTTTATTATTTTATATGCTAATTACTGTTTCAATATCCATGCAAAGATCAACGGCACAACTATGGTTGCATCGCTCTCTACAATAAACTTTGGCGTGTTGATGTCCAGCTTGCCCCAGGTTATTTTTTCGTTTGGCACAGCGCCCGAGTACGAACCATATGAGGTTGTAGAATCGCTCACCTGGCAGAAATAGCTCCAGAATGGGATATCCTGCATTTCCATATCCTGGTAAAGCATCGGTACAACACAAATCGGGAAATCGCCGGCTATACCACCACCTATCTGGAAAAAGCCTACGCCTTTACCACCCGAATTTTCAGGGTACCAGCCGGCCAGCCATGCCATATATTCGATACCGCTTTTCATGGTGGTAGCTTTTACCTCGCCTTTTATAACGTACGATGCAAATATGTTACCCATGGTAGAATCTTCCCACCCCGGTACAACAATTGGCAGGTTCCTTTCGGCAGCAGCCAGCATCCATGAGTTTTTCGGGTCAATCTCATAGTATTGCTCCAGCTCGCCGCTCAGCAATATTTTATACATAAATTCATGCGGAAAGTAGCGCTCGCCGGCGGTATCAGCATCTTTCCAGATCTTATAAATATGTTTTTGCAAACGGCGGAAGGCTTCTTCCTCCGGGATGCAGGTATCGGTAACACGGTTGTAGTGGTTCTCTAACAAATCCCACTCGTCCTGCGGGCTCAGATCGCGGTAATGCGGCACGCGTTTGTAGTGCGAGTGCGCTACCAGGTTCATGATATCCTCCTCCAGGTTGGCGCCTGTACATGATATGATATCAATTTTGCCCTGGCGTATCATCTCGGCAAGCGAAATGCCTAACTCTGCCGTGCTCATGGCGCCTGCTATGGTCACCATCATTTTGCCACCCTCGGTTAAATGCGTTTCATAACCTTTGGCTGCATCCATTAATGCTGCTGCATTAAAATGCAGGTAATTTTTCTCGATAAACTGAGATATTGGGCCTCTTGCTGTGCTCATATTATTTGCTCTTATTTATTGTGCAAAAGTAGGTATTTTGCGCACATCAGAATTTTAAATTACAAATTCAGTAAAACAAGTGCTTTAAATTTACCTTTATGGCACTATATTGTATGAAGAAACTTGTTACCATTTTATTACTAATTGTACTTGTACAGCCCCTTTTTGCCCAGGCGCAGCTATTGCCAAAGTTTATCCGCAAAATGTATTTTGAGAAGGATACCACCAAAAAAGGGAGCTTTGTTGTTTTACCCGTTATAAGCTCGGCCCCCGAAACCGGGCTGGAAGCAGGCGGATCGGCGCTTTACTCTTTTTATACCGATACCCTGGGCAACGATACCCGGGTATCAAACATATTTGCTTACGCCACCATCACCACCAAAGGCCAGAGCCGCTTAAACCTGAGCAGCAGTTACTGGGCTCCCCATAATAATTATCATTTTACGGGGCAGGTAGGGTATATTAATTTCCCGTTCGATTTTTATGGTATTGGCAACAACACCGCTAAAGCCAATGCCGACAGGCTTGGCCAAAAACGGGTACGTGTAACCCTTACCGGCGAAAAAAAGATAGGCAGTAATATTTACATAGGCCTGGTTGCCGGTGGCTACGATTACCGCTTTAACGACCAGGATGGTACCGGTATTTTCGCTACCGACCCAACCATAGAGGGTAAACACGGTGGTTCTATCCTTTATATAGGCCCAAGCTTTATATTCGACAGCCGCAACAACAATACCTATACCACTAAAGGAAGTACTATAACCAGCTATTTTAACATGATGAGTGGCATAGGTGGCAACAGCGGCTATAGTGGTGGGTTTTTAAATGTGGAGCTTACCCATTTTGTAGCATTAAGCAAAAAATTTGTTTTAGGGTTTGATGTACAAAGCCAGAACATGACGGGCAGCCAATCGCCATTTTACCTGTTACCTACCCTGGGCAGCGACGAGATGATGCGCGGCTACTACAATGGCCGTTTCCGCGACCGTAACATGATTGCCGGGCAAACAGAACTGCGTTACCGTATGAGCGAACGCTTCGGCATAGTGGGTTTCCTGGGCGCTGGTGAAGTGTTTAACAAGGCGTTTAGTGCCGATCAATTAAAAGCCAACTATGGCGGCGGCCTGCGTTACTTTTTTGATGTACAAAAAGGCCTCAGCATCCGTGTTGATTACGGAGTTGGCGAAAAACGCCCCGGCGAAAGCAGGCAAAGCGGTGTGTATGTGGGCTTAGGGGAAGCTTTCTGATGTTCAAATGCGTGGATATGCAGATATGCGGATCAATTGCATAAAGCATCTGCACATCCGCACATTCACATATCTGCACATCTATCACACCTTTATCATAAAATTCTCCTTAGCCTGGCCGGGTTTAAAAAACACCAGGCCTATCCAGTAAAGGTCAACTGTGGCGGTTACATCCGGGTGGGCTTTTATTTGGGCCCAGGCTTGTTTCATGCCTTCGCTCCAGTAAATATCATCAAATATCAGCATGGTATCTTCGTGTACTTTGGGCAGGCACCATTCAAAGTATTTTAGAGTGGCATCACGTTGGTGATTGCCATCTATGTACACAAAATCGAGCTTATCCAGCCCGGCAATTACATCAGGCAGGGTATCGTCAAAGTTCCCGGTGATGACGCTAATATCGTTCACCCCCGCTTTTTCAAATACATCTTTGGCAACGCCTGCGGTTTGCGGGCAGCCCTCCAGTGTATAAACTTTTGCATTAGGCGCGGCAGCTTGCAGGTACAGCGTGGTTATGCCCAGGCAGGTGCCCAGTTCTACAATATTTGTAGGTTTTACAAATGCCGCAAGGCGATAAAGCAGCTTGGCCAGCTTGGGTGGTTTTAGTGCATTTAGCGTAATATCGCTTATTTTTTTCTGCTTATTGTTGTTTACATGCGAGCCCGCGCCGAGGTCAGTAACGGTGATGTGGCGGTCGTCTACCAGCAGGTGGTCGCGTTGTAGTTCGATATTGTCATATACAGATTTATGCTTTTTATCATAAATAACCTCATCTACCAGGCGGTACACAAACGGCGAGTGCAAACCATGACGGTTTTTTGACTTAAGCCTATGCAACAGAAAATCCTTTGCGAACGTTAAATTAAACATTGGTGTAAAAATATATAAACCTTTAGTATTTTAGCATTAGAGTATGATAAATCCGACAGAAGTAAACTCTTTAATACGACTGCTTGATGACCCCGACGCGGAGGTATACGAACATGTGCATCAAAAGTTGCTTTCATTTGGCAACGAAGTGATAGAATACCTGGAAAATGCGTTCGAGCAAGCCTTCGACCCGATACAGCAGGATCGGATTGCCAATCTAGTGCACGAGATACAGTTCGGCACTGTAAAAAACGACCTGCAACTTTGGTATCAAAGCGGCGCATTCGACTTGTTGCAGGGCATCCTGATCATCAACCGATACCAATACCCCGACCTTGACGAGCAGAAGGTAATTAACCAGATAGAGTCAATTAAACGCGATATCTGGATCCAGATGATGAATGAAGCCAGCCCGGTTGAGCAGGTAAAACTGATGAACCATGTTTTTTACAGTATCCACGGTTTCAGCGGTAACACCACCAACCACCGCGACCCGCAGAACAGCTACATTAGCCAGGTGCTCGAAACAAAAAAGGGCAACCAGATCTCGCTGGCCATTATTTATTCTATCATTGCTCAAAAGCTGGATATCCCGGTTTATGGCGTAAACCTGCCGCAGCACTTTATCCTGGCCTACCTTGACGAAAGCCGCGAAACAGAGTTTGAAGGCGGTATATTATTCTATATCAACGCCTTTAACAAAGGATTTATATTCGGCCGCAGGGATGTAGATATGTTTTTGAAACAGCTAAACCTGCAGTTTGACAAGCAGTTTTACGAACCCTGTTCAAATGCCGATATCATTAAACGGGTACTGCGCAACCTCATCAGCGCTTATGAGCATCTTGGGTCGTCAGAAAAGGTAGATGAGTTGAATGAGCTGCTGAATATTTTTATAGTGTGATGCATCCTCATTAACACACCCCTAACCCCTCTCTTGAGGGAACCATGCCCTATAACCACGTGTTCCATTTTGAACAAAACGGAACAAGCCCCAAATTAACAATTCTCTGTAAATCAATTATTTAATGTTTTTAACCTAATATCCATTTAGGTTTTTAGTTAGCATTTTACAACCCAAAAAGGCCGAATGAAGGTCGAAAAAGGGTAAAATAAGTCGTGTTTTTACCAGGTTTTACCATGCCCGTTTTTGTTCCATTTTTCAAAAAGTGGAACAAAAATTTAATTTTAATAACCTACTGTATATGAGTATAATAGCTCATAATGATGAAGTTATTGTTGAGATACTGACAACATTTTGTCAGTATTAATAAACTGATTATCAGAATGTTCCATTTGTTCCGCTTGTTCCACTTCATAATGGAACAGAACATGATTAAGCGGCTATTTATTTAACCAACCATTATCGCCAAGCCAAACCTTTGCCCACTCAAACCAAAGGCCTTTACTTTTGGGATTAATGAGCCCGAACCCATGTCCACCGGCCGGGAAAATGTGCATTTCGGCTTTTACCTTATTCTTCACAAGGGCATCATACATCAGCAGGGCATTCTCCACAGGCACTGCATCATCATCCTGGGCGTGTACAATAAAGGTTGGCGGCGTGTTGGTGGTAACCTGCTTTTCGTTCGAGTACAACTCTATCTTATCCTGCGGCAGTTCTTTACCTATCAGGTTCTCGCGCGAGCCGGCATGCGTTTTGTCGCCAAAGGTTATCACCGGGTATATCAGCATCATAAAATCGGGTCGAACGCTGATGTTGTCTTTATTATCAATAACTACTTTATCAAAATGCGTACCCTCGGTTGATGCCAGATGGCCACCTGCCGAGAACCCGATAATACCGATACGGCCTGGGTTAATTCCCCATTTGGCGGCATCTTGCCTAACCATTTGTATGGCGCGCTGCGCATCCTGCAAGGGGCCAATGGTTTTATCAACCATAATACTATCGCTGGGCAAACGATATTTTAATACAAATGCTGTAACGCCAATCTTATTAAACTCCTGCGCTATCTGGAACCCCTCATGTGCCGAAGCCAGGCCTGCATAGGCACCACCGGGGCATATTACTATTGCTGTGCCATTAGCCGTACCTTTTGCGGGCAGGTATGGTGTTAGTGTTGGTATGCTTACCCTGGTTATCCAATTGCTTTTATCTGTAATTTCCGCGTACGCTGCCGGTGTGGGTTTTGAGTTGGGCACACCCTTGGGATAAAGTAATAATGGTTTTTCCTGGCTAAAGGCCATTGTGGTAGTTGTGGTCAAAATTATCGCAATAAAAATATTCCTGATCATAGCACGATGTATAAATTGGTTGTGGCAAGTTACAATTTACACCAATAAAAAACGATGCCATCGGGAGGTTGTGCCGGTATTCTACTTCAGGGGGTGTGCGATTCCCTTCTCTGCCTCATCTTTAATTACCAAATTACGCTTCACCAGCAACCTGGTCATATATCTTTTTAGAAACAGCCAATTTGCCAATTTGCCCAACACGCCAAGTGGCGATTCAAAAACAAATACATCCCGCATAACGGTTTGTCTATCATCCCCGGTAAAATGATGCTCGTGGCGAAAACTTTTGAAAGCGCCGGCAACAAATTCATCTGCAAAGAAAACCGGGGCGTTGAAATCTGTAATTTTCGAAGTAAGGTTTTGCCAGATGCCGAAATGCTTTGCCCGCCAGGTAACGGTTTCACCCCATTCAATCAGTCCGCTGGTGCGGCCCGCTATAGCCCTTTCGCCGGTATGCGCGGTAGATGCCATATGCACATCAATATCACGGGCAATATCGAAACAACGATTAACCGGCGCATTAATAATGGTAGATAATACTATTGTTGGCATCTAACAGGCAAATTACAAAAAGCATGCGGGTTGCCGAAATAACTTCGGCATAACGGGTCTGTTAAACAAAAAACGCCGATTATAAATAATCGGCGTAAGTATAAAAATCGTATAAAAACTATGGTCTAAAACTCAGCGTTCTTCGGGAACCTTGGGAAAGGGATCACATCGCGGATATTGCCCATGCCGGTAACAAACAGCACCAAACGCTCGAAGCCTAAACCAAAGCCGGAGTGTGGGCAGCCACCGTAGCGGCGGGTATCCAGGTACCACCAAAGCTCATCTTTAGGGATGCCTATCTCATCCATACGCTGCTCCAGTCTATCAAGGCGTTCCTCACGTTGCGAGCCGCCTACGATTTCGCCGATACCCGGGAATAGGATATCCATTGCGGCAACGGTTTTACCGTCATCGTTCTGGCGCATGTAGAACGATTTTATTTCTTTCGGATAATCCGTCAGTATCACCGGTTTTTTAAAATGTTTCTCAACCAGGTAACGCTCATGTTCTGATTGCAGGTCGGTCCCCCAGCCTTCTACCAGGTATTGGAATTTTTTCTTTTTGTTCGGGGTAGATTCTTTCAGGATCTCGATAGCCTCGGTATAAGTAAGGCGCTCAAAATCATTCTCTAAACAAAACTGCAGTTTCTCTAACAGGTTAAGTTCAGAGCGATCCTGTTGTGGTTTCTGCTTTTCTTCCTCCAACAAACGCTGGCTTAAAAACTCAATATCATCCTTGTTCTTATCCAGCGCGTAGCGGATAACGTATTTCAAAAGCTCCTCGGCCAGGTCAGCGTTATCTTTCAGATCGTAAAAAGCCATTTCGGGCTCTATCATCCAAAATTCGGCCAGGTGGCGAGTAGTGTTCGAGTTTTCGGCACGGAAGGTTGGGCCGAAGGTATAAATATCACTTAAAGCCATAGCACCAAGCTCACCTTCAAGCTGGCCCGATACCGTAAGGTTAGTGGCGCGGCCAAAAAAGTCTTGCTTAAAATCTATCTCACCCGTTTCGGTTTTTGGCGGGTTAGCCAGGTCAAAGTTGGTAACGTGGAAAGTTTCGCCGGCACCTTCTGCATCACTCGCGGTAATAACAGGTGTGTGCAGGTAAACAAAGCCGCGTTCCTGGAAAAAGGTATGTATAGCGAACGACAGTGTATTACGCACCCTGAAAATAGCCCCGAAGGTATTAGTACGAAAACGCAGGTGCGCTATCTCACGTAAAAATTCAAGGCTGTGTTTTTTGGGTTGTAAAGGGTATTTCTCCGGGTCGCTATCGCCCAGTATTTCTATAGTGCTTGCTTTAACATCAACGCTCTGGCCTTTCCCTAATGATGCTACCAGCCTGCCGCTAACGCTAAGCGCAGCGCCGGTGGTAATACGTTTTAATAAAGCCGGGTCGGTATTTTCAAAATCGACAACTATCTGCAGGTTATTATTTGTAGAGCCATCATTTAAAGCTATGAACTGGTTGTTACGGAAGGTACGTACCCATCCTTTAACAGTTACATCAATGTCGGTTTTACCGCTTTCAAGCAGTGCTTTAATTTTTGTACGAGTGCTCATATAAAAAAGTATTTGAGCGGCAAAAATACAATTATTTGCTAAACCTGTAAGCAGTAAAACCCTACATTAATGCATCAAAATTAGTTTCTTGGCAGGTAAAGCACAAATTGCCCCCTGGTGTACTTAACACTGTCCGGATAAGTACTTGACGACACCGGGAACGAGCGTTTAAACTTAAGGGTAAACTTACCGGCAATTGCCTTGTTCACTGTATCTATATCGGTAACTTCAACCGAGCTTCCGTTGGCTAAGCCAATGCTATAACGGCTAACGGTATCAGCACCAATTTTTTGGTAATACTTGGCCTGGTTGCCGGTTAACGCATAAACGCCTTTGCCGGTGTATTTAATGTGCATCCTGATGCCGGCATCCTGGGTTTTGCCAATTATAGCAATTGAGTCGGTGCCTACTTTAGCACTGCCTGGTTCTGCATAAACCTGTAAGCCATTCCGTTCGGCAACAAAGTATGGCTGGTATGGCACCACACAGCAATCATTTTTCTGTTTTAAACAAGCGGTAAGTAATAGCGACAAAAGTGCCAGTGAAGTAAAAGTTAGCTTTTTCATGATATGTGTTATTATGATGTGTTATTTCTACTTTACGTAAAAAAAGTTGCGGGTGATACAGTGAGGGTAAAAAAAATTGTCTGAACTTGAATTTTAAAGAAATTACTGATGTACAGAATAAGCTGCTGCATATATTCGATAAATTCTTTAATTCAACCCAATTACGGTTCATACAGCTTAAGTTTGCAGCTCAATAAACTATTCATGAAACCAAAGCTGAGCCTCGTTATTGGCATCTTATGTATTTCATTCTCGCCAATATTTGTAAAGCTTGCCGCCTCGCCTGCCATCACATCGGGCTTTTACCGCATTTTTATCGCCTGGCTTTTTTTACTGCCCTACTGCATCATCAAAGGCAAACTTAAAACAACACCCAGGGCCTTAATCATCACCATTATTGGCGGTATGGTGTTCGGGGCCGATATTGCTATGTGGAACATTTCGCTGTTAAAGATCAGCGCTACGGTATCAACCCTGCTGGCCAACCTGGCTCCTGTTTGGGTTGGGTTGATGAGTTACCTATTTTTTAAGAAAAGGTCGGGGAGGATGTTCTGGGCTGGAACCATCATTGCTATTGTTGGTATGGTAATATTGGTAGGATACCAAAATGTACTCCATTTACAATTTAATGAAGGCATACTTTATGCCATAGCGGCAAGCATGCTTTATGCCGGCTACCTGATGATAACCAAAGGCGTTTTAAAACATATAGACACCTTTACCTTTATGTTTTACAATATGCTTGGCGCAGCTGTATTGTTAATGACCATAGCCCTGCTGCTTAACGATGCCTTGCTGGGCTTTGATACCGCTACCTGGGGTTATTTTTTAGGCATGGGTGTGCTTTGCCAGTTAATTGGCTGGCTCACCATCAATCATTCCTTACGATACCTGGAATCCACCAGGATAGCCATAGCCCTATTAGGCCAAACGGTTGTAGCCGGTTTTTTAGCCATTGGTTTGCTGGGCGAGGTGCTGCATGTTAAAGAAATAATTGGCAGCGTGGTTGTATTGGTGGGGATAGGTTTATCGTTTTTAAGGGATAAGGGCTTAACTGAAGTAGGGCCTTAGTCAACTCACCGATAAGCACCCCTCCACATTTATTTAGAATTTCCTATATTTAGGCATCGGGTAAAAACTTACTTTTGTAACCGCCCAATTGCGAAGCAACAAATATGATCACCAAACCCACCGTAGACCGTATAATGGAAGCCACAGATATTGTGGAGGTGATTGGCGAATTTGTGCAATTAAAAAAGCGCGGGGCCAATTTTGTGGGTCTATCGCCATTTGTGAATGAGCGCACACCATCGTTCACGGTATCACCGGCAAAGGGCATTTTTAAAGATTTCTCGTCGGGCAAGGGGGGCAGCGCCATTACCTTTTTAATGGAGCTGGAAAAATTCACCTACCCCGAAGCGCTGAAATGGCTGGCCAAAAAATACGGGATAGAGGTTGAGGAAACGGTTGATACCACCGAAAACCTCGAAGAACAGAACCACCGCGAAAGCCTGATGATCGTATCGGGCTTTGCTGCCAAGTTCTTCCACGAGAGTTTACTGAATACCGATGAAGGGCAAAGCATAGGCCTCAGCTATTTTAAAGAGCGCGGCTTTAACAGCGAAACCATCAGGAAATTTGAGCTGGGTTACTCGCCCGACCAATGGGAGGCCTTTACCGGCGAGGCTGTTAAGCAAGGCTATAAAGAAGAGTTTTTGGTGGAAAGCGGCCTCTCGGTTAAGCGCGACAATGGCTCGCTGTATGACCGTTACCGTGGCCGTGTGATGTTCCCGATACATAGCTTTACCGGCAGGGTGATTGCCTTTGGCGGCCGTACGCTTAAAACAGATAAAAACGTACCCAAGTATGTAAACTCTCCCGAGTCGGAGATTTACCATAAATCCAACGTATTATACGGCCTGTACTTTGCCAAGCGCGCCATCCGCGAGGAAGACAACTGCTACCTGGTAGAAGGTTACGCCGATGTAATATCGGTGCACCAGGCGGGTATCGAGAACGTGGTGGCGTCATCGGGTACATCTTTAACTGTTGAGCAGATCAGGCTGATAGGCCGCTTAACAAAAAACATCACCATACTTTATGATGGCGACGCGGCGGGTATAAAAGCCTCCCTGCGCGGGCTGGATATGATTTTGGAGGAAGGGCTCAACGTAAAAGTGGTGCTGTTCCCCGATGGGCACGACCCGGATTCGTTTGTGCAAAAATTTGGCACCAATGCCTTTAAAACGCACGTTGATCAAAACAAAAAGGATTTTATCCTTTATAAAACCGACATGCTTTTAAAAGATGCCGGTAATGACCCTATTAAAAAGGCCGAGGTGATCAGGGAGATCGTAGAAAGCATTGCCAAGATCCCCGATTCTATCAAGGCATCGGTATTTATACAGGAATGCAGCCGCATACTGCAAATTGAAGAACGCTCTTTAAATACCGAGCTGAACAAAATGCGCCAGGCCAAGGCCAAAAAAGAGCATCAGCAGCAACAGAACCACCGGCCGGAACCATCGCCCGAAGACCTGTTGTTTTTTGATGAGCCCGAAGCCAAGATTATAAAGGAATCTGACACGCAGGAGAAAGAAATAGTGCGCCTGCTGTTGCTTTACGGCAATAAAATGATTGATTGGGATGGCATTGCAAATACCTATATAGGCCCGTTTATGGTAGCCGAACTGAGCGATGTGGAATTTGAGGAACCATCAAGCAAGTATTTTCTGGAGATTTACCGCCAGGAGGTAGAAAACGGCGTATTGCCCGAGGAACAGCACTTTATCCACCATAAGGATAAGGGTATTGTTGACCTGGTGGTTACCCTGCTGGCTACGAAATACACCCTGAGCGAGAACTGGTACGAGATGCACAAAATATTGGTGCCCGATGAACAGGCCAACATGAAGGCGACCATTTTGGGTGCTATCTTCCACCTCAAAAAACAAAAGGTGGGCAAAATATTGGAAAAGTTACGCAATGAGCTGAAAATTACTACCGGCGAGGCTGACCAGGAAATTTTGATGAACCAATATATGCACATGAAAAAGGTGGAGAAAACCATATCTGATTACTTAGGCTCGGTGATACTGAAATAATGGCTACCCACAACGACCTGGGCCGTAAAGGCGAAGCGATGGCAAAAGCCCACCTGGAAGCCACGGGCTATGAGATCATGGACGAGAACTGGGTTTTCGGCAAAGCCGAGGTTGACCTGATAGCCTACAAAAACAGCATTATAATTTTTACCGAAGTAAAAACACGCACCGGCAATGGCTTTGGCGAACCCGAAGATTTTGTAGATGCCCGTAAGCAACGTTTACTGGTTGAGGCTGCCGATGAATACATATATTTGATGAATCATGAGGGCGAAGTGAGGTTTGATATAATATCTATCCTTTTCGACCGTAATAATAACCACACATTAAAACATATTGAAGATGCCTTTTGGCCTTCTGCCATTTAACATGAATAAAAGAATAGCCCTTTTCGCTATCATAGCGTTATTAGCTTACAGTTGTAAAGACAATAAACAAGCCGACGAATTTACCATCAGCCCCGACGCTGGCGGCAACTACAAAAGCGGCGATGCCATTGCCCTAAAAGTAAACATCCCGGCAGGTGCTAAGATCGACTCGGTTGTGTACCTGGTAGATTCGGCCCGTGTTGGCGCGGCTAAAGATTCATCGGTGGTTAACCTAAAAACAGAAGGGTTTGCTTTAGGCGCAAGGGTAATAACCGCCAAAATTTACCAGGCAGGCAAAAGCCAGGAATTAACCACCAATATAAACCTGCTGGCCGCAAAAGCACCCGAGGAACTTGGCTTTAAGGTGGAGAAAGTTTTCCCGCATGATACTACTTTATATACCGAAGGTTTGATATATGAAAACAATGGCTTTTACGAGAGTGGAGGCGGTTATGGTATAGCAACTGCCGGTATGCCGGTTGACGGGCCATCTAAATTAGTTAGAACAGAGCTTGCTACCGGTAAAATATTGCAGAAACAAGGTGTTGACGCAAAGGTGTTTGCCGAAGGAATAGTGATTGTAGGCGATAAAATAATGCAGCTTACCTGGAAAGAAAAGATAGGTTATGTATATGACAAGAAAACCCTAACGCTGCTTCATACTTTTAACAATAATGTAGGGCTTGAAGGCTGGGGAATGACTTTTGACGGCAACAAGATCTACATGGACGATAGCACCAACCGCATCTGGTTCCTGAATAAAGACACTTATCAACAAACCGGCTATATTGACGTGTATGATAACAAAGGCCCGGTAAATGAAATAAACGAGTTGGAATATATTGATGGAAAAATCTACGCCAACGTTTATAATACGGATAATATCCTCGTAATTGACCCAAAAACCGGTGCTGTATTGCAGAAGATAGATCTCACCGATCTATATCTTAACCGTAATGAACACGCAAATGTATTAAACGGCATAGCCTACGATAAAGCTACCGGCCGCATATTTGTAACCGGTAAAAAATGGAATAAGCTGTTCCAGGTGAAGTTTTTTAAGAAGTAAGAAAGATATATAAAAGAGAAAAGCCCCGACAATCGGGCCTTTTCTCTTTTGCCTCCCATGTCATTCCGAACGAATGATAGTGAGGAGAAATGACATGATTTTATACATTGCAAGCATCAACGTTTTTCAACGTTAATGCTTGCCCGTTTAACTCCAACGCTACCCTGCAGATCGGCACCCTCAACTATAATGGTGTATTTGCCCGGTGCATCTGCAGTAAAAAAGCTAATGGTAGCTCTCCCGTCCTTATCCGTCACAAAATCAGGCTCCCAATGAATAGTAGAGCGGATATCTGTCATATCAGACATTGTATTGATTGTATATTTGGGCGCGTAAAATTGTTTGGGCATGCTAAAAGGCATTGGCCTGTAGACATAGGTACCAACAGCTTTTTTTACAAATGGCCCGTGCCCACTGCGTGTGGTCACTTCAATAAAGGTATGTTCCCAGGGGATGGTCATGGGCGGCAAATATCTTGAGGTATAAGTGCCGGAGTGGCTTGGGTTTGCCATCACTTCAATGCCCTTAATTTCTTCGGCATCGTAATAATCAAAGTATTGCTTAAGGTATTGGTATAACGATTCGCCCTCCGGCAAAAAAAACTCGGTGTTTGTGCCGTCTACAATCAGGTGTACCGTAGCACCAAAAATATTCCAGAATAAATTACCCAATTTATCCGCCCTATACCCAAACCCTTTTACCCTTTTAGATAGCAGATCGCCCAGGGTAGCACGCCCTGCTTTTTGTAGCTCCTCTTCATCAATAATTACATCGGCCTCGCCGGCCCCATTCAGGTTTTTAGAATCTTTAATTATCCGTTTATTTTTGATCACCACCTCCTTCAGCATTTTACCCCGGGTAAACGTTTCCAGATTTTGTTGCAGCGTTAATTGCTTTTTAATGATAGCTAAATTGTTATTATCCGCATTAACGTACCATGGTGTTATCCTGTCATTAAGCGGGGAGAAAACCGGTGGTTTAAACTCATCCATTTCAATACCCACGTTGCTGCTTTTACCTTTTTTATTGCGTGCCTGCAAAAAATACACGGCCGTATCCGCCGGGAAAACACCCTTAAAGGTAAACGTACCCGTGGCGTTTGTAACCGTATCTATCATCAGCATGGGTTTCCTGGAAAATAAAAGCACCCCCGAATTAGCCACCGGTTTATTAAATGCATTGGTAACACGGCCGGTTACCAAAAACTCAGGTTCGGCAGCAAAGGGTAAGGGTTTTTGCGGTGCAAATGCAGCGTCCCAATCGTATACAGCCCAGCCTTGTGCCAGCAAAAGCTGATCGAGATGCTGCCATTTTGTGGCGTCGTCTGTACAGTGCTCATAATAACCCGGGGATTCAATACTGCCCTTTAAATTTGATGTGAGCAGCAGATAGTTTACAATAGAAGTGCTTTTCAGGCTATCGATTTTCACCTGCCCATCGTCAGTCACCGCGAGCGAAAAGCTGCCTTGTACAGGTGCGCCATCCATATCGGCAACCTTAATAATTAAGGCAACGCTATCCCGTTGCTTATATACGGGTTTGCTGCTGCTTATACTGATGTTTAGCTTATCGCTCCCTTCGGCAAATATCATTCGCTCATTGAGCGCTTTTTTGTCGGCACCAATCAAGACAAAGCTGACAACGCCCCCCGGGAATATTTTTTTACTGATATGTATTTTGGCTTTTCCATTTTTAAGATTCACCAAGGCACCACAAAATGCCATCCCACGGGCATACCCCATCAGGTAATAACTGTTGCCGTTGCTTGTTATATCGGGTGTTGCACCAACTGTTACCTCTACGGAATCGCTTTTAAACGGGTTGTTAACCCTAAGCATAAGGCCCGATGGCTTAACCGCTGGTAACTGGTAGCTTTTATATGAACCATCCGGAAGCTTGAGTTTGGCGGTATAAACCTCGCCTGCCACTGGCAGCAAATTAAATGCACCTATCCCGTAATGTGCCGTGCTGAAAACCGCAACCTGTTGCTGTTTGCTGTTGAATACCTCGCCAGCTACAACTGCCCCATACCCATCCTCGTTGATGGCCTTAAATGCTATATTGGCAGGCAAGCCGGCAACCATGTTTCCCCCTTCGGGCATAAACTGAAGATCGATATTTTCGGGCCGGTTAAAGGCCAGTGGCATTAACACAGTCCTGCTGCCCTCGCCTTTGCGCAGATCACGTATTGATAAGGATAGATTTTTAAAATCGGCCTTTCCGGGCAGGTCAAAATTCACATGGGCAAGCCCGCCTATATCTGTATTGATGTTGTTTTTAAACCAGGTTCGTTTACCATCGGTAAGGCGTAATTGCATTTCGCGTAAGCCTACGGGGCCGGTATCAAAACTGTTAACATTCAGAGCAAGCTGCACGTTGTATTTATCAGCATCTTTTGCATACCGGGTATTGTAGTTGATCAGCCAATCGTTATTATTAGCCCCACTGATATAAAGCGACTTTTTAAAAATAAGGGCTTCATCAAAATTGCGCATCCAGTTGGTGTAGGCCCGCAAAGTGTAGCCGCCCTGTGGCAGCAGCTTATCATCAAGCGCTATATTGCCATAAGTGATGCCGCTAATGGGCAACATGATGCGCTTTATCATACGGTTGCTGTCATTGGCCAACTCTACATATAAAACACCGCTTTTTTTTGATGAGCGCAGGTAAGTTTGCTCCAGCAAGTAAGCTTTAAACCATAGGGTATCGCCGGTGTGGTATATGGGTTTGTTTGTTTGCAGGTACAGCTTTTCAACTGCGCGGCCGGTGTTGCGGTTGTTTACTGCCGTGATAATATTGCTGATAGTGGCTTTAGGCGATTGTTGAGCTACCGCTACATATACAAAGCCGCATAACATTATTATAACTAGCAGAAGCTTTAATAAAGCCCTGTTATGATGTTTTAAAACCGGGTTTAGCATACCCACTCCGGGATTTAACTTGCTTTATTATATTTATTACGATATTCTACAGGCGATAACCCGGTTACTTTTTTAAATACCGTACGGAAGGCTTTGGTATCAGAGTAACCAACATCATACATCACCTCATTTACATTTTTGCGGCTGCTTTCCAGGTGTTTCTTGGCAGCTTCCATCTTTACACGCTGTATGTACTCCAGCGGACTATTATTCGTAGCTTTTTTAAACCGGCGTTCAAAGTGTCGCTTACCAATGGCGTATTTCATAGCCAGGTCTTCTACCGAGATCTTTTCTGTAATATTAGCCTCTATAAACTCCTGCGCTTTTTTTATCGGTTCATCCTCGTGCGTTTTTTGCCCGTTAAACATAATAAACGGCGACTGGCTCTTGCGGTCAATCTCCAGGGCAAACATCTTTGCGGCCATGATAGACATATCGCGCCCTGCATATTTTTCTATCAGGTATAAAAGCAGGTTCCAGTATGAGGTTGCACCGCCGCTGCTGTACAAGCCTTTCTGTTCGGTAACAATGCGATCATCAACCAGGGTAACATTCGGGAACATCTCCCTGAACTCGTTTGCCGTACGCCAGTGACTGCTGCATTCCTTACCATCCAGCAAGCCGGTAGAGGCCAGCAGGAATGCGCCTATACATAAACTGGCAGCTTCGGCGCCTTTATGGTGCTGATCAATGATCCAGGGCATAAAACCCTCATTACGTTTAAGGGTGGTTTTTATATCGCCGCTAATGGCTGGGATGATAATCAGGTCGGTCTTTTTAACATCCTGCAATAAAGCATCAGTATGTACCGAAAACAGCCCACCATGAAGCCTTACCTCTTTTTCCAGCCCAATCAATTGTACGTTAAATGCCGGTGGTTTGCCTGCGGCTATTAAAAAATCATTAACACCGGTAAATATCACACGCGGGTCTACTATGCTGGCTAAAACCGCCTCGTTGATGATGAGGATAGATATGTGTTTCATAATTGGTAGAGCTTAACTGGTTTACAGGAATAAATGTAGTAAAGAAGAAAGTCGTAAACAACCCTTACTTAGTCCTTTTTACACCTTACCACCTATTTATAGCGCAGGTATATTTGTAATATCAAAACAAAACAACAAATGAGAAAGCTGAAATTGCAGATGCAGGTTAGCCTTGATGGCTTTGTAGCCGGCCCAAACAACGAAATGGACTGGATGACCTGGAACTGGGACGATAAACTAAAAGCGTATGTACAAGAAATAACCGCGCCGCTTGATACTATTATACTTGGCCGCGTACTTGCCGAAGGCTTTATCCCGGTATGGAAAGAGCGCTCGGCCGCCCCGGATGCCGACAGCTTTACTCATAAAATGGTAAACGCTCCAAAAGTAGTGTTCACTAAAACCCTTACCGAAAACCCGTGGGGAAATACCACCCTTGCCACCGGCGACATCGTTGAGGAGATAAAAAAATTAAAAGCCCGGCCCGGCGGTGATATTATGGCCTATGGAGGCGCGCGTTTTGCATCGGCATTAATAAAACATAACCTGGTAGATGAGTACCACATTTTTGTGAACCCTGCGGCTATTGGTAAAGGCAAAAGCATATATAACGCGCTTGATGATAAACTTACCCTTAAATTGGTAAAGGCAACGCCGTTTGATTGCGGCATCACTGTACTTTGCTATAACCCTGCTTAATGTTTTAATGCGCAAGTTAGTAGTATCAATGAATGTAACCCTTAACGGGTATATGGCAGGCCCATTTGGCGAGCTTGACTGGCACACCCCCTATTGGGATAACGAGCTAAGCCGGGCGCTAACCCAACAATTGGGTAATGCCGATACGCTTTTGCTGGGAAGGGTTACCTACAGTGCCATAGCGCCTTACTGGCAGGCACAGCAGGCCAACCAGTTTGGAGCCCGCGAAGATGCCGACTATGCCGATATGATAAACCGTTACGAAAAGGTGGTGTTTTCTAAAACGCTTAAAAAGGTAAGCTGGCGCAACTCGCGGTTGGCTACCCGGAATGTCAGCAAGGAAATAATGAGGCTAAAGCAATGCGCAGGGAAAGACCTGTTGGTATATGGCAGTGGTAAACTGGTGTCTGCTTTAACCAATCTTAGCCTTGTAGATGAATACCGCATTTGGGTGTACCCCGTAGCTTTAACGAGAGGACGGCCGTTATTTAAAGGGTTAAAAGAAAAGTTAGGGGTTCGCCCATATCAGGTAAAGGTTTTTGACACCGGAGTGGTGCTGATGTGTTATGAGACAAAATAGTTTGCAGTTCATAGTGGGCAGTTCGCAGGCTAATGCCCCTCTGCTTCGCGCGCCATTGCGCGAAGCGTAGCGACAAAGCAATCTCTTTAAGCTATTCGTTTATGCATGGTGGTGCAGCTGTCCTAATAGAAATTGCTTCGCAATCGCAATAACGGGTCGCTATCGAACAAAAATGTCATCCTGAACGTAGCGAAGCATCTATTAATGAACATGCAAGTTGGCTGCATATCGGCTAATAGATGCTTCACTACGTTCAGCATGACAAATTGGTTTTTATTACAACCTCAAAACTACGAGCTGAAGCCTATCTCCAGGCTTTATACTGATTGATCAACCCGTTGGTTGACGAATCGTGGCTTGTTACTTCGCTGTCATCTTTTAACTCAGGCAATATTTTGCCGGCCAGTTGCTTGCCCAGCTCAACACCCCATTGGTCAAAGCTGTAAATATTCCAGATAATGCCTTGTACAAATATTTTGTGCTCGTACATAGCTATCAGGCTGCCTAAGGTGTGCGGGGTTATTTTTTTAACCAATATAGAGTTTGTTGGGCGGTTACCCTCAAATACTTTAAATGGCGCTATTTTGCTGATCTCTTCATCTGTTTTACCGGCTTTTTTCAATTCATCAATCACTACAGCTTCGGTTTTGCCATTCATCAACGCTTCGGTTTGGGCAAAAAAGTTTGACAGCAGCATATTGTGGTGCTCGCCCAGCGGGTTGTGCGATTGTGCAGGGGCTATGAAATCGCAGGGAATCAATTTTGTTCCCTGGTGTATCAACTGGTAAAAGGCGTGCTGGCCGTTGGTACCGGGTTCGCCCCAAATAACCGGGCCGGTTTGGTAATCAACATCCTTGCCGTTGCGGTCAACATGTTTACCGTTGCTTTCCATATCGCCCTGCTGAAAATACGCCGCAAAACGGTGCAGGTATTGGTCGTACGGTAAAATGGCCTGAGTTTCGGCTTCAAAAAAGTTATTATGCCATATACCCACAAGGGCCAGTGTAGCAGGCAGGTTTTGCTCAAGCGGGGCGCTTTTAAAATGGTTGTCCATAGCGTGGGCACCCTCCAGCAATTGTACAAAATTATCATAGCCAACGCTTAGGGAAATAGAAAGGCCAATGGCGCTCCATAACGAGTAGCGGCCACCAACCCAATCCCAAAACTCAAACATGTTTTTGGTATCGATGCCGAATTTTTCTACACCCTCGGTATTGGTAGATAAGGCCGCGAAATGCTTGGCCACATCCTCGTCCTTGCCGCCGTTTTCTATGAACCAATCGCGGGCACTGTGAGCATTGCCCATAGTTTCCTGCGTGGTGAATGTTTTTGATGCGATCAGGAACAACGTAGTTTCCGGGTTAACCGCTTTTAATGTTTCGGCTATATGCGTACCATCCACATTGGATACAAAGTGCATGGTTAAGTGGTTCTTATAAGCCTTTAGCGCCTCGGTAACCATTACCGGCCCCAGGTCAGACCCGCCGATGCCTATATTCACCACATCGGTTATGGCTTTACCGGTGTAGCCGGTCCAACTGCCGCTGATAATAGCTTCGCTAAAATCCTTCATATGGTTAAGTACCCGGTTCACATCGGGCATTACATCTTTACCATCAACATAAACAGGGGTGTTGCTACGGTTACGCAGGGCGATGTGCAGCACCGGTCGATCTTCAGTAACGTTGATCCGTTCGCCGGAATACATGGCTTCAATTGCCTTATTTACACCACACTCGCGTGCTAATTGCTGCAATAATGCAAGCGTTTGCTCATCAATGCGGTTCTTGGAATAATCCAGCAAAATATCTTCAAATTGAAGCGAAAATTTTTCAAATCGCTGATTATCAGATTCAAATAGTTCTTTTAAGCTTTTTGATACAATATCAATGTAATGGTCGGTTAAATATTTGTACGACTGGGTGCTTGTGAAATCGATATTTGGCAGCATAGTTGTGATGTTTTTTGTAAAAATAACAAGTTAAAACGGAGCCTGTCATTAAATATGAAAAAAGGACATTTTACTGTTATTTATACAGTTGCTAACACCCTTTAGATAGTGTTTGTTTTACACTAATTGAATTGTCATTTCAATAACAAATGTTTGATAATTTTTAGAAAGTGAAAATAAATATTCAATACATTTGCGGTGTTGGTAGATAAACATACTAATTTTCATCATTTTCTTAATTTGTTTTTTAAATACATCATATCATGTTCGAAAAACTTTTTTTGCTCGTAAAAAATAACGCCGGGGCAGCCGTTATTAATAACCCGATAATCCCTGAGAAATACCATGAGGCGGTGATGAATGATGCTTCGAGCTCTATCATCGAAGTGTTGAAAGGCCAGTTGGATAGCGGCAAGTTAAAAGACCTTGTAAAATATTTCCAATTTTCGGCCATTTATGAAAACCCGCTTATCAACAGCGCGGTAAACAAATTTGCCAACAAGCTTAATAACTTTTACAACATAAGCACGGCCGAGGCCATGAAAATTGCCGATGGTTTGATACCACCGGTGATGCACCAGTTGATGGAAGAATCAAAAGGCGAGCAGAACAAAGACTTTTCACTGAGCAGTATCCTGTCTAAGATAAGCGGAAATGTTACTGATATGGGTTTGCTCCTAAACCAAATGCGAATAGCTTAAACGCAGAGTTATAATTATGTAAAAGGCCCGGTTGTTTTTACAACTGAGCCTTTTTTTGTTTGGCCTGTTAGCAATTTTATATATTTGCCATTATGACAAAAGAAAACATGCAGGATTTGAGGGATAGAACAACTTCCCTGAGGAGGCATCTTTGACATCGATACCAAACTCGATGCTATGCAAAAAGAACAGGACGTAACCTTAGGCCCCAATTTTTGGGACCATCCTAAAGAAGCCGAAAAGGTCCTGGCATCCATCAAAACAAAAAAAATATGGACCGATGCTTTCCAGAAAGTGGTATCGGTAGTTGATGATACAAATGTATTGTTCGAGTTTTTTCAGAGTGGCGATGCTACCGAGGCCGAAATGAACGACCAATACGCGCAGGCCGTGAGCGTGGTTGAAGAGCTTGAATTTAAAAACATGCTGAGCGCCGAGGAAGACCAGTTTAACGCCGTATTGCAAATTACCGCCGGTGCCGGTGGTACAGAAAGCTGCGACTGGGCTGGTATGCTGATGCGTATGTATATTATGTGGGGCGAAAAAAACGGCTATAAAGTTACCGAGCAGGATTACCAGCCTGGCGATGTAGCCGGTGTAAAAACTGTAACACTACAGTTGGAAGGCGATTTTGCCTACGGCTATTTAAAAGGCGAGAATGGTGTACACCGCCTGGTGCGTGTATCGCCTTTTGATGCCAACGCCAAGCGCCATACTTCGTTTGCATCGGTATATGTATACCCATTGGTTGATGATACCATCGAGATAGAGGTAAAAGATGCCGATATTGAGTTTGAAACCTTCCGCGCGGGTGGTGCCGGTGGCCAAAACGTAAACAAGGTAGAAACCGCAGTACGTTTATACCACAAGCCATCGGGCATTATTATCAAAAACCAGGAATCGCGTTCGCAACTACAGAATAAAGAGAATGCCATCCGTTTGCTAAAATCGCAGTTGTATGAGGCCGAAATGCGCAAACGCGCCGAGGCATCAAGCGCGGTTGAGGGGAACAAGAAAAAGATAGAGTGGGGGTCACAGATCCGCAACTATGTGCTGCATCCATACAAACTGGTGAAAGACCTGCGTACCGACCATGAAACATCAAATGCTGCCGCCGTTTTAGATGGCGATTTGAACGAGTTCCTAAAATCGTACTTAATGGAGTTTGGCGGGCCAAAGAATTAATAATATCTAAAATCCCCTCCTTATGGGAGGGGATTTCCTTAAGAATTACTCCTTTTGATAATCCTTATGTACTATTAAAAAACTGGCGCGCTCTTCTTTATGGAAAGGGATATTCCAGTTGCCCTGGTAGCTTATTTTAACAGGCAGCAACTGGCCGTTGAACCTGTTTAGCTCAATATCCATCTGCACATTAAAATCAAATAGCATGTTGCTGTATTTCATATCGATATAACGCCCCAGTATCTGGAAGTTGTTCATATCAAAAATGGTGGTCATTTCCTGTATCACAACATCATCAGGCGATGAACTGGGCTTGCGGATAACCTTAAAACGGTAAACCGGGATAGTATCCAGGTACTTGCCCCGTGCAAATTCGTAATTATAATACTGCCTCATCTCCGGCCCGAAGATCTCTGTCTTCCCACTGATGAACGGGATGCCGCTCACCTTACGGCCCGGTGTAAATACCAGTGTTTTCAATTTGGCCCTGTAGCCTTCGTTCTTATTCTTATTTTCAACAGACGTCCCTTCTGATTTTACAAAACCGGAATTATAGGCGTTCATGAAAATATAATCGAACATCTCTACCGTGTACAACTGGTACTTGCCATTCTTTTTAAAAACGTTGCCGCTATCGCTCTTGGCGGTATATTCTACCTTGTGCTTACCGGCTTCGTTGCTGTGCAGTATGCGGCGATATATCCTGCCGTTAACTTTATTTTTTTTATCGTAACTAAAAATGCGGTTCTCGGCAGTAAAGGCATATAATTTCATGTTTTGAAATGCCTTGTAGAAGCCGGTATCGGTTATTACCGCATCAATAAAGTCCTGCGCGCGCAACTTGTGCGATACAATATTCACCGGCGAATCGATCACGATAGTGCGGATGGTATCGGGGTTAAAGCGTGGTATTTGCTGCGCGAAACCGTTAAAAGCAAAAAGCAATATGCCGAAAGCGATTACGAATTTCTTCATGAAAATTAATTACCTAACTGTTTAACAGCCAGATAAGCCATTAGGCCAACGCTTTGCTCCAGCGCGCTTTCTTCAATATCAAATGTTGGGGTATGCACAGATGAGGTAATGCCCCGTGCTTCATTACGAGTGCCCAGGCGGTAAAAACATGAATCGGCCACTTGCGAGTAATAAGCAAAATCTTCTGCTGCCATCCAGATATCCAGATCGAGCACATTCTCTTTACCTAAATAATCCTCGGCATTAGCGCGGGTTTTGGCCGTTAATTTTTCTTCGTTGATCAGGAAAGGGTACCCCTTCATGATGTTGAACTCGCAGCTGCCGCCCATGCTTTCGGCAATACCTTCGGCAACTTTTTTGATCTTTATATGAGCCTCAGAACGCCATTTTTCGTCCATGGTTCGGAAAGTTCCTTCCAAATACACCTCATTTGGTATCACATTGGTAGCGCCATTGGCAATCACTTTACCAAATGATAATACCGACGGACTTTTAGGGTCTGCCGAACGGCTTATAATAGTTTGCAGTGCGGTTAAGATATGCGCGGTGATGATAACCGGGTCTACATTTTGTTGTGGCTGCGCGCCGTGCCCACCTTTGCCCCTTACGGTAACATAAAGCTCATCGGTTGATGCCATATATTTACCCGCACGGAAACCAACCTTACCGGCATCTATCAACGGCATAACATGCTGACCGATTACAGCAGCTGGTTTGGGGTTTTCCAACACACCTTCTTGTATCATCAGGCTTGCGCCGCCGGGCAGTTTTTCTTCTGCAGGCTGAAAGATAAGTTTAATAGTGCCGCCAAATTCACTTTTCAGTTCGGTTAATATTTTGGCTACACCAAGCAGCGACGAGGTGTGCACATCGTGCCCGCAGGCGTGCATTACACCCGGGTTTTGCGATTTGTACGGCACATCGTTTGCCTCGGTAATAGGCAGTGCATCCATATCGGCGCGCAGGGCCACCACCTGGTCAGAAGGTTTATCACCTTTTATTAGCGCCACCAGGCCGGTATCGGCCATTTTATGATATTCCAGCCCAAGTTCTTCCAGTTTATTTGCCACAAATACCGATGTCGCCACCTCGTGGAAAGAAAGCTCGGGGTGCGAATGCAAATGCCTGCGATTGGCCACTACATCATTAAAAATATCTTTTGCTAAAGCCTGTATCTTTTCTTTAATCATTAGTGATAACCGTTTTGGGTGGATTAATTTTTTCTGAGATGATAAACATTACTGGGAACCATGCTTTTAGCTGTTCCTTCATGCGTTCGGCCTCAATACGTGTACGAAAATCGCCGGCACGCACTTTAAAATTTGGTTCGTGGTAAACAATATAGGTACGCATTTCGGGAAACTCTTTATTAAATTTTGCCTGGGCATTATAGGCTGCGCCACGGTTGCTGCCGCTGTAGATCTGCACACGGTAACCAAATGCTGATGAATACGCAGTTGCACCGCCACTAACGCCGCCGCTGCTCGCCCTATTCCTATTATTAAGGATGGCCCTTTTGGCTAAAAGGGTATCAAACAATGGCGGGGCAACAACCTGTACCTTCCCACGCTCCTGGGCAAAGGTAATGATTGATGATGCCAGCAGTAAAAACAAAAAGCAATATCTGATGAGGCTAAAAGGCACTTTATGATCAGATATTGCTTTTTCCATGTTATATATTTTTATCCTTTAACCGTCATTGCGAGGTACGAAGCAATCTCTTTTAGCATATGGGCTATGCATACTTCGTGGAGATTGCTTCGTACCTCGCAATGACGCGTGGGTTATGTTTTTGCGTTGTCATGCCGAAACAACTTCAGGATGACTTCACTTTCTGCTTTTTTAATTCTGCCCTACGCCGTGGCAGTTTTTGTATTTTTTACCGCTACCACATGGGCAAGGGTCGTTCCTGCCAATTTTTTGCTCAACCTTTACCGGGGTTGGCTTTTGTATTTCGCGGGTATCTTCCATTGGCATGCCGTTAGCCTCGCTAACCAATTCGGGTTTTGAGGTACGCATGTTCCTCAGATCAAGCTTTGGCTGAGGTTTTGCCTCACGCACCTGCTCAGGCTCCTGATGAACCGGGATACCGCCCCTGAACAGGAAGCTAACCAGCTCTTTGTTAACATTTGATAACATCTGGCGGAACAATTCAAACGCCTCGAACTTATAAACCAACAGCGGGTCTTTTTGTTCGTACACCGCGTTTTGTACCGACTGTTTTAACTCGTCCATTTCGCGCAGGTGCTCTTTCCAGGCATCATCTATCAGGTAAAGAGTAACGTTTTTCTCGAATGATTTAAACACCTCTAAACCTTGGTTCTCAACCGCTTTTTTAAGTGGTACAGAAACCTGTAAACCATGTATCCCGTCAGAGAATGGTACTACGATATTCTCTACGTACTGGCCGCGGGTATCATAAACATCTTTTATAACAGGGTATGCCTGTTCTGCAACAGTTTCTGCTTTGCGTTTGTAAAAATCGGCAACTTCTGCAAAGGTACTGTCAATCAGTGTGGCTATGTTGTTAGCTGCAAACTCTTCGGCATTAACCTGGGTATCTACCGAGAATAAACGGATAACTTCTAATTTGAAGCCTTCAAAGTTGTTGCTTTCTTTGTATTCGGTTACTACATCTTCAATAACATCAAATACGGTGTTGCTGATATCCACATCAAGGCGGTCGCCAAACAATGCGTTTTTACGTTTCGCGTAGATAACGGTACGCTGTGAGTTCATCACATCATCATACTCCAGCAAACGCTTACGGATACCAAAGTTGTTTTCTTCTACTTTCTTCTGCGCGCGCTCGATAGATTTTGAGATCATAGAGTGCTGAATTACTTCGCCCTCTTCAATACCCATACGTACCATCAGGTTGGAGATACGCTCTGATCCGAATAAACGCATCAGGTTATCCTCTAACGATACGAAGAACTGAGACGAACCCGGGTCGCCTTGCCTACCGGCACGACCGCGTAACTGCCTGTCAACACGGCGGCTTTCGTGGCGCTCAGTACCTACAATGGCTAAACCACCTGCGGCCTGTACGCCTTCTCCTAATTTTATATCCGTACCACGGCCCGCCATGTTGGTGGCAATGGTAACAGTGCCAGCCTGACCAGCTTCGGCCACAATATCGGCCTCTTTCTGGTGCATTTTGGCATTCAGTACATTATGTTTGATACCGCGCAGCTTAAGCATACGGCTCAGTAATTCAGAGATCTCTACCGATGTTGTACCTACCAGTACCGGGCGACCGGCCTTTGTAAGTGTTTCAATTTCTTCGGCAACGGCATTATATTTTTCACGGATGGTACGGTAAACCAGGTCCTGCATATCTGCACGGCTGGCTGGTGTATTGGTTGGTATCTCTACCACATCCAGTTTATAGATCTGCCAGAACTCGCCAGCTTCGGTAACGGCGGTACCCGTCATACCACAAAGCTTGTGGTACATCCTGAAGTAGTTTTGCAGTGTTACCGTTGCAAAGGTTTGCGTAGCATCCTCTACCTTAACATTTTCTTTAGCCTCGATAGCCTGGTGTAACCCATCAGAGTAGCGGCGGCCATCTAATACACGGCCGGTTTGCTCATCAACAATCTTCACTTTACCTTCGTCAAGGATATACTCGGTATCTTTTTCAAATAAGGTATAAGCCTTAAGCAATTGGTTAACCGAGTGGATACGCTCTGATTTGATAGAGAAATCGCGCATCAACTCATCTTTCTTGGCTATTTTCTCTTCAGCAGGAAGATTTGATTTTTCGATATTGGCTATTTCTGTACCAACATCAGGCATCACAAAAAAGCCCGGGTCTTCACCCGATGCGGTGATCAGTTCAATACCTTTTTCAGAAAGCTCTACCGAATTGTTTTTCTCATCAATGATAAAGAACAACTCCGAATCAACCTTCGGCATTTCTTTGCCTTGGTCCTGCATGTAATGGTTCTCTGTTTTTTGCAGCACCTGCCTGTTGGCGCCCTCGCTCAAGAATTTGATCAGGGCTTTGTTTTTTGGCAATGCACGGTGTGCACGCAGCAAAGCTAAACCACCATCCTCAATACCGGTGTTACCTTCATTTATGGCTTTTTTAGCTTCGTTTAAAACGGTGTTCACATATGCTTTTTGCGCGTTAACCAAACGTTCTATACGTGGTTTCAGCTCATAAAACTCATGCTCATCGCCACGCGGGATAGGGCCGGATATAATTAACGGAGTACGTGCATCATCAATCAACACGGAGTCAACCTCATCCACCATGGCGTAGTGTAGCTTGCGCTGTACCAGTTCTTCGGGGCTGCGTGTCATATTGTCACGCAGGTAGTCGAAACCAAATTCGTTATTGGTACCAAAGGTAATATCGGCTAAATATGCCTGGCGGCGTTCCTCGCTGTTTGGCTCGTGCTTATCAATACAATCAACCGATAGGCCGTGGAACTCGTATAACGGCCCCATCCACTCGCTATCGCGTCGTGCCAGGTAATCATTTACAGTTACAATGTGTACACCCTGGCCGGCAATGGCGTTAAGGTATGCAGGCAGGGTAGCTACCAGCGTTTTACCCTCACCTGTTGCCATCTCAGATATTTTACCCTGGTGCAATACAATACCGCCTATCAGCTGCACATCATAGTGTACCATGTTCCAGGTAACCTCGTTACCGGCAGCAAGCCATGTATTATGGTGAATGGCTTTATCGCCTTTTATTAAAACGTTAGTTTTTTTGGCAGCCAGTTCGCGGTCAAACTGGGTAGCGGTAACCTCAATGGTTTTATTGGCCGAAAACCTTCTGGCTGTTTCTTTTACTACGGCAAAAGCCTCAGGTAAAATATTTAATAATATATCTTCAAGTTCTTTATTGCGGTCTTTTTCCAGCTTATCTAACTGCGTATACAGGGTAACCTTTTCGCTTACCTCCATATTCAGTTCAGTTTCGGTACGGGTTTTAATGGCCTGTATCTCGCTGTCTACACCGGCAAGACCGGCTGCAATGGTTTCTTTAAATTCTATGGTTTTGGCTCGCAGCTCGTCATTACTTAACTGATCAAGCTTGGCATAAGCAGCTTTAACTTTCTCAACTATAGGCATTAGGGCCTTAACGTCTCGTTCTGATTTGCTTCCAAAAAGCTTACTGAAAAAATCTAACATATTATTGTTTATATAATGCACCGAACTCAATAATTGCGCCAGTGCAATTTTAAAGTCATTTTGACATGCAAAGGTACGATTTTGGGCTGAAAGGAGAAAGTTAAAAGGGTGATGGCAGTTAACAGAGATGTTATTGATAATAGGTGATTTTTCGGGTTTGAGTAATTTCAAATTTACTTGAATTGTTCTCCTTACTTTTTTTCACAACCCAGTTCCCTTTTTTGTCATATATATAACTGTATAAATTCGTACTGAAAACATTGGGCGACATCACATCGTAATAATGTACAATTTTAATAATATCCCGATGATCATTATACGTCATAAAGGCTTTATTCATTAAATAGCCCTCACTATTATAGGTTGACTGTATTATTCTGAGCCCGTTTTTGTCATATGTAAAAACCTTTTTTGAAGGACTGATATCAACACCATACGTTTCACTATATACTTCAATCAGCTGACCTTTCTTGTTGTATTTGAAAAAGTATTTAACAGGTTTGAAATATGTACGTTCATTAGTAGCCAGGTTTTGCTGAACCAAATGCCCTTTAGTGTCGTAAATATTTGTATAGATAGATTGAACTTTTCCACCTTTAATCTCAGTAAGTTTCAAAATTCTTTTCTTATCGTCGTATTTAAATTTCCAGATATAAGCCGGCGATTGAAGGCTATCAGAATAGACAGCATTGATAATGTAGCCCTGTGCATCAAATAAAGAAAAAGAACTGGATTTGATATCGGGATAGATACCATAATCTGTCATTTTCATCGTAGCCACTTTACCTTTTAAACCCTCTCTCACATTATCTGTTGTTATCTGGCAAACGCCTTTAACAGATATGCTCATCAAGATCAATAAAATAAGAGCTCTAAATAATCTGTTCATGAATTGCGATCAGGTTGCCTGGTAAATTTACAATTATCCTTCCAAATAATTCATCTGCACATTTGCATACCTGCATATCTGCACATTAACTATATTTGCCCGCATGAATATCCTGCTCCTTGGTTCGGGCGGAAGGGAAAGCGCCTTCGCCTGGAAAATTTCACAAAGCCCCAAATGCGATAAGCTTTTTATTGCACCGGGCAATGCCGGCACCGGCCAGTATGGCACCAACGTTAATTTAAAGGTTACCGATTTTGAAGGCATCAAAACCTTTGCTTTGGCTAACGATATTAAAATGGTGCTGGTTGGCCCAGAAGAGCCGCTGGTAAAAGGCATCCATGATTTTTTCCTGGCAGATGAGCAACTGAAAAGCATCCCCGTTATTGGCCCGCAGCAGGAAGCCGCGCAACTGGAAGGCAGCAAGGATTTTTCGAAAGCGTTTATGCAGCGCAATAATGTGCCTACCGCGGCATCGCGTACGTTTACGCGCGACACCCTGCAGGAAGGCTTTGATTACTTAGCCACCACAGGCTTGCCTGTAGTGTTAAAGGCCGACGGGCTGGCAGCAGGCAAAGGCGTTTTAATTTGCCTTACGCTTGAAGAAGCCCGCCAGGAACTTTTAGAGATGCTTACCGAAGCCAAGTTTGGCGATGCCAGCTCAAAAGTAGTGATAGAACAATTTTTACAGGGAATAGAGCTTTCGGTTTTTGTGATGACCGATGGCACCAACTATAAAATATTACCCGAAGCTAAAGACTATAAACGTATTGGCGAGGGTGATACCGGTTTAAATACCGGCGGTATGGGCTCGGTTTCGCCGGTGCATTTTGCTGATGCCGCCTTTATGCAAAAGGTAGAGCAAACGGTTATCATCCCGACGGTTGAGGGTTTGAAAAAAGAGGGTATTCCCTACAAGGGTTTTATCTTCATAGGCCTGATGAACACCCACGGCGAGCCCTGGGTTATTGAATATAACTGCCGCATGGGCGACCCGGAAACGGAAAGCGTTATGCCACGTATAGAAAGCGATTTCGTTGACCTGCTGCTTGGTGTTGCTGAAGGCAACCTGGACGAAAAGGAACTGGTCATATCTGACAAAACTGCCGCTACCGTAGTTTGCGTAGCAGGTGGCTACCCCGGCGAGTACTTAAAGGATAAAACCATCAGCGGGATTGAGAACGTACGCGATTCGCAAGTTTTCCATGCAGGTACCACTTTAGATGGTGAAGATATCAAAGCAACCGGTGGCCGTGTACTGGCTATTACCAGTTTGCAGGATAATATGTTTGATGCCCTGCAGCAAGCTACTGCCGATGCCGCACGCATCTATTACGATGGTGTTTATTTCAGGAAAGATATCGGGTTCGATCTTTTATAACTATTTCAATTATGTAATAAAAAGGCGGGGTTAAATTTAACCCTGCCTTTTTTGTATCGCAATAATTAACAATTTCCTTACCAATAAATTTTATTATAATAATTACCTGATAATTAATACAATCCAAATTGTTTGTATATTGGATTTCATTAAAAACCTAAAATTCATGAAAAAGCTAAAAGAAATTGGAAAAATTCTGACCAGGCAGGAAATGAAATCTGTTAGTGGAGGAAATCCTCCGGGTGGTGGCGACTGCCTGTACAACAGCCCTAATCAATGCGCCCCCGGATGTATGTATAATCCCGACGGCACACCCGTTACCCCTAAGGCATACCAGTGCATTCCCACCTCAACTGGTGGTATATGTACCTATACTGGCTGTGCTATTATAAACTAAAACCCAAACTAAACGGCTGATTTCATCCAGTCATGGTCGGAAGAGCGTATTCCTCCGACTTTTTTTGTTTTAAAGGCATTTTCTTTTATAAATAAAACAACTTTTTCGGATTTTTTTAATTAGTGGGGCACTATTCACCCCCGCCGTTTTTGTTTCGCAATAATTAACAGTTTCCTTATATATAAATTTTATTGCAATAATTACCTGAAACTTAACAATATTTAAATTATTTGTATATTGGGTTTCATTAAAAACCTAAAAAAATATGAAAAAACTAAATGAACTTGGAAAAATCCTGACCAGGCAAGAAATGAAGTCTGTTAGTGGAGGAGGGTACCGTCCATGTGACGAAAATACCGTTTGCGGCCCTCCTTGCGCCGCAACCAATCCTAACCTAATAGAAGTAGGCTGGCGTTGTACCAGCACTGGCGGAGGGCCTAGTACATGCCAGCCTTATCAGTGCGGTATCGTCAACCCAGTGTAGATTAAGATATAAACAAAAAGAGCCGGGTTACCGGCTCTTTTTGTTTATATCTTCCCGAATAACTCGGCAAGCTTATCTTCCAGGTCAAACCCTCTCAGGTTTTTACCTACAATCTTTCCGTTAGGGTCAATTAAAAAGTTTTGGGGGATGCCACGCACACCGTAAAGATCGGCAGTTTTGCTTTTCCAGAATTGCAGGTCAGACACCTGTGTCCAGGTCAGTCCATCTTTATGGATTGCTTTCAGCCATGCCTCTTTCGCATTTGGCCTGTCTAATGACACACCTAAAATGGTGAAATTCTTACTTTTATAAGCATTGTATGCTTTTACCACATTTGGGTTTTCCTGGCGGCAAGGGCCACACCATGATGCCCAAAAATCAACCAATACATATTTACCACGGAATGAAGCCAGGCTTACCATTTTGCCGGCAGTATCGGCTTCAGAAAACTCAGGAGCCGCTGCACCTAATGCTACAGCTTTAAGCTTAGGCATCATTGCGCCAAAAGCTTTACCGCCTTCTGATGCTTTTATAGCCGGAGAAAGGCCGGTGTAAAGTGGTTCTATGTCTACATAGTCAGCACTATAAGCAAAGCTTTGCAATGCGTTCAGGCTAACGTACGAATCGGGGTGCTCTTTTATAAATTTCTGGTTAGCTATTTTTTCCTGTGCTTCTATAGTTTTTTCAGCCTTCCAGCTTTGCCTTTTATACTCCGGCGCGTTTTTCTGCTCGTCGGTCATGCCTTTTTCTTTAGCCTCGGTTACTGCATATGCATCATACACGGGTTTTAAAGCAGCCTGGTATTCCTCGTTCTCGATGTTTGATTTTGTGCCCGCAACTGTTGCTTTTTCAATTGTATCCTGGCCTTTTACACTAATAACCCCCGGCTCTACATAAATTGATTTATAATCGTCAGAGGCCCGCATGCCTGTGCCCTTAGGGTTAAAAACTAAAAAGCCCTGGCCCGGCGCGGCAATTGTTCCGGTAAAGGTAAATTCCCCGTTCTTTAAAACCGCCGAATCGGCAATGGTTTTCCCGGCAACCCGGTATTGGATGTATGCTTTTGCTGGGGCATTGTAGTTGCCCATTTTTCCCTGCACGGTAAATTTGCCATCCTGTGCAAATGCAAGCACCGGTAAAAACGCAATGGCGCTTGTAATTATTTTTTTAATCATGATAGTCAGTTTTTTAAAGCACCAATATCATGTTAAAAATGCAACATATCAAATTTTACCGAGTAACTTTTCTAACGCAGTATCCAGGTCATCGCCGCGCAGGCCTTTTGCAACAATTTTTCCTTGCGGGTCAATCAAAAAGTTCTGAGGGATAGATTGCACACCGTATAAAGTGGCGGCAAGGTTGCTCCAGTATTTCAAATCAGATACTTGTGTCCAGGTAAGGCCGTCGCTTTTGATAGCTGCCAGCCATGCAGCCTTGCCGTTGGGCCTGTCTAATGACACACCAAGCACCGTAAAGCCCTTGCTTTTATACTTGTTGTATATTTTTACCACGTTGGGGTTTTCCTGCCTGCATGGGCCACACCATGACGCCCAAAAGTCTATTAGCACATATTTACCGCGAAAGGATGACAGCTGTACCGGAACGCCGTTCACATCGTTCTGCGTAAAATCGGGTGCCATGGCACCAACAGCGGTTAATCTTAATGCATCAATAGATAGTTTTAATTGCCTGCCGCCTTCAGACTTTTTAAGATCATCTGAAAGCAGGTCATATAACGGCCCTACCTCGGCCACATCGGGCGTAGGTCCGCTAACGCTTGATAGCGCCAACAAGCTTATATAGCTTGCCGGGTGGCTGGTAATAAAGTTTTTCAATACCGTTTTTTGTTCACCTTGCAGCACTTTGTATTTAGCCTGCATAGCATTTTGGAACGCTGGCGACCGTTGCTGCTCGGCTGTAGCTTTTTGCCCTTCAAGCGTAATTTGCTGCGCCTTATCTAAAATTACTTTTAGCTGTGCCTTAAGGCTCTTATTATCATCATTGGTAGCCGAGCCTGTAATATCAGCATTGGCAATAGAATCTTTACCGGCAATTGCCACATTACCTTTCTCCAGGAAGAAGCTAATACCATCAGCCGTTTTAGATGGGCCGCCATCCGGGAAGTTTTGGGCAACATATTTATCAAACCCAAGGTTTTTATGATCAATAAACAGCGATGCATTTACCGGGTCCATCACCACACCATCAAACTTAAATTCGCCATTAATAACGGCTGATGAGTCTGTTACACTATTTGCACCTAAATAATAAACCAGGTACGCCGTAGCCGGGCCTTTAATATCAGTTAGTTTGGCTTTTATAGTAAAGGGCTGTGCGTTCTGTGCGAAGGCAATTGCAGGCAAAAAAGCTGCTATCGCTAAAAAAAGTCTTTTCATTTAAATTATCAGTAAAGTATCTATAACGGGTAAACGCCTGATGAATTGCCGTTTAGTTTAATTTTTGATAGGTACGCCACCATAAGTCGGGCATTTCGCCAGACACTGCGGTCTTATAATCTTCGTAACGGCAGGGCACTAAATGGAAACGTTCGTTCTTGGAGCCACCTGTTGGATAAGGTACCTGCATCCACCAGCGGTCGCTTTTTTTGCTTTTCACAAACACCAGTTCATGCTCATCGTGCTTAAGGCTGGTTTTATAAATAAGATATTGCGATTTAGGGTTGAGCGGGTAATCGCGCTTGCGGTTGTAAAAACCATCAATAAAATACCATATCATCTGCGACAGCAGCATAGCGGTTTGGCCATTATTATCATAAGCCGGGTTAAACTCATAAAAACCTATCGAGCTTAGCTTGTCATTAAAACCGGCGTAACGGCATATCTGGCAGGCTTCTTCGCCATAAAAACCATTTGGCCTGGCGTTGGCATTACCTACCGCGTCTGACGAGCGAATGGCGCCCATATCAAAGCTTACCATATTGGCATTACGGATGATGGGCTCGGCTACCGCAATGTTTTGGGTAAGCTCGCCCAGGCGGTGTACATCAAAATACAGCTTATCCATCACCCGTAAACTATCCTGACTGGCAAAATAGGTTTGATAACCCATATTACTGTAGTTAAACAGGTAATTAGGCTCGTGTAAAAATATTTTGTTGAGGTATGATGCCGATGTGGTTTCAATAGTTTCATGAAAGCCATCATCCTCCAGGTCGAACTGCGAATCAACCACCAGCATATCTACCTTTTGCTCCAGGGTTTCGTAACCCAGGTATTGCGCGTAGGTAAGGTCCTGCCCACCGCCTATGATCACCGGTATAATATCCTTCTTGATCAATTCCTCAACCACTGTTTTAAGCGCATAGTAGGTGTCCACTACGGTTTCGCCGCGGGCAATATTCCCCAGGTCGACTATTTTTGTAGTATAGCCGCCTTCGTTTAACTGGTAAAGTCTTTCGCGAACGTAATCGGGGCCTAAAGCGCAGCCGGGGTTGTTTATGGCGTTTCGATCATCCAGCACGCCAATAATGGCGATATCCGTTTTTTGTTCCAGGTCGGGGAAATCAACCGAGTGATGGTCTATCTTATCGCCAAGCTGGCTGGTAAAATATCCATTTTTCGGTGTGATCTTTTTAAGATCGATGGGGGTAAAAAAATCGACTAAAGACATATTTTTTGATGTACGGATACCTTATTAATGTGCGAATATGCAGATGTGCAAATGTGCGGATATTTTTGAATGTGGGATACAGAAATTTTAATATCGGGCATCATTTTATTCTTTCATCTATGCATATAGATATTTGCACATCCGCGCATCTGCATATCCGCACATTATTTATCATATTTGAAGCATGATTTTAGTTACCGGTGCAACAGGTTTTTTAGGGGCCGAATTAGCGAAAGAGCTTATGCTGCGCGGAAACCGTATCCGCTGCACCAAACGTGCATCATCAACCATCCCCAAACTCCTGGAGCCATATGCTGCAAAAATTGAATGGGTAAACGCCGACCTGATGGATGCTGCCGCACTTGAAGATGCACTGGATGGCATAACGCAAGTTTATAACTGCGCCGCCTTTGTATCGCTAAAACAAGCCGATAAGGAGCCGATGATCCGCACCAACGTACGCGGCACTGCCAATCTGGTTGATCTTTGTAACGAAAAAAACATCCGTGTGGTGCATACCAGTTCGGTTGCTGCCGTGGGCGAGGCTAAGCCCGGGGAAATGATCACCGAGAACCACCACCTGGATTCATCCACAGAAACCGATGGTTACGCCATATCAAAACTGGAAAGTGAAATGGAAGTTTGGCGTGGCATTGCCGAGGGACTGGATGCCGTTATTGTTAACCCAACCATTATTATAGGCGCCAGCGCGGGCACGGCCGGTAGTGGGCAGATCTTTGAAACCGTACGAAAAGGCCTCAAATTTTACACCAGGGGCACTATTGGCTTTGTGGATGTACAGGATGTAGCTAAATGCATGATAGCCCTGATGGAAACCAACATCAGCGGGGAACGCTACATCATCAACGCCGAAAATAGGGCATACAAACAGCTTTTTGAAGAGATTGCCGGATGCTTTAACGTACCCGCACCCAAAACTTTAGCCAAACCCTGGATGATGGAACTGGCCTGGCGGGGTGCATCAGTTATTGGCGCTATAACAGGCAAGGCACCCGCACTGGACAGGACCAGCGCCCGGGCAGCATCGGTTACCCGTGAGTTTGATAACAGCAAAATTAAACAGGCTATCGGCTTTGAATTTAAGCTGGTAAGTGAGGTGATAAAAGAAATTTGTTCGGCTCTACAGGGTTAAAGATGGCAGAAACCTTTCGAAGGAAAACAGCGATTTTTTACGAATTTTCACGACTTTCAAACGACTTTAACTGACTTTCAAACGCATTTAACTGACTTTGAAACGGCCTCATTCGACGCAAAAAACTCCAAGCTTATTTTTGACCGAAAAACTTATTTTTTCAACTTCAACAACACCACATTTTCCACGTGCTGGGTGTGGGGGAACATATCTACGGGTTGGATTTTAACCGTGTCATATTTCTCTTTTAATATCAGCAGGTCGCGGGCCTGGGTGGCGGCGTTGCAGCTTACGTAAACAATTTTGTCGGCTTCAATTTCCATGAGGCGGGCAACCACGTCGGTATGCATGCCTGCGCGTGGCGGGTCAGTGATGATCACATCTGGTTTGCCGTGCTCCATCACAAAATCGTGTACCAGCACATCTTTCATGTCGCCGGCGTAAAATTTGGTATTGGTGATATTATTGATCTGCGAGTTTACCTTGGCATCCTCAATGGCCGACGGCACATACTCTACCCCTACTACCTCGCGCACGTGGCCCGCAATAAAGTTGGCTATGGTACCTGCGCCGGTGTACAAATCATAAACCAACTCGTCGCCGGTAAAGCCTGCAAAGTCGCGGGTTATTTCGTACAGGCGCAGGGCCTGGATAGAATTTGTTTGGTAGAATGATTTTGGCCCAACCCTAAAGCGTACCACATTACCATTGGCAGCAGGCATCTCCTCGTGGATATATTCCGGACCGCGCCAGGCTACAACCTCCTGATCGAAGATGGTGTCGTTCATCTTTTGGTTAAGAATGTACAACAGGGATGTGATCTGCGGGAAGGCGGCATCTACATAGTTCATCAGCAGGTTCACCTGCTCTTCATCCGCGTGCGCGAAAACCACGATCACCATGATCTCGCCTGTAGACGAGGTACGGATAATGAGGTTGCGCAACGCGCCGGTATGCTGCCTTACATCGTAATAGCTGATGCCGTTTTGCTTGGCAAATGCGTTGATGCTGTTACGCAAATCGTTTGATGGCTCGGCCTGCAGATAACAGTGGTTAATGTTCAATATCTTATCAAACCTGCCGGGGATATGGAAACCCAGGGCGTTCATATCAAGCGTTTCGTCTTCGCGGCTCTCGCCGTTGTACAGCCAGCGTTTGTTTGAGAAGGTATACTCCAGTTTGTTGCGGTAGTAGCGGTCGGCAGGCGAGGGAACAATGGCATCCATGTGTTCCACATCTATTTTGGCAATGCGGGTTAAGGCATCGTGCACGGCCTTTTGTTTAAATTTTAGCTGCGCCTCATAGGTCATGTGCTGCCATTTGCAGCCGCCGCAGGTGCCAAAATGCTCGCAAAACGCAGGGATGCGGTATTCTGATGGGGTGATGAGTTTGGTGATCTTTGCTTCGCCAAAACTTTTTTTGCTGCGGTAAACCTCTACGTCTGCAACATCGCCGGGGACGGCTTTTTCAATAAACAGCACAAAATCTTCGGCTTTGCCTACCCCTTTGCCTTCTTCGGCAATATCAATTACGGTTACGTTCTCAAAGAACTTAGGTTTTTTTGCAGATCTACTCATCAGGCTGCAAAGTTAAACGTATTTATTAATTTTTAGAATGGGGTTATTAGCTTTAACCATAGTGGGCGCAGAGATTTCACAGAAGGCGCAGAGATTTGGCCCATAACAATTTACTTAGCAGCAAGCCGCTTTAGCATCAATCATGATATTGATATCAGATAAACAGGTGCAGGATATCGTTCCAGAAGGTATCCGGTTCGGTATCTTCTATGTCGAACTGCTCGTCTATCAGGTCTGAAAATTCTGTTAGTTCCCTACTCATGGCAAAAGTTTTACTATGCAAACATAGTAAATTCTATACCAAAAACCAAAACGGTATTTTGAATTATTTTTTAATTTGTAATACTGCCTCATATATCGTGTAAACACATTTTTCGGCGTATTCTTTTAATGACCCATAGGGTCTATCGCTTTGTAGCTAATAAACGAGGGGCTTTTGCCTCGTAGAGGCTACCCCCTTCATCACCATTTACGGCACGTCTGGTTACATATCTGATTGCTGGGTAGCCTCTACGAGGCAATTATCCGTTTCATTATTTATTCTACAAAGCGACAGCCCCTAAGGGGCATTTTCTTTCTAGGTTTTTAATTTGTGCCTAAACATCAGGCTCTAACTGCGAAATTTCCAACTTATAGAAATACGCACCACCTGCAATACAACCGCCATATGCTAGTATTAAATAAAAAAAATCATTATAGGGGTTTATCGGCATGGGCATAAATACGGCGAAAGTGCCAAATGTTAACAATACCCCTGATATGGCTACGATACTCTTAATAATATTTACAGACTGAAAATAAAGCGTAATGATCTTAATAATAAAAATGAATAATATCCAGGTGATAAAGGAAAGTAACCCTCCTGCAAGTAGAAACATTACATATGTGGATACCTGCTCTGATATAAAATTAAAAGAACTTAAGTAATGATTTTGGCTTTGGCATACTGAGATAATCAGGTAAATAACCGGGGCTAAGACAACACTGGTTAACCACACTTTTAAGCTATATAAAACTGAATTTGTATTCATGTTGATAAGGTCACATATATAAAGGCAGAGTATTTACCTGCGCAGTTGTTATAGCAGCAATAGTTTTCTTGTATTTATACTGCATCTTCTTCACATACATATCAAACGTTACACCGCCGGCTATAAAAAGCTTTTTGTGGCCATACCACACCAGCAGCGATGTTGCATGAAAGAAGTGTTTATACGCCACTTTACGCCATGCTTTTGAGAAATTTGACTTCCCTTCAAATATGATAGCCAGCCGTTCGGTCTGGAAAACGATGTGAGGTGCCTCGTCTATCAAAATATCGGTACAGATCTCTTTTAGCAGGCGGCATTTAGTGGCATCCTTCAGCGCCTGGTAAAAGATCTGTGCGGTGCTCTCTACCACAATAACGGCCAGCGTCCACAGTTCCATACTGGTGTTAAAGTAACGCACCTTGCGGAACAACGTATCGCCCCAGTCCTTTTTCACCCGTTTCTGGCCTATCTTATCAATGTAACGGCCCAGGTTGTTGCCATGCTTTTGTTCTTCTTTGATAAAAAGCCGCACGGCGTCCACATAATCCGGGTCGCCAAGGCGGTAGGCGTATTTGGTTGATGCCGCTATGAGGTGTTCCCCTTCGGATGTTTCGCCCAGTTGCCAGGCCTGTAACGATGGCAGTATGGCCGCTATCTCATCCTGTGTAATGGTTGGCGCTAAAGCCCAGTTAACCCTTTTGTGGCGGGCATTTGCCTGGAAATACCCTATCCAATAATTGCTTGTATGCATGGTTTTGATGTTTTTAGTTTTGTAGAGGCGCGATACTTCGCGCCTTAATGAACAATATGATATCACGATTAAAAGAGAGACGCGAGGTATCGCGTCTCTACGGTTAATGTTTATCCCAATTTATTTTGCGGGAGAAGTACATAAGCATCCCGGTGATGATGAACAGGGCGATACTGCCGATGAGCAATGCCAGGTCTTCCAGTTGGATGATGACGAAAATGAAGATGTAAATAACAGAGAGGATAAGAGCGAACAAGGCCGCGGCCCCCTTATTTTTGAGCAGGGATGCAATGAATACCGACACCAGCCCTATGGTTGCTACCGATGCTATAACATACGCCATGTTGTAGCCCACCTGCTCGGAGAATGATAGCAGAAGGATGTAATAGATGATCATGGCGGCACCGATGAGCACGTAGTTGAACGGGTGGATACGCTGCTTGCGGATAACTTCGGTAAGGAACAGCGATACAAAGGTTAGCAGCACTATCAGTATGGCATATTTGCTGGTACGGGTAATTTTTTGATACTGATCTACAGGCAGGCGTAACTTAACACCAAATGATGCATCCTCCTGTTTCTTCGCATCGGCAAACAAACTATTATCAACTACCCATTGCTGTGGGTAAGGGCGATTGTAATACAACATGCGCCACTTAGCCCTAAAACCAGCCGAATCTATCTTGCGGTCATCAGGCAAATAACGGCCATCAAAACTTGGTGTGCCCCAGTTGCCGGTAAGTTCAACATCTGTTGTTTTACCCAAATGCAAAAAGTGCAGTTCCTGGCTACCTTTTAAATCCAGCGTATAATCAAAAGTAAAGGCCCCATCGGCTACGTTTGTTAAATTTATATTAGCCTGTAAACCGTTATTAAATAATGGGTGTGCATCAAATGAGGGTTCGGCAGTAAGCTGTTGCCCCGCAGCATTTAGGGTGGGATTATTTTTCAGGCCCTTTAAATCTGAGATACTAAATTCGAGCCGGGCCCTGTCTAAAAGTAATTGTTGGGAGCTTAACGATAAACCGCCCAGCTCGGCCTTTGCAAAGTTGCCGCTTATTTTAATAGATGAGTTATAAACTACCGTCTCAAACATCCCCCTGTGCAGCCGTTCGGGTTTTACATTCGCCCTTATTTTTAAGTTTTCGGGCAATATATACAGGTTTTCAATTACATCCCGGGTGGCTTCCTTTTTATCATTATCAAAAAACTTTACCGTTTTGCGGTAAGGTATCACCAAAACGGGGCCTTTTACCATCTGGCTGCCCGACCATGTATCGGCAATGCTTTTTGCCATCTCGTCCTGCCGGCCGGCGCGCTCGCGGATCAGGTCGTCAATTAATGAGGATGGTATCAGTAATACCAATATTAAAAAGCCTATAAAGGCCAGTTTAACCGTGATCGATTCCCTGAACCAATCCATGATGCTCCTTAAAGCTGATTTTTGTTCTTGTATCATTGTTTTATTTAAAAGTACTTTGAATTACAAAGTATATAGGTAAAAAAATATAGTTTATAAAGTTTTCTGATTTTTGATGATCTGCTCCAAAGCATCCAGGTGCTGTTTAAACGCATGTTTCCCTTTGGTGCTGGCCTCGTAATTAGTATTTGGCTTGCGCCCCAAAAACGATTTGTGCACCGTAATGTATTCTTCCTTCTCTAAAGCTTTAAGATGCGATGCCAGGTTCCCGTCCGACGCATCCAGCAGCTCCTTAAGGGAGTTAAAATCGTAACGCTCGTTCACCATCAGCACACTCATTATTTGCAAACGCAGCCGGTTCTCGAACGCCTTATCAAGTTTTTCAAATGGAATCTTCACCGGTCGTATTTTAAGTACATAATGCTGCCATAAACAATGTGCAGCACGCCAAAACCAATAGCCCAAAACAGCAGGCCGTAACCGGGCAGCAGGCCGGCCAGCAAACCTAAAAAAATATCGCAAATACCCAGGTAGCGCACATCTTTAAATGTAAAAATACTTGCGTTTACCAACGCCAGGCCATAAAATATCAACGATGCCGATGCTACTACGCCAAAATACCCACGGTTTATTAAAACCAGCATTAAAGCACCACCCGTAAAAAGCGGTACCGCCATGTTAAACAAAAGTTGCCTGCTTGTATTACCCCAAACCGGCTGGCCTTTCTTTTTTGCCTTGCGGAAAGTGAGCACAACACCCGTTACTATAGATGCTACCAATACCGCCAGGGCAATTAGTATCAAAGTATATAGGCTCATGGGTTGCCGGTTAACATCGGCCATTACGTATTCGCGGTAGCTGAAGAAGCCGCCGCTGCCATAAATAATTTTGTAACCCAGCGCCGCGCCTATCAGCGCGTAGATCCCGGCCAGCACACCACTAAGGCCACTGAGCGAGATAAACTTTGAGGAACGCTCCATCAAACTGCGGATGGAGGTTAGCTCGTCCTGTATTTCGTTTTCTTTCACTTAAAAGTACTTTGTTATTCAAAGTAAGTTATTAAAATTGGGAGTTGCAAATAAAAAATTATAAAGTTTATATTTAATCCGATGATAAACTACAACGACCAGAGCGAAGCACTTATAACTTTTATACAAACAGATAAATTTTGCCTAAGTGCATGGAATGAAAGGGGATTAAATGCAAGCGATAATGAAATGTGTAAATTCTTACAGGATACATTTAATGATATTGCTGAAGAATTGAAATCGGCAATAATCGCCAATAAAAAAAGTAATTCGTTAAAATCCATTCTTAAAACCGGACTGAAGCTTTTTTCTAAAAACGACTACGACACTGAAGAAAAGGAATTTATCTGTGATACATTTAGCACGCTTGCAAAAATAGTAGACATTGATTTTGCTTCAACTCTCAACAAGTGGTTATATGGCTCACTTCTCTCTTCGTTATTTAAAATAGGGAGGATCTTAACCCCTGAAAAAATCATCCATACACTGCAACAACCATGTATTAAATGCGGAACAGAATTAGAAACTCACATTAAAAAAACTGAGGAGGGTATTCAGGATACAAACTGGTTTATTATAAAATGTAATAATTGCAGAGAACTAAATCTTTTAACTCTTGAACCCAATATTAAGGAATTAGAATTTGGCAATTACGAATTAGTAGAAAATCTGTTTAAACAAGATTACACTTATGAGCAAGCGCAAACGCGGCTCGAGCAAATTAAGTTTTATAGGAAATAACTAAATATTATTTAAACCAATATAGCCGCCTTTACCAGATAAGGCAATATCTCTTTTTGAAAAGATACAAAATTTTTACGTACGTCGCTATCGCTTACCGAGGTGAATGCGAAGCTGAACACAATACTTTTGCTGCATTTAATGAGGAAACGGATGCGCTGGTGGTAACCCTCGTGTTTGCGGATGCCAGGCAACTGGGTAAACGATTGTACCAGCAGTTCTTCCAGTTCGTTAGAGAGGTTCTTTAAAAAATCTTGCGAGTTGGTGCTTTCGCGGATAAAATCCCAGCCGATAAATTCGTTGCAAACGGTGTAGGAGAGGCGGCAGGTTTTCATGATGAGGCTGCTCAGGTGCGCTTCCTCGTCCATATCGGGGGTGTTGGTATTGATCAGTTCATCAACACTCACTTTGATATAGTCCATCAGCAAAACGTGCAAAACGGCTTCCTTACTATCAAAATACTTGTAGATGGTGGCCTTCGCAATTTTTGCGCGCTTGGCAATTTCGTTCACACTGGTTTTGTGGTACCCGAATTTGCGGAACAGATCCTGCGCTGCCCGCTTAATACTATCTTTAATTTTATCGGCTTCCATTCACTAATTTGACACAAATATCTCAAATTGTGTGGTATTTACAATGTACGACCTGAGATATTTGGTTGCGGGGGCTTTAACGGGCCCACCATCAGATAAGGAGAACTTTGATCCGCTGCACGGATCAGTGGCGGTAAAGCCCGTATCGTCAACCGTAATGGCGCATAGTTTTTCGGGCATATAACTGCTGCAACGGTCGTAAGCCGCGTACGATCCATCCACCTGGCGGTAAATAATAATGCCTGCAACACCTGCCCCATTGATGTATGCATAACCTCCCGGTGCGTTAAGCGCGCTGTAACGAGGGTCGGTTTTTACAATTTTTACGTTTACCGGAACAGAGGGCACTACATTCCCGGTTTTGCCGCAGCCTAAAAACAGCAGGCAAATGATAAGCAGCGCCGGTAAATTCTTCATCTATATAATATCTGTTGTAAACTGTTTTAAGAAACGCACGTCGTTCTCTGAGAATAAACGCAGATCGCGGATCACGTATTTTAAGTTGGTGATACGCTCTATACCCATACCAAACGCAAAACCGGTGTATTTCTTACTGTCGATACCGCAGTTTTCCAATACGTTGGGGTCAACCATACCGCAGCCCAGTATCTCCACCCAGCCACTGTACTTACACATGTTACAGCCTGCGCCTTTACAAATGGTACAAGAAATATCCATCTCGGCAGATGGCTCGGTGAAGGGGAAGTACGACGGGCGGAAACGCACTTTGGTACCTTCGCCATAAAGCTCCTGCACAAAGTGATAAAGCGTTTGCTTCAGATCAGAGAACGATACGTTCTCATCCACATACAACCCCTCTACCTGGTGGAAAAAGCAATGTGCGCGGGCTGAGATAGCTTCGTTACGGTAAACACGGCCGGGCATAATAGCGCGGAACGGCGGTTTTCCGTTCTCCATCATACGTACCTGTACCGATGAGGTGTGGGTACGCAAAGCAATATCATCCGTACCATCGCCTTTGCGGATAAAGAAGGTGTCCTGCATATCCCTTGCCGGATGCTCCTGGGGGAAATTCAGCGCCGAAAAGTTATGCCAGTCGTCCTCAATCTCAGGCCCTTCGGCCACTACGAAACCCAGGCGTTTAAATATATCGATGATCTCGTTACGCACCAATGATAAAGGATGGCGCGAGCCAACCTCAAAGCCATCGCCGGGCAGGGTAAGGTCGAGGCCTAAATCCTGCGTCTTTGGGCCGGAATCTAAACTTTCTTTGATCTCGTTATACCGGCCTTCGGCAAATTGCTTAAACTGGTTCAGTACCTTACCAAAGGTGCGTTTCTCTTCGGGGCCAACGGTTTTAAATTCCTCGAACAGGTCCTTTATCAACCCTTTGGTACCTAAAAATTTTATACGGAATGCTTCCAGTTCATCGGCCTTAGCAGCGGTAAACGCCTTTATCTCGGCAGTGTATTGATCTATTTTAGATTGCATTATAACTTATTCCTTCAAATGTAACTACAAATATACGGTGTAATTATTTAATCACCTCCAACGCCTTGCCAACCTTGGTAAACGCGGCTATGGCTTTATCCAGGTGTTCAACATCATGCCCGGCAGAGATCTGCACACGGATACGTGCTTTGCCCTGCGGTACCACCGGGTAGTAAAACCCTATCACATAAATACCTTCCTCCAGCATTTTGGCGGCAAACTCCTGCGCCAGCTTGGCATCATACAGCATAACGGGTACAATAGGGTGCACGCCCGGTTTAATATCAAACCCTGCGGCGGTCATTTTCTCACGGAAATATTGGGTATTGCTTTCCAGTTTATCGCGCAGGTCGGTGGTTTCGCTCAGCATATCCAGCACGGCTATTGATGCGCCTGTAATAGCAGGGGCTAATGTATTACTAAACAGGTAAGGGCGCGAGCGCTGGCGCAGCATATCAATAATCTCCTTACGACCGGATGTAAACCCGCCTGATGCACCGCCCAAAGCTTTACCCAGCGTACCGGTAATAATATCTATTTTACCCATTACGTTATGATGCTCATGCGTACCGCGGCCGGTTTTACCCATAAAGCCGCTGCAATGGCTTTCGTCTATCATTACCAAAGCGTTGTACTGCTCGGCAAGGGCGCAAATTTTATCCAGCTGGGCAATGGTGCCATCCATAGAGAATGCGCCATCGGTTACAATAATACGGTGGCGAAGATCCTGCGTCGCTTTCAACTGCTTCTCCAGGTCGGCCATATCATCATGTTTGTAACGCTTGCGCTGTGCTTTACACAGGCGCACGCCATCAATGATGGATGCATGGTTCAACTCATCAGATATAATAGCATCTTGATCATTAAACAAGGGCTCGAAAACACCCCCGTTGGCATCAAATGCCGCTGCGTACAGGATGGTATCTTCAGTGCCTAAAAATTCAGAGATCTTTTGCTCCAGTTTTTTATGTATATCCTGTGTACCGCAAATAAAACGTACCGACGAAAGGCCGTAACCGTGGGTATCCATAGTAGCCTTGGCAGCCGCTATAACCTTTGGATGGGCAGAAAGGCCCAGGTAATTATTGGCGCAAAAGTTTATTACTTCCTGGCCACCCTGTACCGTAATATCTGCGCCCTGCGGCGATGTAATAATTCTTTCTCTTTTATATAACCCGGCGCTTTCAATATCGGCAACCTCCTGCTGTAAAACCGGTTGCAATGTTTTGTACATAATGTTGCGTATTAAGGCCTCAAAATTAAACAATAACAGGCAATTGAAAGGTTACCCCAATCAATTAATTAAATTACAGGCAAACACAAACATTTTACCTACAAATAGTATTTAACGTAAAACCCGATATATGAGAAGATTACTACCCCTTATTTTTCTAATATTCACCACTTTAAGTGCCGTAGCGCAACAATATAGCCTTACCGGCCGCATAGCCGGGCCAAAAAACGAACCGGTATCCTTTACATCAGTATATATCCGTAATTCTACCTACGGCACAACCGCTAACGAAGAAGGCCGCTACCAGCTTAAACTAAGCCCCGGCACCTATAACGTTACTTACCGCTTTACAGGATATAAGGAACAAACGGAAAGCATTACCATTACCGACCATAACGAGGCCCATGATGTACAGCTGGCCAGTGAGATCTTTAAATTCAGCCAGGTATCTGACAAGTGGAAGGATAACCTGGACCCCGGTGATACCATTATGCGGATGGTTATTGATAAACGCCGCACACACCTGGAAGAGGTGCAGGGCTATACCTGCGCAGTGTATGTAAAAGGGGTACAAAAGCTCCTGAGTTCGCCAAAAGCATTAACCAGTAAGGCGGTTACGCAGGCGCTTGACCTGGACTCGAACGGGCGCGGGATACTTTATCAATCGGAGATGCTCTCCAATCTGAATTTTGAGCGGCCCGATAATGTGCGTGAGGTTACTATAGCATCAAAACAAGCCGGGGTAAACACCGCTTTTGATTACAGCAAAGCATCAGACCTGCAGGTGAATTTTTATAAAGATGTTTTTAAAATAAACGGGCTAAGCACACGGGGTTATGTATCGCCGTTGGCATCAAATGCTTTTAGTTTTTACAATTACAAACTTATTGGCAGCACCATACAAAACGGCCGCGCGGTTGATAAAATTGAGGTGATACCCAAACGCGAAAACGGGCAATATTTTCAGGGGAATATTTATATAGTAGAGGGCGATTGGCGCCTGTACAGTGCCGACCTGATGCTGACCAATAAACGCAGCAGCCTTAACCTGGTTGACACGCTAAAGGTAAGCCAGCAGTACATTCCCATTACAGATAGTGTTTGGATGCCCGCCGCCGTACAGCTAAACTTTAAAGGATCGGTATTCGGGTTTAAGTTTGGCGGTTATTACGTGGCTATATACAACAATTATAAACTTAACCCAGCCTTCCCCAAAGGATTTTTTAACGGCGAGATATTGAGGATAGATACCGCAGCCAACATTAAAACCGCCAACTATTGGAATGCAACCCGGCCCTTGCCATTAACCCGGCTGGAAGCGCGCGACTATCAGAAGAAAGATAGCATAGCGGCCTATAAAAAAACCGATATCTACCTGGATTCTATCCAGCATACCAAAAACAACATTAACTACTTTACCTATACCATATTTGGGTATAGCGCCAGTAACCGTGCCGAAACCGACTCGCTTTATATATTCCCTTTCCTGCAAACATTTTATTATAACACGGTGGAGGGTTTTGGCATCAACGCCAAGGTAAGGTACTCGCATAAGATAGACGACCTGCACTCGTACAGCATTACACCCGCCTTGCGCTATGGTTTTTCTAATAAGCTTTTTAGCGCTAACCTACTGGCCGAGTATTTTAACGACCCATTCCACAACAGTAAGTTTTATGTTAACTTCGGCAGCGATGTACTCGATCTGAACAACGTGGGTACACGGTCGTTGTATTTTAATACACTGAGCACCATCCTATACGAAAACAATTATGTAAAATATTACCGGTCGCAATTTGGCGGGTTTGGTTACCAGCGCGAGCTAACGAACGGTATTTTATGGATGGGCGGGCTTAACTACGCCAGCCGCACCCAAATGTATAATAACGCGTTTGGCCATTTAGTTGATGTAAAAAGCAGGGATTTTACCTCCAATAACCCCTTAGCACCGGCAGGTACCCCGCCCGATGATCATTCGTTTTTGTTCCCGCAAAACCAGGCATTAACTTTTAACACATCGGTAGCCTTTACGTTCGATCAAAAATATATTACCAGGCCTACGGGTAAATTTAACCTGCCATCAAAATACCCAACGTTAACCTTAAACTATCGTAAGGGTATCAACAAGGTGTTTGGCTCTGATGTAAATTATGATTTTGCATCGGCAGATATCTCGCAATACAATATGCGGATAGGCTTGTCGGGCTTCACATCGTTTAAATTAACCGCCGGCGATTTCTTTAACCATAACACCCTGTACTATATGGATTATTACCATTATTTGGGCAACCAGGGCACCACGTTTGATCCTACCTACATCGGCAGCTTCCATTTTTTGCCTTTTTATACCTACAGCACAAGCGGGGCATTTTTTGAAGCACATTTCCAGCACAATTTTGCCGGTTCTATATTAAGTAAAGTGCCACTGATCAGAAAACTAAAACTGGAGGAGGTAATTGGCGCCAATTATTTAAGCACCAAAAACAACCCCAATTATAAGGAGTTTTATGTAGGTGTACAGCGCCTTATTTTCCGGGTGGATTATGGCGTATCGTACGCGGGCAATAAAAAATACATACAGGGTTTCAGGATATTTTACGGGCTACGCTAACGCGTAATGAGTGGTTGATTGGGTGAGTAGAGAGTGGTTTGAATTTGCAAGAACCACTCACCTAATCAACTTTTCACCATTCACTCAAAATAATTATCTTTGCACCTCATTTAACACCGTTTGCAGCGGTATCAATGTGGTTATGATAAAATACAACACACTACTTTACTATTGTTATTCAACAATAGCCGATGGCGAGCAGTTTGCGGCCAATCATTTAAAATTCTGTAAATCGCTTGGGTTAACCGGGCGCATCATCGTAGCAGATGAGGGCTTGAATGGTACTGTATCCGGAACTGCCGAAGCATGCAAAACCTATATGGATACCCTTCATGCCGACGAGCGTTTCGCAGGTATTGATTTTAAGGTTGACGAGGTGGAAGAGCCTTCGTTTGTAAAAATGCACTGCCGTTACAAATCAGAGATAGTACACTCGGGCCTGCGCGACCCGAATATGATAAACCCGCAAAAACAAACCGGCAAACACCTGGAACCAAAAGATTTTTTGGCCATGAAAGACCGCGATGATGTGGTGATACTGGATGTGCGCTCAAATTACGAACATTCTTTAGGCAAATTCAAAAACGCTGTTACGCTGGATATTGAGAATTTTCGCGATTTCCCGGCCATGATCAACGAACTTGCCCAATACAAGGATAAAAAAATACTAACCTATTGCACCGGCGGTATCAAATGCGAAAAAGCATCGGCCCTGTTACTTCACGAAGGTTTTAGCGATGTTTACCAGTTGCATGGCGGCATCATTAAATACGGTAAAGAAACCGGCGGCGAAGATTTTGAAGGCAAATGCTACGTATTTGACAATCGCCTTTCTGTTGATGTTAACAGCGTAAACCCTGTGGTTATTTCCACCTGCCGCAACTGTGGTAAAACAACACCCAAAATGATTAACTGCGCCAACCCGGAGTGTAACGAGCATTTTACCCAGTGCGATGAATGCGGCACCCAAATGGATGGCTGCTGCAGCGATGCCTGTAAAGAACACCCGCGCAAACGCGTTTATGATGGTACAGGTTATTACGTAAAAGTGCCGCAGCCGGTAAATACAGCCAAAAAGGGCACTATGCAATTAGCCGGCGAATAGCCACCAGGCTTTCCTTTGCAACGTTAACCCTGGTGGTTTTTAGCGCTTTTCACGTTCCATAGAGAATGTTTGATGGCTGAGGGCAACAATTTGAATTGCACCATATCACACTGTTTTATTCAATAGCAAATTGTAATTTCGTATAATTACAGCTGTTCTGTTATATCTCTATGCGTAAACACCTTCTGTTTGCTTTTTTTATCAGTATAAACCTGTTAGCCCATGCGGCCGATATAAAAAGTATAGGTGTACCTTACGTTCAAAACTATACCAAAGCGCAGTACCAGTCTGGCAACCAAAACTGGTCGGTAACGCGCGATGAACATGGCATTATGTTTTTTGGTAACGCCGAAGGATTACTATCATTTGACGGAAAGTACTGGCAACTAAACCGCATGCCCAATGGCCTTATTGTACGTGCGGTTGCAGCCGATGGTAAGGGGAAAATATATGCTGGCGGCTTTGGCGAATTTGGCTACTGGCAAAACAATAAAAAAGGCTTTTTAACATACAATTCGTTAATAAGCCTCATCCCTGAAAAGTATCAGCCGGTAAAAGAAGAGATCTGGAAGATATATGTTGATAAGGACAAAGTTATATTCCAGGCATTCAGCTCCATCTACATATATTCAAATGGCAAAATAACTGTAGTTAAGTCGCCAAAACCACTTTTGTTTTTATTTAAAACCGGAAGCCGCTATTTTGCAGAGCAGATTAATACCGGTTTGTTTGAGCTTAAAAACAACAAACTTGTATACATACAAGGCAGCAACGTTTTAGGCAGCCGGGTACTAACTGTACTGCCCTTTAGCCAGGGCAAATACCTTATTGGTACAGCAAAAAATGGTTTGTTTTTATATGATGGCGAAACTATAAAACCATGGCAAAACCAGGCAAATGATTTTCTTAAAAATTACCAGCTCAATAACGGTGTATTTATACAAGACAAGTATTTTGCCTTTGGTACTATTTTAAATGGCATTGTAATTATTGATACTACCGGTAATGTTGTACAACACCTAAACAAATCAAGCGGGTTGCAAAACAATACCGTTTTAAGTTTATATGTAGATACCGAACAAAACCTTTGGGCGGGCCTCGATAACGGGATAGACCGCATTGAGGTAAACTCGCCCCTATACTTTTACTTTGATAAAACCGGGCGCTTTGGCACCGTTTACTCCAGCATCATATTTAATAACAAGATTTACCTGGGCACCAACCAGGGCCTTTTTTATAGCGACTGGCTGCCGGGCGCTAAAAACCAACTATTACAAGCGTTTGATTTTAAACTCATCCCCGGTTCGCAGGGGCAGGTTTGGGAACTATCATTACAAGACGGGCGATTGCTATGCAGCCACAACGATGGCACTTTCCAGGTAAATGGCAACACCATAACCAAAATAACATCGCTAAGCGGTGGCTGGACAATTAAAAAATTTAACACCAACCAACTTATACAGGGTACCTATAATGGCCTTATTATTTACAGTAAGGATGCCGCGGGAAACTGGAAATTTGATCATAAGATAGACGGATTTGCAGAACCATCGCGCTCTGTAGAGCAGGATAAGAAAGGGCAAATTTGGGTAAGCCATGCCTACAAAGGCATTTACAAGGTTACGCTTAGTGCCGATATGAAAAGAGCGGTATCCCAAAAATATTATGACAAAGCATCCGGCCTGCCCGACAGTTATAACGTAGGCGTGTTTAACCTCGATAATAATATCGTATTTTCATCAGATTCGGGTTTCTATGTTTATGATGACATAACCGACAGGTTTTACAAATATCAGCAGTTAAATAAAAAGCTTCATACATTTTCATCATCTAACAAGGTGATAGCCGCCATTGGAGGGAAATATTGGTTCATTAACCACGGACGCGTTGCCCTTGCTAATTTATCCGTACCCGGAAAGCTATCCATAGACTCGAACAGGTTTAGCATTCTTAATGGCCAAATGGTGCAAAACTATGAGAACATTAACCTTATTAATAACCTTATATATTTAATTAGTATTGATGATGGCTTTGTAATATTAAACGATAAAGATGCTTTAAGCAAAACCATCATTAACCTGCCCGATGTGTTGATACGTAAGGTAGAGAACGTTACAGACAAAACAACACTATTAAGTAATACCAACAGCGATGATAACGAGATAGCTATTCCGTATAACCAAAACAATATACGTATAGCTTATTCGCTTCCCTACTACAAGCAAGCCAAAATAAAGTACCAATATTATTTAGATGGCTACTCTAACCAATGGAGCGATTGGACCTTTCAAACTCAAAAAGAATTTACTAACCTAAACCAGGGTACTTATCATTTTAAGGTACGGGCAAAAATCAACGACGAGAATATAACGCAAGAGACCACCTTTACATTTATAATATTATCGCCATGGTATGCAGGTAAAATAGCTATTACTGTATATGTATTACTGTTAGCATTTGCTTTTTACATTATCAGGTTCTATTACCTGTCTAAATTAAAACGCCATCATCAGCAAATTCAGGAAAAGCTGCAGCGGGAGAAAGAGGAATTTTTACACCGCGAGGCAATAGCTAACGAGCAGCATATTGTAACCATCAAGAACGAACAATTGCAGGCCGACCTGGCCAGCAAAAGCCGTGAGTTGGCAAACTCGGCCATGAACATTGTTTACAAAAACGAGTTGCTGCAAAAGATAAGCGACGAGATAAATAACTTTAAAGATAGTGCCGGCAAAAAGCTCTCAGAAGACCAGCTTAAGAAAATACACAAGGTTATTGACGAGGGCATGAGCGATGACCGCGACTGGAATGTTTTTGAAAACAGCTTTAACGAGGCGCACGAAAACTTCTTTAAAAAATTAAAGCAAGGCCACCCCGACCTGGTACCCAACGATTTGAAACTTTGTGCCTACCTGCGCATGAACATGAGCAGTAAAGAAATGGCATCTTTATTAAACATATCCTTACGTGGTGTAGAAATACGCCGCTACAGGCTGCGTAAAAAGCTCAACCTGGAGCATGATAAGAACCTTGTTGAGTTTCTCATCGAGTTATAACACTACATCATTACCTCTCACACTGCTTTCGGGCATGTGCTATGCACACATAGCATTTGTAGTACACAGCACCATCAAAGCCAATATATAAAATATTGGATTTCAGCTTTTTATATTTTCTTCTTAAATTTTTTGAGAAAGTATTTTCAGGCTGATGTATTAATGTAGAGTTACATTATTTGCTTAAATTATATTATCTGTCCAACTTCGACCCTACAAAACCAATTAACCCAGTACTTAAAAATTATTAACCACTATGAAGAGAATTTACACGATCTCGGGGTTACTGCTATTGTTTACTTTTTTATCAACTGCTGTATTTGCGCAAAACATTACCATAAAAGGTAAAGTTACCGACGCTGCAAACGGCGATGCGCTTATAGGCGTAACAGTTGCTGTAAAAGGTACAACAACCGGTACTCAAACCGATGCTAACGGCGCTTACTCATTAAGTGCCCCGTCAAATGCAACACTACAAGTATCCTACATAGGTTACACCACACTAGATATAGCTGTAGCCGGCCGCACTGCTATTGATTTTAAACTTCAAAGCGCCAACAATCAACTACAACAGGTAGTAGTTATAGGTTACGGTACGCAGCGCAAAGTTGACAATACCGGTTCGGTAGCATCAGTTAAAGCAGCCGATATTAATAACCAGGCATCTACCAACGCGGTAGCGGCACTACAAGGTAAAGTTTCGGGGGTTACAGTTACCAACAATGGCACACCGGGTTCATCACCGCAAATTACTATACGCGGTTTAGGTACCGTATACGGTAATGTTAGCCCGCTATATGTAGTAGATGGTGTATGGTACAGCGATATCTCTTTCCTGAACAACAACGATATCGAGAACATAACCATTTTAAAAGATGCATCAAGCACCGCTATATATGGTGTTAGGGCAGCAAATGGTGTGGTATTAATTACCACCAAACATGGCGCTAAAGACAGCAAACCTACCGTTAATTACAACGGCTATGTGGGCTTCCAGGCGGTTACCAACCAGGTAAAAATGGCCAATGCTTCAGAGTTTGCTACGGCAATTAACGAGTTGGTAGATTATGGCAATCAATTAAAACCTGTTGGTGAAGATCCTGACCCTCCCACCTTTGCCGACCCTTCAAGTTTGGGCGCCGGTACAGATTGGTACAAACAAATATTAAGAAAAGCCTTTGTTACCAGCCACCAGGTATCGGTAACAGGTGGCACTAAAGCTATTACCTATAACTACTCATTTGGGTATCTTGATCAGGACGGCCTTGTGAAAACCAATAACTATAAACGTTATACGCTTCACCTTGCTAACGAATTTAGTCCCTTTAGCTTCTTAAAAATAGGTTACAATGCAAACGGCGTTATTAACAAATCTAAAGATGCGCCGGATGGTATATTCCACCAGATATTTTCGGCAGCGCCTACCCTACCTGTACGCAACGCTGATGGCACATATGGCGATCCTGCTTTGTTTGGCGCCAGTAGCGGCAATAATTTTAACCCGCAGGCAACACTTGATTTTTACAATCAGGTAACTAAAAACGACAGGATAACAGGTGATGTACACGCCGAGTTTTCGATCTTAAAAAATCTTAAGTTCAGGACAAGTTTGGGCGGCGATTTTGGGACCCAGGAAGTGAGAAACTTCACCCCGCTATATTCGGCTACTCCGGCACAAACTACCACTACCTCTAATCTGAATATTAACCAAATAAAAACCAAAAACTGGATCTGGGAAAACACCCTTACCTATGATTATCAGGTAAAAGACCACCGGCTAACTGCTTTGTTAGGCTATAGTGCCCAAAATAATCGCACAACACAATTAAATGCACGTGCAGATGGTGTGCCGTACAACGGCTCGGGCAATTTGTACACCTCGTTCCCGGCCGATGCCGATGTAACCCGTATTGCTACAGCGGCCGATCAATTACATAATCGTACATTATCACAATTTGCAAGGGTAAACTACTCATTCCAAAACAAGTATCTGATCAACGCGTCTCTGCGCCGCGATGGGGCTTCACAATTCTTCCCTAACCCTTACGGCTGGTTCCCTTCAGTTGGTGCAGGCTGGGTTGTAACTAATGAGTCGTTTATGAAAGATCAGCACATTTTTGATGTGTTAAAGCTTCGTGGAAGCTGGGGTAAGGTAGGCAACTCTGTTGTGCCTATTAACCCATCAGTACAAACCGTAGCCAACGACCCGTATTTAACAGCAATATTTGGTAATGCCCAAATAGCTAATCCGGGTTCAAGTATAAATACATTTGTACCGCCGCTTATCCGTTGGGAAAAAGGTGTTTCATCAGATTTCGGGCTTGAAATGGCATTCCTGAACAACCGCCTTTCTTTTGAGGCAGATTATTATAACAGGGAAACCCAGGATGCCATATTTGCCATACCTGTGTTAGGTTCACTTGGCTCTGCTGACGGTAAACTTATTGGCAACCAGGCAACCATCAGGAACAGGGGTATTGAGTTCTTGCTAAGCTGGAAAGACCAGCCCAGCGAAAGCTTCTCTTACTCATTAAGTGGTAATATTGGTTTCAACAACAATAAAGTACTTAGTGTAATAAGTGGTAATACACCAATATACGATGGTGGTAACGGCCTGTCAAACGGTGCGTTGGCAACCCGTACAATTGTAGGACAGCCAATTGGCGAGTTTTATGGTTATAAAGTTGCGGGGGTATTCCAAACTACACAAGAGATAGCCGCATCTAAACAACCCACTGCCATCCCCGGAGATTTTATTTACGAGGATATAAATAAAGATGGTGCACTTGATACCCAGGACCGCACCAACTTAGGTAACCCCAACCCTAAAATAAGCTACGGTTTTAACTCAACATTTAACTACAAGAGCTTTGACCTGACCTTAGATTTTCAGGGTGTGGCCGATGTAAGCGTATACAACGCCAACATTGCATACCGTTTTGGTAACGAAAACTTCACCCAGGACTTTTATAACAACCGCTGGCATGGTGCGGGTACATCAAATACCTACCCATCTACCAATGTAGGTTCAAATGCCAACTCAGCGCCAAATTCATTCTATGTTGAAAGTGGTGCTTATTTCAGGGTGAGGAACGCACAATTAGGTTACACCTTACCGGGCAACACATTTAAAAAGCTTGGTGTACAAAAAATAAGGTTTTATGCTAACGCGCAAAACGCCATTAACATTTTTGGGTATAAAGGTTTCACACCTGAAATTGGCGGAACTGTTGGTAATATGGGTATAGATGCAAGCGTTTACCCGCTGTTTGCTACCTATAACTTCGGTGTTAACGTTACATTTTAATTAAATCAATCATGACTATTAATAAAAATATATTACACAAAACGCTTATTGCAGGGCTTTGTGTATCCTTAGCATTTCAAGGCTGTAAAAAGAGCTTTTTAAATGTAGACCCCGCGGGCAATGTTGCCGCAACACAGTTCTGGAAAACCGAAGCTGATGCTACACAGGCAGTAAACGCTATGTACGCCAACCTGCACGAATGGAGCAATATCGCCTTTGCACCTATTGCTGTTGAGAGTATGGGATCTGACGATGTAAACAAAGGCAGCACCCCGTCTGACGCATCGTACATGACTAATTTCCGCAATTTTAGCGTAAACTCCGGCGAAGGACAGGTTGAAAGTTTTTGGGATGGCGAATATCAAACCATCAACTTTGCCAACCAAATTCTGGATAACGTTCCTGGCATTGACATGACCGATGCCTTAAAAACAAGATACCTGGCCGAAGCTAAATTTATAAGGGCATATGCTTATTTTAGGTTAGTAAGAGCTTTTGGTGACGTACCGCTTCGCTTACATGTACCTAAACAGTCAGAATTTAATATTCCGCGTACACCCAAAGCGCAGGTTTGGGCAGCTATTGAAACCGACCTGACAGATGCGGCCGGAGTGTTACCTACATCATATGATGCTACTAACGTTGGCCGTATTACAAAGGGCGCTGCGCTGGCTTTACATGCCAAAGTGGCTATGTATCAAAAAAAGTGGGCAGATGTAGTAGATTATACCAACCAGGTAATGGGCCTTGGGTATAGCTTATTCCCTGATTATGAGCAACAGTTCAGGACCACACATGAGAATAATTCAGAATCTATCTTTGAAATCCAGTGTGCTATTGTTCCAAATAACCCTGATGCATCAAATTCACAATACTCGCAGGTGCAAGGCGTTGATGGCGTAACCGGAGGCGGCTGGGGCTTTAACGTTCCGAGTGCAGATTTAGCAGCAGCTTATGAAGCCGGCGATACCCGCCGCGATGGAACTATCATGTTTGCAGGCGAAACTACCCCTGAAGGTGATAAAATCCCAACTAACGGCAAAAGCCCTATGTATAACCAAAAATCGTATGTGCCATTTAGCTTATTCGTATCGGGTTATAACGAAGGCGCACAGCAAAATATAAGGGTAATACGTTACGCAGATGTTTTGTTAATGAATGCTGAAGCCAACAACGAATTAGGAAACTCTGAAGCGGCTTTAGCCCCTTTAGAACTGGTAAGGGCACGTGCAAGAGGCGGTAACGCGGGCGTATTGCCAAAAGTTACAACAACCGACCAGACTGAATTGCGTGCAGCCATTTATAAAGAAAGAAGGGTTGAATTAGCCCTTGAATTTGACCGCTACTTTGACGTTATACGCCAGGGCCGTGCTAAAGCAATATTTGGCGCCAGAGGATGGAAAGAAGGCAAAAACGAGGTTTGGCCTATCCCACAAAACGAGATTGACCTGAGCGGCGGTGTTTTAACACAAAACCCAGGCTATTAATTTAAAATAAGGCAATACATTTGATTGAGCAAGGGTTGTGCTGGGAGATCCAGGCAACCCTTTTTTTATCAGATAGTAGTGCGATCATACAACAACCCAATCCATGAAGAAAATACTAATCTGTGCCTTAATGTCGATAGCATCTGCTTACTGCATGGCACAAAAACCGGCTACAGCTGCTAGTGGCATAAAGCCTGTAGGCATTATCAAAAACTTGAGCGACAGCGCCCTTTTGGATGTAGTACAGCGCCAAACGTTCCGCTACTTTTGGGATTTTGGGCACCCGGTAAGCGGCCTTGCCCGCGAGCGCAGTAACAAATCAGTTGATTACGGCGACGAGGTGGTAACCATAGGCGGCTCGGGCTTTGGTATTATGGCTATGATAGCTGCCGATCATCGTAAATTCATCACCCATGAGCAATCGGTTGACAGGATGGTTAAGATCGTGGAGTTTTTATTCCGCGCGGATGCATACCACGGTGTTTTCCCGCACTGGCTAAATGGCGAAACAGGCAAAACCATCCGCTTTGGCCGTAAGGATGATGGTGGCGACCTGGTAGAGACCGCATACCTGCTGCAAGGCCTCATCTGCGCCAAACAGTACTATGTTGCCGATACACCAAAAGAACGCCGCATACGCGATGTAATAAGCTGGATATGGGGCGAAGTGGAATGGAGCTGGTACACCCATGATGGCCGCGACAACCTGTACTGGCACTGGAGCCCAAATAACGGCTGGGCAATGAATTTCCCGATCCGCGGGTTTAACGAATGTTTAATTACCTACATCCTTGCCGCATCTGCTGACCGCTACCCCGTTAGCGCCGATGTTTACCATCGCGGCTGGGCGCAAAGCGACTTTTTTAAGAACGGCCATACCTACTATGGCTATAAATTGCCGTTAGGGTTTCCGTATGGAGGGCCACTCTTCTTCTCACAATACTCTTTCCTAGGGTTA